>Ga0302320_10004470_pt1 | contig 31768 bp, 26 predicted proteins | sample Bog_T0_3_FD_202130 | JGI IMG/M metagenome (GOLD analysis project Ga0302320, IMG submission 202130) | Peat permafrost microbial communities from Stordalen Mire near Abisko, Sweden - Bog_T0_3 | ecosystem: Environmental > Terrestrial > Soil > Wetlands > Peat | place: Sweden: Abisko, Stordalen Mire... | reverse complement strand
CTTGCCAATCGCCTGCTGACCGGGCCAATAACGATTGATGAAAGCCTGGTTGACGATGGCGACCGGTTGGGTTGTTGCATTGTCCTGATCAGAGAACTCGCGCCCAGCCAGCAGCGGCGTCCGCAAAGTCTGTAGGTAATTCGGGGCCACAATCCCGCGATCGATTTCGATGGATTCATGAGGATGGGGCACGTAGCCTTCCGGCATTACGCTGTCGGAGTGGATGGTGAAGCTGAGCGGTGAGAAGTCCGCAAGCGTGACGGAGCGGAGGCCCGGCAATTGGTGCAGACGCTGGAGCAGTTGGCGTTGGAATTCAATACCGGTTTCACGCGTGTAGCCCATCGGCCGCAGGTCGAACGAGGCTACAAACACGTGGTTCGGATCGAAACCGGGGTCCATATTTTGTGCAGCGTTGAGGCTGCGTACGAATAAGCCTGCGCAGGTGAGCAAGAGCAGGGACAGCGCCACCTGGGCGACGACGAGGCCACCCGCGAGGCGCGATTTCTGCAGGCCGCCAGAGGTATTGAGAGCCTCGTCTTTCAAAACCGTCATGGGCGAGAGAGATGAAGCACGCAGTGCCGGAACGATGCCGGAGATCATGGCCGTGAGAAGCGAGACCAGCATAGTTGCCAGCAAGACTGTTCGATCAACATGGCCATTGACCGAGAGCGGCAAGGTTGTGGGAGGCAGAAAAGCAGCGAGCGTCTGGGCGGTAAAAATGGTGCACAGGACGGCGACGATTCCGCCGGCGATGGCGACGAGCATGTTTTCAATCATGAGCTGGCGAACGAGTCTCCAGCGACTGGCACCCATTGACAGGCGGATTGCGAACTCGCGGCGGCGAGAAACCGACCGGACGAGAAGAAGATTTGCAACGTTGGCGCATGCGAGCAAGAGCAGCACCGCGGCCAGCGCGAGAAGAATGGGAAGCGTGCCGGAAAGATAGACATTGGCGCCGAAGGGCGAGCGCCACAAGGGGTCGGTGGAGATGTGGTTGGCGCCCTGATGGTCTTTTGGGTACTGATCGACGATGCGCTGCATCAGCACGTTGAGCTCATTTTCTGCCTGGTGGCTATCGACACCCGGCTTCAATACGGCCAGCACCTGGAGCCAGGAAGCGCTGCGGTCGTCCATGGGATTCCAGCCCCACATCTGCTGATTCAAGCCGAGCGGAATAAAAAGGTCGGCACGGAGACCGCTTTTGCAGCCTTGAAAACCTTTGGGTGCGACGCCGACGACGGTGTAGGAGTGCAAGTTGAGTTGCATTGTTTTTCCGACGATCGAGGGATCGCCGCCGAAACGGTTCTGCCACAAGTCATATGCGAGGACAACTTCCGCGCTGCCCTGTCGCTCGTTGGGCATGGTGGCCAGGAGCGTTCTGCCTATGATGGGTTTCACGCCCAGGACCTCAAAGTAATTTGAAGAAGTCAGCGCGCCATAAATACGTTCCGGCTTGCCGGTGCCAGTGATGGCCATGAAGTCGTCGTGATAGGCAAGGATTCCGGAGACGGTGCGCGTATTGGAACGCAAGTCCACGTAATCCAGGTAGGAAAACGGAGGAGAGGGGTGCTCGCTCCGTTCTCCCCGCTGCAGGGTGATCATCTCCCCGGTGTGTGAAACGCCGGGAATAGGCGTGAGCAGAGTCGAGTTGATCCAACTGAAGATGGTGCTATTAGCAGCGATTCCCAGAGCCAACGTGATGACCGCCAGCGATGCGAAGCCTGGGTTCTTGCAAAGCTGCCGCAGCGCAAAACGCACGTCCTGGATCAGCATGATTAGGCCTCCACTTCTTCAGTGAGCTTCTTGAGCTCGTCCTCCGAGACCACCTTTCCGTCGAATAGATGAACTTCGCGCTCGGCGTGCTTGGCGAATCTTGGATCGTGCGTGACCATGCAGATGGTGGAACCTTCGCGATGCAGGTCGGCGAGCAGATGCATGACGGCTTCGCCATTCTTTGAGTCCAGGTTGCCGGTAGGCTCGTCAGCCAGGAGGATGGAAGGCGAACCGGCGAGGGCGCGGGCTACGGCGACGCGCTGCTGTTGACCGCCGGAGAGCTGGGCGGGATAGTGGCGCATGCGATGAGCCATGTTGACGCGCTCAAGTGCGTCCTTGACGCGCTTCTTGCGCTCGGCCGAAGGCATGCCGGCGCGATAGGTGAGCGGAAGCTCGACATTTTCTTCCACGGTAAGATCGCCAATCAGGTTGAAGCTCTGGAAGATGAAGCCTATTTCCTGGTTGCGTATGCGTGAGCGATCGCCGAAGCTCAAGTTTTCAACCGGCTTGCCATTAAGCAGATACTTGCCGCCGGTTGGAGTGTCGAGCAAGCCGAGGATGGAGAGCAGCGTTGACTTGCCGCAGCCTGAAGGGCCGGACATGGCCACATACTCGCCGCGTGCGATGGTGAGATGGATGCCGGAGAGCGCGTGCGTCTCCACCTCATCCGTGTAGAAGACTTTGGTCAGGTCCTCAATTTCAATCAAGTTGTCAATCATTGCCATCCTGTCCCCTTTCTCAAATTTAGGTGATCGGTTGAAAATTGCCAGCGGCGATTTTGTGCCAGTGACCGTTCCATTTTCGCAAAAAAACTACGGAAGCATATTGCGTCAGCGCGGTGCAAGTCCGGGTTCGAGACGAATGCGATCGACGCTGTCCTGACGCGACATATCGGAGAGGATCACGGTATCGCCTTCCTTCAACCCTTCAAGCACCACGATGCTGTTGACCGATGCGCGGCCCACCTTGACGGGAACGCGTACGGCACCCTTGCCATCCGGGTCCACCTTGAACAGGCTGAGAGTGGAGTTCTCATTGCCGAGCGCCGGCCGGCCTACTTGAAGCACGTCGTGCAGCCTTGCCAGATCGATGGTTCCATCCACGCTCAACTGTGGAACCGCGCCTGGAGGAAGCGGCCCATCAAGAGCTACGTCAACGGTGCGCGTTCCGTTCACCACAGAAGGATCAATTCTTGTGACATGGCCGGGGATTATGCCGTTATGGGTATCGATGGCAGCCGGTTGGTCAATTTGGATATCACGGGCCTGGGTCTCGGCGATCTGCAGGGCGGCTTTGAGCTTGTCCTGCTGAATGACTTCAGCCACCGACGTTCCGGCGGTGACGTGCTGGCCTACTTGCACGGGAGTGGCAAGGGGAGCGAGCACGCCGGAGATTCCCGCCCTGACGTGGAGCGCAGCGGATTGCTTTTCATAGAGACCGAGCAGGGCCTTCGCCTGATCGATTTTGGTCTGGGAGGAGGCAAGCTGGATTGCAATCGCGTTTTGATTGACATCGATCTGCTGCTGGCTGAGCTGGTGCTGCGTAGTTAATTGGTCAGCGGTGTTCTTGGACTTGCTGTATGCGATGCCGGCGATGACGCCGAGGTCATAGAGTGCTTTATCGGTCTGCGCCTGGAGCTGGTCCTGGGTGTAGTCCGAGTTCACCGCGGCGGCTGCGGTCTTCTTATCCATGAGCGTGCTTTGCAGGGTGGCCTGCAAACTTTTGTAGTCTGCCTGCGCCTGCTTGAGGCCCAACTGCGCGGTGAGAAGGAGCTGCTGAAGCTGCGGATCGTCGAGGTCCATCAAGACGGTGTCGGGGGTGACCTTGGTGCCCGGTAAAACACGGATACGGACAACGGTAGCCTCAGTCTGCGCGGGGATGAGCTCAATGCTATCTTCGCGCGGGACGAGCGAACCGGTGGAACCGCGCACCTGGATGGTCAGGTCGCCGCGCTTGACGGTGTCTGGCCAGATGGTTGAGCTATCCACTGTGGGGGAGGCCGGCTTGAGCCGTGATACGGCAATAACGGCGACCACCAACAGCACCACTGCGACGCCAGCGTAGATTGCGTACTGGCGCATTTTCTTCTTTTTCAAGTCTGGGCGAGCGATATCCATCACACCGCAATAGTGCACTTACCATGCCAAAGAGGCATATCACCGACCGACTGAAAACAAAGGGAGTTGATGGCTGGCGAGGCAAACTGACCCAGTGCCGCAGTGACCGCTTCCGATGTGCAAGTGTCCGATTCCGAACAATTGGCGAGGCTGTCCTAGATTCGCTCTATGGCGAGGGCGACGGCGTTTCCGCCTCCGAGGCAGAGGGCGGCGATGCCCCTGGTTTTGCCGTTGCGCTCGAGAGCGTAAAGCAGCGTGGTAAGCACGCGCGCTCCGCTGGCGCCGATGGGGTGGCCGATGGCAACGGATCCACCGTGCACGTTGACTTTGGCGGGATCGAGCTCAAGATCTTGAATAACGGCAAGGGCCTGCACGCTGAACGCTTCATTCAGTTCGAACAAGTCGACACTTTCGAGCGGCCATCCCGCTTTGACGGCAACTTTGCGGACTGCTTCAATGGGAGCGAGGCCGAACCATTCCGGTTCCCTGCCGCTGGTGGCCTGGGCCAGGATGCGAGCCATGGGGCGGAGGGAAAGCTGGCGCGCGCGCGACTCGCATGTGACGACCAGGGCGGCTGCTCCATCGCTGACGCCGGGTGAATTGCCGGCGGTGACGGTGCCCTCGGGCTGGAAGGCGGGCTTGAGGCGGGCGAGCGTTTCCACGGTGGTGTCTGGACGAACGGATTCGTCGGCGGCGAAGATGCGGGGCTGGCCGCCTTTTTTTGCAGGCGGAATTTCAATGGGAAGAATTTCGCCGGTGAAGAAGCCCTGGGCTGTGGCAGCGGCTGCGCGTTGATGAGACTCGGCGGCAAAGGCATCCTGCTGCTCGCGGGTGATGCCATATTTCGCGGCGATTTTTTCCGCACCGATCCCCATGTGGAAGCTGTTGTAGACGTCCCACAGGCCGTCTTGAATCATGGAATCGACGAGCGAGCCATTGCCCATGCGATAGCCGGACCGCGCCTGGGCAAGCAGGTAGGGGGCGTTGGTCATCGACTCCATGCCGCCGGCAACAACGACTTCAGCGTTTCCGGTTTGCAGAGCTTGCGCCGCGAGGGCCACGGCTTTGAGGCCCGAGCCGCAGACTTGATTCACGGTGAACGCGCTTGCTGCCGGCGAGAGTCCACCGTAAATCGCGGCCTGGCGCGCGGGATTCTGACCGAGGCCCGCCTGGAGGACGCATCCCATAATGCACTCGTCGATTTCTTTGGATTCCAGACCGGCTCGGTTGACCGCTTCACGCACGACCAGAGCGCCCAATTGCGGCGCGGAAAAAGACTGGAGCGAGCCCTGGAACTTGCCGACTGGAGTGCGGACGGCTGAGACGATCACGGCTTCATTCATGCTTGGCTCTTGATGGGCGGGACGTTCATCACTGCCGATTAGATGCGGCCGGCGGCGCGCAGGTCGCGAATCTCCTCGCCATCAAATATTCGAGAGCGAATGAGGAAGCGAAGACCCTCCGGGCCATCGAGCGAAAACATGCCTCCGCGACCAGGGACGACGTCGAGCGTGAGTTGCGTGTGCTTCCAATATTCGAATTGGCTTCGGCTCATGTAGAACGGCTCACCATCCACTTCTCCGAGCTGTACGTCTGAATCGCCGGTGATGAACTCGCCGCGCGGATAGCACATCGGGGAGCTGCCGTCGCAACAGCCACCTGATTGATGGAACATCAGGGGGCCATGTTTTTCGCGCAGGACGCGGATGAGGTGAATGGCGAGATCGGTGGCTACGACCTGTGGTGGTAACTGGGACATGCGTGATATTCCTGCGAGATTGGTTTAGCTTTGCTGTCGCTGTCAAGGAAATGCAACGGTGGAGCACCGGGCATCGAGCTTTCCCACCCTTCGCCAGAAAGAAGCGAAGGATGGGGCACCCGGAGTACTGGTTGTACAGCGATGGGTATCGAGCTTCCCTACCCTTCGCCCGACCACCCCACCGACGAAGACCTGTCCGCGGGACCCCGGTGAAGGCGAAGGACTCGGCACGCGTCTGCAAGGTAACAACGGAGACTAAAAGAAGCCGAGCTTCTTGGGGCTGTAGCTCACGAGCAGGTTCTTGGTTTGCTGATAGTGATCGAGCATCATGCTGTGGGTTTCGCGACCTATGCCGGATTGCTTGTAGCCGCCGAAGGCCGCGTGAGCGGGATAGGCGTGATAGCAGTTGATCCAGACGCGACCGGCCTGGATACTGCGGCCAAGGCGGTGGCAACGATTGACGTCTCGGGTCCAAAGGCCGGCGCCGAGGCCGTAGAGCGTGTCGTTGGCGATCTCAAGTGCGTCGGCTTCGGTCTTGAACGTAGTGACGGAGACGACGGGGCCGAAGATCTCCTCCTGGAATATCCTCATGCGGTTGTTGCCGCGGAAGACGGTGGGCTGCACATAATAACCGCCTTCGAGCTCGCCACCCATGTGGGCGCGGTCGCCGCCGGCCAGGATTTCAGCACCTTCCTTTTTGCCGATGTCGATGTAGCTGAGGATTTTTTCTAACTGTTCGCTGGAAACCTGGGCGCCAATCATGGTGTCTGTCTCGAGCGGATTGGCCTGCTTGATGGCGGCGACGCGCTTGAGGGCACGCTCCATGAATTTGTCGTAAATGCTTTCCTGGATCAGAGCGCGGCTAGGGCAGGTACAAACTTCGCCCTGGTTGAGCGCGAACATGACAAAGCCTTCGATGGCTTTATCGAAGAAGTCGTCGTCTTCCTGGAGAACGTCTGCGAAGAAAATATTGGGCGATTTGCCACCGAGTTCGAGGGTGACCGGAATCAGGTTCTGGCTGGCGTATTGCATGATGAGGCGGCCGGTTGTGGTTTCGCCGGTAAACGCGATTTTGGCCACGCGTGAGCTGGAGGCGAGTGGCTTGCCCGCTTCGAGTCCGTAACCATTGACGATGTTCAACACGCCGGGAGGCAGCAGGTCGCCGACGAGTTCTGCCCAAACGAGAATGCTGGCGGGGGTTTGCTCAGCGGGCTTGAGGACGACACAGTTCCCGGCGGCGATGGCCGGCGCGAGCTTCCAAGTGGCCATGAGGATGGGAAAGTTCCAAGGAATGATTTGGCCAACGACACCGAGCGGCTCGTGGAAGTGGTAGGCGACCGTGTCGTGATCGATCTCTGAGATGGTGCCTTCTTGGGCGCGGATGCAGCCGGCGAAATAACGCCAGTGGTCAATGGCCAAAGGCAGGTCTGCGGCCGTGGTCTCGCGGATGGGTTTGCCATTGTCCCAGGTTTCGGCGAGGGCAAGAAGATCGAGGTTGTCCTCCATGCGCTGCGCGATTCGGGTCATGATCAAGGCGCGATGAGTTGGACTGGTGTGCCCCCAGTTTTCGCGCGCGGCATGGGCGGCATCGAGGGCCAACTCGATGTCTTTCGCATTGGAGCGAGGGATCTCGCAGAAGGACTTTCCGGTTATAGGAGTGACGTTTTCAAAATATTGGCCGGAAGCGGGCTCAACCCACTTGCCGCCAATGTAGTTGCCATAACGCTTGCGAAAGCTCACCTGGTCACTGAGCTTGCCGGGATGAACAGCTGTTAATGTCGCCATGGAAATTTCCTCCTAGGAATTCCGCGCAGGTACAGTCACAGGGACGCGGAGGGAAAATCATACGCTCGTTCCCACCAGAGTCGGCAAGCGCGGCATGGAAAACATTTGCATGTATTTCAAAATCATCGGTGGGTGCGAAGACAGAGGATCTCAAATCAATGCCCGGCTTCATTTGGGCCGGTATTGGATTGGAACTGATTAAACGCCTGCTACTAGAATGTCGCAAGCCAGCCACCGTCGACATAAATGATCTGGCCGGTGATGAAATCTGAAGCGGGAGAGGCGAGAAAGACGACAGGCCAGGCAATGTCCTGTGGCGTGGCCCAACGCCCAAGCGGACAACGTTTCTTAACCCATTGGTCGAAGGCTGGATCGTCAACGAGGGGCCGAGTGAGCTCAGTTTCAACATAGCCCGGAGCGATGGCGTTTACCAGAATTCCGTTCGATGCCCAGTCAATGGCCAATGCTTTTGTAAGTTGGCCGACCGCGCCTTTTGACGCTGTGTAAGCGGATGTGCCGTATCGCGCCGCGGCTGTCATGAGCGACGCGATATTGACAACCTTGCCCTTTCGACCTTCGCGAATGAGCCTGCGAGCGAAGGAGCGGCTGAGCTCAAATACGGACGTCACATTCAGCGACATTGTCGTGTTCCAATCCGACAGTTGCAGATCGGTGGCGGCGCCGCGCATGCTCATTCCGGCGGCATTCACAAGAATGTCAGGCTGCCCGAACTCGGACGCGCATTCCTCGTACCACGCATGAATGCCGGTGGTGTCTTGCAGGTCGAAGGGCGAAGTAGAGACTTGAATATTTGCCGTTCTCAGTTCTTCCGCCGCTTGGGCGAGGGTTTGAGCGGATCGCGCTACGAGAATAACGCTGGCACCGCTCTCACCAAGCGCGCGCGCTGCTCCCAGCCCGATGCCGCGGCTGGCCCCGGTAACCAATGCGGTTTTGCCGGCGAGCGAAAAGGGGTTCATTCATGAGCTCCATTGGGTAGCATGATTACCTTGCATACATCTTTTCCCTGCCGAAAGATTTCGAATGCAGCCTGTACGTCCCGCAACGCGAAGGAATGCGTGACGATCTCTCTGATCGGCAGGATGGCAGCGAGGCGAATGGCTTCTTCAAAATCCTTGCGGCCATAGACGCGTGATCCGAGGATGGTGATTTCCTTGAAGTTTACCGCCTGCATGTCCACTTCAACGGGCTTCTTGAATACACCGAGGTTCACGATGGTTCCGCGGCAACGTACCAGGTTTGTCATGTCCCTGGCGGCCGACGGAGCGCCGGTGCATTCGAAGAGGAGGTCAACGCCCTCCTCTAAAGTTTCCTGGTCAACAAGTTTTTTTAAATCAGAGCCGGCGGCAACAACATGAAGGCCAAGTTTATGGGCAAGGGCCAGGCGAGAGGGCAATATATCGCTGATAAGAACGGAAGGCACTCCGCGTGCGCGGGCCACGAGCGCGGTGAGCAAGCCGATGGGGCCTGCACCCATCACGACCACGTGCTTCGCGTTATCAATGGGGGAGAGTGAGACGCCGTGAACAGCGACCGCGAGAGGCTCGATGACCGCTCCAACGAAAGGGGACATATCGGGTGGGAGTCGAAGCAGGCTGCCCACGGGGAGGCTGACGTATTCGGCCATTGCTCCGTCGACATCGAAGCCATAGAGACGCAGGGTTCTGCAAACATGCGCCGCGCCATTACGACAGGCGAAACAGTGGCCGCAGGAAATCAACGGATAAGCCGTAACTCGATCTCCAGGCTTGAGGTCAGAAGTCGAACTATTAATTTCCGCGATGGTTCCGCAGAATTCATGGCCCAGCGTGAGCGGAGCCTTGGCGCGCGGGTGTACGCCGGCAACGATACCCAGGTCTGAACCGCAGAAGCCGCAGGTCTCAACCTTAACCAGGGCTTCATCGGCATCGGCCTTGGGGGTAGGCACGTCAGTCGGCTGGATGCGATCGGGTCCAAGGTATCTGGCAGCTAACATCGTCCTCGTCCTTTCGACCAGCGCTACTGTGCGGTGTAGCCGCCGTCCATCATGAGAATTGAACCGGTAAAGAAGCTTGCATTGTCACTTGCCATGTATGCGTAAAACGACGCAACCTCTTCGGCGTCGGCGATGCGTCCAATGGGATGATTGCGCTTCAGCATATCCCAGTAGGCTTCAGGATCACCGGATGCTTCCGCTGACCGGTGCACGATGGGCGTATCGACAGTGCCGCATGCGATGGTGTTGACGCGGATATGATGCTTGGCATATTCGACCGCCATTTGGCGGGTCATCTGGTGCAAGGCGCCTTTCGAGGGGCCGTACGCACCCTGAGTAGGAATGCCGGCTTCGCCCGAGATTGAACCGCTAATCAAAATGAGGCCGCCGTTTTGCTGGATCATGATGGGAATCACATGGCGGCTCGCCCAATACATTGCTTTCACATTTGAGTTGAAGACGCTGTCCCATTCTTCCGGCGTGTGCTCATGAATTGCTTTGACGACGCTGACGGCGGCGTTGGAAACGAGAACGTCAAGGCGACCGAAGGTACTGGTGGCAACTTGAGTCATCTGAATAGCGGTGGACTCTTGGCCGACGTCGCCGCGGACGAACTGAAGTTTCTGACCGAATCTGGATTTGCATTCTTCGAGAATCGAAGGAATATCGTCGCGCCGGAAGACGGCGATAACGCCTTTTGCGCCACATTGCAGGAATCGGCGCGTGATCGCGAGGCCAATTCCCGAGGAAGCACCGGTGACTACAGCGACTTTCCCGTCCAGAGAAATTTCCACACCAGTACTATATCCTTTCCGGTGGAATGGTCGTGAATTGATCGAGGTCGAATGATGAAGCGCAGAGAGTTCCTGAAGTCGTCAACGATAGCGGGCGCGGTGTTTGCAGCCTCGCCGAGGAGCGTTTGGGCGAAATCGTCCGACGCGCAGATCGAGATTTACTTGAACGAACCGATTGGTCGGATTTCGCGGAATATCTACGGGCATTTCACGGAGCACATCGGTGGGGTGATCTATGACGGGGTTTGGGTGGGGCCAAATTCGAAGATTCCGAACCAGGATGGGATTCGGCGCTCGCTCATCGATCGCCTCAAGGAGATTAATGCCCCGGTTATTCGCTGGCCAGGCGGCTGCTTTGCCGATAGTTATGACTGGAGGGATGGAGTTGGTCCAAGCGCGAATCGTCCGCGTCGCACAAATTTTTGGGAAGTCGATCCGGATGCACGAAGGTTGGGGGAACGTGGCGCGCAGGTTTTCGAGCCAAATCAATTTGGGACAAATGAATTTATCCAGTTCTGCAGGCTGAGCGGCGCAGAGCCTTACCTTGCTGCGAATCTGCGCAGTCTTCCCGCGCTGGAATTTGACCATTGGGTTGAATATTGCAATTCCCCGGCTGGAAGTACGACGCTGGCGGACCTGCGAGCTGGAGCGGGCTTCGCTGATCCGTTCAAGGTGCGCTATTGGGGCGTAGGAAACGAGAGCTGGGGCTGCGGCGGAAACTTCACGCCGGAGGAATACGCATCGGAGTTTCGGCGTTTCACGACATGGGTTCCTGAATTCGGCGTGGATCTTCAATTCATCGGTTCGGGTCCTAACGGCGATGACATCGACTGGACGCATCGCTTTTTCGAAGAACTTTACTCGGGACACGCCTATCAAAATTCACATTTCGCCGGGTGGTCAGTGCACCACTATTCGACAAATCTCAGCCGCGGAAAGACCCAAGACTGGATTGCGGAAAAGGGCGATGCGCTCCAATTTGAGCCGGTGGATTGGTACGAATTACTGAAGGAGAGCAATCGCATTCAGCAGATCATCAATGATCAATGGACGTTGATGGGGCAATACGACCGAGCTCATGAGATCAAACTGGTTGTGGACGAATATGGGCCCTGGTATCACGAAGGCACCGAAGTGGACCGAACTCATATTTTCGGTCAGCAGATCACAATGCGCGATGCGCTGGCGACGGCATTAACGCTGGATACATTCAATCGCAATGCCGAGAAGATCGGCATGGCAACTTGCGCTCAATTGGTGAATAATTTGAACGCACTCTTCCTTGCGCACGAAGACAAGTTCATTACGACGCCGAACTACCATGTTTTTCGCATGTACGCGGATCACCAAGGCGCTGAAGCTTTGCGGACCCAATTCTCAGTCGCGGATATTCACTACGTCCGAGATGGACAGCAGGCCAGTTTCTGGGGTTTGAACGGGTCGGCTTCGCGGAAAGGGAACGTGGTGACGCTAACTCTGGTTAATCCGGACTTGCAAACGCCAAAAGTTACCCAGTTAACACTGCCCGGAACCAACATCAAGGATGCTTCAGCGGAAGTGCTGTTCTCAACAGATATGCACGCGCACAATTCATTTGACCAGCCTGACGCTGTTCGGCCGCAAAAACTTGATGTTTCAGCCTCCTCCGACTTAGTTACCGTAATGCTTCCGGCTGCATCTGTAGCCTGCTTGAAGATAACTGTCGGATTCACGGCGGTGAGATGACTGCAGTTTCAAAGCACTGAGCTCGCGAATCCGATAACGGCGCGACCGGAAAGGCGATCTAATTACCATGTCGCTCTACAGGTTTACACGAAATAATCCTCATGACCGTGAAGCAAAGATAGAGTTAGTTCTGCCACGGCGGATGGCCAGCCGCGCATACATGGAATCTATTCGCGCATTCAAGGTGCCGCAGAATAATTTAGCCATTTGGTATTTCGGCCAGAATGGTTTCATGCTTAAGTCGAGCTCAGGATTTTTAATTGGCATCGATCTTTATCTTAGCGATAGCTGCAAAGAAATATTTGCCCACCTGCCTTACAGGTTAGATCGCCAGCTACCTGTTTTTGTTGAACCCGAAGATCTTGATATCGATGTTTTCTGCACGACGCATTCGCACGACGACCACGCTGATTCTGAAACCATCCGTCGGTTTACGCGCAAGCGGCAAGCACAATTTATTGGACCTTGGGAATCGGTGGAGAAATACAAGCGCTGTGGCGTGGAGACATCGGCTTGCCGGCTGGTCCACCCCAATCAAGAGATAGAGCTTGACGGAAGCGTTGAGCTGGCCGGCACGTTTGCACTTCCGACGGACGCCACCGACCTGAACCACATGGGACTCTTGTTTCGATTCTCCGATGGAATCACTTTTTACAACACCGGGGATACGAGCTATTTCACGCTGCTTGACTCGTTGCTTCCACGAAGTGTGGATATCTGCAGCATTTGTATCAATGGTGGATTCAACAATCTCGACCCAGTGCAAGCAGCCAGCATCATCAAGGCAATTGGACCAGCAGTGGCGATACCGTGCCACTACGACATGATGATTAATAACGTCGGCGACCCTGAACTTTTTCGGTCGTCGCTTAGAGAAATCGGAAGCGGAGTACCAGTCAAGATCCTCGAGTACTATGAGCCATGGATTTACCGAAGGGGTACTTAGATTTCTGCAGGAATTGGTTCGACACTCTGGAGAAGGAAAAGGTACCCGCAAATCCCGACGACCAGGTATGCACCCGCCACCTCAAAGACCGCGGTATAGGAATGAAGCGCGTTTACCAAGTAGCCAGTGATGATGGGCGCGGCAATGCCGGATATCTGATTCGAGAGATTGATGATCCCGCTTAATTTCCCCACGCTTCCGCGGGGCGCGATGAGGGAGGGGATGGACCAGCCGACTGGGGAAGCGGCAGAGAGGCCAGCGATTGCAAGGCTGATCCAGGCCAGAGCGTGGGCGGCGCTATGGGACCAGCCGGCACCGAAGATTCCGAGCCCCATTGCGGTGCCGCCGACGAGGACGAACATGCGGACCCGATTCGGATTCCAACCGCGCTTGACCAGGGTATCGACAACCCAACCTCCAATGGTTAACTCGGCAGCCGTAGCTATGAGCCATGGCAAACCGGTGTAGACAAATGAATGCAGCAAGTCAATGTGGAGCGATTGGGACAAGTAGGTTGGCAGCCATGTCAACAACAAGTAGAACGTGTAGTTATACGAGCCAAAGCCGAGCGCTAAGCCGAGCACCCTACGTTGGCGCAGGAGGTAACTCAACGAAGCTCGCGGTTCCGCGGACTCTTCCGGCTCCTCTGCGGGCGAAGCACGGATGTATTCGAATTCTCGCGAGGTCAAGAGCGGGTCGTCCTCAGGATCGCGATAGATCCAAAAGAAAAGCGCGAAATAGAGAAGGCTAATGACGCCGGTAGCGGCGAAGCTCAATCGCCAGCCTACATAGATGAGCAGGATGCCGATGAGCGGCACGCCAATGGCGGAGGCAAACTTTGCTGCTGAATCGAAAAGGCTGGTGGCGAAGCTGCGTTCCTGCGGGGGAAACCATAAGCCGATGGCCTTGGCGTTGCCGGGGAAGGTTGGGGATTCGCCTATGCCAAGGAGCAGACGCGCGGAGAAGAATCCCCTGGTTCCCTGCGCCAAGGCCGCGGAGAACGATGCAACGCTCCATATGAAACTGCTGATGCGACCTACGCGGCGGACACCGAACTTGTCAAGCACAACACCGATGGGAAGCTGGCATAGCGCATAGGTCCAGTTGTAAGTGCTCAACAAATAACCGAAGGTGATGTCAGAGATTCCGAAGTCGGTGGTAAGCGCGTTGTGGGAGACGGAAAGATTCACGCGGTCAAAGTAGTTGACCAGCACGCCCAGGCCAAGGAGCCACGCAATCCGCCATCGGCGTCGCGGGACTGAAGCGATGGGTGGTTCGACTTGTCCCGCGTGGCTGCCAAATGGTGGGTGGTCCAATTATTCACCTTAATGTGTGGCGGCTCCCCTGATCTAGCGGCTTGGCGTTGCGATGTTCCGGGTGGGCCGTAGGAGCTACGAGGATTTTCAACGCCGATGCGGACGGCTTCCCTTCCCGGGCCACCACGCATCTTGTATATCAATATCATTTCGGGACGAGAATGGTCCGCGGGATTTCTTTCATTTAAGACTTGAGGACCTCGATGAAAATGAATGGCGATTTGACAATCGACTCTTGATCAGGCTCTGGCGGACTTAGTTCGAGCCAGCAGGAGGGTTCGGACCATCTCAGGCAAATCATGTGGATGATTGACACGAACGACGGCAAACCCTGCAGACGAAGCGCTCACCAATCCGGGTTCCGAGTCTTCGAACGCAACTCCGGTGGCTCCCATGCGAGATGCGATTGTCAAATATGGATCGGGAGCGGGCTTTGGCCGGGCAGAATCTCCGGCAAATACCGAAGCTTCAAAGAGATCAAGAATGTTCGCGGCGCGCAGCACAGGCTCAATCTCAGAGTGTTCAGCAGACGTAACCAGGCCCAGGCGGTAAGGTGTGAGCTCTCGAAGCATAGTGATGGTTGCCGCCGGTATTGGAGATCGGGCGAGGCTCAGTTCGAAGACTTCTTCTTTACGACGTGCCAGGTTCGGGGCCAGATCGGCTGCAGGTGGCGGGTGGCCTGTAACATTCTTCAATGCCTCAGCCATGCGCACGTCGGCAACGCCGCGGCAATGCAAGCAATATTTCTCCCATGTCAATTCAATATTGTAGGGAGCAAGCAGCGTTTTCCATGATGCCCAATGGAGAGGCTCGGTGTCGGCGAGAACGCCGTCGTAGTCGAAGACGATAATTCGGGGATTTGGTGAGAGCAATGGCAAAGAAATAACTCGCAATCAAGGCTGAGGTTGCGCCGGGATCCAGACCGGAGCTTCGCGACCGCGGGCGCTCACATTTTCCACGCCAACAATCTCTCGATCTTTAACAATCAGCGCATGGGAGAAATTATTCACGGTGGGGCAGACATGTCTTGGGGCCAGATATAGGACTTCGCCGATTTCCGGCACTCGCGAGCCTGGAACGACTGAGACCGGAAGATGTTCCTCGCTTGGCCGCAAGGGTACGAGACCTTCCCATCCTAGAACCGAGCAGTTGGGCACGCCGGAATCTACTGAAACGGTCTTGTGGCCTGCGTCGCAGGTAAAGTGCTCCGGCTGGGAAGAACTTATAACTCGCGATAGGACCAATGCTGCCAGGCGATATCCGAAATCCGGAGGCAGGGATGCCTGGCTTGTCAAATCGCCATATACGATTGTGCCCGGCGATACAGTGTGCTTGAACGGCGCGGCGTTGAACGCGCGGTACGAGAGAGAACACGGAAAAGCGGGCGTACCCGCAGTGATCACCTCCTCTACTTGAATTCCATGGGAGCGAAGCGAGGCTACGATTTTGAGCAAGTGGTTGTAACCAGCGTGGGCTTGTCTTGTTCTCTCATCGATATTCGCGTCAGTCAGGTGTCCATCGTAGTAATGCAATCCGCGAAAAGCAATTCCGAGTTGCAGGGTCTTGCGGGCCAGGTTCGCAATCTCATCGATTTCTTCCTGCGGAACGCCGGTGCGATGCATCCCGGGGTCGATATCGAGAAACACTCCAACGCGAGTTCCGGACCATTGGGCGACCTGAAGTGGAGAATCGACGAGCACGGAGAACGTGGTGTTGGGATGAGCCAGGGCAATCTCCGCGGCACGGTTTGCGGTTGGTCCAACGGCGGGGTAGGCAAGCAATATGTCGCGCGCGCCGGCCTCACAGGCGGTTAACATCTCAAGTGTTGTGGCGCACTTCACCGCTGTTACTCCGCGGACTGCGAGCATCCGCATTACGTAGGCGAGCTTGGATGTTTTCACGTGGGGTCGCCAACGCCCTGGCTCGTTGTCGAGCAGGGAGATTGTGGTTTCAATATTGTGCTCGACATTGGCAGCATAGATAGCCAATGCGGGGGTAAGAATATTGGAAAGATCTTTGATTGAATAATCAATTTCGGGCGAATTGGGTGCGCTGATCGCTTTGTTCTGAAGTTTACTCATCAAGTTTCTGCCGCTCCAGCATTGCAATTTACGTCGGGACCGTAGAACGATGTGCAATTTTGCGGTGTCAAGAATTCTCTACGTGTAATGTTATATCTGCCTTGCGCACATAGAACCGGGACAAGTTAGCTGTCGGCTCATTGCGGAGCCACGAAAGAGCCCACCAAACAGAGACGAGGTTGCCAGAAACTCTCATTTAATTTAGTTCATTCCGGTTGACTGTTTCATAAGGCTGTGACGTACATTTAGAGTACTTGACAGATGGAAGCGCAGCTTTGCTTCCGCTCCGTATGCAATCAATCGAGAGGTCCAGCCCTATGACTGCCAACGGCAATTTCCCAAAAAAGGAATCCGGCTCTCGCGTAACGCGCCGATCCTTTCTCTCCCAGATCGGCGCTGCCGGTATGGTGGCCACGGCTGCGCCGCTGATTGTGCGCGCCGAGCCTGCGGCCGCACCGCCCCCGGTGACTTTTCCGGCAACAACTGAACCTATAGAAAACGCGATGTCGGTAACGCTGGTCGTGAACGGCAAGTCGTCCAAAGTTTCGATAGATCCGCGCACGACTCTTCTTGATGCACTGCGCGAATCCATTGGCCTAACGGGAACCAAGAAGGGTTGCGATCATGGGCAGTGCGGCGCGTGTACCGTTCACGTCAACGGCCAGCGGATCAACTCCTGCCTGACGCTCGCTATCATGCATGAAGGCGACGAGATCACAACCATCGAAGGTCTTGGCGATGCAGCAAATCTGCATCCCATGCAAGCGGCCTTTCTTGAGCACGACGGCTATCAATGTGGCTACTGCACATCCGGTCAGATCATGTCTGCCGTTGCGCTTCTCAAAGAGCCATGCGGTCCGGGAGATGGCGACGTGAAGGAATTGATGAGCGGCAACATCTGCCGTTGCGGCGCCTATCCCAACATCGTCGCGGCCATCCAACAGGTTCGCCATCGCGCATAGCGCATTTGCTCCATAGAGGATTTGCCATGGAACCCTTCAGCTACATTCGCGCTACGGCCGCTTCCCAAGCCACGCAAGCAGCAATGGATCACGACGTCCGGCTCATCGCGGGGGGCACCACGCTTCTGGATTTGATGAAACTCGATGTCGAGCGCCCAGGCACGCTGGTCGACATCAACCGCATCGGCTTGGACGGCATTGAGAAAATGCCGAACGGCACACTCCGTATCGGAGCCCTGGTGCGCAATTCGGCGCTCGCACATCATCCTGTCGTCCAGTCAGATTATTCAGTTCTATCGCAGGCGCTGCTGGCCGGCGCTTCCGCTCAACTCAGAAACATGGCCACAACGGGGGGCAACCTGCTGCAACGCACCCGCTGCATGTATTTTCGCAATACCGCAATGGCCTGCAACAAGCGCGCACCGGGCTCCGGGTGTTCGGCCATCGAAGGCGACAACCGATCACTTGCCATCCTCGGCACCAGCAAGGACTGCATCGCCACGAACCCTTCCGACATGAACGTCGCACTGACCGCGTTGGAGGCGGTGATTACGGTGGAGGGCAGCAAGGGCAAACGCGATATCTCGATTGCCGACTTCTATCTTCTCCCCGGCAACACTCCTCATATCGAAACGGTTCTGGCTCGCGGCGATTTGATCACCTACGTCACCCTGCCCCCGCCGCGCCCCAAGGCGCAGCATGTTTACCTGAAACTGCGCGATCGTGCATCGTATGAATTCGCTCTCTCCTCCGCCGCTATCGTCGCTGAGGTATTGGACGGCAAGTTCAGCTTCATCCGCGTTGCACTTGGCGGAGTAGGCACGCGTCCCTGGCGATCGCATGAAGCCGAGTCGGCGTTGCTGCATCGCTCTGCCGAGCCTGAAAGCTTTCGCCGCGCCTCAGTTGATGCTCTTCGCGAAGCGCGTCCGCAATCAGAGAATGCTTTCAAGATCGAACTGACAAAGCGATGCATTGCGCACGCACTTACCCTGGCAACCCGGAACGCATAAGGAGACTCGCGATGGCCACTCAATCCACTCTTCCGCCACGCACCAGCGGCTCGCATCCGCGCGTGGACGGCCCGTTGAAGGTAACTGGCGCCGCCAAGTACTCCTCTGACTTCAATCTTCCCGGCACGCTCTACGCGGTTCCGGTATGCGCAACCATCGCCAGCGGAACCATCGTCACAATGGATACATCCCGCGCCGAGTCCATGCCTGGAGTGAAGGCGGTTTACCATCGCGGAAATTTCGGCAAGATATTCCGTGCCGCGCCGCCAGTGGGATTTTCAGGCATTCTTGACGAAAAGCGTCGGCCGTTTGAAGACGACATCATTCGCTACTACGGGCAGTATGTGGCGGCCGTCGTGGCCCTCACATTCGAGCAGGCAGTCGCCGCTGCGAACGCGGTAAAGGTTACTTATAAATCGAGCCCTCTTAATGTCGGGACGCACTTTTCGGAAGCCGAGGCAACCGACAAGCCCAATGTCGACTCGCATCGCGGCGATCCCGACGCATCCTTCAGCACCGCGCCTGTGAAGGTGGACCAGACATACGCCACGCCTGTTGAAACGCACAATCCCATTGAACTTCACGCCTCGGTGGCGGACTTTGACGGACAGCGATTCACCTTGTACGAGACGACGCAGGCAGTGTGCAACGCGCAAAACGTGATGGCGCAGATGCTGGGCGTGCCGATTGAGAACGTGCGAGTCATCTCGCGGTTTCTGGGCTCGGGCTTCGGCGGCAAACTCTGGCCCTGGCCTCATGCGCTCATCGCCGCACAAGCCTCGCGCAACCTGGGCCGGCCGGTGAAACTGGTTGTCACCCGCGACATGATGTTCCAAAATGTTGGTCACCGGCCACGCACGCAGCAGCGGGTCCGCCTTGGCGCTACCAAAGAAGGCAAGCTGGTTGCCCTGATGCATGACTCGCTGAATCACACATCCCTGCTTGACGATTATTCAGAAGGCTGCAGCGAAGCCACACCGTATTCCTACTCGGTGGCGAACCTGCGCGCGACGTCGGCCATGGTTCGGCGCAATGTTGGAACGCCCACATCAATGCGTGGACCGGGCGCAGTTCCAGGGCTGTTCGCATTGGAATCGGCGATCGACGAGCTCGCGATTGAACTCAAGATCGATCCCATTCAACTTCGCCTCATTAATGAGCCGGCCAAGGATGAGGGACTTAACCTGCCGTTCTCTTCGCGGCATTTCGTGGAGTGCCTCAAGGTCGGCTCTGAGAAATTCGGCTGGTCGCGGTATACCCCGGCAGTCGGTTCCATGAAGGGCGCCGGCGATCAAGCGGGGCTTACGCTCGGCTGGGGAGTTGCCGGCTGTTCCTGGATCGCGGAGCGCTGCGATACGAACGCCTCAGTGGAACTGCTTATGGATGGCACCGCCCGGGTTTCATGCGCCACGCAGGACATCGGTACCGGAACTTATACCGTTCTCTCGAACGTTGTTGCCGAGCGGCTGGGCATTCCCAACGACGCGGTCGAGGTTGTGCTGGGCGATACCAATCTACCCCCGGGCCCCATCTCCGGCGGCTCATGGGCCACTGCTTCGGTAATCCCGGCTGTCCTGGACGCGATTGATAAGGCTCAGCAGACACTTTTCACCATCGCGACATCAGGCCCTGACGCAGCATTCGCGAGCAAGAAAGAGGATTCGCTGGCAATCACGAATGGTCGCGTTCACTTGAAGACAAGCGATGCGTCAACGGGTATCCCGTTTGGAGAGATTCTTTCCAAAGCCAACGTGCGTGCCGCTGCCGGACAAGGGAAGTCGTCCGGGACTTTCGGCGCTCCCGGTCGCAAATTCTCAACACACTCTTTCGGGGCGCAGTTTGCCGAGGTGACGTGGCAGCCTGAAATTGCCCGACTGCGCGTTTCTCGCGTTGTGACCGTCATTGACGCAGGCCACATCTTGAATCCCAAGCCGGCGCGCAACCAGGTTGAAGGCGCCGTGGTGATGGGTATCGGCATGGCCCTTTTTGAAAATACACGCTACGACGCTCGCAATGGCGCGCCCATCAACAACAACCTCGCGGATTACATTCTTACCACCAACGCGGATGCGCCGTCGATCGACGTGACCCTGCTCGACCATCCTGACATGGTGCTTAACGCCCTTGGCGCGCGCGGGGTGGGAGAAATAGGTCTAGCCGGAATTGCCGCAGCCATCACGAACGCCGTGTACCACGCAAGCGGCGTCCGAGTACGAGAGCTGCCTGTAAGTATCGAAAATCTTCTTCGAAGTCCGGGCAATGTGCAAGCCTGACGCTAAATTTCCTATATAAAAAGCCTGAAAGGAAGATTCTGCTCGATCAGGCGAGGAGCAGGCAGAATGGATCGGCAAGCCATCGCCGGGGGGCTCCGTCGGCAGCGGATTTATACTTATTCCTGGGTATCTGAAATCAATGTCAAAACGTGAATTCCAGACCGAAGTAAACCAGTTACTTCAGCTGATCGTCCACTCCCTTTATTCGCATCCTGAGATATTTCTCCGCGAGCTTATCTCCAACTCCTCTGACGCGCTGGATAAACTGCGGCATTTGACGCTTGTGGATCCGGCATACAAGGTGCTTCCGTTCAATCCGCGGATCGATCTGGAGTTGGACGACGAAGACAAGACACTCAGCATTGCCGATACTGGGATTGGCATGAATGAGGAAGAGTTGGTTTCGCATTTGGGCACGATCGCGCGCTCCGGCACCAAGAATTTTCTCTCCCAGCTCTCCGGCGACGCCAAGCGGGATTCGAATCTGATTGGGCAATTTGGGGTTGGCTTCTACAGCGCATTCATGGTGGCCGACCGCATCGAAGTCGTGTCACGCAAAGCCAGTGAGGAGCAGGCCTGGCGATGGATCAGCGACGGCAAGACTGGATTCGAAATCGAACCGGCGGAGCGAACCGTCGCCGGCACCACCGTGCTTCTCCACTTAAACGAGGAAGGCAAGCAATACGCCAACAGCTGGCGCTTGCAGGAAATCGTGAAGAAGTATTCCAACCACATCGCGTTTCCAATCTTCCTGACCTACGACAAAAGCGACTGGAACGAGGAAGAAAAGAAATCCATCAAGACCCGCACCACAGAGCAGGTCAACGCGGCCAGCGCGCTGTGGCGTCGGCCCAAGAGCGAAATCACCGACGAGGGATACAAGGAGCTGTACAAGTCCATTACCGGCGATTCCGAGGATCCGCTCTTCTGGTTTCATACCAAGGCGGAAGGAAGCCTGGAATACACGACCCTATTTTATGTGCCTTCAAAGGCTCCACTCGATCTGTACCAGACTGAGTACAAGACCGGTGTCAAGCTCTACGTGAAGCGCGTATTCATCATGGACGACAACCGGGAGCTCTTACCGCAATATCTTCGCTTCGTTCGCGGCATCATCGACAGCGAGGATCTTCCCCTCAATGTAAGCCGCGAGATCCTGCAGCAGAATCGCATACTCACGAGCATCCGCACCTCCAGCGTCAAAAAGATTCTCTCCGAACTGAAGAACATCGCGGCCAGCCAGCCCGAACAATATCTGAAGTTCATCGCCGAGTATAACCGTCCCCTCAAGGAAGGCCTTTACGGCGACTTTGCCAATCGGGAAGCGATCCTCGAGCTCATCCGCTTCAAGTCCACGGCAGTAGAGGGCCTCACCAGCCTGGCCGATGTGAAGTCGCGCATGAAGGATGGGCAGAAGAGTCTTTATTACATCACCGGCGGCGGCGAATCATTGCTCCGCACTTCACCACTTCTCGAGATCTACAGGAAGAAGGGTCTTGAGGTTCTCATTCTTGATGATGACCTGGATGAGATTGTTTTCTCGGGAATTGAAAAGTACGGCGACATCGACCTCAAGTCGGTAAACAAGTCCTCTACGAGCGAAGACCTGAAGGATGAATCCGCGCCCAACCAGGGCGACGCGCTGAAACCCCTGCTCGACAAGGTAAAGGCCACACTCGGTGATCGCGTTAAGGATGTGCGAGCCTCGGTGCGCCTTGCGGATAGCCCCTCCTGCATCGTCTCCGATGAAGAAGAACCCTCCATTCAAATGCAGCAGATGCTGCGTGCCATGGGACAGAAGGAGATTCCCGCGCCCAAACCCACCCTCGAGATCAATCCTGATCATGAGATCGTCAAGAAGCTGTTAGTTCACATTGACGATCCAGTAGTAGAAGACGCGTCGTGGTTGCTCCTTGACCAGGCGCTGCTGATGGAAGGGCTTCAACTTCAGGACCCAGGCGACTTTGTTCACCGCCTCAACAGGATTCTGAATCTCTCCATTTAGCGCTCTCTCACAGCCCTCGTATTTTCTCAACGTGTCGTCATGGTTGATGAGCAGGAATATAGTCTGGATTCTTGAGCGCATGGACACGCTTCGGCATCCGACATCGAAGAGATGAAACGAATTGTAACGCGCGACACACCTCAGCGCGCTTGGCGCTTGCAGCCACATCATCGCTCATTTTAGGCTAGATGCCCTCTGCATCGATTGAAGGTTCCGGTCGCGCGACAGGGGTTCGGTGATCCGGCTGACGCGAAGAATTCGGGAATCGCCGCCGACATTAAGGCTCGCTGTCGCATACGCCAGCCGCGAACGAACTGCCATCAGTGTTGGGCTTGCGACGGCGCCGTGGGCTGGAGAATTGCGTCGAATGCATCCATATCTCGACTCACTGACACTTTCAATACGTGATCGTCTTCTAGCGCCTTGTAGCCTTTGACGTTGGACCAAATCGTATAGTCTCCGGGACCCAAATCATCAAATTGAAACGCTCCGTTCGGAGACAGAATGACAGACTGAGTGTCCCGCGTACTGTCGCACGTTATATAAATCCTGGTTCCAATCTGAATCGGCTTGCCGTCGGCTGGGGTCAACTTACCTCGGATATAGTAACCGTGCTCGATCTGAATATCTCCAATGTTCAGTTCCTGGTTGTCACGAACCGTTGAAATCGCAACCGGAGTGGCGGCTCCTATCGAGGAGCTCGATTCCATGGTTGGAAAGAGCTCCCATTCCCCAGCTGCAGGGACGTTTGGGATGGCGAACGAGCCATCGTCTCGCGTGCCGATCCGAATCTCGTCGTAAACACTACCCTTGATATCGAGGTCTCCACCTCCGACCCACGGGTCGCGAGGAATCAGGCCAACTTCGATTCCCGCTATGGGTTTGCCATCCTTCATGACGCGACCACGAACTAGAGCGCCGAGAGACACGACGACCTTTTGCCTTTCAGTTCCAGTTGGAAGAATGACAAACTTTGGAGCCATACCTCGGGCCTCGACGATGAGCGCCATTTTTGCGGCGGGACCGGCATAGGACCGTTCGAAAAATCCCTCATCGTTTGTCACCGCGATTGGATCGATCCCCGGTGCGCCGTAGATGCTGGCAGCGCCTGCCTGTATCGCAAACGTTGTCACAGTCGCATCTGGCATCGGGGTGCCAAAAGTGTCTTCAACTTGACCACGAACCACGCTGGACGGGCCGGTAATAGGCGGGCGCACTTGCAGGACAGCGGTTGGTGCCGGGCCCTTCAGCGGGTCAACTCTCTTTACAAATGTCGGCATGAATCCGTCATGGACAACCAGAAGCTCAAACCAAAGATCGCGGCTAAGACCATCAATTCTGAAGTTGCCAGCTGCGTCGGTAACGGCTCTCTTGCCGCAGTCCCTGTAGCAGCTTGGGCAAAACGCGCTGTAGCCTGTTTTGACGCCTGCATGGTAGACGAGCACGGTTACATGTCCCAACGGCCTATCGTCAACCTCGGTAACCTTGCCTGTGAGTGTTGCCCTGCTGACGGCGACAGAATGCAAATTCACCGACAATAAAAGGACTGCCAGACTCGGGATCCGCCATCGCATTCCTTTCACCATTCAGCCTCCTGAATCGCGCTTCCAGTATAGACTTCGCCTGAATTCCGTGCTTAAAACACCCATTGGTTTGCCAAGCAGAAATTGACCAGTGAGCAAGTGAGGATAGCGACGAGATTGGCCGCCAGGAGTGGAACATGTGCGCCATGGACATGGGTGCTCATGATGGCGAGATTGCCGATCATCGAGACGAGCCCGTTGGAAAGGTGAAAACGAAACAGTTTGCCAGCTTGGGTCGAGTGGTTGCAGCCGTTGCAGCGGTCTCCCCAAGTGGTATGCAGGTGCCAAAGAAAGTTGTGAAACAACGTGAGTTCGACGGCGGCGGCAGTGGCAAACAGGTAGTGCCCGCCGGCAATCCGGTTGAACAGCGCGAGCGCGGCAAGCTCCACAACCATGCCGGCTGCGCCTACGCGGTTGAACTTCCCCAGCGGATGAATAAGTTCATGGCAATGGCTCCTGGCGGTAGAGCTGCGCTGTGTGGCGAATGAAGACTCCGATGGCCATGGCAAACATGCCGACGGCGGCAATGGTTCCGCCCAGGTCGAAGAGCAGCATGCGATGGCCGAGTACCGTCGACCAGGGACTGTGCATCAGCGCGACGTTGCCCACGATGAGGAGGATGCGGATCTCGGTGGGGCCGAACAGGCCTTGCGAAAGTTGGAAGCGAGACAGGGTGTAGGTGGCCAGAAAGCTCTCGCTCGACAGAAGCAAGAACGCGACGAGCATGGCGACTGTGGTCTGCCAATGCAGAAACCCGGAGAGTCCAAGCCCGCCCATCAGGGCCACCGACCCGAATAGGTCGACCATGTGATCGACATAGAAGCCATAGCGCGGGCGCTGGCGGCTTCGCACGCGTGCCAGGGTTCCGTCCAGGCTGTCACCTAGCCAGTTGAGAGCGATGCAGGCGATGACTCCGAGCAGCGCAAGGCGATGTCGTCCCGCCAACGCATAACAAGCGCCGGCCGCGACCTGGGCCGCGAGGCCTAGGATGGTGAGCTGGTCGGAGCTGACCCACGCGGGTGCGCGCTGGGCCATCCATTGCAGGGCGTGCTTTTCGATGGTGGCGGTCAGTGAGTGATTGACGCGGTGCGCGGCGCAAAGCGGCGCTTGATTGGGGGCGAAAGATTGTGTCCTCATAAAGAATGTCCTTTCGTATCGCGGGATGGCAGCATCACGATGGGGCAAAGTGAGCGCGGCGATCACCTTTCAAAGAAGGCGCGCCAAGGCTGGAGAATCCAGAGATTCCCAGCAAAGCAAGTGTGGAGGGTGGAATGGAGATGCCTGGCCGAGGCTATCTTCGCAGGACTTTCAATGCCGAACGCAGTGTGAATTCAAGCGAGTCGCGAGGGACACTCTCGACAAAGGGCCCGATGGCCCATCCCAGCCCCGCGGGGATGGAACGGGTCAGCGATACCGTTTCGATCTGTATATAGAGACCGCCGTCGCGCTCCTCCCAGCTCCAGTATGTGTTGAGCCGCCACAAGAAACCATGCTCCTCAGATGCGCTAAGTGCACGCTCCCTGCTGGTGCCAGGCGATTCGATTTCGGAAATCCGCGTACTTCGAGAGATGCTGTATCCGTGGCGCAGATCAAGGCGCGCGAAAGCGACTTCATAGGCCGTGTCCATGACTACGGTGATGACGTGCTTCTGACGGACTCGCATTGAAACGGCGAGATGATCGATTCCATCCTCGTTGTGGTCGCTGAGGAGGTGGGCCTGCACAACCTGGGGCGCGAAGTGTTGCGGATAGGAATTGAAGCCCTTCATCAACTGCTCAAACTCGGCGGCCCGGGCCCCGGGGATGAAGGCAGTGCCGCGCCAATGGTGCAGCATGGCTCCGGGAAGGTCAGGGCCGTTCGTGGGTGTTAGCTTTTCGACAATCAGTTCTTCAAGGCGGAGGCGGCTCCGGCTATTTCCGGAGGCGCCGGCCCTGGCCAGGAAGTCGCTCGGTGACTGGTGCTGACGGGCGAGGCGTGATTCGATGCCACCTATATAGGAGTCAAATCCGGGATTCGCAGCAGACTGCGGCTCTGCTGCGGCCCTGCCGTTTGCCGGCACAAGCGCCATCATTGCGAAGAAAGCTGCGGAAATCAACAAGCATTGCTTCATGAGAGTGAATCGTCTGCTCTTCGTCATTAGAACTCAATGCAACAGAGATCAAACGTCCAGAATTGATTATCACGGCGCAAGTATCTTATAAATATAGTTTTACGCCGAGGTGTACAACGCCATGGGTTGGTGCGCGCGGGTCTAATTCATATAGACTTAACGCACAAGAAATGGAAGACACCCAACCAGCGCGCCGCTTTCGCTTCGGAGTCTTTGAGGCTGACTGTGCCACGGGAGAGTTACGCAAGCGCGGAATCCGCGTCCGGCTGCATGCTCAGCCCTTCCAGGTACTGCAGCTGCTTCTTGACCGGCCTGGAGAACTGCTGACGCGCGAGGAGATTTCGCGGGAATTGTGGCCGGACGGGACGTTCGTCGATTATGAGCACGGCGTCAACTCGGCGGTGAATCGTCTGCGCGAGGCGCTTGGGGACTCAGCCGGCAATCCGCTATTTGTGGAAACCCTGGCTCGAAGGGGGTACCGGTTCGTCGCTACGGTGGAAAGGATCGGCGGAAACGCGACATCCCCGACGCCAACAGGCAAAGTTCAGGCCGAGGTCGCAGACCTGGTACTCTCCTCCGAGCCGGCGGAAAGCTCAAAAGAGACCGATGCGCGGCTCTTTGACCGGCTGCTCGCCTCGCCGCACGAGCTCCCCAAGATTCCACCGCCTATCTCGCGACGCCTGTTCCTCCTGTTTCAGCTCATGTACCTGAGCTTTTATATCGGCGCGCTAGCAAACCTGCCGGAAATCGAAGATCTCGTTTCACCGCTACCGAAGGCAGCGCACGTGATGACAATCCTCATGATCACAGCAGCCATCCTGATTCCGGTACGAGCCTTCGTGCTCTGCACAGAGTTGCTTCGCGCTCCCGGTGCGCGCAACCAGTTCCTCAAGCTATGGGGTTTTCTGCTACCGTTCGATGTGCTGTGGGCGTTATCGCCGTTTCTTCTGCTGCATCACATTAATTACGGGGTGGCCGTTTCGTGCATGGCGCTACTGGTCTATTCGCCATTTGTGCAGCGTTCTTTGGCGTTGATGGGGGCGACACGCGGTGGGCCGGTGGTGTCACCCTCCGCGCGCTGATGAAAGCTCAATTCTGGAACTGATGGGGCAGTATATCGCCACTCCCCGGTAGTGGTCTCTGCACCGGGGAGACGACTCCGTTTCGAAGCCGCATTGAGATTTTCCATCCTTCTCACAGCCCTTGGAAATCGATGTTGCCGATTGCCACATTACCACCGCCACGACTACGACGAGGGGAGAGGAGAGAAACACGTTCTCACAACTATCGGAAATCTTGGTTGTCGCTGACCGGAAAGATTAGTTGACGCCGGACAGAAATGTCTGCTCAGAGCTTTGCCGCGAGATCGACAGAAGTCGTATGAAGCATCGCACGTGGCCAGTTTGGCACTGAGGGGGCCAAGCTATACAGCCCATATAAATACTTGATTTCACGGCAGATCGGAATTTTGGCTAGGCACAGGGATTCGAACTCGTTCCGATTCTCTTCGCAACGTGATTATCCAGAAGACCACGATGGCCAGATAGCCAATAGCAGAAACGTAAGACCATGCGGCATACTGGATTGCGTTGCGATGAAGAAGAGCAACCGTTCTGCCGGCAAGAGCCGAGAACTGGACCAAAGAAAAGAGTGAAAAGCCTGCAGAGATGTTCGTCAGGTTGTAGGACCTGGAACCCTTCAGCATCGCGCCGAAGAGAGCAAACAATGTGAACCAGGCAAAAATCTGCAAGCGGTCGGCGGAAACACGACCAGGTACCAGCGATATTGCGATTGACGTGAATACCAAGGCTGCACCGAGCAGTAGCAGACAGAGTAGAGCGCGGAACCGAGTCCACCCACCCACACCGCTGATCATGTGCAGCGCCAGTTCAACTGCAACCATCAGCTGGACGGCCGCATCGATGAACGAAAATACTCCATACAGTGAAATGGTGACGCTACTTCTGATGTGTCCGGATAACCCAAATAACAATGCGGCACGAACGGGCTGAAAGATGAGCAGAGAACTAAAAACCGGAAATCTGGGTGCAATACCTCTGCGGAAGATCAAATACACAAGGACGCACTGCAGGACAAAGGCGACCGTCCAGATCATTGTGTTTGTCGCGAGGAGGGAGAGATGCATATCTGATCGAGATATTGATGCGTGTGCCTTGAAAGGTGATCAGGCCAGTTGTCCTGTTCTTGTCACAACGGTCTCGACTCGCTCATGCTATGAACGGCAGAAAACTCCGCCGAATTCGGGCTGCAGATAGAACCGGGTCTCAGTCGTCGTCCGGTAGCCCGGAAGGCCTTTCATGGAGAAGCGTGTCGGCGGTCACTTTGGCCGGGATAGCTTTAAAAGGCGGAGGCGATTGGGAGTAGTCGAAGCAATCAGAGAGGTCATTTGCTGTGGCATCACGGGTGCCGAGACTTGGAAGACCAAAATTCTTTTCCATGAACGTGAGAAGCCCAGCCGTCTCGAAGACCACATGCGAAACATATCCATGCTTTGCGTAAGGCGATACAACAATGAGCGGGGTCCGGAAGCCCGGCCCCATGTTGTCGATCGAGCGAGGAACGACGTGATCGTACCAGCCTCCCCAATCATCCCAATTGATAAAGATGGCAGTTGAATCCCAGAAGGGACTCGCGCCGATCGCGTTGACGATCGATGCAACCCAGTCGGGCCCTTCCGAGCTGTCGTTCCCCGGATGGTCAGAATGAAGCCAATCCGGAACAATCCAGGTTACCTGTGCCAAATTGCCGTTGGCAATATCCGTAAGAACTTGAGTCTGCGGTGAGATGACATTGGTCTTCCAGTCATTCCCGTAGAAAATGTGGCGAATCGCCTCGTAAGCAGAAAACATGGAACTTGTCGGCAAGTCAGCTGGAGCATAGTAACGCCACGACATTCCCTTTGCGTCGAGTAGATCGGCCATCGTCTGGTAGTCGAAACATGGGAAAACCCCGGGAAGATCTGTGCCGTTTGGGCCGATCAGCGCGACTGTACTTCCGGTAGGGGCGTCGCATCCCCAAATGTTGCTACTCGGATCTTCGTCGGATTGGCCGGATTGTCCAGCGATCATGTACTGATGGGCGACGAAGCTGGGACCAGTATTCGATTGGAACAATTCGTCAGCGAGAGTGTATTGCTCAGCCATGGTCCAGTAAGGTTGAATTTGGCTCGACGGGACGTAGGAATAGGCAAACAACGGGGAACTCGAGTTCAGCGCTGTGGCTGCGAACCCGTCCATCTGGCCGTCATCCCAGGCCTTCCACCAAGCCGGGTGGCTGTGGTTTAGATCGAGCGTTTCAGCTAGCGGAACAGTAGAGAGCGGCACCACCTTACCCTTATTCATACCGGTCTGTGCCGAATCCGCACCCGGAAAACCGTTGAAGAAATTATCGAAGGTTCGATTCTCTTGCATAATCACGACGACGTGCTTAATGGGAGATGTTGATGGCGGGGACAGCGATGCGGAGCTCGATAAGGAGCTACCGCAGCCGCCCAATCCGACCAACAAAGCAAGGGCCGCAGGCAATAAGAAGGGAAATGCCTGTTGACTTCCGCCCTGGTGGACTGCTGTTGCTCTGAATTCTCTGATCACATAATTTCCTTTGACCCGCCCGGATTGGGGCGTCCTGCGACGCATTGTTCTTCTATATGGCCGGCTAAGCTTCACCAAGCGCGATCCTCTCACCTTAAAAGGTGAGTCGAGCCGAAAACTGCAGCACGCGCGGAAGCCCGTTTGGGCTGATCTACTGCAGCGTTCCAAAGTCTTCCAGCCCCGAGTTCGGCACCAAATAACAGGTCTGGTTCTGCGAAAAACCATCCCCGCAATTCATGCCAATCGGGTTGTAAGCAATCAAGCGAAGCGTGAGGCTGTTAGCAACCTACCGAGACGTATTCCTCTTCCGTTAGCCGGCAGAGTCCCCCCAAAATCCCTCCCAATCGCCAACTAAGAAAGGGTTGCGAACCAGGCAACCATTTTGTTTTCATGGTGGGCGAGGCGGGGATTGAACCCACAACCCCCGGCTTAGAAGGCCGGTGCTCTATCCAATTGAGCTACTCGCCCCTTGCAATTTTTATTCTACCGGTGAGTGGCCGGAGAACGCATGCGCAAATACTTCGAGAACCGCCTCTAGCGTGTGGGAGGCATTCGCATTTGAAGTACCGCAGGATGTCAGGTATGCAGTCACGCCAAGATCATCTCGATTGGAGGCGGTTACGGCTCGGCGAATTACCAAGTCAACCCGGCAGCAGCGCAAGGAAGCAGCCCGAAGCGTGGCACACGTTTTCTTGCATTCCGCCACAACGATGTCGAGATCTGCCCATTGGTCATTGCTCCTCGGCAAGAGATCGATGTAACACCCGATAGCATGCTCGGACTCATCCGCTTGGGCATCGTACTCATCGGGGTCGATTCCTGCGGTATCCACAATAGTCCAGACATCGCACTTCGACGTCCAAACCGCCGACATATCCGCATTCAAGTGAATGAGGGTTTTGGCGAGGGCAGGCAGTTGTATGCATTCAGGCAATTGTGAAGCGCGGTCGGGATGGAGGCGGAGGTCTACCAAACATGCCCAAGCGGAATCAATGATGGGCGCATCGACGCCGATTTCGACCGCCCAGTCAGCTTCCATTCATTTGCTCGGCGGCCGACTGGAGATAGCGAATTACAGCCGCCTCAGCCCAATGGATATCGTCACCGGCGTCCCCTGAAAGGAATGCGCAGTGGCCTCCGTAGCGGGTTTCCACGAAGGATATGTGTGGATTGGCGAGGAGTTTGGCGCGAGTGTCCGGAAAGAGCCGGATGAAGGGATCGTCCTTAGCCAGGATGATGAGCGTGGGCACAGCGATACGATCGACCACGCGTGCGGCGGCGGCGCGGTAGTAATAATCGTCCGCGTCCTGGAAGCCGCAGTACCGAGCCACAATCTGATTATCGAATTGCCGCAGCGAGCGAATTGGACCGATGGCTGCGGGATCATAGAGATCAGGGAACAGGGCCGCCTTACGGCGAAAGCGGCGCATCAAGTTGCGAAGAAAATGCCATTCATATCCGCGATTCGCCGGTTCATGGAGTGCGTTCGATCCGGCGGCGAGATCGATGGCCGGACATACTGCAGCAACGGCATAAAGCGGCGCACGCTTGCCCCATTCGCCTGCCAGTTTGAGCACCATGTTGCCGCCCATTGAGTAACCGACTAACGCTACTTTCTCAAGACCGAATCGATCAGCATAATGCGCGACGACGGCACCCACGTCGCCCGACAATCCGGAATGGTAGAGTGTGGGGGTCAACTCGTCCGTGTCTCCACAGTTGCGCATGTTCATGCGGATGACATTGCATCCTGCGGACCATGCGCGCGCGGCAATGCCGCGGATGTACTGCGATTCCGATGAGCCCTCAAGCCCATGGACCAGCAGGGTGGTAATCCTTTTTGCCCGCTCGGGCGCTGGCTGCCAGTGGCAACGACAAAGTACGCGGCTGCCATCTGCGGGATCTACCTCTACAGTTTCCGAAAC
>Ga0302320_10004469_pt1 | contig 31770 bp, 58 predicted proteins | sample Bog_T0_3_FD_202130 | JGI IMG/M metagenome (GOLD analysis project Ga0302320, IMG submission 202130) | Peat permafrost microbial communities from Stordalen Mire near Abisko, Sweden - Bog_T0_3 | ecosystem: Environmental > Terrestrial > Soil > Wetlands > Peat | place: Sweden: Abisko, Stordalen Mire... | reverse complement strand
CGCTGCGTTTCTCGCAATTGGCTTCATCCTACGCCAGATCTTCGGAGCAAAGGAGGGGTACCAAGACGAAAAAGGCTTTCACTTCGGAACCGCTCCCGTCCCTCCAGAAGTCGTAGAATCGAAGAAAGCCTCCTGACGGCTCAATCGCTCGAGTGGAGTGGTGCTAGTGCTATCCCCTTGATAGGAGGAAGGCGGTACAGGCCAAGAGCCACAAGGTGGATGCGATCACCCTGGCGGGAACTGGGAACCTCACCTTCGAGCCGTATGACGGGCATCGCCTAGGGGAAATCTGCTAGAAGGCCTTCACCGACCCTGGCTTAGCCTCATGTTTTGCCCGAATCTTGTCCTTATTCGCCTCCACACGATTGATTTCGGTGGCCACAACCGCGTCCAGATCCTGCCCAAGAGCCTCTGCCAGCGCGTAAAGGGTGACTCCAGCCCCTCCGAGCTCCTGATTAACGTCCGGACCCACATCTCGCCCCATCTCGAAATCAACCACATTAAGGATTGCCTCGTTGCCAAGGCCCGCCGCGCGGACCAACTCGAGGGCTTCCTCAAGGAAGCGCTTCATGCGCTCCTCGGGATTGCGCATGTTTGGTGCTCCGAACACCTCGGTACCGACCCTGACGATGACGGCCTGCTGAGAGTTGGGAGGCATGTCCCTACGAGTATAGCAGCCCGTTCAGCTCGCAGGGGAAGTGCCGATGAGCGAGCGGAACCCCTTGACCGTTATGTCGTAACTCTTTGTGGGCGAGGCATCTGGGCCGCCATAGGCTATGTTGCCGCTGATTGGTCGAGCTTCGCCTGCTCGGCCTTCACGGTGTTGCGGGCCATTATGGCAGCATCCCGAAGATCAAGGAGTTCGTGGTCGGTGGTCGAGGAGAGCGCCCGGCGGATGGTCTCATCGTACCATTCCTCCCAGTAGTGAGCAGATACATGGGAACCCGAAGAGTCCTTGCGCTGGACGATCACGATACCACCTGCGGCCCCGGTGGCCCGGGAAATTCCGATGCGCCAGACACCCTTGCGGTGCCAGGCGACCTTGTCGGCTACGAGATCGTGAAGGGCGCATACCATCAGGCCGTTGTCCTTGGCCAGTTGGCCGTTGCTCGTAATCAGTTGCTCTTTGCTAAGCTGTCTCATGAGGGGAAGCCGTCCTCGCGGATGGTAAGGTCGCCAGCTTCGTTTACGTCGATCTGGACCGAGCCTGCATACACCGAAACCTTGCGGCACTTGGAACGGCCGATGGCGGCCCGGGCAATCCGTGTGCCGACCTTCTTCCACTCACCGACGGTAAGACCTCTGGAGGAGTCGATTGTGAGCTTAACTTGGTAATTGAGCGTGGAGGGCATGGTTATAGGTACGCCAGAGTCGAAGGACTTAGTTCCTCGTCCAATCGGAGGTAACTACGGCGAGATGCATGGCCTTCGTGTCCAGAATTGCGTGTCAGCCATTCGAACCACGGCAGCCTTGCGTGGAGGACTGAGGTCAAAAGCACGCGCATGGCTTAGGTTCCATCAAGCAATTCGTGCGGCTTGTTGAGCCGGATGGCGTCCACGACGTCCCGGGCGACCTCAGGGGAGATACCCAAGGCGAGCTCGACGCGCCGGATAGCATCGAACGGCTTATGATCCTCCAAGAGTTCGCGGACTTTGGCCTGGGCGAAGAGCGAGAGGAGTTTCTTCATGTGGTGGGTGTCATTCTTAAAACGGGGTATGCACTTCGCTGAACCTAAGCTTTATCCCACCTCTGCCAAGGCGTGACCGGGTGGATTTGCTGGTTGGAAAAAGCGATGAATGAGTCGCTTGCACTGCCTTCGTAATCGTTTCGATAAACTACTCCGTCAAAACCCCTGACAGCTAGTTCATGGGCCAAGTCAACCATGTGCCCACTGTTTTGCCAAAGGCCGACAGTCTTTCGGTCAATGACCTTGGTTTGTCGCAAGGCTGCTACTACGTCATCGTATAACCACTCGCACAGGTCGGGCAAGCGGACAAGGTTGCGGAAACTTAAATGGAAACCGCGCACAAAGCCGCCGCTAGACGATGCTACGTGCCGAGCAACCTCCACGTTCCCGAAGTGAAACCCCCAGCAATACGTGTGCTCGAATTTGGTGAACCGTTTATCGGAGCCGTGGTAAGCGAGCACGGGCAAAGATTGGCGGGTGTCAGACTTCATAGTATTAAGTTAGGTGGTTCAGTTAAGTGCATGCCCGTTTTCTTAAAAGCCCGGCCCTTTAGGGCCGGGATGGTTTACGGGATTTAGGAGGGGGGAGGGCGTTCAGTCCGTAATCTTCGGGACCATGATGCTCGGCTGCTCACCGACCGCACGGGCAAAGACGTAGTTGGCGAGGGCGACCCCCTGTGCCTCCACTTCGGCAAGGCCTACGTCGAGGCCTCGGACATTATTACGAAAGACCGGGTCCTTGGCGAATTGCTCCAAGGTCCTCCCATTTGCTCCCTCGACGCGATAAAGCATTCGTCTTGCCGCCTCCGTGAAGCTGTGGCCGCTGATGCGCGGGGTCTTCTTGGCCCCTTGGGGACGAATGTAGCCCATCTCCCGCAGCATGGTGTCGCCGACGGCCACGCGATAGGCGTCCGGATCGAGGTTATCCCCTTCGCAACCGGCGTCCTTGAGATGCTGCGCCAACCCCGACCGATCAAACACCTCGCACACGGGATGGCGCTTGTTCCAGTCGTGAAGGAAAAGCAGGCGGCCAAGGCGTTCTATGAAGGCCTGGCGGCGTCTGTTGGATTCGGAAGCGATTTCGTTGGGCATGGTGAGAGATACGATGGTGCGGCGCGTCATGTGGCCGCCCGGAAAGTGAGTTGCTCGAAGTGCTCCACCCCGACGGGAACGTCGCCGAGAAGGCGAATCTCGCCCTCGTCATCCCCGTGAACCGGCGCGCAGTTGGCAACGATGGTTCCCTCCCAGTCCACCATTTGAGGGGTGACGGTCGCTTGCATACGCCAATGGAGATCGCCCGGCTTGAACTCGCCCCAGTAGGCTTCGGACTTGTGCGACTTGGTTGACCAATAAATACCGGGGTGTCTCCCTCCTGGAGTCCAATCGGCCGGAGCGGTGATTACTCGCCAGACCGTCAAAACACCTTTCCCTGAAAACTGCGCGCGAAGCGCATAATAGGCATCCTCAACCTTATCGAGGCTCCACTTGCGGAACAGCCAAGGCGTCAAAACTGCGTCATCGTGCAGGCCAAGGTCGTACCGAACGGTGTCCGGGTCGCCACTCGACATATCGAGATTTTTGACGGCGTTGCGCGCCATAAGCTTCGGCTTAAGCGCCGCCAGCTTAGGGAGGACCGCGAGGGTTTCGATTGTTGCGTTCACAGGCGCTTTCTGGCCGAGAACCGTTTAGGCTGCTGCCTTCTCTGAGGCCTCATTCAACCGCCAGATTTCGCGGTAGTCCCTCATCGCAACCTGGCGGAGACCCTCGGGGATCGCTGAAAAAGGGACACGGCGGCCAAGGTGACACTTGCGTCCGATGGCCGGGGGGCGGCACCAACCGCGCTTGCCGTTGCTCATAGTGTCGCTCGGCTGGTCATTGGTGAAGCCATGCCCAGAGAGGCCCACGTACTGGTATTGGGACCGACCTCCCATGCGGCAGGTGGCCGCCCGGCCCGTAAAGAGCACGGTGAAGCGATCAAACGAGGAGGCATCGTCCTCGGCATAGCAACGGACATAGCGGGGATTCCCCGCGGGAAGGAGGGAAGCTAGTCGACGGGCGAGAGTCTTGTTCATGCGCAAGAGGTACGCGGACTTTGGAGATACATCTGGACCCCGAAGCCAGTCGCTACCTTTACACCCGACTTCCTCAGGCGTTTTGCTTGCCGCCTTTTGGCGAAAAACCCGCCACCTCTCACCAGAAGGAGCCCTGGCCCCGGTTTGCCGGCAAAGATGGCCTTCACCCGATCCTGAGGAAACCGTCCCTCTCCAATCAGCTGGAGTTGCCGGTGTTCGCGCATCCGCTGCCAAAAGTTTAGCTGCTGCGTCTCGGCCTGGTGGACAAAAGTGAGCAGGTACTCAGGGGAGGTGGGGCCTGTCCACGTGCGCCAATAGCGAAGGAGGCCCAATCGGGTATGCTCGGGGAGCGCGGCAATCCGTCGTCTTGCGCGCCGCCAACTCGCGGCCCATTGAGCCCTCCAGCTGGCGATTTCCCTGGCCCCTCCGGTCTCTCCATCAGCAAGGTCCTGCTCGATGGTAGGAACCTCCGCCACGAGGTCAGGAAGGAGCGCTACTGCGTCACGCTTCCTCTCCAGCCTCCTCTTGGCCGCCCCCAGACGCCTCGGAGTCATCGGGAACGAAAGGTCTTTGGACCACGGACAGCGTGCAAATCTCATTTGAGCAAAGGTACAACCGGTTAAAACGCATCGAGGTAATCCCCGCCGTACTTAAAGGGGCGAGGCAGGCGAGCTGCCTCGCGCTCCTCCTCGGCTTCGGCCTTCGCGCAAAGATATTCGAACGACCGGTTGTCGACCTCGCTCAGGGTCTTGCCCTGGGCCTTGTCCTGAATCAGCGAATGAAGGTCGGCTTTTTCGTAGACGGTCATACCCAAAGCTACGGAGGGCTTAGACCTGCACCATAGCCACCGTCTCGTAAGGGACATCCTCTGTCTCCGTCAGCGGGGAGGCTCCGTCCACCCGTTCGCCAACTCCCTTGGTGAGGAAAACGTCGTTGTAGAGGTATCCCACAGCCTTCGAACGCCTCTCCAGATCGCCAGACTCGAATTCAGCGGCGAAGTCCTCGCCGTGACCGTTCTTGGCCCCGACTCCGAGCATCCGGGCGGCCTTGTCGAGTTTCAGGTACTTGCTCGGCGATCCTGTGATTTCGACCATGAGGTCGCGACCGCGATTCCACGAAACCCACCCCGTGGGGGAAATCTTGCGAAGCGACCGGGGAACCTTCACCCCGAGGATTAGCGACCGGATGAAATGCACCTGAAAATCGAAGCTGAAGATGTTCCATCCCTCGAAGCGGGCGTTGGGGTTCTTCTCATAGAGCGACCAGAAGTCGGTCAGGGCCTTGCGCTCGTCGGCAAAGCCGTCGAGGAGCAAGAACTCGCCCATCGGGTCGATGATGCCAACCGCTGAGAGGCGGCAAAGGGTGGGGTACTTCGCCGCGTTGGCGATCAGGTCGGGCTCGTAGGCAACCCGAGCCTCCTCGATCTTTTCGGCGATCTTCGCCGAGTCTTTGACGTTCCCGAGCTTAACGTTCGCCGGGTCGAATGGACCGACCACGGCAAGTATCTGCTCGATGGGAAGAGCGGCAGTCTCGTCGTCGAAGTAGAAGGAGGGGGAGAAAGGAGAGGTGTTCATGGAGAATAGCTACGGGAAAGGGGTGTTTTCGAATTGCGGGGCTTATGCGGCCTCGGCCAAACGGACGCCCGCGTGTCCGATTACCTGCGTCCGGTCGAAGTTCTTGAGTTCCAGAACCTCCAAAAGCCCGGACTTGATCTCCACCGCGTCGTCGAGGATGCGGTCATTGATCTCTTTCTCGGGCGTGTTCCCGTACGTCTTGGGGCTTAGGAGCATCGCCGATAGGACGGAGCCGCAGCAATCCTGGCAGAACAGCCCGATGCAATGGCCGAGCCGGTTGCTTATCGGGAGGATTCCGTCCCAAGGAGCCTTAGGCGCGGCATCCTCGTGACAGAGGGAGCAAATGCGCTTAATGTCGTTCTTCATGGGGGAGAGGTACGGCAACCCACGGCCTACGCGGCGGCGAATAGCTCGCCATGGCGGACTGCAAACGCGGCCTTTAGCTGCGGTAGGTCCCGGCCCGTGAAACCGGGGAAGTAGAATTCCCTGGCGGTCTGGGACCCGTAGCAGTAATACGCACGGCCTTCCGGCCATCCCAGAATGCGGTTAAAAACGACGTCCTGTGAAGCGGTCACAAGGACGTGAAACGCGAGTTCATCCTCACGCTCCAGAGCGGCGATCATCTGTCCGACGATCTGCCAATCCTTCTCCGAAAGGTGCTCGGGCGTATCCCAAGCCGTCTTGCGACACCCTTTGGCCTTATCGAAAAAGGGATGTACGGTGGAATTCGAGGGCTTCAGGGTCTTTGTGCTCATGGGGAAAAGGTACGCAGAGGCGCGCTCGGCGTGCATTCGTCCCTAGGAAGGATTTCCCTCCCACTGGGCATCCGCAAAAAGGGCAATCTGCTCCCTTACCTCCTCTAGCTTCCGAAGGAGCTTCTGCTCACGGGCTGCAAGGCGCGGGGGCATTGCGGCGTGGATTTTGCACAGCCCGCCTTTCACAGCGTCGTATTGGCAAGGATGCGGCGGCGGGCGCATGAACGCTGTTCCCCGGTCCTGGGTGACGGCTCGGCATTTCATGGAGGGAAGGTGTTCTTGTACTTTAGGCGACCTGGGCCTGCCTGCTGGCGGCATAGACCGCCCGGAGGCGCGAGTTTTCGGCGGACACCCGACCGTCCTCAAGGGCCTGCTTAAACTCGGCGACGGCTCCAGCGAAGCCGTTCACGAGATTGCTATAGGTCATCCAGCGGTTGCGTCCACCGGTGTAGTCGGCCTTGGAGACGACGCTGCGGAACATGAACTTCTTCCCGTCCTGCGGGTCAAAGGTGAGCCCCCGGTCCAACTGGATGTAAAGCCCCTCGGTGTGGAGATAAACCTCTCCCGAGCAGGCAATCCCGGCCAGGTTGGCACGGATCAGTCCGTCGGCGGTAGGATAGCCGAGAGCAAGAGCAACCTCGCGAAGAACGGCCTTCGCGGCGGCATGGAACTCAACCTTGGCCTCGAGGTTGTAGGAAAGGTTGGCCGAGACGGCCCGGGCCAGACGGTTCAGCTTTGCTCGGATCTTAGGGGATGTGCTCATGGCGAAGAGATACGTTTCGTGGCGGTTGCGACTCTTACTTTCCCGAAACAGGCATATCCGCCGGCTCCTGGAAGTAGGTGGTGGAGTACGTCGTGGCCCACATGCTGGGGCGGATCTGCACGGCCTTGAAAACCAGCGCGTTCCCGTTGGTCGGGTCGGTTACCTTACAGAGGACGATGCTCGTAAGCCCCATGCCGCCGGTGCTCTCGACGACGTAGCCAGCCTTGCGGGCCTTGCGGGCCATCTCGTTTACCCGCTTCTTGTCCCCGATGCGGGTGAAAGTCGGGACTTTGGCAATGACGGAAGGAGTAGCGACCTGGGCCTCAAGCGTGGATGTGGTGTTCATGCGAAGAGAATACGACCGGCGCTCCTCGGCGCCCACGCGACGGGCACGGGGCCGTCAACTACTGGGCCCGTTCGGCGATGCTGAATTCGACAGCGTACACCGCATCGGACCCGCTCGGGAATTCCTTGTCACCAGCAGCCTCGAGCGCCTTTCGGTCCGCTTCCTCCGGATTATTGGCCAAAACCTCAATGTCTAGGGACCGGGACTCTGTGCGGGATACGGTGACGGTGTATTTATTCATTTGAGGGGCTTTAACCGACGTTCGAGAACAGTCCATTGGCCCGGAGGCGGCACTCGTAGGCATCTGCCCGTAGGGTGCGCGCAGCCCATATCTCGACCGTGGAAGCAGAGCAGCTCCAGAGGAACATGCGGGCAAAGACCTCTGTGGTGCCCATGATGACCGCGAAGTTGCGCACCGCTTGCTGCGAATGAGTGAGTGGGCTTTCGTTCATGGCGAAGAGTTACGTCCCGTTGCGAACGGACGCGCAGCGAGGCGAAGCTTAAATCCCTGCCGTAACCGGCTCCGCCAAAGCCACCGGCGGGCAAGCGCCGTTCTCAAGGTAACGAAGGCCCTTCGCGTCCGCTCCCTCCGCAAAGACCTCATCGGAGTAATACGCCTCGCACTCTTCCTGACCTGCCTTGAGCCACGTCTTGAAAGCGGCTTGCAGAAGAGCGTTCAAATCCGACTCCCCGGCGAAGAACGCGGCGCGGAAGCCGTCGATCGCGTCGTCGTCAGAACCCCACCCCGTGAGAGCGCAGTCACCGCACCCTTTAAGGGTGTCGGGATTGTAGGTGCCGAGCCTGGATAGCCGTTCACCGATCTCCTCGCGGGACATCGCCTCCTCTGGGACCTCGAACTTAGCGGTTGAGAAGGAGCAATTAAACCAATCGAGTTCCCAGTCGACCAACTTGCCGCCGAAGTGCTCGGCGAGAGCCTTCAGGCTGTCGCGGTATTCGTCAGCCCCGCTGAACCCGTTAACCGAAGCGAATCGGCTTTTCGCGCGGGACTTGGCCGTCGGGCTGAGCTCGTTGAAGGAGTAGACGTTAACAGAAATGGTTTCCATGGGAGAAAGGTACGGAAGCGTGGGGTTATTTCGAAAGGCCAAGGGCTCGGTTGAAGGCATCGGCGATGACTTCGGCCGTCGCCGGTCCACCGGGCCCGCGGGAATCCAAGTCCGCGCCCGCCTGGCGGGCTGCCCGATCGAGGAGTTCTATGAGCGCTGCCTGCTTACGGTCCCGACCAATGCCGTCAATCGTGAGGATGTCGCGGAGGAGTTCCGGCGAAGAGATGGTCTTCATGCCGGAAAAGGTACAGCTTCAGGCGCTCGCCGTGAGGGCGATCAGGGCGTCGATCTCCTCCAAGAGTTCGGTAGGGGCGTCATCTTTGACTGCCTTCCAAGCGCCCGGAAGGGCTGCCTGGGCCCGCACGAGCAAGCTGCGGATGCCTTCGGCGTGAGCGAACACCTGGGCATACTTTTGCCCCTCGGGATACAATTGAACCAGAACCGTCCCGTTAGCGTCAAAGGAAGGGCTCCGTCCCATGAACATGCCGACCATAGCGTCGATTTGCTCGATGAGGTCGCGGGAAATACCGCATTTGGCGGCAAAAGTGGCATCAGGGAGCGCTCCCTGGGCTTGCAACAAAAGGCTGAGAAGGCGCGGGGCATTGGCAAGCAAGCGGGCCGACTTCTCGTGTTCGGGGTGCATCTTCGCAATGAGCGCGGTTAGGTCGTCCCCGATATAGACGCCGGGCTCGCCGAAAGGCCGTTCAACGTTGAGCGGGCGAAAACCGAGGTCCATGCCGCGGACGGTCTGATCTGCAAGGGAGAATTGGGTGATGGTCATGGCGAAAGAATACGCCGGGAAACCCGAAGGCCCGAAGCTAGTCCCTCGCGAGCCGGGCTGCATTGTGCGCACGAAGCGCCGTAAAGGCGGCGTCATACGCTGCCTTTGCCATACGATACTCTGCGCTGTGCCTTACTGTTTCGGGCGTGAGGTTGAAAGGTCCAGTCTTCGGGAATGTTTTGAGCACCTCTCCGGCCGCCTTGACCCGAGCCTCGATTGCCAGCGTCTCTGGGGTTGGCTGGGATCTGCCATAGCGCATAGTGGCAGGCCGGGTTAGGCGGTCATGGCTGGTGCAGGGTCCGGCCATGAAGGGAGGTACTTGGACGGTGGAAGGCATGGCGAAAGAGTACGCCCGCCCGTGCCATTTGACCCCTCACGCGACTTTTGTTGGCGAAAAAGAATAAACCAGCGCTTATCCGTAGGAAGAAAGGCGCTGGTTTAATTGATGAGGCGGTCCTCAAAAGGTCTTTCGACCAATGTCACGGTTTTACCCGTAACGCATTGGAGAATGGCTGATCGCGGAGTGCAGTCAAGCCCGCCATGGCCATGACGCGCGTCGCTGCGCACAGATGAGCTAAGAGCTTATTTGGCGCCGTTTTAGTACACGTCCATTTGGCCGCTAGGCGCTATTTGCGGCAACCACTTTTCGAAGAGCTTCCTTTGCTTGCAGGTACCTTGGGAGGGGCATCACTGTCACCGAACTGTTAAACATATGATTAAGGAGCTGCCTATCTCCTTCACGTCGCCACCTGCGGAGCGTCGACAGGGCGTAGCAATCAGCGTCTCGTTCGGCAAAACGGTTGTGCTTACACCCGTAATATCGAGGGGTCTTTTGGTGAATTTGAAATACGTGACGCAATTCGTGCGCGACGATGGTAACCAAGCCCTCAAGGTAATCGTAGACAACATCTCCCTGATAACTGTTGGAGTTCTTAATGCCGCCCATGGGATACGGCACAGCGTATCGGAATGGGTTTCCAGCAGTAGCGTGCGGGTTCGCGGGGATCCGGATAATAACCTTATCAAGGTAGGCATGGCCCTCCCAATGAGCATCCGCAAAGGGGTTCGACACATACTTTTCCCCCCATTCTGTATCTGCCTGCCAACTCCAACTCGGGGCGCCGATAAACGTTCGTAGCGGCAGAAAAATAACGGGAACAGGGGGTACGTTTGGTTGGGCGAAAGCCACAACCTCCCGCAGTAGTTTAGTGGGGAGGAATGTCTCGTTGACGATCGGGAAATCTGCGTGAAGCCGGGGATCAGGTTTGCAGGGTGACATAGAGCAAAGTGCTTTGCGCGCGGGTGAACCTGGGGCGACATGACGTTTTGCCATAGATCCAAATTATAGCACTTGAACCGCGCCTGCCCAAAACGAGCGATACTCCAGTGCAGTCCGCCCAGTTAACCGTTGAAGGCTCAGCGGTAGCCCACTTCGCCCTATTGATTCCACGGACCACAGCGGCAAAACCCATCTCATTGAGAGCGAACGCCCGGACAAGCTCTCTCGACGTTAAGCCGTCCAAGGTCACGAGCGCCGAAAGCCTCGTGCCGGAGTCGATGGCCCGGTTGAGGACCGTTACATGCTCCGCAGTTGGGGCATTGCCCGCAGCAAGCTCCGTGACGGTGACGTATTCAGGGAGGTGCTTCTTTGAGTAGGGGTCGTTCGCCATGCAGTAGAGCTACTGCACGGAGACCTTCGGGAATTCGTGCCATTCGCGACCGTCCAGCCGGTTGCCCGCAACGATCTTGCCGACATCCTTCATCCAAAGGTCGCTCTCGGAGCGGTTGTCGATCCAATCATCGCAACGCTTCTCAGTCTCCAGATGGGCTGGCTTCGGATCGGCCCCCTCGAACATGCATAGATTCCGGAAGTCCCTGGGCTGCGGATTCGAGACCGGGGCCCACTCGCCCCACTGTTTGAAAAGGAAGGGGATCCCCGCTGCGGCGCACTGGTCGCGAAGGCTCCGCGCCCATTTGGGGTGCATTGGGCGGGCCTCCGGTCCGCTTTCGCCTCCGCAAATGATCCAATGGATCGACGTTTTGGGGTGGGCAAAGCCTCCGGGGAGCTTCGATCCGAAAAGCGGTTCCAAAAGCCGGAGGTCGACCGGCCCGATGAGCGGTTCGCATGAGAGAAACCGTACCCTTGCAGGGATCTCCACGAGCAAAGGGATCCGCTCCTTGGCCCTAGCCTGGTCCTCAACGGTTGTGCCAACCCAAACGTTTTCAGGAGGGACTCCGTCGAACCACCGGGCTATCCATCCACGGAAAGCCCAATTCTCCTCGGTTGCTCGAAGTGTAGCCCATACCGACTCGATTCTGGGGCGGAAAAGCCCCGGTCGTTTCGTGAGGAGCTGCCAATCGAGGGCAGGGCATGAATAGACCAAGAAAAGCAGGTCCGCCAGCCACTCAGCAGACACCTCGTCGTCCAGCCAATCGGCCAGGGAGGAGCAAAACACCCGCGGGCGGGCTTTTTCGAAAATGTCGCCGGTCTGCGCGAGTCCCTTCTTTCTCAGGTCGCGGATGTCTCCTCTCGCTATGAGCTTTCCGGCCCTGCGAACCTCGCCAAACTGCCCCTCGGCGGATGCGCGGTTCCACCGCACAGGATCGTTCCAATTGTGAAGGCTCGTCCGGCGACGGGGGGCCCCTTCGCCCCAGTTGGTCGCCGTTCCGCCGCCAAACCGGGCGTTCCGGGTGGCTGCGTAGCAATGCAGGCAGCCGGGGCTGACCTTTGTGCAGCCTTCCCAGCCGTTGAAGGTGTGGTCCGTCCAAGAAATTCCAGTGTTTTTGCCCATAAAATTAGGTTCTTGTACTACCGAACAGCCATCTCGCGGAGCGCGCGATAATCGCGCTTAATAACCAAGAGCTGTTGCTTTTTCTGGCCCGGAGTGAGCGCATGGTCTTTTTCAACCACATCCTTAATACGGCCCTCTTCGGCGAAGAGTTTCTGTATCGGGTTTGATCGAATCCGCATTAAGTCTAAAGCCGTGGTGACGTTCCGGGTGCGTTCCTCGGCCGTTTTGAAGGTCATTGACCCACAGGAGTCGTAGAGCCCTCCTTTATTCTTATAGTAATCTACCCGAGAGACGACATCCACAGCGTGATACACACCGTCGAGCAATAACCGCCTGCACAATTCGCGTTGGCAACCAACCAAGGTGAGCTTTCGCGAATGCTCGATATAGGTAAGCCCCTCGGAGCTGAAACCCCAACCCATTCCAGTATAGTGGACCCTCATTCTAAATTTGGCCTGTCGCCGACTGGGTGAGCGCGTCTGGATGCGGGGGATCATCGTAGTAGGTAATAGTCTACGGGTGAAAAGGGGTGCGCGGATCGTCTTCGATTACCGTCTCAAGCCGCCGCTTTGGCTGCCAGTTTCGCGGCTGCCGCTTTGCGATCCTGCTCTATCCAACGCCCCAGGGTACGGAGGCGCCCGCCAGTCATTTCGATCTTCTTAAGTTCGCGGAATTGCGGGCTCGCATCCCGAACCAGCGACTCGGTAACACCCTGTTCCCAGAAACCTGGTGCCCCGCACCCCCAAGAGAAGACGTTCCTCAGGCTCTTTTGCATTCCAAACATCTGTCTCTCCACGCCGGCACAAGAGAGGAGTTCGTTCTTTTTCATCCCATCTGAAGGCACAAAGAAGCGGTGATAGAATCGCTCGTCGTGCCTCCATGCGATCTGGTCGCGAAGCCAAAGCCATGCCCGGGCATCAAAGTCTTCAAGCTTTTCGTCGGGTTTCTGGTCGAGCCCTATCGCCCACGTGGAATCCTCCTGTCGATACGAATGAGTGATCCGTAGATTCCACCGCCCGGTTGTTTCAACGAGGTACAGAGCCGCGCCGTGGAGCCAAAATGCGTTCGGGTGTGACTTATTCGGGCTCGCCTGCAAACGGCAGCCGTGAAGAGACCCAAGCCACGAGAACACGTTTGAGGAGGGCTTCCTTGCCTGAACCCATAGGGTTCTATTGAGCGACTTAAACCCGAGCTTCTGCCGGGCAAACTTAGCAAAGGACGGATACCTGGTCGGCTCGGCGAGGCGGGACAGCAATTCCCGTAGTTGAGAAAACGCGGAGGCTCCATCCATAACCACGGCGGGGATCGAACGATGCCTCTGTCCGGACCCCACGTGCATCATGTCGTACACGTTGGCTTTTGTTTTCCATTGGGCCAAGTGCCGAAAGATCCAGCCAAGCGCGACCAGGGATTCGGTCTCCGTGATGGGGGTATATCCCCCGTTCCACGCGATTATCCGTGTCGGATCGATCGTGAATGATCGGCGACCATTTCTACGCCGTGCTCTATGGGAAAAGACAGGGAGAATGAATGGCTCGGGTGTGTTCATGATAGGAGTTGGGTTGCCAAAAGGTACGCGGTCCTTACGCGGCAGGGGGGAAAGTTCCCCCGTTGTCCTCGGCTCGCTCGAAGGCTCCTTCGCCGTGGATCGAGTCGAACTCGCCGACCCGGAAACCCTGGACCCACGCGAACCACTCCTTCGAGAAGGGCTTGTAGGGGTTCTTGGCTGCCTTGGCGGCCCGGCTGGCCGCGTGCCCGAGCTCGAAACAGAAGTTGCCGCGCTTCGCGAGCTCCATGTTCCGGCGAGTGATCTCGGACTGGTAGGGCCGACCGCCTGAAGTGGGAGCAAAGTAAGACAGGACAAAGTTCGGGGCGGAACGAAGGTCGATAGTCGCGTTCATGCGACAGAGGTACGCGGGACCGACCCGGACTCATGCCGCGAACTCCATCTGCCCAACCTGTCGGGCGGCCTCCTCGTAGAAGGCAAGAGCCTTGGGGTGCGCCCGGAAGGCCTTGCGTGAGGACCTGCGGAGGAAGAGCCCCGAGAGGGTCTTGCACCGGGAAACCGCAACGTAGGCTAGGCCGTACTCGAAGACGTTGTCGCCAAGCCAGCATTCAATCCGGTCGAGGGTCATTCCCTGGCACTTATGAATAGTTAGGGCATAAGCCAGCCGAAGGGGGTACTGCTCGCGCGAAGCAAGGTTGACCCCGTTGTTCTGTATCGCCCACGTGTGCCTCTCCATCTTTATCACCTTGTTGATGCCGAAGCGGACAAGGATTTCGTCCTCCTTGAGGTCGATGACGGTCCCAAGGCTTCCGTTCACCAACCCCTCGTCGAGGTTTAGATTCGTGAGGAGCATGACCTGCGCCCCCTTTTTCAACCGGAGAACCCTCGGCGCGAGGCAGTCGCGATCAAGCTTCTCTTTGTAGCTATGGTCACCGGTCTCCCTTGCCTCGAAGGAGAGTTCTTTGCCGTCGACCTTCGCCAGTTCTGCCATGTTCAGCCGCTCGACGTCGGCATTGTGGGTGTGAAGCTTAACCGGGCGGATCCCGTCGTTTGGGATGGGGAGATTGTTGCGCGAGGCAATGAGCGCGATGCTTGGATGGTTGATGTCCCCCACCCGCAACCGTCCGAGGGCATCCGCGAAGGCTTGGTCGGCCTGCCGGAAGACCTTCGTCAGCATCCGGGTGGCAACCTCTGCCTGCTTCCAGACCCGGGATTCAAAAGCGAAGCTTGCGGGCTCATCCTCCTTTGAAATGGGCGGGGCCTGAAGGAAATCGCCAAAGAAGATAACCTGAATGCCGCCGAACGGCGCATGGTTCCTGCGAACACGCCGAAAAACCTCGTCGGTTTTGTCGAGCAACTGCCCGCTCACCATGGAAATCTCGTCGACGGCCAGAATGTGGCACTGGGTGATGTTGCGGAAGGCCCGGGACTTCTTGTCGCCCATGATGTCGGAGGCGATTTCCGAGGCTTCCCTCTTACCAAGCCCAAGGCCTGCGAACGAGTGGAGCGTGGTGCCTCCAACGTTAAGGGCTGCGATGCCGGTTGACGCCGCCACGGACAGTTTCGCCCCGTAAGTGCTCCGAAAGTAGTTTAGGAGCGTAGATTTGCCGGACCCCGCAGGGCCGGTCACCAAGATGTTGCGCTTCGCCTTGACGTCGGCCGCAACGGCTCGTTGTTCGGGTGAAAGCGTGATTATAGACACGGGAAAAGGTACGGTTACCTCTTTGGGTATAGCAGACGCGGGACGCGATCAGAGTAATCGCCGGTCCAGGAGCCGCTCGTTAGAATGCGGGGGTGATTCCCGCCTCGCTGAGCCGCGATCGACAATCGTTCCTGAGTGCCTCGAAAGCCTCCTCCGGAGTCTCGCAGATGCGGGTTTCATCGCCATTTAACGTGGCAGTGATTGCATCGGCCTGTTCCGTGATGGTTACCCACGGGGATTCAACGAACGAGTCCACTTCCAGTCGAAAATAACGCACCAACGATTTCGTGCGCGTGAGCGTTTCGCCGCCTTTCAGGGGCAAAGACCAGAAAGCCAGGGCGTCGAGCCGCTCGATGAACGCTATGACAGAGCAAGCTTCCTTGCCGACGGGCGCGGTGGAGACGATTTGTTTCATGTGCCGAAGAGATACGGGCAGACGACTAACATCTTCACGATCGCCTAGACCCCCAGGTCCATCTGGGGCTCGAAGGGTGGAGTGTGCAGCTTGTAGCGGACTTGGAGCCCCTCCTCTTTACCCTGCCCGAGAAGGACTTCGAGGAACTCCGCGCGCCAACCTTCCGCCAGCGACCAAGCCCGCCGGTCGATTTCCAAGAGGCTCACGATCCGCGGTTGCTCAGTGATCTCGATGAGACAGCTTTTGCCGCTGAATACCCCATCTTTCCAAGGCCCGGACCATATTCGAACCAGGTCCCCAGTGCGGCATTGCGACCAGAGAGCGTGCTGCTTGGGGCTGTCGGAAAGGAAGCGCGTGGTGCTGGTGCGCTCGCCGGAGACGACGGCGTCGAAACAAGTCTTTGCCGCAACGCCCTCCCTCGCCATCCGCCCAAAACGGAAGTACATGGAGGATTGGAATTTATGTAGCGGTTGGTGGCTCACGCTGTCTTTTTAAGGGCGAAGCGAAAGTGGTTTGATCGGTGGTTTAGGATGTCCCTCGCGCATTCTCCCTTGTGGTTCGTGGCGTCCGGGTTGGCGCCGGCCGCGAGCAGGACCTCGGCGGACCGACTGTCTCCGTTTAACGCAGCCCAAAGTAGGGCGGTGTTCCCATCTCCATCAAGTTCCTCGATAGGTACGCCTGCGGCAAGGATGGCCGGGATGATCGGATGACTGCCGTTCGCTGCCTGGTGAAGGAGCGAGGCTCCGTCCCTGTCCTTGCGCATTGGATCCGCGCCCAAGTCGATAAGGACCCTAAACGCCTCGATATTCATGACGGGGATGGAGAGAAACAGCGGAGACCCGTCGATAACCACCCCGGGGGCGTTCAGGTCGAAGCCCTCCGAGACCCGCCGGGCGAGCAGCTCCCGCGAGAGAGGCTTTTTCTCGATGATTTTGTCGAGGAGAGCGTCGGTTTCGTTCGGGGCGGAGCGTAGCGATTTATTCAAAAGGGGAGGGCCCCCGTTTCGGCATGCGAACAGGGGGCCTCCCGATCATAGCACCAACAAACCGACGGGGGCGCTTAGCCCATCAGCATCGGCAGGTTCCCGGCCCCGATCTGCAAATTGTTGCCGAAGAAGGCGGCGGCGTTCTTGTCGCCAAGCTCCTCGGCGGCCTCCGCTCCGTTTCCGAGCCATCCCTTGAGGCGGCCATACTCGACGTTTAGGGCAAGGGCCAGCTTCTGGTTCATACGGATGTGGATATTTCCGTTCAGGAAGGCCCGGACTTCGAGGACCGGCTGCCCGGCGTCCTTCCCGGTCATGTAGAAGGTCTCCACCTTGCCGCTCTCCCAAGACTTGATACCCGTGTCGCCGCGTCCCGCCAGCCGGGGGTCGACCGTGTTGCAGAGGAAACCGAGATTGTTGGCGACCGTGAGCAAGTCTCCGATGAAGTGGGCCGCATTCTCCTGCAAGCCCTTCTCGAATTCGTAGCTGTGGCGAAGGCCTCCGGTGTGCTCCACAACGAGCCGGAATTCAAGGGCGATATGGGTCGGCTTCTCCTCGCTGTACCGCCAGCGGTCCTCAACGAAGGGCTTCTGGTTCGACTTGTAGTTGTAGACGTTGGCCTTCTCGATCATCTGCTCAAAGACCTCCACCAACTGCTCGTCGATATGCTTGTTGGCGTTCTTCAGGATGAAGCCAATGACGGCTTCGATATTTGACACGGTGAAATCGATTTCGGCGTGCCGCTGGAGCAATTCGAGCATCTTGCGGCGCTTCTTTGAGGCAAGCCGGTTCGTGACGATGCTCATTTGGCCAAAGAGCTCGTTCCAATAGGCATTGCGGAGCCCCTTGAGGCGTGCCTTCAGGCATTCGAGGACACGCTTGGGAGTAACGTCGAACTCCTTAAGAAGGGAGACATCGAGCTGCCCGACAAGGTCGTAGTTCTTCCTGAGGTGATCCATCTCGTCATTGTAGAGGGAGACCATGCGCTCCGGGTATCTACCCCCGGGGACCAAGGCGGAGAACATCTTGGCCCTGTTGTCGGCCCCGATCCTCTCTGGTTCGTTGTCCCCCTCGTCACCCCCCTTCTTCTTTCCCGAAAACTTGGCGTTTAGCTCCTTGAACTGCTCGTCAAAGAGCCGGTCGAACGCGTCGTCCTTGTCGCCCTTGAACTCAACGCGGAGAAGATTGACGACCGCACGGGCCCGACGGTCCTCGGCGTTCTCGAAGTCAAAGGTTCCGATCACGGTTGCCTCAGCGTCCCGGTGCTTCAGGGCCTCGGATATCTCTGTCCGCCCCTCCCATCGGGTCGGGATCACGAGGTAGACAACCTTGGAACCGGCCTCCCTGATGATCTTGGCCGCCCAACCCACAAACTCGCTGTAAGGCGGGTTGCAGAAAATGACATCCATTTGCTTTGAAAGCAGGGACTGCTCCCAGAAGTCGGTCCCCACGATAAAGATTTCGGAGTCGAGCCTCTGGCAAAGGATCGGGGACTTCTCGATCGCGTAGAGGGTGGTGAACTTGCCGAGGTCCCTGAAGGCCCGGAGCACCTTGCCGGAACCGGCCCCGATGTCCAAGACCGAGGTAAGCTTCCTGTCGTCCCATGAGTAGAGCCGGCTTTCACTGCGGGCCTCAACGTCCGCGACCAGGCACCGGATAATCTCGTCGGTGGTGGGATAGAACTCGTGGTCCTGGCCGGCCTCCTTAAGGACGCTTATCAGGCGGGAGGTCGAGCAGTCGGAAACGGACGGAGCTTGAAAGTCTAGGTCTGTAATCATGTGGAAGAGGTACGTGGAGCGCTAGTGCGGGAGGAACCCGCCCTGTTGAATTTCAATTCCGAAAGCCGCGGGGCCTTCGGGCCCGTGCGCTAATGGCAGCGGCTATGCCGCAAGCCGCTCGGCAGACGGGAATCCTGCTCGCTCGGTGCGCCCGAGCATGGCGTTGAGCTTGTGTTTGCGGGCCAGAAAGTGGGAGTAGCCGACCAGATCGAATCGGCGCTCAATCGCCTGGATTCGAGCAGCGGGCGCGGCCTCTTCGGAGAGAAGCACCAACTCGCGGGAACAACGCTCTAGGACCCTGGAGGCGGCCCGCTGAAGTGGGGTAATCATGGCTAAAGATACGGACGCGGGCTGTCAGAAAATTGGCCCGCAGACTAGGCTAGATACCTACCTGGAGTTGGAATGGTGGTTAGCCCGATGGCGTCGAATTTGGTAACGATAACGGAGGCTCCTGGGCGAAGCTGAATCTCCCCTTCGTCGTCGCCGTTCAGATAGTCCATCCGAGCGAAGAGAGTCTCAGCCCAGTCGACGGCATCGGCGGACACGGACCCTTCTACAAGGATGGCAACGCCGCTGGACTCATCCCCGTTGTAGGGGCTCACTTCACACCCGCAATTGAGCGCCCAAAAGACCCCGAGGCGCTGGTTTGGCAACCAATCATTGGAGACAACAATGGATCTCAGCAGGTTGAGCCCGTTTGCGGATTCTAGGTTCTCGGTCAACCGGTCGATGGCCCAAGCTCGCCGCTGGACTATCCATTCGCGGAATCCCGCTATGAAGGAAGGGCTGGCGAGGGTCGCGTCATCGTCGATTACCCCCTCGTGCTTCACGAGGGACCACCACGGGTCGTCGAAGCGTTCGAGGAAATCGTACAGGGTAGAGCCGTGGAAGCAAAACCTCCCATTACGGAGGATCCTTTCGGCGCATTCCGCAGCCCCTGGGAAAGCCGTCTCGGCAACCTGAATAATGGGACAGCCGAGAGAAGCGCTCATGCCCAAAGATACGGCCTCGGGCTCACGCCCCGGGGGACGTCAGCCCAACCTCCGCCACAAGGGCGAGCATCTGGGAGGCTGTCATCAACCGTTGGTTGGCAACGAACACCCGGAGGCTGGCTTCGGAACGATTCGCGGCGGCGATACGGGCGTTAAGGTCCTCCATGTCCGTGATTTCCCCTGCGGGCCATTGGCGGATACCGTCCTTGCGGATGCGCTCAGCGAGGCGATTCGCCCCGGCGACTGAGTTCCTGTAGATGCCGATGAGGCCCATGGCGTCGTGGATGCGTGCGCCCGTCGCCAGCTTTTCCGCCTCAACAACAAGCGCCGCGTCTTCGACCGGGAGGGGAGGGATGATAGCCGTAGTTGCGTTCACGGGCGAGAGGTACGCCCATCCCTCGCCCGTTATGGGCTTAGGCGATGGCCTCGGCCGCCATGGGCGCTAGAAGAGTGATCTGGGCCTGATCGCCCTCGTCATCCACGAGCCAAAGAGAAGCCCCCTCCACGTTGACGACGGCGTTCCCCTCCTCGTTGAACCGAACCGCGAACTCCAACCCCTCATCGTCCCACGTAAGGCAGAGGAATTGGTTGGCAGGGTTGTCCTCGAGTTCCGCCAGACTGGGATAGGTGACCACGTTGTCGATGACGACAGCGGAGGCGGAGGTGAGGAGTTCGTGCGCCCTTGTGAGGGTGATGGTTTTCATAGTGAAAGGCGGGTGATGTTGGCTAGCGTGACGGCGATTTCCTCGGGCTTAGGCTCTCTGGGCGCGTCCCCAGCGGCGGCGACGGCGCGGCTAACCAGAATACCCGGTTCGCCCCCTTCCTCGTCCACGGATTCGATGATAACGCCCTGGTACTCCGTCACCTTACCGTCCTTTACGGTAGCGATGTCGGCGGTGTAGCGGTCCGAGCAAAGGAGTTTGCAAACCGCGAGGAGGCCAGAGACAGCGATGCAGTTGTTGTCCTTGAAGTCGATAATCATGCGACAGAGGTACGCCGGCCTCCGGCGTAGCGCTCAGGCTGCGCAGTGCCGGTTCCTCGTGTGCTGCCTGCGCTTGGCGATCTGCCTGCGGCAAAACACCCAAAAATTGACCGGGTGGCGACTCGAGCGCCGCTCGGTCCACCATTCCCGCTCCAGAAGGGCATCGGTCTTGCCGGTGGCGCGCATGGTACGAGCGAGAAGCGTATCGTTTGGATTTGAGGTGATCATTTTTGGACGTGTCGAGAGTTATTCTATTTCTAGCACACCGGGGGACCGGCCTCTTAGGCAGCTACCGGTTCCACGAGAGCTACGACTGGGGCGGCCGCCAAAACCGGCTCAACCACTACCGCAGAGGCTACCTTCACAGGGGCGGTTACCTTCAGCAGCCGCACAACCTCTCCCATCCGCTCTGCGGCATAAGACTGATCGTAGATCGCGTGACGGCTGATGGTTGCGAGGGAGCCAAAAAGCTCCGTGTTGGCCTTACCGTCCCGGATCAGGCGGTTAGCCATCCGGAGTGTGCGGATAAAGGCCATGAAGGGCTGAAGCGTGTCCTCGGGGATCCACAGTTCCTTGATGGAGTCGATGATCTGGTCACGTGCAGCTGCATCCCCAGAGGCCATGACATCGCTTCCAAGGCGGGAAAGGAGTTCGCGGTGCTTGCTGACCACGGAGCGGCGCGCGGATTCGTGGGCATCGGTGAGGGCGTCCGATAGGTCGGCTGCGTTCGTGGCCACGGTCATTACCGTCTTCAGGTCCTCGAACGTGAGCTTCCCGGCTAGACCGGCGATAAAGTGCTTCTGATCGAGGTCGTCGGCTAGGGCCTTGTCGAAGAGGCACTGGCCAACATCGAGGTTCGTCAGGTAGATTTCGGCCAAGTCGTGGGCGTTACCCTCGAAGATTTCCGTTCCCGGCTCCCAAGTCGGCTCGTCGCCGAGCTTGGCAATCGTGGCCTTCAGCCATTTGGGGCTGGAACGGTAGAAGAACATGCGGCCCCGGAGGAGCTTCAGCTCCCATGAGGTGGGTTCCCTGACGCCGATAAGCTCAAGGGCGAAGCCCTGATAGCCGTTCAGGGCCTCCGTGTTGACCTTCCGTCCCATGTCGGAGGGGGTGTCGGTGATCATTGTCAGGTTGCCGCCCCGTCCGGAGAGGTCCTTGAAGATGTAGGCGAGCAGGCGGGGGTAGAAACCGTTGCCCCGGGAAGCCAAGGGCATGAGGTTTACGATCTGGATGTCGCGCTTGAAGGCTTTCGGGTGGAGAAGGCGGGCATAGACCCCGCCGGGGAGGCCTTCACCGAGAACCTCGGCCATAGCGTCATAGTTGGCGGCGTCGGCCTGGTAGGAAAAGGTCAGCCGGCCGGTGGCAATCCAGCGCCGGACGTCCCCGCGGATGTCCTCAACGGTGACGGTGAAGATGCCTGAGCGCGCCCACCAGAACTGGATACCCTCCTCGACGGCCGGAGAGATAAGCTTGTGCCCGTGCTCGAGTTCGGCCCGGAGGATGAGGGCAAGGAGGGTGACCCGCCACGAAAAGAGGTAGGTCTTCGGGAACATCGTGGTCTTGTCGAAGCCGTGGGCCTTGATGTCCCTCATGCGGATCTGGTGCTGCCGGATCCCGTTGTAGGCGAACCGGTGAGCGGCTTTGATCCAACGGTAGGTCGGATCGGCCTTGGCGTAGTTCCCAAGGGCCTTGTTCTTGGCCTTGATGCAGAGGATACAACCCATGCGGGCACCGGACAGGTCGGAGCATGTGTTGGAGGTGCCTCCGTCCTTGGTGAAGGTGATGCGGCATTCCCCTGCTCCGTTAATGTCCTCGGAGCCGGCGGCCTTCCGGTAGATGGCCTTCAGGGATTCGAAGCTCCAGCCGTTCCACTGGGCGACGTTCAACTTTAGGTAAGTCGTGAGGTGCTCGTGGCTCCAATGGCCAATCGCGGTCACGCCGACGCGGCTATTGTCGTCCTCCTTGCCCATCTTGAGGCGCGTCAGCCCGTAAGGCATGCCCTTTGAGAGGTCGGCCATGGTGGCTCCGCGCTTGGCGGACTCCTCAGTGCGGGTGCCTAAAAAGTGGGGGAGAAAGCGGGCTTTCCCCTTGGCGAATTTGATGGAGCGAGAAATTGGTCCGACCTTAAGGCGATCGACGCACCACTCGGAGGCCCCGGCCGTTTTTGAGTTCGAATACTTCGGAAGAGGACGTCCTCCGCCGCAAAGTTCAGCGATCAGGGTGTTCTTCGGGGCCGGGGATGTGACGAGGCACTCAATGTCGAGTCCCTCACGCTTGGCGAAGGCGTTCAGCTTGGCGGTCTCGGACTCGATCCGGTCCTCCATGTCAAGGAACTCGCCGCCCGTGTGCGCACAAACGACAAGGACCGGAAGGATTCTCTCGCCGGAAGCCTTGCGCTCCAGGATAACTTCGAGAATCAGGCTTACGAGGGCCGTGCTGTCCTTGCCCCATGAGCATGAAATAAGGAGCTTTGCCCCTTCAGGGCATTGGTCGATCACCGCTCCGACGATCTTCTTGGCGAGCGCCAGGGCGTTCGCATAGGAGCCGTCAGCCTCGAAGGCCAGATGGGCAGGCTCGACGACCGAGGCATAAGCCGTGAGGTCGAAGGGGACTGCACCAATGGACATCTCGAGTTGCATGCCCAGAGATACGAGGACCCCACGTCGCCGACGGGCCTGCGCACGATCGGAAATCCTTTCCTCCACCCGCAGCCTTAGGGCAAAGACGCTCTATTGGTGCGGCCAACGCTGGGGCGCGTCTGGGTGAAACTCCCATAGCATACCCGAAGCGCGCAAATCATCAAATTGCGACTTGTTAAGCTTCGTCGGATGGGTCCCATTGCCGTCGTGGACGGTGATAGTGGGGCCCTCATCGCGAGTCGGCGCGGAAGGGTCGGCAGAGAGCAATTCGATCAGACCGTGTTTGCGGCTGGTCTTGTTAAATTTGGCCAATGTCGCGGCCCCGAGGTTGATACCCAACACTTCGGCCACTCGGTCAGCACAGATTACCACGTCTCCAAGTTCTTCAGCCAGCGCGGCTCGGGCCTCGTCCATTTTCATTCCCCCTGCGCGCCCTTCCAGGTCACGGACCAGCTTTTTCGCCACGTTCTGGGCTTTCCCCACACTCTTCAGCATGCACAGCATCGCCTCTACGGCTTCGCCGGCCTCCCCACCAAGCTCCATTGCGCGGAAAGCGAGGTCGTCAATGTGGGCGGCCTTGCGATCCCATTGTGCGCCGCGGGCGATATTTGCCTGTCTAAGTTGCTCAAAGGACAGATTCATAAGAGGGAAGCGTGGTTAGTCGTAGCCATTATAGCAGTGCTCCTTGGGGCAGTTGAGGCACTTGGTTTGCGAGAATAGATACGGGCCCAGGAACCAACCCTCCGCCCGCAGGGCTAAGAGAGAGGAATTCCGTTCGCCTCGGCGGTCTTAACCCAGTCGATGTGGGCAGCGAAAACCTTGGTGCGCCCTGAGGGGAAATGAACCGCGTAGTATTTTGCCCGAAGGCTGTACCCATGCTCGCCGAATCGGGTCACCTTTGGCTGCTCCTCCAACTCCTTCGCCGTCGGCTTGCGCCACTTGACGATGCGCGCGAACGAGATGTCCAGAAGCGTCCCTACGGACGGATCGGACGGGATGCCTGTCGAGTATCCTTTAATGAGATGAACCTTCAGGTCCTTATCGCCCGCCTGAAAGCGCTCCGCGAGCGCGCGTCCGACTGTGGGGGCTGCGATGGCTAGGTCGAACAGGGCCTGCTCACCGGCGTCGAGCGGGGCCGCGGCGATGTGCTTATTGAGAGCGGCCTCTGCGGCCTCGTCGCGAACGGCGATTGCAGCAACCTTACCCAAGTCCGTCTTTGAATGGCCGACACGAACATGAAGCCGTCCGGAGAGCCGGTCCGCCCAACCCGGATTGCCCGTGCCGCCGGACACGTTGAAGGAGACCTTAACACCCCCGATCGTGCCGCGGACATAGGAGTAGCCCTTCTCGGGAAGGATCGTGATGGCGCTCTTGGGGATGAGAAACCAGAGATCCACGCCGGGCCTGGTGGTCCAACGGCTCCCGTTCCGTGCGCGGTCGTGCTTGAAATTGTGGATCCGGTTCGCCCGGGCCGCGAGGTTCGGGTGTGAGAACTTGGCCGTGGGTGTGCGGGCGTCCTGGCCGAAACAGACCGGGATCAGCTGATCGGGAAGGTCCACGTCGATGCGGTATTCATTCTCAGGGGTCTCATCGAGGACGATTACGGGACCGGACTCGGAAAGGCAGATAGGGGCGGTTATGACGCTCATAGGAGTGGATTTGAAGTTAGTTATAGTTACGCACAGCCCCTTCGCTCATCGCCCGCTCCGGGTAGATGGCGATTTTCTTGTCACCGTCTCCATCCCCGTCAGCGGTCACGAGGACTCGCGCCTCGAGTGTCTCTAAGTCTAGGCCGATCAGAATGTCGGCGACGCGCTTGCCGTCTGGCGCGTGAAAGGAAACACTAAGCTCCTGATAGATCCCTGGATCCCCGGAGGGGCACGCCTGAACGATGAGTCCTTGCGGGTTTTTCCCGTCGTTCAGCAACCGAAAGGTAACGGGCTTCGTTGCTTCGCGACTGAAGCGTCTCACCTCTTGGGCCGGATCGTCGTTGGAGGCGTTGCGGAGAGCCTTAGCTAGCTGTTCCTGAAGGTTCATTGGAGGAAAGATACGCCGGCGATCCCACTAAGGGGTTCGCCTCCTCAGATCGGCGATTTGATGTCCCCTAGCCGGGCAATCTCCCTCACGTCTTCTGCCTGGTCGGTAGAGAGCGGGCCGAAGCGCGTAAGCTCCTTGGCGTCCCAGACGCCATCGATGCGCTGCTGAATGGCCTTGCGGGCCTCTTTCTTGGTGAATTTTGGTCGTGTGTTATTCATAGGGATCATGCCGCCGTCTCGAGGCCGGACTGGCTGAACCGGGGGACCCCCGGGGGGAAACGGAGCGCACTCCCTAGGAGATAGCTCAGGGAGCGGTCATTTCCGCCCCACTCGCGCCCCAATTCCTCGCAGGCGAGTCCGGTGGTGCCGGAGCCAAGGAAGAAATCATGGACCCGCTGGCCGGGCTTGGTCAGAAATTTGATCCAGAAGCGGGGCAGATCGATCGGCATACGGGCCGGGTGCGGAGGGAGGCCAGCCTGGGCCAACAGGGCCTTCAGTTTCACCTGGGGGGCGGCGTTGGAGAACTCCTGAACGGTACGCGGAAGAACGAGGATTTGCTCACCCCGGGCAGCCTTGGCGATCTGCTCCTCAAAGACATTGTTATGCCCGCTCTCGCAAACCACGTTCTTCTGCGCCCTGCGAGCCTTGGCTAGGTAGGTGGCGATGGTCGAGGCCTTGGCCGGGGACATGACCTGGGTCGAATCGGAGAACGGTTGGGCCGTCTTCGAGAACCAAAGCATGTGCTCGATATCGGCGCCGCAGCGGACCTTTTTTACCGTAACCCAGGGGGTGGTGGGCGCACAGGAGGGATTCCTCCAAAAATGCCTGTCGGCGAAGTGGAACTTCGTTTCCTCGACCAAGGCGCACACGAGCTTGTCAATGTAGATGGAGCGTTCGGGCGCGCCGCCCGTCTCTGAGCTGGGCAAATAAACGTCTTTAAGATTGAGCACCATGCTACCCGTATCCGTAAGGACGCGCTTCCATTCCGGAGCGCAGGACATGATAAGTTCAATGAGTTGGGCGACGGTGAAGGTGCCGTAGGCTCGGCCGGTCGTGAGCGGGTAGGGAGGCGAGTGGTAGATCAGGTCCACGGTGCCATCCTTCATGGAACCCGCCGCTGTCTGGGCGTCGGCCCATAGGACCTGGCCGTTGGGCGTCTCGTAGAGGATCAGGATCGTGCCCGGTTGGCAGTCAACGAGGGACTTGGACCCCTTGTCGGTGAGGGTCCACATCCCGTGCTCGGAACGATCAATCAGCCCGCGGGTGGCCGCCTCCTGCCGGACCCAGTGGATATTCTGACGCCACGGGCTTCTAACCCGGTGCCCCCATTTGGCCCAAGAGTACTCGACCGTCTTCTCCTGCACCTCTACCGGCACCTGGAAGCGGTCGTTTAGGGCCGCAATCGCGTCCGCCGGCTTGGCTCTGCCTCCCATGTCCTGGAGGACTTCAAGGAGCGGTAGCAAGAGCTGGGAGCGTGTGGGGAGGGCCATATTGCAGAAGGGGGTCAGGCTGCCTGAAGCGAGAGGGCCGGGTGGTCGACTGCGTAGCAACCGGCGACGACCTGGGTGATGTCCCAGAATACGCCTCCCCGGTTGCCGTGACCCTGAAAGCGGAGCGCGCGGTGGTCCTCTGAGACGATGATAGCAACGCCTTGGGCTGCGTCGCGAAGGATGTGCCATCCCGTGCGCTGCATGCGGGTGTCGAGGATGGGGACTGCCCGTTCGGCCGCCACCATGAGTTCAACCGTCATGGGGATAGCAACGGGCGTTGAAGGGGGAATGTTCATTGAGGGAAAGATACGGGGGCAGGGTGGCGATCAGCGTCCCCGGCGCATGTAAAGCCGTTCGCCCCCGCTGCCCCTGCACATCACGTCCCCGAGCTGGTAGATTTCCGCGAGGACCTTGTCCTCTCCGGGGCCGTAATCCATCAAACCGTCAATCCGCACCTCGCCGTCGCGCCCTGGGACCGAAGCTTTCTTGGTGAATGTGAATCGCCCTACGTTAAAGTCGTCGTACCCCAGCTTCCATACGGTGCCAATAGGGGCCGCGGCGGCGACTTCGGGGGTAAGGTAGGTCCGACTAATGGACCTGGGACTGCGGGACTGATTAATGGCATTCCAGTCCTTGGATGCCGGGGGGATGTAGGGAGGCTTGTTCACGGGGAAAGAGAGGGCGCCGAGATCACTCACCTCCGTAGGCTTCCCCCAGGGGGGTCTCGCGCTCGTAGTCCTCGTCCGTGCCGCGTCCAGCCATGGCGAGGGCCTCGCCATCGTCCTCGCGGTCCATCGGTTCATCGCGATCCTCCCCTCCATCCTCACGCTCAGCGCGTTCCTCGTGGAAACGCTCGAGGGCGTCTGCGCCCGTCAGGATGTCTTCTGAATCGTTGTCGAAGGGTGCGCTCATGAAGGAGAGGTACGGGGGCTAAGCAACCCGCCCGGCAACTCTATCCTCCGGAAGCACCCTGCCGGGTTAGGCGGCCTCCAACTCCCTTCGCACGTTCGGTTCCTCAGCCCCGAACAGGCTGTACTGGGAGGTCTTGGCGATAAGGGGAGGGGGCGCGGTGAGGCTTTCTGCGGCGAGATTAAGCCCCTTCATCTGCTCGGTTGCCTCCCGAAGCTCAGTCCATGCCGTCTCGGCGCGGCTCTTGGCAGAGTGGTAGTTCTGGGTGTCACGTTTTCCAGACGACGCCTTCGGGCGGATAAAGATTGGGAGGACAACCGGAACACGGGAAAGCTTCTGCTCCTTGAAACAGACCTCGTTCCACCGCCCTACTAGGTTCTCAGCGGACGCCTTCCAATCTAGCAGCGCCTTATTGTAGCGGCGGTTAGCCGCGAGGACCTTAAGAGCTGGATTAGCAAGCCAAGCCTCGGCCGCTGCAACGCCCGCTGCCCTGGCGGCTTCCTCAGAAGCAAGGGCACGCTCGCCCAGCCAACGGTAGGTGTGGGAGCGTTTCGTATAGATAGTTAGGGCCGCCTTGCGGGCCTTCCCTGCTGGCAACTCCACCTTGGTTTCTCCCCGGCATCCGTCGGTGTGCGAAAATGTCGCGACTGCTCCTGAGCGGAGCCGAAGCATGATCTCGCGGCGAGCCCGGCGGTTCTGGTGAACCAGCGTCAATGCGAGCCGAAATGTGGTCACCTGAGCCGAAAGATCCTCGAGCCGGACCTGCTTGTCTTGAAGGGTGAGACGGAAAGGCCCGCCCTTCTTGAGGAGCAATTCATCGATCTCCATCTCTCCGGTGAAGCGCTCGGGCATCTCGGCATTGCCGGTGAAGACAATCGGGAGGATTTGGGTGTAGCCGGTCCCGCGCGTCACCCGGACCCCGGTCATGGTATTGAAGGGCACCTTGTTCGGCGTGCCTGCGTCGGCGAAGACCTTGCCGACCCGCTTATCCAGGAGGCCGGTCACCGTAACGCCGCTAAGCGTGGCAGAGATCGTCTTACCCTTACCGAAGCCTTCGAGAAGAGCGGATATCTTCTGGAATCGGTCGCTAAGGAGCTTCACATCGAACGAAAGCGACTCCACGTCGTCCCAACTACAATACTTCCTAAGGCTGACCGCGGCTTTGGGAAACCGGCCGGTAAGTTCGGCCCGGGCCTCGGCAGCGATCTGGGGAGCAACCGCTTCAACGTGGTTATAGAAACCCTGGGCCTTAAGCGTGTCCTTTAGAATGAGCGTATCTGTCTTCATGGCGTAGAGAATACGGGATGTGATCGCCGGAACCGTCCGGGTTTCAGACGTTTGCTTCCGCCTGCCTGGCTTCCAACTCAGCCTTGGCGATCGTCTGGTAGTCGTTATCGTCGCACGCATCGCAAGGCGTGAAGTAGCATGTCTCGCTCCCGAGGGCCTGAAGAGCCGCGAGGAGGACGCTTTTCATGATGAAGTCGGACTCGCCGAAGGACCCCATGCTGAAAGAAATCTTCGGGCCGGCGGGAGCCCGGTCGATCGTGTCCTCAAAGCACCCGATTTGAAGGGCGCGGGTCTGGTTCGGGGCCTTGGCCGACTTGAGGGTGACGTAGAAACAGTAGTCGCCGCCCATTTCCATGGCGACGAAGCTAAGCGGGTGCCGCTCCGGGTGCCTAAGGGAGTTGCGGTTTAGGAGGCGAACGATGCCATAGAGGGCCTTGTTCAGGGCCTCATGGACGTTACCGGAAACAGGGATGAAGGCTTTGGCGGAGATGCTCATGCGGGAAAGATACGGTCGGCGGGCAAGCGCGCCGCGCGCCTCAGCCGGGCAGATTTCTTCTCCGGAGGCAATGAGCCGAAGTCGATCTCGAAGCCTTCGGCATGGGAGGCTCCAAAGACATTCTCGGCTCCGTATTGGCTAAGGAGAGCCGTTACAATTCCGGGGAGAGGCAGGGCCAAAAGCTCCGCGACGGAGAGACCATGGGACGTTGCTACGCGCTCCCAATCGACCCAGCTCCACTCACGCTTGGGGTCCAGATCCTTGCGCTCGTTGGCATGGCCGAACCGTCCTTGGACGGAAGGGTGGGCGTAGTAGAACGTGAGATATTCGCCGTCCTCCTTCCATGCCAGTCCATACTCGATCAGGCTGACGGAGAGGGAACTGTCGTTGCCTGCGAAGCCTTCGGCTAGAAGGTGCTCAAGCTTGAGGGAGGCAGAGGCGGAGATGCTCATGCCGCAGAGTTACGCGCCTTGCGTTGGAGCCTGAGCCCCTAGGGTATGGCGCTTTGGATCGCCAGTTCGCGAGCCTCCTCTATGCGGTCCTGCCCTTCCCACTTGGCATGCTGAGGGTGAAACCTGTCCCAGACGCAAATGGTATTGGGTCCGGTCGGGGCACCCTCCTCGAAGATCGCAACCTTCATGGTTTCCATGCGCTCGTGGGTGGATTCGCAAACCGCGGCGTGGTCGTCGGTGAGCAGGTACTTGGCGGTCTCGCGGGCCTTCTTCATGCCGTCGATGCCGTCGCGGGATTCGATTACGGTGCCGTTGCGGGCGTAGAGAATTACGGTTGGGAATTTCATGATTTGAAAGATGGATGGTTCCGGTAGGCTTTGCCGTCAGGCAGCGGCCAGGTAGTCGGGTTCGTCGGGCTGGAACTGCATGGCGGATATCCCGCGGTCCGTGGAGTTCCTCTCGCGGAAAACGTATTCGATTGCAGAGTGAACCATAAAATAGACGGTTTTCCCGTGAAGCTTGCTCCGGCAATAGCTCACATCCCAGTCCTTCGAGATTGTTGGCTTCACGCGGGGATCGCGCGGACGGTAGCCGAGACTGTACTCGAGGTGCTCTCGGTCCCTACGGTCAACGTGGCGAAGGAATGTCTTCCGTGTGACTTCACGGGCGGCCGAAACCATATCGGACAAGCCCCCCTCCACGCTGACGTCGGAACTCTTCCAGTTCACGCAATTGCTGTAGTAGTTGAGCTTGGGCATGTCAGGAAAGCGGTTGAAGTTCCCTAAAGGTACGAGACAGTCCGCATACGCCTGCCGGCAACAACCTGGCGTAGGCACCGCCTGCTTCAGATGACCCGATAACAAAAAGAAGGTGATTTAAGCGGGTTCTTGGATGACCCGCACCCGGGTCAGTCGAGCGCGGATATCCTCCGGCTCGCATTCCTCCGGGTCGCTGAAGATCCAGTTGAGAGGGAAGAAGGCGTACATGATACGCCCTTTACTGGGAGCCCCCCTGGTGCGTTTCGCCCTGCGTGATGGTTTACGATTTCTACGTTTCATGTTGGGTTTTTCTAGTTGCGGCTCGGCATGGCCTCCGCCTGATAAGTCGAGAGGAATTGAGGAAAGTTGTTCTGGACCCTGCGGCTTTCGCACGCATCCCAAGACCCCCGGAAGTGAACCACCGGGTAAGCATGCACGGTGCTGGTCTTCACCCAACTAACGAGGGCGCAATCGGTCGTCTGTCCTGGCGGCGGCCCCATCTTGAGCTGCTCCCTCTCATCTAGCGGCAGTGGGCACGCATCGGTGAAACGCCAGTCGATGGCTTTGGTGGGCTTTTTGAGTAAAGCGGGCATAATTTGTGTCTTCTTGCAGGGATTACGCGCATTCCCACTTCGCGATCGCGCTGGCCTTGGCCTCATCGGCAAGTGCCCGAAAATAGGTCTGCCAGAGCAAGGACAGCAGGCCCGCCGGCTTGCGGAAGCATTCAGCCCAAATGATGGACTGGTAGATGCGGTCGGATTCGAGATTGGTGTTCATGGGAAAAGATTACGAAGAAACGAGCCGTATGAGCTCTCGAGTGGCTAGCCCTCACTTCGCGAGTGGGATCTCCTTGTGCTCGGGCGTCCCCCACTTGGCAGGCGTCCAGCACCGTCCGTTGTACGAAATCCTGGCGATGACCTTCCCGTTGTCGCGCACGTCACCGCCCGTCCAGTTCCCGCCGCCGAGCCCATATTTGTCGATGAAGGCCGTGCAGACACGGGACGCTTCCGCCAAGGAGCCAACCGGTACCACTGCCTTGCGCCGCGGAGGGATGTCTCCCCTGTAACCGCCTGACCGAATGTCGGGATTCGGTGCATGTGCCAGAGTGACGGACAGCTGACGAACGGGAACGATCGCAGAGGGAATCGCCTTAACGGCCTCGGGCGGCGCGACAGGAACAAGGGAGGAATGCATAGATAAAGAGATACGTGCGCATCAGGGGCTCAGACACATGCGCCTTCAACGGCGAAGGCATCTGCCCATAGGGTTCCCGGGGATAACCCGGAGGACTTCGGGCCGGAGCCGGGCCGCTAAGGACTGAGCAATGCGGCTATTCCATCCGCCAGATCATGGGTTGGCTTCATCCCATCGAGCACCGTTACACATGGGAGGCTGCGCTGGGGAAGGATGTAGCGCGCGGTCTCAGCTTCTCCGATGAGTGCAAACGACTTGTCGGAGAGTCGCTGCGGCTTGCGAGCCGCCCGCCGCGCGGCGCAGACAGGGAAGGGGACA
>Ga0302320_10004467_pt1 | contig 31774 bp, 37 predicted proteins | sample Bog_T0_3_FD_202130 | JGI IMG/M metagenome (GOLD analysis project Ga0302320, IMG submission 202130) | Peat permafrost microbial communities from Stordalen Mire near Abisko, Sweden - Bog_T0_3 | ecosystem: Environmental > Terrestrial > Soil > Wetlands > Peat | place: Sweden: Abisko, Stordalen Mire... | reverse complement strand
CCTCGGGTGGCGCAGCCTCAACGTCCGCCGCCGTGATCAGTGGCGTCGAGATCAGCGCCGTCGGCCTTCCGGGCTCGACCGCTGGCTCCTTGAACGCCAACTCGATCGACATCATCGTGCCGGCTGGCAGCAGCACTGCCCACGGCCATGGTCACAGTTCGGGTGGCGGCGGCTTCGGCTTCGGCTCGAAGGGTCACGGACACAGTCACCACTAGTCAATTTCGCAGTACCCGATAGTTGTCAAGGAACCTCCGGCGATTCTCGCCGGAGGTTCTCTTACTCAGGCGCTGCGTTCACTGCGTTCTGCGACCCGGTTCTCTGCGTGCAGCGGCGAGCAGTTCGTGCTGACGTTGTCCGACTCGCACTCTTGACAGAGAAGGATCAACTTGCGACAGGCGAGGTTCGCGCAGTTGTGGTACTGACTCGTGGGCGCCGAACAGCGTTCGCAGACGCCGATCACCTTCGAGTGGTCACTGAATTCATGGTGCATCCGCGCGTCGAACAGATACAACGAACCCTCCCAGAGTCCGTCGTCGCCGAAGGCTTCGCCGTAACGCACGACGCCGCCGTCGAGTTGATAGACCTCTTCGAATCCGCGGCCGATCATCAGTGCCGAAAGGACCTCACAGCGCACGCCGCCGGTGCAGTACGTGACGACGGCCTTGTGTTTGAGGTGGTCGTAGTCACCCCTGTCGAGCACTGAGGCGAAGTCGCGCGTCGCCTGGACGTCCGGGACGACGGCGTTTTTGAATCGACCGATCATCGCTTCGAACGCGTTGCGCGCGTCGAAGAAGACGACGTCGTCGCCACGTTGCTCGACGAGCTCGTGGACCTGTGCGGGCCTCAAGTGGACGCCACCGCCGACGACGCCGCGAGCATCGACCACTAACTCCTTCGCAGCTCCGAAGGAGACGATCTCGTCGCGCACGCGGACGCGCAGGCGCGGAAAATCCTCCGCCGAACCTTCGGACCATTTGAAGTCGATGCCACGGAAGGCGGGGAACTCCTTGGTCGCCGCGATGTAACGAATGAGGTCCTCGATCGCTCCGCCGAGTGTCCCGTTGATGCCGTGGCGCGAGATGAGGATTCGTCCCTTGAGCGAGAGCATCTCACACAACGTGCGCTGCCATAGTCGGATAGCGTCCGGGTCATCGAGCGGTGTGAACCCGTAGTAGAGGATTATTTTCTGCGGTTTCACAGTGCGATTGTACGACGCAGCACTGGGGTCATCGTTCGCCGATGGTCACGCAGTGTGCGGAGTGCGATGCCGTCAGTTCTCGGGAACTTGCACGATCGCGACGCTGTGCGCGAACCACGGGACGACGGCCGACGTCGAGCGTTGGAAGAGCTCGTACTCCGGATACTTCGAACGTGAGATCTGTTCGGTGAATCGCGTCGATCCAACGAAGAGGAGCGTCAGGAGGAACGGACCAATCAACGTCCATTCGAGAACTGATCGAGCGGCCACTGCGCCGAAGAGGAACACCACCCACCACTGGGCCAGTTCGAAAAAATAGTTCGGGTGTCGTGAGAATCGAAAGAGTCCGCTCTGGAGGAATCGAGGATTTGGTGCGCGTCCCGCGGCGACCTCGGCGCTCTTCCACTGGTGGAAGTCCCACTGTTGTTGGTCGGCGACCGTCTCACCGACGGTGAAGAGCAGGAAGAGCACGGTCAGTAGGACATCCGTCGCTCCAAAAGACGTCGAGCGATGTTGGTAGGCGGTCCACGCCGGTAGCGCGATGAGCACCAAGAGAGCGTTCTGATAGAGCACGATGAAGAACAGGTTGAAGAGTTGGAACTGCCACGACCGCATCGAGGCGCGGAGCACGGCCCAGCGGTAGTCCTCGACGCCGCTGTAGCCACCCTTGCGTGCGAAGTTGTACGTGAGACGTACGCCCCACACCGTGACCAGTGCGGCCATCACGTCAAGTCGTGGGTTACGCAGGTGTGCGTACGACGCGAAGACCCACACGTAGATGATCGGCACGATCGACCACATGCGATCGACCCACGAGGTGTCGCCCGTGATGAGCGACGGGATCCATGCGCACGCGCACGCCACCGCGGCGAGGGTCACGGTCAAGGCGAGTGGCGACATGGAGCGACCCTATCGCGAGATATCTCGCGCTTCGAGAACGCTCACGACGTCGCTTGCGCCTCTGCGCCCCTCTTGAATGACGCGATCGCGTCTCTGAGGTAGGTCAATCGTTGGTTGTAGAACCCGATCACGCACTCGCCGTAAATGATGGGCACGATCGTTCCCGGTTGGTAGGGGTTCGCTTGGGCAAGACACTCTTGACGTGCGTAGGACATGAACGTCGATTGGGTTCGCTGCGCGACGCGCCAATCCTGGACCTTGCTGGCGTAGTGGAAGAAGACCGACTCGTCTCGTAGTGACGTTTCCATTTGGGCCGTCTTCACTCGGATCGTCGACTCGAGACATTGATCGATCTGGACATCGGATTCCAGTACTGAACTCGAACACGGCACAGTCGTCGTCGTGGTGACACCCGCCGTCACCGTCGTATCAGGAATGGGGAGCACGAACGCCAAGACGGCCCCGATTACGAGGGCGGCGCCCAACACGGAGAAGAACACTCGAAACGGCTTTGACACAGACGATGTTTATCACTTCGCCAAGGAGACCTCGCCGCCGTAGATTATTGATCAAAGGTCAAGAGCTCAAGGAGCAGCATGCCGTTTCCGATCGTGGATGGACTGCGAGCGCTCGAGATCGGATCGCCGGGGCCGATGCGACGACGGCTCAATCAGTTGATCCTCGACGGATCCAAGAGAGCGACCGCGGGACTTCTGATCGATTACGTCCGTGAGAACGAGGAGTTGGAGACCGAAGGAGAACGATTGGCGCTCGTTGATGACGAGACGAGGCGCGTTGCGACGGTGGTCGTCAATGACGTTGCGACCGTGCCGTTCTGTGAAGTGCCGTGGTCGTTCGCTCAAGCCGAGGGAGAGGGCGACGAGTCCCTCGACGAGTGGCGAGCGGGTCACCAGCAATTCTGGGCCGCCGAGGGCGACGTCGTCGATGATCTGACCCCTGTCGTCCTAGTCTGGTTCGACGTTGTAACGGATTGATGAGAGACGACTGTGTCGACTCGACGCGCACGCACGTAGGCCACTTAGACTTTCGTCGTGGCGCAATTAGATGAACGTGAATTGGCGACGAAACTCTTCAATCGATGTTGGGACCTCTTGGAATCGACGCGCAACGCCGACGACGACGTCGAACTGTTGACGGCAGCCTTCAGCTCGCGGTTCCATTGGTTGAGTGTGGGCGCGATCGAGCAGTGGATCACCAGTGACTGGATGGTCGCTCGGGCCGCCGCGGCGACGGGCGATGGAGAGCTGTCTCTACGATTCGCCGAGCGAGCCCATAGGGCCGCTCAAGAGAACGCGGTCCCGGACTGGCTCGTCGCCTCCACCGCCGAAGGTGTCGCGCGTGCCTTCGCCGTGACTGGTGACGTCGAAGCCTTCAACAACTGGTCGGCGTTGGCGGCCCGACTGATCGAGGTCATCGCCGATCCCGAAGACAAGGCATTGATCGCCAGTCAACTGGCTGAGCTCGACGCGCCGTAGGGTTCGTCACCAAAAGAGGGATACTCCGAATCGATCGGGCTTCGGCGAGGTTACCGCTCGGCGACACTGCGAAAGGCCCGATGGCCGGCCGCTCGCACTCGAGTGTTCTCGTCGTCCAAGAGTGTCACCACGGAGTCGATGGCCGGGACTAAATGATGCCGCGCGATCACCTTGGCGGCCATCTCTCGAACGCGCCAGGACTCACTCGTTGTCGCATCAATGATGGCATCCGTGGCGACGTCGTCCCAAACGTGCAAGAGACCTCGCGCGGCCCACACGCGGGGCCAGTAACCATCGAGTCCACCCGCTTGACCTCCGAGAACGGTCTCGGCGGCGGGACCGCCAATCACGCGAAGGAACTCGTCGCCCACACGTTGGCCGATGAGGAGCGCGATGCAGTCGTGGACGACAGCGTCGCGATTCCGGCGATCACACTCGAATTCGATTGACTGTTTGGGCGTCATTCCCCAGTAGCTCGCCACGACCAGAGCCCTTTCAGTTCGTAGGACTCGCGTCCTCGGGCGCGACACCGAGACGAGAGATGAGGAACGTCAAGAGTTCCTCGAGTGCACGGCGAGTGGGCGAGGTGGCCTCGTCGGTGTAGTCCTCCGTGAGCACCGAGTGTGCGGACTTCTTGTAACCCCATGGGTTACCCGGCGACGAATCGATCTCGACGCCGATGAATTTGTCGCCCAGTACTTCGCGCAATCGGGTGAATCGTTCGGCCGGCGACTTGGAATCGCAACTGAAGCGCATTCCCATGACGCAAAGGTCTTCGGTCGTTCGACGTTGCACGAACGCCAAGTCAGCGTCAGACAAACCCAGTGCGCGGCGATGCTCCGGGTTGGTCGGTAAGGGAAGTGAGGGCTGGCTCATCACCGGAGCGATGACGGACGGTTCGACGCACATCGCGAGTGCGAAACCACCGGTGAGACGCATGCCGACGGCACCGACGCCCGGCCCGCCGCCGACCTGGTGCTCGTGCGCCGCCAATTCACGCAAGTAGTCGACGATGGGACTCGTCTTGTTCAACGCGAGCAAGCTGAATTCCTTGGATACGCAAGCCCGAGCCAGCGACGAGAGCGCGTACGGTACGGTCATTGGTCTTCCTGCCGTGCCTAGCAAATTGGGCAGTACCGCGGTCATGCCGTGTCCCGCTATTCGGCGCGCGAACGCTGCTACCGATGGCGTGATGCCGGGCACCTCGTGGATGATGATTACCGCCGGACCCGCGCCTATTCGATAGACGTCGCGCTTCTTGCCGCTCGATGAGTTGAAGGGTTTCATTTCGAAGCCGTCGAGGGCGAAGGGCACGACACTCATGATTGATCCAATCCTTTCGGAGTGACCATCTTTTCAGTAATCGAGGTCGGGTGAATCTCGGATTCTTTGACGATACCGAGACCTACTCGGTGACTTCGAGACCTTCACCAGCGGTATCTCGGTAGTAGGCGACCTCAAGAAGGCGGCCCGGTGTGATGTTAAGGGCGATCGCCACGAGCAACTCTTGTGATAAACCGGTGGTTCGGTGCCGAATTTGGACAGCGCCGAAAGGGGGATGGGGCGATGCCAAAGATGATTATCACTCACAATGTTGCCGATGTAGATAAGTGGCTCGGCTTCAAGGAAGAGCGAGCCGATTCCATTACCTCCATGATGGGGGGAACCAACGTCGTGGATTACGCGGCACAAGATGGGAGTCATACGGTGGCGATTGGAGCCAACATTGATGACGTTGATGCGGTGTTGGCCGCGCTCGAGTCGCCTGCGCCAGAACTGCAGGCGATAATGGAACGCCATGGAGTTCTCCCTCCGGTGACGATCTATATAGAGAAGTAGCTCTACTAAATTGTCACTGCGTTGGGCTCACGCGACAATCACGTCATGCCGCCAATGCCTGGTTGCAGAATCGTTTTGTCGGGCCTCCGACACCAGTTCTAGATTGATTTGTCACGTCACTCTCGAGTATCAATGGACGATCGATGAGTAGCGACGTTGCCGTTCGGCTTTGGATCGTCAGCTCGGTTGTGATAGTGACCACGATCGATTACGTCGAATTTCGAATTCACTGACCGCACGGCCCGGATCAAACCGAGCGCCAGTGTTGGGTGGCACTTTCGTCAAGCCGGGCCTCCGACACCAGCCATCTCCGGGCATTTGAGTCGGAGAGCAGACAGAGCATTTGCTTTCGGTTGACCCCTGAGGGTCGCCCGAGGAGTCCAAAGAGGAACCGTTCGAATTGTAAAGTCTTCCAGGTGAGCGAGGCGCGACTCTTTGATTGGCGTCTTCGACTTTGCTCGGGAACGCATACGAACTCGCGTGGAAAGGCTGAGTGACGAGGAGTACTTCTGGGAAGGTTGTATTTCTGTCACGTCGGGCCTCAGACACCAGGTGAAGAATAAATAAACTCGTTATTTATGGAAAACAGCACTATTCGCGTCGGTCTCCTCGCATACGGTGCAATCGGACATGAGCACAACCAAGCAGTCCAAAACACAGTCGGTCTCGAACTTTTGGCTGTGAGCGACACCAATCCACAACGTGTCGAAGCAGCACTGCAACTTGCCCCGCAGGCAACCGCTTTTGGCGATGCAATCGAAATGCTGGATTCCGGTCTTCTCGACCTGGTCGTTATTTCCACTCCACCGAATAGCCACTATCAATGGGCCAAAGAATCACTGCTACGAGGCATTCACGTTGTCCTTGAAAAGCCAATGGCGCTCACCGTTGATCAATGCGATGAACTGATCTTGCTGGCATCAGAGAACGATCTCATGCTTGTGGTGTATCAGAACCGCAGATTTGATGAAGACTTTGTCACGATGCGCCAAATCATTCGATCCGGTCAAATTGGCGACGTCTTCCACTACGACAGTTTTGTCGGCGGGTATTCACGGCCGTGCGAATTTTGGCACTCGAATGCCGAGGTATCTGGGGGTGCAATTTTCGACTGGGGAAGCCATTTCATTGATCAGATTCTGAACATCATCCCTGATGATGTCGCACATGTCAGTGGGCAAAATCACAAGCGCGTATGGACGCATGCAACGAATGCTGACCACGCGCATGTCACCGTGACATTTACGTCCGGCAAGCAAGCAACTTTTGTTCATTCCGATCTTGCTGCTGCTCGTAAGCCAAAGTTCTATGTGCTGGGGACCGAAGGCGCAATCGTTGGTGATTGGGATCCGGCGGGTGAACCAGCGGTCGCCGACCTACCCGCGATCTTGACCGTGCATCACGTTGACGGAACCTCGCGTGTTGCGCCATTACGACCGCTAGAACCGCACGAATTCCATCGCTCAATTGTCGAGCACATTAACAATGGATTTCCTATGGAAGTTAACGCACTGCAATCTCGCAATGTCGTGGCAATTATGCAAGCCGCAGAAAGTTCAGCCCTGCAAAACGCATTGCCAGTGACACCAGTGCTTCGTCGGTCGTAGCAAGTGGCCGTTAATTGGGGCTTCCTTGGCGCCGGCTTTGTTGCCAGTCGTGGCCTAGCCCCCGCCGTTCACACCTCGCGCGGAGCAACCTTATATGCCGTCGCAAGCCGCGATGAGCAACGGTCTGCAACTCTTGAACCTGAACGAGTTCATGCAACATACGACGACCTCTTGGCCGACGAACGCGTTGATGCCGTGTACATAAGTTTGTCGAACAGTCAACATTTTGAATGGGTGACGAAGTCGCTCGAGGCCGGCAAGCATGTTCTCTGTGAAAAACCCCTTGGACTAAGTTCCGTTGAAACAGCGGCCATGTTTAGTTGTGCAGTGCACAACGGTCGACTACTTGTTGAAGCACTGTGGGGCAGATGGCATCCACGTTTTGCTCGCATGGTTCACCTTGTTACCAGTGGGGAAATCGGAGACGTCGAGCACATCGAGACAGCTTTCACATTCGCCTCCGAGATGACCGACAACTATCGACTCAATCCATCGATGGGTGGTGGAGCATTACTTGATGTGGGCTGTTACCAAGCGCACGCATGGGTCGCACTCACCAATGGCGCCCCTGATCTCACGATTACTGGACTTGAACGAACAATCGGGCCAACGGGCATTGACCTGACCACTGATCTCAGAGTGCGCATCAAGAACAACATCACTGCACACTCGGTAAGTTCATTTGCCTTGCCGAGCCATCAACAGTTCATTATTCAAGGGTCTCACGGGCAGATCAGCACTGAAGTAGGTGAGTCGTTCACGACTTGGAACGAAACCAGTTCCCTACTGGTGAATGATGTGCTCGAAGAATTCCCTGTCACAAACGCTTTTGTAGAAATGGTGGAAAATGTCAGTGGAGTAATTGACGGCGACGGTGGCTGGATTGTGTCCAGTGCAGATTCAATTCGCGTTGCGGCCATTCTCGACTCCATCGCACGACACCGGGACTGCTGAAGGTTCCGTTGACATCTGCCAACTAAGAGGTGGTCGGTCGCCCGCGGTCTGCTTAGGCCTTTGATCCTTTCGCATCGTGGTGGTGTTGGAACTCATCGGCCGTGAAATGGTGGCTCTCGTCGATGCTGGGGTGGTGCTTGGGACAGAGTTTGTGCTTGATGCCGTCCATCTCGTACTCGTGTCGGCCAAAGTGCCAGCAGCCCTGGACCCCGCAGTTTTGACGGCGCACCACGGTCACGATCGAACCAACGATTGCCGCTTCGCCGATGTCCGAACCGAATCCCGACCAGAACGCGTAGGCGCCGCCACCCGACGTCGGACGCACGCCGATTTCATGGAGCAGCCAGTTCCACATAACTAGTCGGTGACGGTCTTCAGATAATTCGAATACGAGCGGGTACCTTGGAGCCGAAGTCCCACAACACACTCTCTTCTGGAAAACCTGGCGAAATGCCAGGCGAGAAGGATGCGGGGTCTTGACGTCCTTGACCTGACATTAGTCCTTAGCGCTGAGCACGAAACGGAGAGTCCCGAGGTAGCGAAGTGTCACTTCGCTCTGGCGCTTGAAGAGGTCATCACTATCAATGATGAGCGCAGCGGAATATTCGGCCCTAACGTGTGACACGCTCAAGATCAAGTGCGCCGACGCCCAGGCCGCCGCAGGCGTCGTGCTCGTGCTTCGCCAGGTCGCGCAGGTAGTCCACGATCGGGCTCGTCTTGTTCAAGGCGAACAGCGTGAACTCCTTGCTGATACATGCGCGTGCGAATGAGGTGAGGGCATAGGGAATCGTCATCGGTCGACCAGGTGTGCCGAGCAGGTCTGGCAGGACGACGGTCATGCCGTGGTCGGCGACACGGCGCGCGAACGTTGCCACGCCTGGCGTGATGCCGGGCACTTCATGAATGATGATGACCGCCGGTCCGCTGCCACGCCAGTACACGTCGCGCTTCGTGCCGCCGGACGAGGTGAAAGGCTCCATTTCGAAGCCCTCGAGGGCAAAGGGTACGACGGACATGAATTGTCCTACCTATCGACGTGACCATCCTCTAAGTAACAGAGGCCGAGGACCACTCGTTGTTGCAGACAATCCTGAGTTCGCTACCTCACTTACGGCAGCACGGAGAAGATCAAATAGCCACCTGAGGAGTTCTTCCCCTTAACTCTCTTGGTGGCGAGGTCGTAGAAGCCGGTTCCGGCGCTGGAGGGAACGTGCAGAAGCGAAACCGGGTTGACAATTTTTTCGTCGGAGACCTGAAGTGTGGTCGCCGAGAAGACAGTCCGTCCTAAGACCACATGGGATCCCGTGTACGCCTTCTTGGCGGCCGCGATCGTTGGGAATGGACCGGACGCAGTCATCGAAAGATTGATCGTCACCGGGGACGCGTCGCTTTTGCGCAGTGCGGTCCTAATCCAATCGACTTTGAGGATCTCACCGGGATGGTAGTTGACGGTGCCGAATCCGCCGGCGCAGCACGAGTAGCCGTAGATCTCCTTCAGGCCCGCAGCGGACGCGTCCGACGGCGTGAAGAAACCGAAGAGAGCTAGATTCGCGGCGAGAACCGCGATCAGCGTTGTAATACGAATGTGATACGAAGTGGAACTGACCGGTTTGGGCATCGAGGCCTCCTTTCGGCTGAAGCGTATACCGAAGACCTAGTGCGAATCGGGGGTTGAGGATATGTGTTCGCTGGTTCGCACGGCGGATTGCGATCTTGACGTGAAACACGTTCAGAATCCATTGTTCCCACGCCGGGTCCGCCGCACTGTTCGTGCTCGTACCGCGCCAAGTCGCGCAGGTACTCCACCATTGAACTCCTCTTGTTCCGTGCGAGCAGCGTGAACTCCTAGTTGACCCGCAACCCCACCAACCCGCCGTCCACACCGAGCAAGGTCCCCGTCGTCGAACCGCTTTTCGGTGACGCCAGATAGACGATCGCGTGCGCGACCTCTTCGGCACTCACCAGACGGCCAATCGGTTGACGATCACGGAGCGCGGCCGCGGAGGCGACTGGATCACTCGCCGTCTCGAGCAGTCGCGCGACCCACGGCGTGTCAGCGGTTCCGGGTAACACGGCGTTCACTCGAATACCGTCTCGAACGTGGTCGGCAGCCATGGCCAACGTGAGCGAGGCGACGGCGCCCTTGCTCGCGGAGTACAACGCGCGATTCGCCAGCCCGACGATCGCGACCACCGAGCAGGTGTTGACGATCACCGCGTGACTCGATTGGCGCAGGAAGGGAAGGGCAGCTCGACTGACGCGCGCGAGACCAACGACGTTGACATCAAAGACGCGATGCCACTCCTCGTCACTGTTGGCTGTGACGTCACCCTGGGCGCCGATGCCGGCGTTATTGATCACGATGTCGATGCCGCCGAAGCGCTCAGCGACCAACGCCACCGAGGCGTCGACCTGTTTCGAGTCCGTGATGTCACAGACGACACCGAACACTTCGTCGGAAAGACCTTCGATCGAGCGATCGAGCACCGCGACTCGCGCTCCGCACTCCGTGAGCCGCGCCGCGGTCGCGGCACCGATGCCGCTCGCACCACCGGTCACGAGTGCGACCAGACCGTCGAATTCTGTCATGACTCCTCCACTCAGATTCTGGGATCGATGTGCATCTTGGGACCCATGCCCGCACCTTCGGGTCGAACGCCGGCCAGAATCGCGCTGATCCCCTCCAGCCCGACCGTCGCGGCGACCAAGGGGCGTGGATCAAAGGATCCCGATGCGAAGATGTCGATCGTGCCAGCGAGGCCGGGTGACGCGCTGAGGATTCCGACGGACGTGACGTCTTTGAGGGCCATCGTGCGGGTGTCGATGAGGCTAGGACTGCCCGCGAGCCCGATGAACACAACTCGTTTCGCCGGCTCCACCAATTCGAGTGCCCTCGCGGGTTGCGATGGCGAGTTGGTGGCGTCGATCACCGCGTCCCAAGGCAGATTCGGAAGATCCTCCTCGGTCCAGACGCCGTCGAAGCCGAGCGTCCGCGCGAACTCGAGTGAACGTGGCGAACGTCCCATGAGGTGAACCTCGGCGCCGGCGGCCTTGGCGAACATCGCGACGAGGAGACCGATGGTTCCGGGACCCAGCACCAGGGCACGATCCCCGGGTGAAAGATGGGCACCCCAGACGGAGCGAAGGGCGTTCCCTCCGGGTTCGACGAGTGCCCCGATGGTGTCGTCGACCGAGTCGGGCAGCGCGTGGAGAGCGGTCACCGGCATGGCCAACTGCTCCGCGAGCGCACCGGGGAATCTCCCACGGATTCCGACTTCGAATCGTTCGTCACAGACGTGTTGGTTGTTCGCCAAGCACCGTCGGCAGGTGCCGCAGCCCAACATGGTGTCGCCGGTGACCCGGCGATTGAGCCACGACGGGTCGACACCGTCTCCGAGAGCGGACACGGTGCCCATCCACTCGTGACCGAGTCGCATCGGAAAGTGCGCGTGACCCTCGTGCAGGTACGGCATGGCTCCGGTGTAGAACTCCATGTCGGTGCCGCAGACACCGGCGCGGTGCACGTCGATGACGACGGCGCCCGCGACGGCGATCGGAGGATCGATGTCTCGCACTTCGCACTGACGTGGTCCGGTCAATACGAAGGCCCTCATCGGGGTGGTCCGATTCGGATGCGGTGCATTGAGTCCCTTTTCTACTTGAGGGCGGAGGAGTCCCACGGCGTGGTGGGAAGTCCAGCGACACCGACGTCGGTGACGAAGAGTCGACCGGCGTCCGGAAAGTGCGTCCGACCTTCTGCGTCGAGGTCACGGTACGCCGTCGTGACGAGCAGGAGGTCCAAGTCGTCGCCCACGAAGGCCACGCTCGACACGTGCGGCGCGGGCAGTGACACGACGTCGCGCGGTTCGCCCGCGGGCGAGAACGATCGAACCTCGCCGTCGCCCCACATCGCTATCCAGAGGTCCCCCTGGGCGTCCATGGCGATGCCGTCGGGATGGCCGCCCTCGATCCTCAGGTGCGGGTGCCTCGTCCCGACCCGGCCGGTCGAGGTGTCGTAGTCACGTACCCAGATGACGCCCTTCGCGGTGTCGGTGCTGTACATCAGGGTGCCGTCCGGTGACCACGCCAAACCGTTGGAGATCGAGAGGTCGGCGTCGATCAGGGTCAAGGTGCCATCACGTTCGAGCCGCTGCAGGGTGTCCTCGTTCTCGCGTTCGTCGAAGTGGTACGTGCCGACGAGGAACCGACCCGAGGGATCACACGCGCCGTCGTTCGATCGGCTGGCCGACCCGCCAAGAATTGAAGGCCCGTCTCGACGGGCACCGTCGGGGGCGACGACGACGAGTCGATCCTGCCCGGCGACGAGGAGACTGCCATCGTCACCGGGGACGACGGCACCGACCATGTGGTCAAAGTCGAAGTGGAGCGTCGTCTCGACCACTCCGTCACTGAGGCGACCAGCGAAGACGCTGCCCACTTCGACGTCGATCCACAAGAGTTCCGATCGCTCAGCGACCCACACGGGGCTTTCGGCTAGAACGTATCGGTCCGCCGACGCTGGCGTGGCGCCGTAGTGGGTCACTGGCGTTCCTCGTCAATCTCGCCGGCGACGGCCCTGCGGAAGAACGAAAGTTCTCCGATGAGATCGAGCATCGTCGTGCGATACGTCAGCGCACTCACGCTGACGGCGCCACTGGGTTCGGTCGGCGACGACAGGAATATCGGGAGCGCGAGACAGTTCACGCCGGGTTCGTTCTCTTCGTCGTCGGTGCCGTAACCGCGAACGCGAACGAGCTCGAGTTGTTCGTGCAACTGTTCTGACGTCACCGCGGTGCGAGCGGTCCGAGCGACCAGTGTGCGACCACCGGTCCAGTCCTTCACCGAGTCGAGATCCGGCAAGACCATTGAGAGCAGCACCTTGCCGACCGCGGTGGCGTGAGCGGGGTTGCGACCACCGACGGTGGACGTGAGGCGAATGGCGCCGATCGCTGGATCGACCTTGGCGCGATAGACGATGTCCGGTCCGTCGAGCACGGCGTAGTGTGCGGTCTCTCCGAAGTGAGCGGCGAGACGAGCAAGGATCGGTTGCACGCGAACGTGGTCGGGACGCAGCTCTTGATTGACGAACGCCATGCGCAGGAATTCATCACCGAGCACGTAGCGTCCCCGACCGTCCTTGGCCGCCAAGCCCGCTTTGCGCAGCGACGCGAGCGCACGGTGAACGGTGGGTTTGGGACTCTTGACGGCGCGAGCCATCGCGTCGAGGCTCGCTCCATCAGGGAACTTCGCGAGTTCGACGAGAACGGCGAGCACGCGGTCCGATCCGACGAGTCGGTCCTGCGGTGGTTGATGTTCGGTGTCACCCAAGATGGCCATAACTATCCACATGATATACACTCATTCCAATAAACGGAAGAAGAGAACGTGATTGAGCGGCGGAGCTCTGAATGGTACGGCGGAACTGATCGCAATTCCTACATTCATCGTGCCTGGATGCGCCGGGGACTCCCGGAGAACGCGTTCGATGGAAGACCGCACATTGCGATTGCGAATACGGCCTCGGACCTGACGCCGTGCAACGCCCATTTGAACGAGGTCATGGAGAGCGTCAAGGCGGGCGTCTACGAGGCGGGCGGTATTCCCCACAATCTCCCGGTCGTCTCCCTGGGTGAGACCCAGGTGCGACCGACGGCGATGCTGTGGCGCAATATGGCGGCCATGGCGACCGAAGAGATGCTGCGCGCCAATCCCATCGACGGTGTCGTCCTGTTGGGTGGATGCGACAAGACCATCCCTTCTCTTTTGATGGCCGCGGCCTCGGTCGATCTGCCCGCCGTCGTCGTGCCCGGCGGACCCATGAAGACGGGGACATTCCAAGGGACGCCGCTGGGTTGCGGCACGGACGTGTGGCGCCTCAGTGAAGAGGTTCGTGCGGGGAACCTCAGTGAACAACAGTTCTTGCGAAGCGAGTCGTCGATGATCAGTAGCAAGGGTCACTGCAACACGATGGGCACGGCGTCGACCATGGCGCTGGTCGCCGAGGCGTTGGGCATGACCATTCCCGGTTTCGCCGGCACGCCCGCCGTGGATGCTCGACTGCTCGAGCACTCCTTCGAAACGGGCCGGCTCATCATCGATCTCGTCAACGCGGGCCGTCGTCCGAGCGCGATCATGACGAGAGGTTCGTTCCAAAATGCCATCGTGGCGCTGGCGGCCATCGGCGGATCGACGAACGCCGTCGTGCATCTACTGGCGATTGCCGGGCGATTGGGAGTCGACGTGACCCTCGACGACTTCGACGGGATCGGCCAAGGCGTGCCGCTCCTGGTCAACCTGCAGCCTGCGGGCACATTCTTGATGGACGACCTCTATCGCGCGGGCGGCTTCTTGTCGGTCCTCAAAGAAGTGAGGGATCTTCTCGATCCCGCCGCGATCACGGTCACTGGGCGCCCCTTGGTCGATTACCTCGAGGCAGCACAGATCTGGGACCGCGAGGTCATCCACGTCCGCGATTCGCCGCTCCTCGCTGACGCCGGCATCGCCGTTCTTCGTGGGAATCTTGCTCCCGGAGGGGCGATCATCAAACCGGCCGCGGCCTCACCTCAACTCCTCTATCACCGTGGCCGGGCGGTGGTCTTCGACAGCATTGAAGACATGCACGCTCGTCTCGACGATCCCGGTCTCGAAGTCGACGCCGACTCGGTACTCGTGCTCCGGGGTTGTGGGCCGAAGGGCTATCCCGGGATGCCCGAAGTCGCCAACCTACCCATCCCGAGCAAGCTCCTGGAGCGAGGCATCCGCGACATGGTTCGTGTCTGCGACGGACGCATGAGCGGCACGGCGTACGGAACGGTTGTTCTGCACGTGACGCCCGAAGCCGCCGCGGGCGGATTGCTCAGCATCGTCGAAACCGGTGACTGGATCATCCTCGACGTGGCCAATCGGCAACTGACACTCGACGTCGCCGAGAGCGAGCTCATCGGGCGCACACCGAATCGGGCCACCACTGACGGATTCGCAACGCCGAAACGTGGCTGGGAACACCTCTACGTCACGCACGTCATGGGCGCCGACACCGGCGCGGACCTCGACTTCCTACGCGGCTCGAGTGGACCCACGGTCACGCGTGAATCCCACTGACGCTGTCGATCGCGCGCCACGACGTCTCCTTCACGTAGAGCCGTCGTCGATCACGGCTCTGGAGTCTCCCCACACGATGAGCGCGGAGATCGCCGAAAGGGCAAGCGGGCTTCTAGGGCCGCGAGAAAGTCGTGTGACGCACGTTCACAGAGATGTTGAAGTACTTAACAGCATTGGCGGCGAATTCTGCCCACTGCGAGGACGGTCATTCTCGAAGGGGCCCGACGAATTTGCGGCCGCCGTTCGCGAATGGGATGAATCCAAGAAGGGCGGCGCATCACAATTCCGACCGCGCGAATATCCCTTATGCGACATCGCGATGCTGAACGACATCGGTCATAGAGGTACCAAGGGAAACGGGTTCTCCCCACGACCGATGCAAAGAGGATTCTGATAAGGACACAGCGTGCGCCGTGATCCCCTCAGTCGGTGGGAGCGACTTCCTGCAGGGACGCCTCGACCTCAAGAGTGAGGTTGACCTTATTGCTGAGCACCATCGCATTGTCCGTGCCGGGTATCGGACCGTTGAAGCTAACGCCGAAGTCATCACGATTGATCTCCGCAGTCGCGCTGAAACCCACTCGGGTGCCGCCCTGGGGATCAGGTATGAAACCGTTGATCTCTACGTCAAGCGTTACGGGCCGCGTCGTGCCGCGAATCGTGAGATCGCCGTCGACGAAGTAGACGCCGTTTTCACTTCGTACTGCCGTCGAACGAAACGTCAGATTTGGGAAGTTCTCGACGTCAAGGAAATCGGCGGATCGGACATGGTTGTCACGAGTCGGCTCGTTCGTGTTGACAGAGGAGGCATCAATCGTGACGCTCACCGACGAGCGAGCCAAGTCTGCATTGGTAACGATCGTTCCACCAAATCGATCGAATCGGCCACGTACTTTGCTAACCACCAAATGTCGCACCACGAAGGAGACCTCGGAATGGATTGCATCGATTTCCCACGTTCCCGCGATGAATCCTGGAATCTTGGCTACAGCTCCGTCATTCTCGGACATATGAATCTCCTCTTGCATGTTTTAACTGGCTCAATCTCTGTTATCGCGACACTATGTGCAGCTCTTGCAGAATGAAACGCTCATGAGGATCACGGGCCATTTCTACGCACACTAACGTCCTTTGATCCGAGCTACTGCGGAATTCCGTTCAACTCAATGTCTGTGGCCTCACGCTCTTTGAGGACTATGAGTACCGACAATCGGCGTGCCGTTGAGACCTCTGCGCGCTCGGGGGATGAACGCGAGAGGCATCAACGGCCGACCGAGACGGCTAAGTAGTGGCCGGACTGCGCAAGAGCGGATCGTCGAGCGCGAGTGGGTTGTAGATCGCACCGAGATTGACACCGTAGAGCAGGTGCCACAGATAGATCGCGAACACTAACTTCCAACCCCCATAGTTCACCCCGCCAAATCCGACGTGGTAGCCCTTGTAGTAGACGAATGGCACCAAGAAGGCCGCAGAGATTGTCGCGAGGACCATCGAGAATCCAATCGCCTTCAGCATGTTCATTCCCGGTGTCACGACTTTGCCGATCAACGGGAAAATAAACAGTGCGAAAACCAGAGCGAAGACGAGGCAGTCCAGCGCGTGGAAAAGACCACCGATTGCGAACTGTGCAACGAACGAGCCCTTTGGGTCGATTGTCACGCCATTCGTGAGTGGCCAGTCCAACGCTGGGAGTCCGACCCCGGGAAGCCAAATTCCCCACAACGTTGCAATCTGACCGCCAACTACTCCGGCGCACATCGCAGCCCCGATTGGATGCTGGGTTACCCAAACACGCCAGGCCTTGCCCGCGTTGAGCCCCCCTAACTGTTGATTCATTCTTCCTCCCTTTCGTTTCAAACGTGGTCGCACACGGGTGAACAGTCGATTGCCGAAGTGCCTCACCCAAATGACCAACGTGCGCATTGCGAACAAATGTTTGCTCTGCGTACACACCATGTCAGGTTTGTGGTCGAGAGTCAAGTGGTCAAGAGGCTGGGGGAGATTCGCAAACAGATTCTTCTCGCGACATCGCCGACATTGACGCTGCGCGAACGATCGCGCACCGAACCTTCCCCGCGCGAACTATTCCGCGTCAACGAAATCGAGATACGAAATCGTTCTCCTCATCGTCCTTGATAAGCGATATGTGATCGCGTCGAAGTTGAGGCGGAGAACACGGTCCGCCGCCGAGGAGAAAGAGCCCCAGGTGCCGTCTAGTTGTCGATGGGCCACCGCACATCTTGTGTGGTTTCGGTGAGAGGCCTTAAGCAGCTTCGAGAACGAAGGCAACGCCCTGGCCCACTCCGACGCACATTGCGGCGAGTCCGTAACCGCCCCCTTGGCGATGCAACTGCCAAGCAAGCGACGTCACAAGCCGGGCTCCCGAGCACCCCAAAGGATGACCGAGCGCAATGGCACCACCTAACGGATTGACGATCGACGGATCGAGCTCGGGCCACTGACGCAGGCAGGCCAACGACTGAGAGGCGAAGGCTTCGTTCAACTCGACGACGGCGAGGTCGCCCCAGGTCACGCCGGCTCGGGCGAGTGCGCGTCGTGCGGCTTGGACGGGACCGACGCCATAGAACTGTGGCTCCACCGCACTCACGCCTCGTCCAGCGACACGAGCCAGCGCACTCCCGCCAGAACGGGCCAGGCCCTCATCGTCGACCATCAGCAGCATCGACGCTCCATCGTTCATCGGAGACGAGTTGCCCGCGGTGACAGTACCGCCTTCACGGAACACGGGACGTAACGCCGCCAGTTGTTCCAGTGTCGTTTCGCGGATCGATTCATCTCGCAACAGTGGGGTCTCGGTGACCTGAACAATTTCGTCATTGAACGCCATCTCGCCCCACGCCTCGACAGCCTTAGCGTGGCTTTGAAAGGCGAATGCGTCTTGCGCTTCGCGCGAAATGTTGTATTGGTCGGCGAGGAGTTCCGCACCTGCACCAAGTGCAACAGTCCACTCGGAAGGCATCGCCGGATTCACCATTCGCCAGCCCAGGGTGGAGGAAAATAGTTTCGCATCCCCGCGCGGAAGGATCTCTTCGGTCTTCGGCAAGATCCACGGGGCGCGGCTCATAGATTCAACGCCGCCCGCTATCGCCACGTGCGCGTCGCCGACTTCGAGGGCTCGACTGACCTGGACCACTGCCTCCATCCCAGAGGCACACAGTCGATTCACCGTCGCTCCAGGCACCGAAACCGGAACGCCGGCCAAGAGGACCGCCATTCTCGCTACATTGCGGTTATCTTCGCCAGCGCCATTGGCATCACCCACGATGACGTCGTCGATTGATGCTGGGTCCAGATCGTGATGTCGAGCGAGAAGCGAGTGGAGCGTTTTCGCTGCGAGGTCGTCTGGCCGAATCGCCGATAGTGCGCCACCGATTCGACCGATTGGCGTTCGAACCGCGTCGACGACCCACGCTGACGACGCCATCTCAGACCGCGCCTTTCGCTGTTGAACCAGCGTGAAGTTGACGCAAGATCTCGAGCTCCTCGTCGGTCGGTTCGGGCGTTTCGGTGATCTCGCTGCTGAACGCAAGATCCCAGCCGGTCGCGTCACGCACGTCTTCAAAAGAAACGCCCGGGTGCAGTGTCGTGAGGGTCATTTCCGACGTGCTCGGATCGGGGCGAAAAATCCCTAGGTCACTGATCAAAACCTGCGGCCCAGCTCCTGGCATGCCCAGACGCGAGCGCGCTCCCGCACCGTCGCCAAAGCCCACCGTCGTCAGAAAGTCGAGTGTGTCCACGAAGGTCCGCTTGGATTGTCGCATTACGACGATGACCCGTGGACAGGCACTGGCGATTTCCGGGGCACCTCCAGCCCCAGGCAACCGAACTATTGGCCGATCGTATGAACCTATGACCGTCGTATTGAGGTTCGCGAACCGATCGACCTGGGCGGCCCCGAGCATACCGACGTCGATTCGACCAGGTTGAAGCCAGTAATTGAAAATCTCGGGGACCGAGACAACGACGTCGGCGGTTCGTGCCAGTTCACCATCACCAATCGACAGCGGAAGATGCGTCGGTTTTGCCCCAATCGTTCCCGATTCGTAGACCAAAACCAAGCCCGGCGAGTGCAGTGAGCGCGCCAGATTGGCTGCGACGCTCGGAAGTCCAATTCCTACGAAACAACTCCGCGCGCCAGTGAGCTCGCGCGACGCGGCGATGGTCATCACTTCGTCGGTGGTGAAAGCGCTCACTACTTGGCCCCAACTTCAAACACTTCGCGCTCGAGCCAGTCTTCAAAAACTGCTCGGTCGCGACTGAGGTGATCCCACGCTTCGTAGTAGTCGTTGTCCCTTTCCGAGTAACCGGCGGCGTAGGACGGGAAACAGCCTCCCGGGACATGAACGATCGCCGTCATCGTCCACGATGGAAGGACGACAGCATTTCGATCATCGCTGAATTCGTCGACAATCTCCTCAACCGTGACGATCGACCGTGCCGCGGCCAATACCGACTCTTTCTGAACACCAGTAATGCCCCACAAACGGACGTTGCCCGCCCGATCGGCTTGTTGGGCGTGAATGATCGTCACGTCGGGGCGAAGTGCCGCGACGGCCGCGAGAATCTCACCCGTGAACGGGCACGTGACGCTGGCAATCGTCGAACTATGCGCGCGAGCGTCGGTACCGGCATAGGCGCGCAACACCGCGAAGGGCAGGCCTGCCGCACCCGCGACAATTCGATTCGCCAGACCAGCATGCGTATGCTCGTCGAGATCTAAAGCGCGTGGCCAATCATGCTCGACGGCGTCGCGAAATCGATGGAGTGAACCCACCCCTGGATTGCCGCCCCAAGAAAAGATCAACTTTCGAGCGCATCCTGCGCCGATCAATTGATCGAAAATCAAATCGGGTGTGAGTCGCACGAGAGTGAGATCACGACGTCGCTGTCGGATTATTTCGTGACCCGCCGCGAATGGGATGAGGTGCGTGAAACCTTCGAGCGCGACCATGTCGCCATCATGGACGTTGGCTGCAATCGCGGACTCTAGCGATAAGAACTCTGCCACTCCCTCTCCCTCTAGACCAACGTTAGGATATCCGAACGACTGTTCTCTCTGCGAACAGTCGTTCCCGACCGAGTCCTAATCATTCACTGGAATCGGTTGCTAGCGCTTCGTCAGCAGTGCGTTCACTCGCTGTGTTGTCGCGAGCAGCGCGGGCACCATTCTCTCTCGTAATTCGCGCCGATTCGTCCTCGTGACGTGGGTGGAGATATTCATCGCGGCGACAGTGCGATTTGAGGAGTCCACGATCGGCGCAGCAATTGAACGCAATCCCTCCTCGAGTTCTTGGTCGTTGACGGCCCAACCTTGCGCCGCCACTTTGGCGAGCTCGGCCAAGATCTTGTTCTCATCGGTGAGGGTGAATTTTGTGAATGCTTTCAGAGGAGTTTGCGCGAGATGGCGGCGTTGATCGTCGAGCGACATCGACGCGAGAAGCACTCGACCCATGGAGGTGCAATACGCGGGGAGCCGGTTGCCAACACTGATCGACACCGTCATAATTCTCGACGTGGCCACGCGACTTACGTAGACCACTTCACCCTCGTCGAGTACCGATACCGAAACGGACTCCTTGACCTCGCTACTCAATTCTTCGACGAATGGCTCCACGATTCGTCGAAAAGGCAGTGAGGAGAGGTAGGAGTAGCCAATATCAAGCGTCTGCGGTAAGAGATAAAAATCACGTCCGTCCGAGCCGACGTAGTGCAGGTCCTCGAGGGTCAGCAGCAATCGTCGACACGCCGCTCGGCTGTATCCGGTTCGTCGCGCCACTTCACTCAATGTCTGGCGTGACGAGTCTTCTCCGAAGGAACGAATGACGGCCAGTCCTCGTTCGAGCGACTGCACGAACTCGCGGCTTCTCTCGTCCACAGGTGCTCCTCTACTATCGCGTTGTATAATTTTGAGAGTGAACACTTGTTCGCACAACGAACATCGTATCTCTACGTCAACACAGGGGGTGTGCGTATGCCGGAGTATAAAACGGTCTTTGGTTCACTAACCAACTTTGAAAAAGGTGGCGTCGAAATTATCAATGACCAACCGCAAAACTACGTCTTCTCCAACTTTTTCGAAGTGGCCAGTAAATCCAAGCCCTGGGAGAAGGTCGCGGTTGCGAAGAACATGGAGTACGTGATTGAGGCCATTCGAGCCGAAGGTGTTTCGCCCTGGCGAATTGCCGCGCATGACGAGTTCGCTCTCGTCATGGACGGTGAAGTGACAATCGATCTCCTCGATCCAGACTCCGTCAGCGTCGAGTTGAGTGCCTCTGGATCGGTTGCAGTGGAGGGTGAACCGCCGGGCAAAAAGATGGGCCAGATCGTAGCGACTCGTGGCCACATGGCCCTTCTTCCGGCCAATCGGTGCTATCGGATGAGCGCCAAGAGTGCATCGGTCGTGCTTCTTCAAACAATCCTTGGGCCCGACACGGTGCAACGTTGGTCCACAATCTGTCAAACGCACTGAACGAAAGCGAGAATGAGATGACGACTTCAAAAGAGCAAACGGTGATCACGACCGAACCAAACGAGAACGGTTACCGCTCCTTCTCTTTGGGCGAGTTCACTTTCAGGCGTGACGAGCACTTCGCCCATATTGATTGGCCGACGGGTCGACACGTGATGGCTGTTGAACCCTTCCTCAAAGCTTTAATGCGCGACATCGCGTGGAATTTCTTTTATGGGACCGTCAATTTTGACTCGGTGATCGGCACCGTGAATCACTACGGCGACGTCGACCTTTTTGCGGGTCGATTCAACGAGGACTACCGCCGGGCGGAAATCGATCATCTCGAGAACTTTCCGCATGAGGAGATCAAGGCGACCTTCGAGGCCATGCTGGGTGACTGGGTCAACGCATCGTTTGACCCCTTTGCTGCCCCCCAGGAAACGGGGTCGGCCTACGGCGACAAGGATGGCGACAATGTCGCGGCCGTGACGAGAACGCGGGTAACTGCCAAGCGGATGGTAGGTATGCCCGATGACGAACCACTGCGTTCCGATGAGTCCGGGTACACCGTCAACAGAATGTTTGCTGACGTTGACCAAAGCGAGCCTGCCGTGACGGTTGAACCGGGCTACGAGAAGGAAGTCTCGGCATTCAGCCTCTTCAAATACCTTTCGCGCAGTGACGTCACGTGGAATCCTTCGGTGATCTCAGTCTGCAAAGACAGCTTGTACTGTCCCACTACCGAAGAGTTCATACTTCCGATCATCCACGGCAACGACCGCGTCGAATGGTTCATCCAACTGTCAGACGAGATCATCTGGGAGGTGGCCGATCGCGAGACCGGCCGACCACGCGCGAACGTCGTCATGAAGGCCGGTGACTGTGCCGCGATGCCGGCCGACATTCGACATCAGGGTTACTCGCCCAAGCGCTCGATGCTGCTCGTGTGGGAGAACAACTCGGCGGCATTGCCAGGGATGATCGCTCGCGGCGAAGCGCCGAACGTACCCGTGATCTTCTAGGTGGTCGCGCAACGCGGGCTCTTCATCGGCGGGAGGTTCACTGACGCGCTCGATGAAGCCACTCTTGAGGTACTGAATCCCCACGACGGCACCGTCCTCGCGACGGTCGCTGAAGCGGGTGAAGCGGATGTCGACCTCGCGGTCGAGGCGGCGACGCGATCGTTCCCCGCTTGGTCGTCACTCGCCTCGAGTGAGAGAGGGCGGAGGTTGCTTCGGCTCGCCGACGCGATTGAGACGAACGCCGATGAATTGGCCCGACTTGAGGCCCTGGACACTGGTCATCCAATTCACGACACTACGTTGCTCGACGTACCTCGCACCGCGGCCACATTCCGCTATTTCGGTGGCATGGCCGACAAGTTCGAGGGAAATCTGCCTCCCGTCGACGCCGGATTCCTCAACTACGTTCTCCGCGAACCGATTGGCGTCGTAGGACAAATTGTCCCGTGGAACTTTCCTTTGATGTTTTGCGGATGGAAGTTGGGACCGGCACTTGCAGCAGGTAACACGGTGGTGATGAAACCTTCGGAGCTCGTTCCGCTGAGCACGCTGCGTCTCTGTGAACTGTTCGAGGAAGTGGGGATTCCTTCCGGCGTCGTCAATGTTGTCCCCGGCTACGGCGCACGTGCAGGCGCCCACCTTGCTGCTCATCCCGGCGTGGGCAAACTGAGTTTCACTGGTTCGACGCGAACTGGACGCAGCATTGTCGAGGCCTCCGCTGGAAATCTCAAGAGACTCCAACTCGAACTCGGCGGCAAAGGCGCGAACATAATCTTTGATGACGCCGACATTGAGGCCGCGGTGAACGGATCCGCCTTCGCGATCTTCCACAATCAGGGTCAGGCGTGCATCGCGGGGTCCCGACTCGTTATACACGACAGCGTTTACGACGAGTTCGTCGAACGATTCGTCGCCCTGGCTTCGTCAATCAAACTTGGCAGACCTATGGCGAGCGACACCGAAATGGGACCGCTCACCTCGGCCCAGCACCGTGATCGAGTCATCGACTATGTTGCCTTGGCGATCGATGAAGGAGGCGAACTCCTTACGGGCGGGACAGCACCCAGTGACCCCGAATTGGCGTCCGGCTACTACGTGACGCCAACGGTGGTGCGGGCGCAGCCATCGTCACGCGTCTGTCGTGAAGAGGTCTTCGGACCGTTCGTAACGGTCTCTTCCTTTCGCGACGAAGCTGAGGCCCTCGAGATCGCCAACTCCACCGATTATGGCCTCGGCTCGGGGCTATGGACGCGCGACCTCGCTCGAGCACATCGAGTCGCCGCTGGCCTGCGCTCCGGCATGGTGTGGATCAATTGCTACAAGCGGGTCCATCCTGCCTCGCCCTTCGGGGGGGTTGGTCAATCAGGGTACGGACGCGAAATGGGCTTCGATGCCATGCACGAGTACACCGAAGCGAAGTCGGTCTGGCTGAACGTGAGCGCAACGATTCCTCCGTGGTACTCCCGTGACAATTGAACGTTCATCGGACATGAGTAGGCCACTTCATTGAATGAGTTTCACTACGACGCACTGGCTGGACGAATCGTCTTCGGAGCGGGCAAGCGCCGCGATGTGGCAGATGAGGTTCGTCGCATGGGCGCGTCGCGGATACTGCTCATCGCTGACCCTCACGACAACGAGCGACTCCGAGAGTTTCAGGATCTCTTGGACGACCTCTGCGTCGCGACTTTCACGGATGTCGCTCAGCACGTCCCTCGAGCCAAGGCGTCAGAGGCCATCGCTCTCGCTCGCGAGCTCCGCATCGACGCCACGGTCAGCGTAGGGGGAGGTTCGGCCACCGGCTTTTCGAAAGCCGTGGCTCTCGAGCTGGCGACGCCACAACTCTGTGTGCCCACGACGTACGCCGGTTCAGAGATGACACCCATCTGGGGCATGACCGAGGGAAGTGAAAAACGGACAGGCCGCGACGTACGCGCGCTTCCAACGACCGTTATATACGACGCTGAGCTGACCGTTGGCCTTCCCGTGGAGATTGCGGGACCAAGTGCCATGAACGCTCTCGCTCATGCAGCGGAAGGGCTTTACGCCAAGGGCTCGAATCCGGTGACGTCGCTGGTCGCCCTAGAGGCGGTGCGAGTACTCTCCGCACACGTGCCGTTGATGTGCGCCGCCCCCGACGACATCGAGCAACGCTCGCAGGTTCTCTACGGCGCCTACCTCGCCGGCGCGACGCTCGCCGTCGCCGGAACTGACCTGCACCACCGGACGAATCACATTCTTGGTGGACTCTTCAATCTCGACCACGGGAAAATGAATGCGGTCGTCCTGCCCTACGCGTTGGCAGTCAATAAACCGGCGATCGCCGATTCGTACGCGCGCTTGAGCGACGTGCTCGGTGGCGACGCGGCGAGAGCGGTCTACCTACTCGCCCGGCGCACTGGTTCGCCCCGAAGCCTCGCCGAAATCGGCATGCCGTCTGAGGGCATCGAACTGGCTGTCCCACTCATCGTTGAATCGTCGCGTCAGAACGTACGGCCCCTCAACGAAGATCAGGCGCGGAGTTTCATTCAGGCCGCCTACCACGGCGCACCACCTCATGAGTCGATCCTCGACGCACGCGCTCCCTAACACGAAAGGCAACAATGACGAGTCCGATCATGTCCACTGAGCAGCACCTCACTGAGGTGCTCGACAGTTTCGGTGATTCTGCTGATCCCCGACTCGTCGACATCTTGCGGTCTTTGGTGACGCATATGCACTCGTTCGTCATCGAAACCGGCCTCACCCGTGAGGAGTGGATGTCGGGAATCGAGTTCCTGACCGCGGTCGGTCACAAGAGCACCGACCATCGTCAGGAATTCATACTCCTTTCCGACACGCTCGGCGTTTCGATGCTGGTTGAGATGGTCAATCAAAACGCGTCCGACGGCGCAACGGAGCCGACCGTGTTCGGACCGTTTTACGTGCCCGGAGCTCAGGCGCGCGCGATGGGTGATTCGATAGCGCCCCAAGGTTCGATAGGCAGGGAAATCACGATGTTCGGGGTCGTTCGTTCGTCGACTGGTGAGTCCCTTCGAGACGCGGTTCTCGAGGTTTGGCAAGTGACCCCCAACGGTCTGTACGCCGTTCAAGACCCCTCAATTGATCCGATGAGTTATCGAGGGACGTACCGAACGGCCGACGATGGCAGTTATGAGATTCGCACGACGACGCCCGTCGACTACCAGATCCCCACCGACGGCCCGGTGGGCAAGATGCTCCAGGCAACGGGCCGCTCGTCGTGGCGCCCGGCGCACATTCACTTCATGGTGTCGCATCCAACCCACAAGACCGTGATTACGCACGTATTTGATGAAGGCTCTCCGTACTTGAGAAATGACGCGGTATTCGGTGTTCGCGATTCGCTCGTCGTGGATATGTCGTCAAGGGAAGCATCGTTCGATTTCGTACTGGATCGCGTTTCGTAGCCTTCGTCGGTACGGCCGCCAAGTCCCCGGCAAATTCACTTGACGAGCGACGAGAAACCTGACAGCGTGTGTACGCAGTGCAAACATGCGTTCGTATAGCGAACACAGTTCAATTGAACGGGGGAACAATGGACACGAATTTCAATGCACCGGTGAGTGATGATCGAGGGGCTGATCAGGAACCGACGGAGCACCAACAGGCTCCGATCTCGCGGCGAACGCTGCTCACTGGTTTGGCCGCTTTGTCCATTCCCGTGAGTGCGTCACTCAGTTCACACCACCTCGAGCCAATGCTGAAGAAGGGACGCACCATAAAGTTCGGCTACGTGTCGCCGGAAACCGGACCGCTGGCGGCGTTCGGCGCTGCGGACGCGTTCGTGATCAACGCCCTGAAGCCAATCCTTGCCAAGGGCATCGCCATCGGCGGCGTCCATCATCCGATCGAAGTCATCGTCAAGGACAGCCAGTCGACCGATGCCACCGCAGCGGCGGTCGCCAACGACCTCATCAAGAACAACAAGGTCGACATCATGCTGGTCTCGTCCACCCCCGACACGACCAACCCCGTCTCGGATGCGTGCGAAACGAATCGTGTGCCGTGTATCAGCACGGTTGCTCCGTGGCAATCGTGGTTTTTCGGCCGAGGCGCGACGCCCAAGACTGTCTACAAATGGACGTATCACTTCTTCTGGGGACTTGAGGACATCGAAGCGGTGTACTCAGATATATGGCAGGCGGTCTCGTCCGACAAGCACATCGGAGGTCTGTGGCCGAATGACAGCGACGGCCAAGCGTTCGCGGCCGCGGCCACTGGTTTTCCGGCGTTCATTAAGTCTTTGAGCGGTTACAGCGTGACACCGAGCGGGCTTTACCCCGACGGCACGACGGACTTCACTGCCCAGATAACACTTTTCAAGAACAACAACTGCGACATACTCACCGGCGTGCCAATTCCTCCTGATTTCACCACCTTCTATCAGCAGGCAGCTCAGCAGGGATATCAGCCCAAAGTCGCAACGATCGCCAAGGCCATGCTCTTTCCGAGCGCGGCACAGGCGCTCGGTCCGTTGGCGGAGAACATCAGCACCGAATACTGGTGGGGACCGACGCACCCATTTAAGAGTTCCCTGACCCACCAGTCGTGTGCTCAAATTGCGAACAAGTTCGAGTCGACCACTTCGCAGCAATGGACTCAACCGATCGGCTTCGTCCACGCACTCTTTGAAGTGGCCATAGCCAATCTGAAGCGAACCGGCGTCGTCGGCAACCCGTCTGCGTTCGTGAAGAGTCTTTCAACGTTGAAGCTCGCCACGATTGTCGGCCCGCTCGAGTGGGGCAAGGGACCTGTCCCGAACGTCACTAAGACACCGTTGGTCGGAGGTCAATGGCGCTCCTCGTCTTCGGCGAAGTCGGGCTACGACCTCGTCATCGTCACCAACGCGGGACATTCGAATATTCCCAAGGCCGGCACGCCGGAGGCCATAAAAGCAGCTTGACCATGATGGATAATGCTTCGATGCTGTTTGAAGCCACGAACATCGTCAAGCGCATCGACAGTCTCGTCATTGCTGACGGTATAAGTCTCGCTGTTCCGGCAGGCTCCGTCGTGGGATTGATCGGACCGAATGGCGCCGGCAAGACCACGATGCTCGGAGTCCTCTCCGGTGACGTGCGATGCGACGCAGGGACGATCTCGCTCGACGGTCGCACGATCACCAAGACCAATGCGTCACAGCGCGCTCGTCTCGGGATTGGTCGCACCTATCAAATCCCCCGACCCTTCAAAGGATTGACGGTCTTCGAGCACGCACTACTGGCGGTGCAACAGACCAGGCATGTGACTCGTGACGAAGCCAACGCGTTGGCCGTCAGCGCGATTGAACGGTGCGGCTTGGCGAAACTCATCAACGTCTTGGGCGGCGACCTCCGGCTGCTCGATCGCAAACGACTTGAGATGGCTCGTGCAGTGGCTCTCAATCCCAAAGTCATCTTGCTCGATGAAGTGGCCGGCGGCTTAAGTGACTTTGAAGTCAACGAGCTCATCGAAATCGTCAATGCTCTGCGCGACGAAGGCACCGCGTTCTTATGGGTTGAACACGTCGTTCGTGCGCTCACGGCGACAGCGGATCATGTCATGTGTCTCTACGCAGGTTCGATCATCGCGCAGGGTTCGCCCGATGAAGTCCTCGAACACCCCGCAGTGATTGAGAGTTACTTCGGCAGTCCCGCCTTTATGAAAGAAGGCGCGTGACACTGCTTCGACTTGAGCGGGTTACCGCGCACTACGGTCATCTGCAGGCGCTGGACGAACTGAGTCTCTCGTTGGACGAGGGTGCGACACTCGCCGTCATTGGCGCCAACGGAGCCGGCAAATCAACTCTGCTGTCGTTGGTCTCTGGAGAACTGCGTCCCTCGCAAGGACGGGTGTACCTCAACGATGAGGACATAACGAAGGTCGAGCCGTATCGGCGAGTGAACCTGGGCATAGCCCTCGTACCAGAAGGTCGCCATCTGTTCTCGACACTCACCGTTGAAGAGAACCTTCTCGTGGGTGCGGCGAGTCGACGCCAAGGCCGCTGGAACATCGACGCCGTTTACGACGTCTTCCCCTTCATCAAACAACGTCGAAACGTGCGAGCCGCGTTGCTTTCCGGCGGCGAACAACAGGCGGTCGCCATCGGAAGGGCCTTGATGTCAAATCCTGCGCTGTTGTTGCTCGACGAGGTGAGTCTGGGTCTCGCGCCGGTCATCGTGCGCGACCTCTACGTCGCCCTGCGCCAGGTCACGGAAGGCGGGACAACACTTCTCTTGGTCGAGCAGGACCTCACGGAGGCATTGAACATCGCCAGTCACGTGTTGTGTCTCCTGGAAGGTCGAGTGGCTCTTTCCGGATCGCCCCAAGACCTCGACCAGACCCAAGTCGTGAACGCGTATTTTGGTCGGCACGCGGCCCCGCCCGAAGCGAACTCCCCATCATGATGGTGTGGATCAACGCCATCGTTCAGGGGCTGCTACTGGGCGGACTGTACGCCCTATTCTCATGCGGACTATCGCTCATGTTCGGCGTGATGCGCTTTGTGAATCTGGCGCACGGTGACTTCGCGGTCCTGAGCGCCTATGTCGCCTATGTCCTCGTAGAACACCTCGGGGGAACGCCCCTGTGGACGTTTGCAATTGTCATCCCCGCCTCTGCGCTGGTGGGTTTCATGCTGCAGAGACTTTTGCTCGACCGTGCACTCATTGGCGGCGAGCTTTCGCCCTTGCTGGTCACATTCGGGCTTTCGATTCTGATTGAAAACTTGCTCCAGCAAGGGTTCGGCGCAAACAACGAGAGTCTCTTTGTTGGTTCGCTGTCCTACGACAGTTGGAAGATCAACAACTCCATTTACCTCGGGCGACTTCAGGTCATCGTGTTCGGAATTGCGGTTCTTCTGATAGCGAGTCTCCAACTGTTCCTTTCGCGGTCTCGACCGGGACGCAACATGCGCGCCACCGCGGACAATCGACGTGCCGCTTCGCTAAGTGGCGTCAACGAACGCCGGGTGCGCGCCACCGCCACGGCAATCGCCCTCGCCACCGTCGCGGTTGGCGGACTCTTCCTCGCGATGCGTACCTCCTTTACGCCCACATCTGGCTCAAACGATCTGATATTCGCCTTCGAGGCCGTGATCATCGGTGGTCTCGGCAACCTCTGGGGGACGCTGCTCGGAGGATTGATTCTCGGTGTCGCCCAGACCGTGGGAAGCCAGATCAACCCCGCCGACGGCATTCTGGCGGGTCATCTCGTCTTCCTCGCCATCCTGGCCTATCGCCCTCAGGGAATAATCGCTTCGAGGTACGCAGTCTCATGAGCACGACGCGTCCGGAGTCGTTCGCATCGGTGCGGCGATATTCCGCCTCGTCGCTCGGGGGACTCGGCGTGGCGGGAGCGGTCCTTGTCGTGCTCGCGTTGCTTCCTTCGCTGGTGGGTGAGTCGATCGTTAATCGTCTGACCCAGTTGTTTGCGCTGCTGATCTTGGCGGTGGGATGGAACCTTCTCGCTGGCTACGGCGGCATGGTGAGCATTGGCCAGCAGGCCTTCCTCGGGCTCAGTTCCTACGCGGTGCTCTATCTCTCGCTCCACGGCGTACTCGCGTGGTGGGGCGTACCGCTCGCCATCTTGTTCGCGGGCTTGGTCAGTGTCCCCATCTCCTTTTTGGCGTTCCGACTTCGCGGCAGTTTTTTCGCCATTGGCACATGGGTAATCGCCGACGTTTGCCTACTCGTGGTGGCGCAGATCGAGACGCTGGGGGGCGGAGCGGGAGCTTCACTGAACGATCTCAATGGCTACGATCCGACCACCGTCGATAACGTCACCTACTGGGTCGGTCTCGCCATCGTCGCGGCCACATTGGCCGGTTGCGCGCTTCTGTTGCGAAGTCGACTCGGGCTGGCGTTGGTGTCAATCCGTGATGACGAGCGTGCCGCTGAGGCAACGGGTGTCAACGTGGCCCGGACCAAGCGGATCGTCTACGTACTCTCGGCGGCGATCTGCGCGGGTGCGGGAGCGCTGCTCATCCTGGAGAATCTCGAGGTCCAGCCGGATTCGACATTTTCGGTTCAGTACTCGGCCTTTATGATCTTCATGGTCCTGGTCGGGGGCATCGGCACATTTGAAGGTCCGATCGTCGGCGCCATCGTCTTCTTCGCGCTCCAGCAGTGGTTGGCCTCGTACGGTGTTTGGTACTTAATCATTCTCGGTGCGGTTGCCGTTATCGTGACCCTCTGGCTACCGAAGGGCATATGGGGAACCATTGACCCCAACAACCGGCGCTCACTGGTCCCCTTGCGCCACCGAGTACGCCTCCTCCAGAAAGCTGATTCCCAGCACCAACGAGAAGTAATTCAGTCTCCGTAACGCACCACGCTCGCTCCAATCGCTGTGGTTGGTCTTGCAAGCACTACGTATGACTTAGGGATCTACTTCCGCTGCTAGCTTCAGGAACTTCCCCGTGCCCTAGAAAACGGTCAGAGGCGCGCTCGCACATCCACTTTGAGTGGCTGCATTATCGGCGTCACCGCTGTACTCTACGACGTAATAATAGACCCCGATAACAGCAAAAATAGTTTGTGAGAGTGGTCCGGTGGTAACGCCGTTGACGACCGAAACCGTTCCGATGACCGATGGAGAACCCGAGCACGTGTCGTTGGTGTAGACGTCGTAGGTCACGGTGCCGCCGGCATTCGACGTCGCGCCGGTCAGAATCGCGTTCACACTAATTGTCCCGGCGATGATGACCGTGTTCGTCGAGAGCTGCGTGGTGATGCCCGGCGAGGCCATCGTCACCGTTAGCGCGTCCGCGGCGCAGCCGCTGGTGGTCGCGTTGTCGTTGGCGTCACCGCCGTAGTGGGCGACGAAGTAGAACGTGCCCGTCGATGTGGCCGTCCAGTTCGGGGAGTCGGGCACGACCCCTGCGCTCACCGTGACCGGACCGAGCGTGCCCACCAGTCCCGGCGCGGCGCACGTGTCGTTGGAGTAGACGTCGTAGGTCACGGTGCCGCCGGCGTTCGACGTCGCCCCCGAGAGGGTCGAGCTGTCATGCACCGCCGCGCCGATCACGACCGTGTTCGTCGAGAGCTGCGTGGTGATCCCCGGCGAGGCCATCGTCACCGTTAGCGCGTCCGCGGCGCAGCCGCTGGTGGTCGCGTTGTCGTTGGCGTCACCGCCGTAGTGGGCGACGAAGTAGAACGTGCCCGTCGATGTGGCCGTCCAGTTCG
>Ga0302320_10004465_pt1 | contig 31790 bp, 20 predicted proteins | sample Bog_T0_3_FD_202130 | JGI IMG/M metagenome (GOLD analysis project Ga0302320, IMG submission 202130) | Peat permafrost microbial communities from Stordalen Mire near Abisko, Sweden - Bog_T0_3 | ecosystem: Environmental > Terrestrial > Soil > Wetlands > Peat | place: Sweden: Abisko, Stordalen Mire... | reverse complement strand
CAACGCTCGATAGCACTGCGAGCCGGTTCGCTTAGAGCGACTTCTATACATCTGGCCAGAGCAACAGAATTGTTTGGTTCGCAGCGGTTTAAGGCAAGAGACTCTAAACCTGAGAGGCTAGATTGATCGCAAGCAATTACGGCTCGGGGTGCACAAAGGCAGTAATCAAATAACTTGTTCGGGCTAATACCGTGGTCGTATAGATAGCTCTTGTGGAAAGTTACGACAGCGCAGTCGATCGCACTAAGAGCGCTCTGAGCAACTGGCCGACTAACCTCATCGAAAAACTCAACATTCGCGTGTGAGGCCGCTTTGCTCATCAGCCGCTTTCGACTTTCCCCTCGGCCCACAAGGATAAAATGAATATCTGGAGCAGAAGTCGATAGTATCGAGGCCGCGTCGATCAAAACATCAAGCGCGTTAGGCTCCCCCATTGCCCCTGCATAGAGCACAATCTTCTTGCCAGTTGCTTTGGTGTCGAGGATGTGACGGATAATCGGATGATCAAGGATCATCCCGTTCAATGCAGACGACATTTCTGAACTCGATACACCATTCGGAATCCAAACGAAGCGTCCTGGTTGAAGGCCGCGCTCGACCATATGTTGTTCGGCATTTGCGAGTAAGCTGATCAATAGATCCGCTGAACGATAAGCACGCTTCTCTTGTATGGAGATAAGTTTTACAAGCGGATTCCAGCTTTTAAGGTTTCCAACTGTTGTGAGGCTTAGCGGCCAAAGATCGCGGACTTCCACCCAAAACGGAATTCGTCGGCGACGGGCGAGTCTCTTCAACAACTGTACGTGAAAAAAATGCGGGACAGAAGCAATTATGATATCCGGTGGCTTCAGTATCAAAAGCTTTTTGAATTCGTGGGCGAGCCCAAGCCGAAAGGAAAGCATGCTGATGAAACGGCCAGGTCCGTTGCCGTTGTACCGTGCGGTAGGGACGAACCAAAAATCGACATCCTCGATCCTGTGAAGACCGGGTGATCGCCGTGGCTGCTGCATAAGATGATGGAAGTTCGAGCAAATGACAGTGGTATCATGGCCCATTCGATTCCACGCGTCGGCAAGCCAATATGGCCGCCAATGGCGCCCAATAGAAGGGCCCCCGGCAGTAGGGTGAACAATCCAGATGTTTAGTCGTTCGCCCGGGCCCTTAACAACATCGCGACGTGTCATAAATCTCCCACAGATGCACTCTCACGGAAAACCGTGATTCGCACCTCTCCCTCCCTTAATTCTCGCAAAAAATTGCTTAAAAAAGTCCCATTTCGTGTTAGAAGGAGACATATAGGTTGTCAATAAAATCCTTCACAACTGAGCTGGGCAATTCGGAGGCCGATTGAGCCCCCACTGGGAATGATAATGGATTGCAGCGGGGGCAAGATTTGCAGAGATTTGCGACGAGTTTCATCACTATTGCAGCGGATTGCCAGTTCGTCGTCAGCCGGCAGGAGGGATTATCCAGTCTTCCGAAATTCTGCTCTTGAGTCTGGCGTCCTTGCGGGGACTCACTGAAATTGTGGGTTTTTGACGAGCGTAAGATCAAACCGCGACGCCTTCGGCCTTTGGTGACCTCGCGTGGTCGTCTCGGCGAGATCTTTGACGCGCTCTATACCGGATACCGGCGCTTCGGTTTTGCTTCGTGAATTGACCTGGGTTGCGACGCAGACCAACACGCCGGCGGAAGTGACCGTGATTGATGGCAAGACCTCGCGGCGCTCGAATCAGACGGTCTGCGCCTGCTTCTATTGCGCGTTGCGACCAGATGTCCGGCATCAGCGCCTGTGAGACAGTATTGTGGAAAAAAAGATTTCTCCCTCCACTAATGGGTGGAGATAAAAGAAACCGGAAAGCGTAGGCAAACAGGATACTGCGAAGATGCGGATCGTTAAGGATGGCTCGTCTTACGGTTGGTGTAAAGAGAGGCCCCAGAAGCTGGCAGGCGACCGCTGGCCACGATAGTGCGCCCGCGCGCCCCTCCGGCAGAGACGGCAAGGACCTGCACCCCCGGGGTGCATAGACACCTAACGAAGCCGCAAGACAAGAAAAGGGCCTCAGTTGTTGCAGAACCCGTATATTCGCTAAATTCCCGTGCTATCGAACGAGAAAATTACGCCGAAAGAGCCATGCCTGCGCTGATCCGGAATATAGGTTGTGCTCGGTCTGGTGCGCGCTCGTAAAATCTTACCCGAGGTCATTTCCGTGCCCCTTATTCTGACAATTGTTGGCGCAAGGCCCCAATTCGTGAAAGCGGCAACAGTAAGCAAGGCGCTTACTGCTGTTGGGCTGGACGAGGTGATCATCCATACCGGTCAGCACTTTGATGCTAGAATGTCGAATGTTTTTTTTGAAGAACTCGATATTCCTGCGCCTCGCCATAATCTTGGAATTCATTCACTTGGTCACGGTGCTATGACTGGGCGGATGTTAGAGAAGATCGAGGAAGTGATTTTAATGGAGTCGCCCGACCTCGTCATGGTTTACGGAGATACTAACTCCACCCTTGCGGGAGCTCTGGCCGCGGCGAAATTGCATAAGCCTGTGGCCCACGTCGAAGCTGGCTTGCGGTCGTTCAACCGGCGAATGCCAGAAGAAACGAACCGTGTCGTCGCCGACAGCGTCAGTGACATCCTATTGTGCCCAACTCGTATTGCCGTGGACAACCTCAGGCGCGAAGGCATCGAACGCGACGTTCATATGGTCGGCGATGTTATGTACGACATGACGCTCGCTGCTGCGCGCCGGTCCGAATTTCGCGTGAGCGTGGCAGAGCAACGTGGATTAAGCCGGGGAAGCTATGCTGTCGCAACCATACACCGTGCAGAGAACACCGACGATCCCGGCCGCTTTGCCCGCATCACAGACTGGCTAAAGAAGGCCGCAACAGAACTTCCTATTGTATTGCCGGTGCACCCGAGAACTCGCGAGTTGCTCGAAATGTCTCGATTTGGCGGTGAAGGCATCTACCTTGTCGAGCCGCTGGGCTATCTCGATATGGCTAGGTTGTTATCCCAGGCTGCTGCTGTATTTACGGATTCGGGCGGCTTGCAGAAGGAGGCGTACTTTCACCGAATACCGTGTGTCACGTTACGCGATGAGACAGAGTGGATTGAGACGATTGAAGCCGGCTGGAATCGGCTGTGGAACAATCCGAGTTATCGTCCGCGCAAGGAAATAGCCGACTATGGGACAGGAAACGCAAGCGGTATGATCGCGAACATCATCAGGCAATTCGTAGACGATCGGCGTTAGTGGCTATGGGATCATGCGGAAACCGTCGGGAAACTTTAGAGACTCGAACTGCTCTAAAAGGACTGAGACGACCAACCTTCGAAAGTGTCGCGCGGACGAGCTAGCCCGACCTATTCATGAGGCCGCGCTGGTTCTGGCTGCTGACGTCTATCCGGGGATTATGCATGCGTGAGCGTGCGGCCTTTTCGCCGTCTGCTGGACCGAACATTTTCAACGCGTTTGAGGATTGGGAGGGGTGATCGGGCGGCCGGCCCGACCTGTTGTTACGGCCCGAGCGGGATCAAAGCACCGGACAAGCCGCGGAACAGATCGGCCTCCGGGCAAGCGGCGGCGAAGGCCAATCGAACGCGGCTGGCGGTCTCGATGACACGGGCGGCGATTTTCAGGAGGCGAATCCGCAGCGTCGCGAACTCGGCGCTGGCCAATTCCCGGGCTTTGGGAATGGCGTCGCGCACGGTGAGCATCAGCCAATAGGCGGCGGTGTGCATCACAAGGCGGACTTGGTTGGCGAGCGCGGAACGGCAACTGGTGCGGTCGGAAGCGAGCTGCGTCTTGTGCAGCTTGATCAGATTTTCGGCCTGGCCGCGCGCGCAATACAGGCTGTCGTAGATCCATTCCGCCGAGCCGATGTCGAGACTGGTGACGACGAAGCGGATGTCGAGGCCGAGCCTGGTCGCCTCAATACGGGCGACGGCGCGGCGTTTGCGATCCCAGGAGCCCGCCTCGTGGCGGGTCTCGGCATAGCCGCGCACGACGTCCTTGTCTTCGATGGCGCGCGCGGTTCGGACGATGTCGGCGGCCTCGTCGACCTTTTTGGCGAGCGGCTTGGTGCCGGACAGACCGAAGATGTAGTCGATGCCGTTGTTCTCGCACCATGTCATCGCCTCCGGCCGGGCATAATGCCCGTCGCCGCGGAATGTGATCCGCGTCGTCGGCCAACGCGTGCGGATACGCCGAACCAGACGGCGCAGATGGGCGCGCACCTCGACGCCACCGGGCGTCTTACCCGCTCGCAGCACGATCGCCACGGGCCGGCTCTTCTCGGTGTCGTAGACGTGGATTGGCAGGAAGCAACGCTCGTCGTAATGGGCATTGAAGAGCGAGAGCTGCTGATGGCCGTGGACGACGTCACAAGTGTCGTCGATATCGAGCATGACGGATGCCGGCGCTCTCACGTAGCTGTCCATCCATGCGTCGACCAGGGCATAGGTCAGTCGGATCACGTCGCGTAGCCCAGCAGCATTCTCCAGCCGCGACAGCGTCGGCTGAGAACACAGATCGCGGCCGCTGTCCGGCAGGCGCCCGCAGGCCAGCTCGAACGCCGGATCGGAGCGCAGATGATCGAGGTCGTCGGCGTCCTCGTAGCCGCAGCAGATCGCGAATATGCGGGCCCGGAACATGCCGGCGAGGCTATGGACAATCCGGGTTGGGTCGCGTCGATCCGGGAATACGCCAGCGAGCCTGTCGGCCAGACCCAGGCGTCGCTCGGCGAGCGCCAGAAGCATCACGCCCCCATTCGAGGTCAGGCGCCCGCCATCGAAGGCAGCTGTGACTTTCTTGGTATGAACGGCTGGAAACGAGAATGGCAGTATCGTATCGTTGGTCATGGCGGGCGTGGCGTTCGCAGTTGAAGGTGATAAGGTTTGCTTCGCAACCGAACCTACGCCGCATCAGCGCTTTACACCACGCTCGCCAGCCTCCAAGGCGCCATCTGGTGAATAAGATGGGCTAGTGTGCTTTTCAGACTTGTTCGCAGAACCAACTGCTAGATTATCTCGTCAATTTCGTCGATACACCTCTTTGCTGCATCGCAAACTCCCAACCTGACCCGTCCGGGCAAATAATTATCGCACAGGCATTCGGAAAAACAATGCAGACTACGAAAAGCTCTGCGGACCTTCGATATACACCAAACAACGGAGATAATGAGATTTTAGCGGCCGGCGTGAGTTGAGTTCAACGACGATCGCCTCAGGTTTGAAGTACTCCTCCATCATTGAACGAAGCGAGCGCATAGAATAAAATTCGACATGATCGATCTCTTCAACCCCCAGCCGCCATGCAATGTAGCGGTCCTGCAAGCGACGTGGCAACCAGCTTGGAAAGCGGATATCGAAATGTGACTCTCTGCTCAGAGTCCACCGGTACGGGACCGTCAAATACAGAACGACAGGATAGCTCGCAATCTTGCGGATATTGGCGAAAAATGCGGGCACGTCCTTGATGTGCTCAAGCACCCCTTCCATTGAAATGAAGGCTATGTCGTATTTTTCAAGCGGAATTGGCCATCCGCTACAGATATCGGCGCACACCAGACTGGGGTTCTGGATCCCGTGTTCCGCGAGTTGAGTTTTTGCCATGACCAGATAATGGGGCGAAAGATCCAGCCCGAGAATGTTGGGGCCGAAATAACTGTTTGATGATGCCGCCAGGCCAAACCCCATGCCGCAACCAATATCGATATGTAGGCGGCTGGAAGACGGAAATGGCTTGTTTAGGTGGCCTAGCATCAAGCTCGCATCTGCGATACATTCGTTAACGGCGGGAACAGACCGCCGCGTAATCAATTCCTTTTCCCTCGCTAGATCGGTCTTGAGTTCGGCTTCCCGAATGTAAAAAAACCGATCAAGCATTGCGTTGAATGTCCGCCCGGTACCGCTAACCTCCTGCGCGACGCCGATCGCATGCCTGAGTGGATACAATGGATCGGCCGTCTTGGTGGTATCCATCTGGGCGGCTGAGAAACAAAGCGGTATATCTGAAACGTCCTGGATGAGATGCCCCGACGGGCAGGTTTTTGTACGAGTCCAGTCTAGGGTGACGTTGCATTCCGGGCATTTGAGGAACATGTTCGGACCGTACTACAATTTGAGGGCACCTACCGTGTTGACCTGCCCGCGGAGAGCGAATAAGAGCCAAATCAATCATATGAGCACCAGTAAACAAAGCCCCTTATCACTAATCATGACCGCCGGCGAAGTTCCGGTTCTCTTCTCCATGGCTTGGCCGTTAATAGAACCTCTCGATGGGTAAGTCCGTAACCATCGTCTCCAACGATCGTGAGATCGATCGGCGAATTATCCTCGTGGCGGATACGATCGAGGCCGCTGGTTGGCAGGTAACCATCGTTGCAATGCCAACTGGCGACGAATCCCGACCGGATGATCGGCGCGTTGTTCGGCTGAATTTGCAGCGGAGCAACACCGTCCGGGCACGGTCCGCGACCCTGTATAGAGGGCTACGTCGGGTCGTGCCGGCCTCTGCGGCAAATCTCATGAGATATCTGGCTTTGCGTTTTGTTGCAGATCCCGAGCGTTATTTTTTTAACCTCTATTCCGGCGTCTTGTCCACCATGAAGCCGGACGTCTTCGTGGCCGTAGATCTGCCGGTTCTCGGTGTGACGCGCTGGGCCGCCGAGAAAGCCGGAGCGTTGCTGGTTTACGACAGTCACGAGCTGTTTGCCGAGCAAGAACAGTCGGCTTGGGAAAAAGCACGATGGCGACAAATTGAAGAGAAGCACATCCGGTCCTGTGACGCTGTCATTACGGTCAATCAATCCATCGCGCGTGAACTGGAGCGCCGCTATTCGCTTCCAGCGGTCAATGTTGTCTATAACGCCGTACGTCTGCCACACGTGCTCGATCAATCTAAGATATTTCACCGCATTTACGATCTATCGCCTGGCGACAAGATCGTTCTCCTCCAGGGCGGGCTGTCACCTGGACGCAATCTCGAAGCCCTGGTGGAAGCGATGCGTTTCGTATCGGTTTCGAACGTTCATCTGGTCATCCTCGGCAATGGAGAGATGTTGGAGCGCCTGAAAGCAATCACGAATCGGTTCGGTCTGCTCAAGAGAGTTCACTTTCATCCCGCCGTTCCGCAGGACATGCTGCTTTCATTTACAGCTGCCGCGGATATCGGCGTGATACCGTATCAGGCCACATGCATGAATAATCTGTTTTGCACCCCAAACAAGCTGTTCGAATACATCACCGCCGGTGTTCCCATTCTTGCCAATGACCTTCCGGAGATCCGCCGGATCGTGGCCGGGCATGATATCGGTCAAGTGGCCGACCTAGGTGGCGCGAAAAAGATCGCGGCTCTCATTGACGAATGTTTCAAATGCGAGAGCCGTCTAGCGCGTTGGCGATCAAATCTGCAGAGCGTTCGCGAGATTCTGTCCTGGCAACAGGAAGAAAAGACGGTCTTGAAGATCTTCGATGCTCTTCAAAACGAAAAGGCAAGCGGATAACCGCTCAAGCAGCGAAGCGATATTGGTTCAGGAAGCTGAGATGGCACGGATTTTGATGACGACATCAGATCATCTGATGATCGATCGTCGCATTTTACAAGAGGCGCAAACGTTGACGCTGGCTGGACATGTTGTCACAATCCTGGCCGGATTTGAATGTGCATCATCGTCCTCCTATGAACTCGGGCGAATAATGATCAAGCGGTTTGCCTACGACTGGTCGGACAGAAGATTCGTCGAAGGCGCCAGAAAGCTCGGCTTGGTACCCGGATCCTGGTTGCACTACCTGGCCGCTCGAACATTCAATGTGTGGGCCGCCCGGAGCGCAAGGATCAATTCCTTCGATCAGTTTGTAATTGATAGAATGCTCATTGAAGAATTCGACGTCATTCATGCCCACGACTTCCCGATGTTGGCGGCCGCCGTAGAGGTTGCTAAAACGCGTAACGTCCCGCTGCTCTACGATGCGCACGAATTATACTACGCACAGATTCAGCTCCCGCCCCTCACAAGAAACAAATACAAGAGCCGGGAAAAACGTCTCATTAAGTTCGCCGACGTGGCCGTGACGGTGAATCCCCACATCGCGAAACTGATGGCACAGCGCTATCAGATACCATCGCCGAGGGTGATCCTCAATGCCGCCCCTCTCCAACCCGTGGAGCGGACCGGCAGACTTCGGGATCGTTTCGGACTGACACATGACACCAAGATCGTCATGTATCAGGGATGGATTTCCGCCAACCGGGGAATCGAGACCTTCGTGGAGGCGGCAGAGTACCTCCCTCTAGGTATCACGCTTGCAATCGTGGGCTATGGCGATTTCGAAAGCTCACTAAAAGCAATCGTTGAGCAAAAGAGCCTGCAGGGCAGGGTCTTCTTCTTCGGTGGCGTTCCTTCAGACCAATTGCACGAAATTACGTGCGAAGCGGATCTCGGCGTCATTCCCTACATTGGCGTGGATGACAACAATTATTTTTGCAGTCCCAATAAACTATTCGAGTTTACGGTCGCATCGGTCCCGTTCATCTCCAATGACTTGCCGTTTCTGGCCGATATTATCCGGCAGTTTGGAAATGGCGTTGCGCGCGATATAACGACGCCGAAGTCCATGGCCTTGGCAATAGCCGAGGTACTGTCGGACGCATCCCGACTAGAGCGATTGAGAAAAGGCGCCGCGCTGGCGAGACAATCCCTGAATTGGGAAACAGAAGCGAAAAAACTGATTGATATCTATTCCGAATTGATCCCTTTACACGATTCAAAAGACCGCGATAGGCATGAAAGAGGATAGCGTTCGGATAATCAGCAGCAATAAGGACAGCGCCGCCTGCGCGCGATCGAGGCGAATGCCGTGAATCAGTTGGCAGCCTCGCGAGAAATGTCGTGGCTACGGGACGGCATCTTGAAGCGGCTTCAGACAAGAGAGAAGGGCACGTCCGCAAGATGACAACCGGCGCTCTGGAGCTAGAGGAACGCGCACGGCGTATCGCCAATCCCGCGATCTCCTCGACCCATCACCCCAGGCCGCGACACCCGTTAAAGTCCATCCTGGTGCTTTCGCACATGTATCCGCGTGATTATCACCCAGCAGGCGGGAGCTTTGTGCACGAGCAGGTCAAGGCTCTACGGAGCGCCGGCTATGATGTTCGGGTCCTGAGCGGCGAGCCCTATTGGATAAACTCGCTAAATCCAGCGAAATTTTTTCGTGGCCTCCGAGGCGCTACTATAAAGCCAGCATGGGATGAATTTGAAGGCGTTCCTCTCCTTAAATTTCCTTATGTCGTAAGCAATGCGCTTCCGTTTCAAACCCATGCCTTTACTTATTCTCAGGGCCTCAAGCGCGTCATCGCGTCCACGAAACGTGAGTTCAACTTTGAACTCGTCCACGCTCATACCAGCTATACGGATGGTACCGCAGGTGCAGCCGTGGCCAGATGCTACGGCGTGCCGCTGGTACTCACCGAGCATACGGGTCCTTTCTCTACGCTTACGCGCACACCTTTCTTGCGCCGAACAACGAGGCGGGCGCTAAATAGAGCTGACACTATCATCACGGTCAGCAAAGCCCTGGGCAACGATGTCAAGCGAGAGCTTTCACTTGATGCGAACCATCCGCTTCTCGTCATACCGAACGTCGTTGATATCGATCTTTTTCGCCCCTCGCCGCCGCGCCCGGAAGACCAATTGCTGCGAGCTGTTTGGGTGGGCCACTTCGTCCGAGTCAAACGGGTGCCCGACCTGTTGCGCGCATTCCAAAAAGCTCGATCCGCAGAACCAAGGTTGCGACTGAGGCTTGTTGGAACTGGCGATGGAGAACAGGAGGCCAGAACCACCGTGGCTCAACTTGGACTGACCGAACACGTAGAGTTTGCCGGGCATGTCCACACGGACGACCTTCCAAAGGAGTACGCGAACGCCGACTTTCTCGTGATTTCCAGCGAGAGCGAGACATTTGGTGTCGTTGCGATCGAGGCAATGAGCTGCGGAAAGCCGGTGTTGACGACCAACTGCGGAGGACCCGGCGAGATCATAACCGATCCGGCATTGGGAATTGTTTCTGGATTCGGCGAAGATGAATATTCGAATTCGATGTTGCAAATGTGCAATAGCCTTTCCACTTTTGACGCAAACCTGATCAGGCGGGTTACTGAAATACGGTTCTCGCGCTCTGCCTTCCTGGAGCAGTTGCTTGACGCCTACCAAATTGCGATAGAGGTTGCCGCCATTCGCAATGGAACCGTGCCAACCGTCGTCAACTCCTAGACTAGGTGCTGTGGACTCTAAGGATTCCCTTTTGAGAGCAAATCGGATTCAAGGCTGCTTTCTTGCTTTTTGGGAGGCAGCCTTGGATGTGATGGAGCGGTTGGTTTGAGCGACGCGGCGTGGGAGCGGATCACGCCGCTGATCATAGGTCGACCTGACCAGAAGGGCTCCACCGGGGGCGCGATAATCGGATGTTCGTGGGAAGGTGTGCTGTGGATTATGCGTACGGACTCTCCCTGGCGTGATCTTCCGTTGACAGCAGGCGTTTGGGGATTGGAACAGCGTGTTCCGGCGCTTCGGTGGAGCATCAAGGGTGTCAGTGCCAAGCCAAAACAGCGCCTTCCACGTCCACGGCTATCGAGGGTTTGCGGCGGCATGCGCTTCGGTGTTGTCAGGCCATGGCCTGCTCGCCCGAAGTTCCAGGAGCAGGCAAGGCAGCCGCCTGAAAGTTCCATTCGCAGGAATGAAAGAATTGCGCGCTCGCGGGCGCAAGACTATCGGGCAATTCCACGGTGATCTGAAAGCTGCGACTCAAAAGATCGTAGCGCAGAGCCGCATTGGCGTCTTCGATCGACGTCGCCTCGTGGATCGAGATGCCGACAGTATACACGCCAGGACCAATCTGGTTCGGGTTCAACAGCACCTCGACACGCCGACCGTCGCCAATCTTCCCTTCGAAAGAGTCGGGCTGGCTGAAAAAGCGGCAGATCGCGCGACCCTGAAGGTCGTGAACCGCGACGCCGTACGTAAAGCTAATCGTACCCTCCATTTCCAGTTCGAGAAAGATCGTCATTTGCGCTGGCTGAAGTGAGATCAGGCGATCCGTCGGGCCATCAGGACCGCTGATAGTAAACCCGACGATCTTGACGCCCTCGACGCCACCCCACCGCGAGAGGCCATCGCGCGCCGTATTGCGAAACGATCGTCCTTCCGCCTCGACAACCGCGGGAATGGATGTATCAGCGGCATGCGGCATGAACGCAGGAAGTTGAAGCCTGGTCACCATTGATTGCCCGCCGCGCGCCACGAGTGACGCAGTCTCATTGGCCTGAGTGAGCAATATCCTGTCATACGGCGTTACGGAGACATCTGGCTTCAATGCTTGCGGCGCGACAGCAAGGTGGCCCTGGCGGTCGACGCGCCGACGCGTCGCGGAAGGATCTCCGCTACCCGGCATCGCTCCATAGAGCGCCTCTTCATAGGCCTTGACGACCTGAAACGCTTCGCCGATCATGTTGATACGGCCACCTTCGAGCCAGATCACCTCGTCACACAATTCCAGCACTTGCGACATGCCATGCGATACCAGCAGCAGCGTGCAGCCCTGTGAAATAATGCGATCGATACGCTGCTTCGATTTGGCGATGAAGTATGCGTCTCCAGCCCCCATGACTTCATCGACAACGAGAATGTCGGGGCGGATCGCGGTCGCCGTTGCAAACATAAGTCGCGCCTGCATCCCGCTCGAATAAGTCCTGAAAGGCTGCTCCAGGAATGGTCCAAGTTCGCAAAAGTCGATCACATCCTCAAACGCCTCGGACACCTCTGCATTCGACAAACCATTGTAGTACAGCGAGGCACTGATGTTCTCGCGACCCGTATAGTCCGGATGAAAGCCCTGTCCCATCGTCATGAGCGCCTGCACCGAGCCTCCAACCTCGACCCTCCCCACGTTGGGACGAAAGTTTCCGGAGATCAGCTTCAGAAGCGTGGTTTTGCCGGCGCCGTTGCGTCCAATCAGCCCCATGCGCCGGCCACGACCGAGCTTGAAGGATACGTCGTCGAGCGCGAGGAATTCGCGCTGCTCCGACCGTCGGCGCATGAGACGCGTCAAGCCGAAGGCATCCAGAAGCTGCTCACGCGGGTTGCCGCCGAGGCGATAACGTTTGGTGACTTTCTCGAAGACGATGGCGGATTTCTCTTCATTGTTCATGTTAGGCGTAATCCACGAAGGCAAAGCGAGCACGGCGGAAAAAGGCAAGGCCGACGGCAAACGTACCCACCCCAAGTACCAAAGCTCCGATCATGGCAGCGAGCGAAGGCCACTCGCCGAGGGCTAACGGAGCCTGAAGGCAGAGCACGAAATAGCTGATCGGATTGAACCAGATAATAAATTTAAGTGCTGGAGGGACCATTTCGGGCGTGTACGCCATGGGACTGAGAACCATCATTGCCATGTTGACGATGCCGATCGCCTGCTGGATGTCACGTACCACTAACGCGAGTAACGAAAAAATCCAGACCAGACCTATCATGAACATGTTGAGAAGAACCCATGTCACGGGTACGACGACGATGGCGATGGGTGAAGCCGAACGCAAGACAATGGCAGCCACGGTGGTAATGCAAAGGGCTGCAAGCGAGGGCACCTGACTTGCCAGCACCGAACGAGGCGGCAGAAGCTCGGCTGGAAACACGGTATTCATGAGTAACTGACGTTGACTTGCAATCACGCCGAGACCGCTCGATATACTTTCCGAGAACATGATGATCGGTGACAGCCCACTCATGACCAGAACCGTGTAGGTCTCCGCGGTCAGATTTGGAACCCTCACCTTGAAGATTGCCACGTAGACTGTCGCGTAGAAGGCAAGCATCGCCATCGGATACAGGATCGCCCATAGCGAGCCGAATACCGAACCGGCATAGCGTTGGCGGACATCGTGCTTAATCGCATTCCACAAGCGCGGTCCGTACAGCTTGAGCCAATGCATCAGAAACGCCTTTTTGTAATCATGTGAAAAGCTGAAGCGACCGAATTAAAAGTCTATCCTGGCCAGCGAAGCGAGTCGCCTCCAACCGAACATATCGTATGGGATCGCTCGTGAAGCGGCGGACCTTGGTTCCCCCCTCGTCATCTTTCACATCGACCAACACTTTCCAACGCTGATCAGCCGTGGATCGGCCAGAGAGAATATAATCTCGCGCATAGTGATCCGTATCATACCAATCAATGGCCATGCACGAAACGGATGTCGCTTGTCCCAAATCAATTTCGAGCCAATGCGGAACCGCGGTTCCTTCAATGGCGGACGCATAAAATTCGCCTTGTCGACGCAGAACAGCGCCCGCATCATATGGTGCATCGAAAAATGGCGATGAACCGATGAGCAAAGCGCCTGCATCGTGGCGAGCAACGTCCCGCATCAGATGCACCCCCAGCCGCTCTCGCTGCGCGTACGTTGGAATCTCACCCAGAGGCGCGCTGGCCAGCTCGAGGTCTCGCTCGCTTTTTGGCCGCTCGAGAACGCGAAGGGATCGCATCAGCAGCCGATGCTGATCCCCGGCGAATTTGAAGGCCTCAAGCCGAAGAAATCGCGCGGCGCCAGGCTCAAAGCGGCACTGCAGCAATGGTGACGTATTGTCAGTCTCATCGACAAGCATCCGCCAGTCTTCTTCCGTGGAGTTGCGGCAGAGTACCCAAAAGACCTCCGAGTAATTGCAGGAGTCAAGGAACTCAAGTTCAGCCGCTTCGATGATTCTCGACCGCCCAAGGTCAATCTCTATCCAGTGTGGTGTATGGCTGCCCTGAAGAGCAGCTGCGTAAGATTGCCCGTCTGCGTGCAAGACCGCGGACGCGTCATGAGGCGCCGCGAAAAACACTGACGAAGCAATGACCGCGGCGCCCTCTTCGGTCGTTGCAACGTTGCGCAACTGGTACAGACGGAGCTTGATTTCCTGTTCTTGCGTCGGAGGCGATCCCACGACCGGCGTCGCGGCAACAGCCCCAGGCTGGTCCGCTTCGAAAATGCATAGCTTCCGAAGCAGCAGGCGTTGCTGCGGGCCGGCAACGCCGAAAGCTTCGAATCGAACGTACCTGAGCCTCCCGGCCGAAAATTGCTCCCGAACGACGGAATCGCTGTTGGCCTGACGCTCGAACAAAATGCGCCAGGGCTCGTCCCGCGCCACACGAACCAAAACCCAGAAACTTGTTGCAAAATTTTCTAGGTCCAGAAAAACGACGTCAATGGCTCCGACAATCCGTTCTCGACCGAGATCGATTTCAATCCATTGCGGCAGGGCGGTATTCGCTACCGCAGCGGCGTAGGATCCTTCGTTCCGAAGGATAGCATCCGCATCATTGGGGCGGGCATGAAACGGCGACGAGGCAAGAATGGAAGCTCCTTCCGAAGCAAGGGCCACGTTGAGGAAGTAATTGTAAGCATGCTCGCCGAACAAATCCGGCGAGAGTGGAGGTGCAGACCGCGGAAACGACTTTACAGAACCTCGCCGCTTGATCCAGCTCAGATCCGGCACGTGAGCGGAAATCGTTTGTTCACTGCCAATGCGCTCCAGGACAGGTGCGATCAGCTTATCCCAGTTGAACTTCTCCTCGAAAAACGAGCGTGCGCGGCGACCAACTTGTAACAATTCAGCGCGCCTCTCTGCAATCTCATCAATCGACGCTGCCAGTATTTTCGGGTCTTTGATATCAACGACAAACCCAATGTTCTCACGACGTACAACCTCGGAGACGAAGATCGTGGGGCTGGTAAGGATCGGAAGTCCTGCCGCGAGATACTGTGACAACTTGTTCGGACAGCAATATCGATAACCAAAATATACCGGGTTATAGGAAATCAACCCCAAGTCGGCTTCCAGTGAAGCAGCAACAAGGTCCTGTTCTGCAACAGCTTTCGGAAAGGAGACGCGATCTTCGCCAAGTCCTAGCGACCTGGCAAGAGCGATCAGGCTCGCGCGGTATTCATTCGCCGGCCCGCGCAGGATGAGCTGGGCGTCAGACAAGACATATTGCCAAGCCCGGATGAACTCCTCAAGGCCACGGCCGACGGCGAAATTTCCCAAGAACAAGACCCGCAATGGACCTGGGCGCGCACGCTTGGCAAACGCCTCCTGTAAGCCGTCTACATGGCCCTCCGCCTTACTCGCGGCATTTGGCAAACTCAAAAACGGCCGCTCGTATTCTTGGGACATCAAATCAGCCAGTTGCGGGGTAACCGCTATTCGAATCGAACAATGCGCCATCAACTTGGTTTCGATCGCCTGCCAGAATTCAATCTCCCAATGCTGGAAATCCACATATGAGAACGGCCAGTACTCATGCGCATCGTGAACGATCTTGCTGCCGTAGGCTTCTCCACACGCAACGCCCGCAAACAGCGTATCAAGATCAGCAGCGACGATTAGGTCGGGCGGACCCAAACCTTCAACTGCGGCAATCAACGCCGCGCTGGTATTCACCATGTATTCACAGTGCTCACGAAAGTTTCTCAACTCGCTTTCCGTTGCGATATCCGCTCCCAAATGAGAGGACAGAATGGTTGCGGGAGCCCCGCAATAACCAACAAGCGAAGCAAGAAGACCGCGCGCTTCCGACGGGCGCGCCTTGAGCTGCCGCGCCGTCGGTATCCAGGCCGCGTCATGAGCCGTTCGCTGCACCTGGACAGTACGGAAATTACCGGGTCCGTCCTCAAGCGTGGGATAAGGCGTCGTATCGCCGAAGGGGTGCATGCCGATCACGGTTACATCGTGGGTATTGGCTAACGAGGATGCGAACCAGCCAATGCGGGGGTCTCTCACAGGGGCGTGGGCTGCGAGGACGTAAGCAGTCGGACGCGATGATATCGAAAGCTTCGGCTTCTTCCGTCCCTTGGATGCAAGGCGGGCGTCTATCGCATCGTCTGCAGCTTCGACGAAGCTTTCATACCAGTTACGGCGATCGAGAATGATTTCTTCGAATGTACGGTCGGCCATGCGACGCTGGGTAGCTTCGTCGCGGAGGAAATCAAGCGCCGCATCCGCATTATGCAGATCACGTTGCAGCGAGAAATAGTGATCGCCCGCGCGAAAGATTCCCGAATAATTGCCTTCGTACAGGAGCTGCGCAGCGCCTACCGCGGCCGCTTCAAAATGCCGTGGAGAAATCTGCGCATAGTCGATATTACCCTCGAAGCGGTGCAGGATTTCTTCATGGGCACGCTGATAGTATGCCTGCGACCAGGGATCCTCGTTCGCGTGTCGCCGCGCATAGTCCACACAAAGCGATTCGACCTCGCCAGAAAAGTCGAAAATGTTGGCTCCGGACTCGACGCCAAGAACGACATTCGAGCGAGCGAGAAAATTTGTCCAGTTCGCTCCGGAAAGGCGGTCCTCCCATCGGCTCGAAATGTCGGCGATGATTTCGGGATGTCGGGATACAATCTCCGATGCGGCATAGCCAATCCCGCGTTTCTCGTAACCGAGCCTACCAAACTGCAGCGGCTGGAGTGACCCCCGATAGCTGATGGAAATGTCACGTTTGCGCGGTGGATAACCCTGCCGCATCGGTGGGGCAACATATCCAGTCAGCGTCTGGACCATCGTAATTTCGCCGGTCAAAGCCTGCGGGTACACCTTGCCTTGTTCGCTGGCTGGCAGGCATGTCATTACAACGTCGAAGCGCTTTGATCGCACAAGACCCGGCAGGCGTCCGGCAAGCACCTGTTCATCCTGCTTCATCAGAATCTTGACGCCGTCAAACTCCGCCAGACCGCGTGGAAGCTCCGCATCGAGCCCCTCAACGGTCGTTGGTGAGTAGCTCACGGTCGGATGAATGATGATACCGTCGAACGCATCGAGGTCGAGTGTCGCGGGCAGCAGAAGGCCACTCGCTCGGCCCGGCCACAGATTGAAAAGAACGATCTCGTGCCGGCTGTTCGCCTGCCAAGCCTGGATCCCCTGCGGGATCGTTTCGATTCCGTTCGGATCAAAGTATCCTATCAGCAAAAGGCGCGCGTCGCGCTTGCCGAACGGTCGGGTCCCGAAGATCGGCTTTGAATTCATACAGTCCCCTGGGAAACTATCACAAGCCGGCCCACGCTAAGCCGCAAATCCGGCTCTGGCGCTGATTGAACCGCACCGTCATATATTGATGAGCCGCCCGGCAATTCGCGAGATGTCATTCGATGCCAAATGCCCGAACGTTCGGGACCCCATGGCCTATCAGACCCATATACAGGACGACAATTAAACCAGACAGGATCTTATTATAAGGCAATTGTCCCAGCAGGGTCTGTCCCGAATGTTTTCGGCCTATCTCCCAGCCACTCCCGCTGCATCGCAACATCAGATCGTCGTGGGAAACGGACGATGTTGAAAATATGCTCTAAGGTCATTCAGTACAAAAAGCTTCGGTGTACCGTATCCGCACGCCGGCTTCTCAAACGCCCGTCCGGTCGGGGAACACCGATCCTCCCCACGACACCGTTCACTAGCGCCGCGTGCCGTTCCCGTCAAGGTACCATTGGCCCGCTTGCCAAGCTTAGCGCGGCGCCGTATTCCACCTTGCATCGCTGCGATCGAACGGACGCTAAACCGCGATTCATTTTCATCATCAAGCCTGGCTTCCAAACAATGTCGTCAGAGATTTCGCAGGCTGAGGTCGCCGATCGCCGCGAGGCTGCCAAACAAACCGCGCCGAAAAACATCCTTCTTTTCTACGACGAGAAGTTCACGTTCATCAACACAGTCTATGAGCATGTTCACGCGTTCAAGAAGCACTCGCGGCATAGAGTATTCTATGCACCGGGAACGATCGTGGGTGCGATCGGCGGCAAGCGCTACGTTGAGGACACCAGTGACGATTTCGCCGACGATTCAACATCAACCTGGAATCTGGGGATCTATGACGCCGTCATTATCCATTATTCGGTTCGTCTCGCCTATAAGGGTTACATCGCGCCGCAGGTCTGCAAGATCATCCGTGAGTACCAAGGTCCAAAAGTCCTTTTTATTCAGGATGAGTATGAGTACGTCAACACGTCGCGGGATTACATTGAAGATCTCGGCATAACCGCAATTTATACGTGTGTACCACCGGAAGGGCTGGATGCCGTTTATCCAAGAAGCCGGTTCCCAGAACTGGAATTTATCCAGACCTTGACGGGTTATATTCCCGAAGCGGGTGATCTCGAAGATTTTGCGATGCCCCTCCACAAGCGGCCAACCTTGATTGGATACCGGGGCCGCCGCCTTCCTCATCATTACGGACGTCTCGGTTTTGAGAAATTTATTATTGGCGAAAGAATCCGTGAGGAGGCTTTCAAGCGTGGCTTGAACGTCGACATCGAAAGCGATGCTTCCAAACGGGTCTACGGGTCATGGTACAAGTTCCTCGGATCCTGCCGTGCAACACTCGGCACCGAATCCGGCTGCAATATTTTCGATTTTGATGGGACCTTGGCCGCGAAGGCTCAGCGCCTCGCTGACGTGCCCTTTGAGGTCGCTTATCCGCAACATTTTCAGGAGCACGAGGATCTGGTGATGATGAATCAAATCTCGCCAAAATTCTTTGAGGCGATTCGCCTGCGCACCGCGCTGGTTTGCTTTCCCGGCTCGTATTCGGGAATCCTGCAGGCGGGCCGCCACTTCATTGCACTTGAGAAGGACTTCTCCAACATTGATCAAGTGTTCACTCAACTGGAGGATTTTGACTTTCTAGAAGAGCTGACAAATCGCAGCTACAAGGAAATCGTTCAAAGCGGGCTCTACACTTACTCCGCTTTTATTAGCGCTTTCGACGACTGGATCGACGGCAAGGTGAGTTCCTCACGCGCCGACATCATTATGGCGCCGATTGCAGTGCGTCGAGGCGAGAAGATTTCCCCTATCAGACACGATCAACTGGCGGATTATCTCCTCAATGATCACGTCCTCGGAGGGGACTGGGAGCGGTCGCAGTTTTGCGATCTTTTCGAAAGCAATTATAGCGAAACGAGCCAGAGGAAGGTCGACAGGGCCAAGGCCGAGCACGGAGCCTCCATTGCAGCGTCGACGCCATTTCATGGTCGCCCCAATGACGCCGATTGCCTGTTGCGGCCATTTGTCAATCTCAACTATGCAGCTGCGATCAGCTCAGAACCGCTGCCGCATTTCATCGAGATCGAGCTAGGAAGCCCGCGTCGTATTTCCGGTATGTCCCTTGAATGGTTTGACGTCACAAATTTTGGCGTCAACTACAAATTAGAGGGAGCCGGCCGGGAGGGCGTCTGGGCCGAGCTCCTGACGATTTTGGGCAACAAGAAGGTCAAGCCGTCTTATGACTTCGCAGCTGCTGAAGTCAGTCGTGTCCGGTTCACTGTCACCGAAATAGAGGGTCAGCAGCGCATCCTGCTTCGGCGTTTCGAACTATACGAGCGCGACGATTGATTAATTATCCGAGAGGGAGAGGCGCTTGCCGGGATGACGGTTTCTGAAACACGACATTTAGCTCGAGGCAATTAGCGATTTCCTTGATCAGCTTCTTGAACGTATCCGGATACGCCGTCGCTATGGCATTCATGAATGATTCAAAAGCGGCTTGAGTCAGGTGAGTGAACTGCCTGAACTCCTCCGCGCCGTTCAGTTCGGGCGGCAATTCTGCGAGAATTTCCCTGACAGCATTCCCGTCCTTTACCGGCCGAAGCAGCGATGTGTTGAGCCCTCGATACAATGGCAACACCGGCTGGTCCTTGACGAAGGTCAGGTTCAGTATTCGTTCGAAATGAAGGCGCAAACTCCAAAGATCAAAGCGCCGCAGATGCACAAAATCATATTGATTGTAGTCGTAGTAAACCTTCATGTCCTCTTCGAGCGGAACTCTCAGGACGAGATGCCCGCCCGGCTTCAAGACCCTCACGATTTCAGCCGTCACATCGTCGAATTTCATGACATGCTCCAGCACGTCAGTAGTAGTCACGACATCAAAACTCCCATCGGGATAAGGCAACGCCTCGAGCTTCGCGAGCGCGACATGGATGCCGTGATGTATTGTGCGGTCAAGATATTCGAGCGCTATATCCACGCCATGGCGTTCATATTGAGGAAAACGAGACAGTATTCGGCCGAGCCCCACGCCCGCGTCCAGAATCACGTCGCCGGGTTTGAGAATATCGGCCAAAACGGCTGCGGAGGAGTCGTCGAGAGCCGTCCACGCTTCATCCGCCATGAATGGATTGGTTCCACTCAGGTCAAGTGAAGCCAGGTGATCGCGAGCAATCCGATCGTAGTTCCTGGTGTATCGGTCCGGCTCGATGAAGATGGGAATGCCAGAAATCACTGTCAATGGTTGGCGCGTAAAAGGCACCGATGACCGATGCAAGGACGATTCGTTCAACGCCATAGCCACTCCCTGAGGGTTACGATTCGCATCCGGGCTGCGATGCATATCGTGCAATTTCCGGCACGAAATGGCGATGCTGCATCATGCATCGCCAGATGGTTTCGCGGTTTCCGCGCGTCCAGGCTACCGTGCGGGCGATACCGGTCTCATGGTCAACGACTGCCTTGAACCCCAACATGTCTCGTGCTTTTGTCGTGTCGGCGAACCGTTGACCGGATCGATCCCAGTCGCGGGCCGGCGTCAGTGCAATCGGTGTGCTATTGCCTGCAATGCGATTGATCCGTTCGGCAAGTTCGCGAATACTGATCTCGACGCCTGAACCCAGATTATAAATTTCACCGGCTTGCCCGCGTAGCGCCGCCGCCATCAAACCCTCCGCCATATCCTCCACAAAAATGAAATCCCGACTTGCGATGCCCCCGTTCTCGACCGGCAACGCTTCCTTGTGCAGCGCTCTCCAGATGAACGTGGGCGTGACGTTGCGCCATACAGTATGGACGGTGCCACGCCATTGCCCTGCACCGAGGATCTCGCCGGGACCGTAGACGTTCTGGAAGCGCGCTTTGACGAACGGCAATCCATGTCGCGCCCAGTAGTAATTGCCATACATCTCGCCGACGAGCTTTGAGATAGAATAAGGGCTGTCATGATAGAGCGAAACTGGAGCGTCTTCATGCGTCGCGCTTGCGCCATCAAAGGTCTTCTCGGCCACGGCGCAGCCCGCCGCCGCGTAGACAACTTTTTTCAAGGATCGGATATCCTTCAGCCGCTCAAACAGCTTCAGGCTCGTGAGGGTATTGTTGTCGTGATCGGCGATCGGATTGGCGATCGAAGACTGGTTGCCGTGATAGCAGGCCAGATGAAACGCGTAATCGAGGTCGTCATCGAGCCCCGCGAGTACACGCTCATCGGTGATGCTGCCTGATACGAGCCGTACGACAGCATCCACCGGCACGTTGATTGGATCAGCCGACAGAAAGTTGTCGACCACTGTCACCTTGCGGGGGCGCTCTCTGAGCAGCGACCGGACCAGATTAGAGCCGACGAAGCCAGCTCCCCCTACGATCAGTACCGATGCGCCTTGAAATGATTCACCCATATCAAGCCTCAGACTTCAAATTCTGCGGGCGGCGAACATGCGAGTAAATGGCGGTCACGCCGTTCTGGTCGTACCAGGAAAGCATGCGACCGATAATGGTCTCGAATGAGTAGCGCGGACGCCAGCCGAATGCCGCTTCGGTCAATGCCGGATCCAGCACCATAGCCGGCACGTCGTCGGGTCCAGGGTCAATCTCCGGAACGCTCTGATTCGGATCCTGGCCGACATGGGCCGCGACGAGGCGGAAAATCTCCCGGATCGTGTGGCCGGTACCGGTTGAGACATTGAATCTCCCTGTCGGCGCATCATCCGCGAGCGCGAGCTCCGTGATAGCGAGGAAATCGTCCATATCGATAAAATCGCGCACCGTGCGCGAGCAGAAGCATGACTTGCCGGCCTTCAGACGCGTGTAGAAAGTCGGGATCGGGCCAATCGCGAGCCGTGGCCCGGTGACATTGGCGAGCCTGAAGGAAACCCAGGGAAGCCCAGCCATTGCGAGATAGTCTTCGCCGGCCTGCTTGGAAATCCCATAGCTTGTGAAAGGTCGCGCCGGTGCGGAGACCGGAATGGGCACGCTGTCCGGGCGGCCATACCCGAGCGCGGTGTGGAAATTCACCAAACGGCGGACGCCTGCCTTTTCTGCAGCGAGCACGACGGCGATCGTACCGCCGGTATTGACGTCTGCGTCGGTCTTCCAGGCATCGGGATCCTTGTAGGACGCGGCGCCGTGCAAAACATGCGTCGGACAAAAATCCGAAAACACACGCTCAACCAAACCGCCGTCGGTCACGGACCCCTCAACGACTGTCAACCCGGAATTGCCCTCGGGAAGCGAAGCGCGGTAGCCGGTGACGAAATTGTCGAATACGAGAACGGTATCGCCAATTGCTAGGAAACGGTCTACCAGGCTGGCTCCGAGACAGCCGGCGCCACCTGTTATGAGAATACGCCTCATCGCGACACTTTGAGCTCGCCGCGCGCTTCTTTCAGATGGGTATACCCGCCGACGACACCCGCCTCGCGCCATCGCTCCACGGCGATCCGTACGATCTCATCAAGCGGCGTAAACTCGACGTTGCCATAGTCGGCAAAGAGGCGTGAAGGATCGAGCAAAATCGAGGCGGCATCGTCCGGCCCAAGCGGACGCACTTCGGGTTGCGGATAGTCGTTGAGTTTCATCGCGCGCACCACCGCGTCATACAGTTCCTTGATCGCAACATCTTGCCCCGAAGAGAAGTGATAGGTGCCGTGCCCCGTTCCGTCGGCCGCACGGATCACAACTTGCGCTAGATCGCCCGCGTAACAGAAATCGCGCCGCGCTTCCGTGACGAAGCATTTTTGGGCGTTGGCGAGGCGGCCATAGAAGATCGGCAGCGGGCCGGAGACGTTGCGTTCGCCGATGACATTGGCCAGGCGAAAGGTGACATAGTCGACGCCGCTGAACTGTACGAACTGTTCGCCGCAGGTCTTGGAGATGGCATAGGAGGAATTGGCCGGGTTCAGCGGATGATCGAGCGTGATCGGCGACTGCAGCGGCTTGGTGCCATAGCAGAGCGCGGTCTGAAAATAGACCAGGCGCGAGACGCCGTGATCGCGGCAACATTTGGCGATATTGGCGGTGCCGACCCCATTTACCAGCGCGTCGGAATGCCAATCGTCAGGGTCCTTGTAGGACGCTGCCGTGTGCACGACGACGTCCGGCTTGAAGGTCTCGAACTCGCGCGCCAGCAACCCGGCGTCAACGATCGAGCCTTCGACAGAATTCAGATTGGCATGCGGAACAAGATTGTCGCGGCGGCCTGTTGCAAAGTCATCAATCGAGAGGACCTTGTCGCCACGAGCGAGCAACAAATTTGCAACAGTCGAACCGACTTGACCATAGCCGCCGGTCACCAAAATCTTCATGCTTCAGCCTCTCTCAACTTCGATGGGTTCTTCACCTAGACCGGCGAGACGACCATCGCGTCATCTGTCAGCATCCGTCGATATTGTGCTGCCCGATCGTGAAACAACTGGTGCCATATCTCAAGGGACAAAAGCCCCCAAGTTTTTCGCGAGAATTGTCCGCCCCGGTCAAAGTTCCTCAGAATCGCGGCATTGTTGAGATAGGGTCGGCTCTTGGCTGCCTGATTGGAAAACACATCCTGCACAAAGTCATGCAGCGGCCCCGAAAACCACTCCTTCAAGGGCACCGGAAAGCCCATCTTGTCCCGTCGATGGAGTACCTCAGCCGGCAAATGGGGCGCAGCGAACGTCTTGAGCACATGCTTCATTCGGCCGCCCGGGAATTTGATGTCTGCCGGAATCGTAGCGGCGAACTCCACGAGGTCCCGATCGAGCAATGGTACTCGGGCTTCTAACCCGTGCGCCATCGACATGCGATCCTCTACCTGAAGCAGCGCGGGAAGCAGACATTTGAAGTCGAAATGCGTCATCGAATCAAAATACGCCTCCTTGCGCACATTACGCACGCTGTTGAATACGCTGCGATATCGCTCCATGACGCCGGCCATGTCGAGAGCAGCCCATTCAACTTCATCCTGCATGTCGCCTGCGCGGCCGACAAGGCGGAAATAGCGGGCGTCGATATCGCCGAACAACCCATCAGCGAAAAATTGTTTGAGAAGGGGCACGTATTCCTGAAGCACAACGAGGTTGGGAATGATGGATTCCGGCGTCACGACAAAATTGCCGTTGCGGTAAGTCCCCTCGATTGAGGCCTTTAGTGCCTGCTCAAGATAGGCAACGAGATAGCGCGCATACCCGCCGAAGATTTCGTCGCCACCCTGTCCTCCCAGCACGACTTTGACATGTTTTGCAGCGAGCTTCGACACCATATATTGCGGAAAAGATCCTGGACCCGCGACGGGATGATCGAGGTGATAGATTACCTTGAAAATCGAATCCCTGAAGTCGTCTGCGGTGATCGCGATCTGATGTAACGCGATCCCCGCCTTGGCCGCCGCCGCCTCAGCGTAATGGCTCTCATCATACGCGGGAGATTCCAGGAACTTTCCATGAAAGCCGAGACGCGCTGACCGCGGGTGTCCGTTGGCGAGCGCGGCGACCACACTCGAATCGATGCCGCCGGATAGATAGGCGCCAACCGGCACGTCCGAGCGCATGTGACGCTCGATGCTGCGTCCGATGATCTCTGTCAGGCGCTCCTCAAAATAACGAGGCGTGTGGTAATAGTCGATGTTGAAGCGAACGTCCCAGTAGCGCTCAACGATCACCCGATCACCGCTCACGCGTAAACGGTGGCCCGGCAAGAGTGCGTGAACGTGGCGGAAAAGATTGGGCGCGCCGATCTGGTACTGGAAGGTAAGATATTCGGCAAGCGCGTCAGCGTCGGTTTCGATTTCCGGCAGAAACGGCAACAGCGCTTTAACCTCTGAGGCGAAGTAGAGTACCCCCGCGATCACCGCGTAGTAAAATGGCTTGATGCCAAAGGGATCGCGCGCAGCGAACAACTCGTTGTTCTTCCACAGCGCAAAACTGAACATTCCCTGGAAGTGATCGAGACAATCTGCCTTCCAACGGGCGTGAGCGGCAAGGATGGTCTCCGTATCAGAGCTAGTGACAAAGTCCCAATGCGCTTGGAGTGCCGATTTCAATTCCAAGTAATTATAGATCTCTCCATTAAAAACGATAACTGAACCATCAGGCCCCTTCATCGGTTGCGAGCCGGATTCGCTCAAATCGATGATGGTCAAGCGGCGATGCGCCAGTCCGGCGGTCGCTGTTTCGTTGGTCCAGATTCCTTGCCCATCGGGACCTCGATGCGCGATCAGCGCGCTAAGAACGTTCAATTTCCGGCGTAGATCAGGGATCTGATTACCCGTCAATGAAACAATTCCGCCCAGTCCGCACATTGAGCACCGGCTTTCAGATGACGCATGAATAAATCAGCAAAAGCCAATTGGTCTGAACAGGTTACGTCGGTTTGCGCCCGTTCAGAAACTGGCTCAATAGCGTATTCGCTTACTGGCGCTACGAGAATTAAGCAAGGGGGTAGGGCTCAGATCATAGGCCCTCGAATTGCGTCATTCTACGAATGTTCACTGATGGCGCCGTTGCAGCGGTCGATCCGATATCGACTAATTGGCCGCGCCAGCTAAGTCTCCAGACTTATCGGGTCCGACGGGCTGTGGGCAGGTTGTGCACTACATAGCCCGAGCCGTCCACAGCCCAGGCTTCCCGCTGGCCGAATAGAAATGGGCACGGCGCCCCCAGCTGCTCGTTTCGTCGACCGGGAGGCCGTGCGGGGCGGAGAGCAGCGAAGTGCACCCCAAAACTAGGCTGGCCGGTGCTGGAATTCTCCGGGGAAAGTAAGACAGTGGCTCGACAACAAATCGCAATTAAGGGCCCATTGACAGTTCGGTTTACCATCTGGAGCATACCGAAGAGGAACTTGGCAGAGACCGGGCGCATGAATCCGCATTCGTCCAAGTAAAGTCAGATTGGAAAAGGAAAATGTCTGTTTTTCTCCGGTCGAAAAGCATGTCGTCGTATCTCATTGACCTCATCGTCGGTGCCGCAATTTTTTTCGGTTCGTTCTTTATAACTCTCAAGGTTATTGATGCTTCCAATATCGATATCATGGAAGCGGCACGTCGAGGTGCTTGGCTCGATATACAGCTGGATGCAAAAGTCTGTCGGGCAGGCCTAGTCGGTGTTTTGCGATGCGACGTAACTTATGAAGGTCACTATGATAAATCTAACAACTCATGGAAGGTGATTGGGCAGACTCAGGAGTCTGATCAAGCTATCACCGCTTCATACAACAACGCCCCCAATCAACTGGGCAGCATTTCCATTTTTGGATTGATCGCGCAATTTGATCAACATGGGAAACTTAGCCTAAAGGCGGTAGATAACGCGGGCACTATTGCTCTCAGTCAACCAATTTGGGTGAGGATATTTTTTGGCGAAATAGACTATTAATCAGAAGGTCGAAAGTGACGCTCGCTACAAACCTAGCGGAGAGTTGAAGAAGTTACCCTCTTGGCTTTGTGAACGGCTTTGTCGCCGTTGAGATAGGCAAATTCGATCTCGATCGAGCCATCGTCGGGCAACTCGGCTGATCCGTCGCCGGAGACTTCCCCTCTCATTTCGTCGAAGCCCTTCCCAGGTCACTCCGATCGAAACCCGGCTACATTCCACGTTGCAGCACGCCGAAGGCGATTTCGCCGCGCCGTTCGCTCGATTGATGATCGACGCCGGGCTGCAGAGGTCGAACTACTGGCGATCCCACATTGCGGCCTTGACGATCCGGTAGCGGCCGACAAGTTTGCAGTTAATCGCCGCTCTCATGCGGGCGCCGCCATGAGCTTCGGTAGCCTCGTCAGATTTTAGGCCGCTACTGTGAAGGTGAAGGCCCACCCGACACGCTCGCGCCCTCGATATCGAGCAACGATGCCGACAGTAGGGCTGGCTTCAATCCATTCAGGTCAAATTCGAGCCTAAGCCATTCAGCTAGGTTGCAGTCCGCGACTTGGTACTGCTCCAGAGTGGATGCGCGCGCGACAAGGGTGCCGGCCTCTTCCCGCAAAGCCTCATCACTCATCCAGTGGCGCGACGGGATAGGTCTCCTATGAGAGACGTGAAACATTGCAAGGCTTCATCTTTGCCATGCTGGGCTTTTCTCCAAGCGTATAATCGCCGCCGTCGAATGCCTTCGCAGCCAGACTCGAAAAGGCTGAAAGCGACCGGTTCCGATGGCAAATCTTTCCGCAGCACGCCTAATATAAGCGGCCTCCGCTTGCGCATCGACAATGCCAACGCCCACGTTGGCACGGCTAGAGAACCCAGCAACGGATTAAAGTCTACTAATTTTGAGATTGGAGGTTGTCGCCTATCCGAGAGAAACGGCCGAACCATTTTCCGTTGAGACTCATAAGCAACTCGAAACGGTCGAGGTGCCGTCGCGGAGTTGGTAGGAATTGAGGTTGGCGTGGTCTCCGGGGTGATCAACCTCGAATCATCCGGCGTTGAAGCGTCGGACTGGAGACCACGCCATGACGAACGTTACCACGAAGTCTGATTCTTCGCAGCCAGGAGTGGAGACAACTTCCGGACTTTTCGACAACTGGTTCGACCCGATCGAGACCGAGGTACGGGCTCGGGCGCGTCAGTTCATTGAAGAGCTGCTTCGCCCCGAACTGGATGATGCGCTGGCCCGGCCGCGTTACGGGCGAAGCCAAATGGCCAGCAATGAAGAAAAAACTGGCATTGCAGGCCACCGCCACGGCAGCCGTACGCGGTCGCTGACCGGCACATTCGGCCCGATAGAGATCGCGGTGCCGCGGGCCCGGCTGACCACGTCCGAGGGCAAGACGACGGAATGGAAGAGCCAAGCGCTGCGGGCCTATCAACGCCGTACACGGGCTGCCGACGCGCTGATCGCGAGCACGTATCTGGCCGGCACCAATACGCGGCGGGGGCGCCGCGCGCTGGCGGCCTTGTTCGGCGGGACGGTCGGCAAGGACACGGTGAGTCGGACGTGGCGCAAGGTGAAGAGCGACTGGGACGGCTGGAACACCCGCTCGCTGGCCGGGGAGCCAATCGTGCGCCTGATCCTGGACGGTACCGTGGTTCGCGTGCGGCTCGACCGCAAGGCGACCTCGATCTCGCTGCTCGTTGTCCTTGGCGTGCGCGCGGATGGCCAGAAGGTGCTGCTCGCAATCAAGAGCATGGGAGGCGAGAGCGCCGAGGCTTGGCGCACTGTGCTGGATGATCTGATCAAACGCGGGCTGCGGCGGCCTGAATTCCTCATTGTCGATGGCGCCCCGGGGCTCGACAAGGCCATTGCCTCGGTCTGGGATGGCGTGCCGGTCCAGCGCTGCACGGTCCACAAGCACAGGAACCTGTTTGCGCACGCCCCCGAGCGCCTGCATGACGAGATCACCGCAGACTACAACGACATGATCTACGCGACGACGCCTGAAGAGATCGAAACGCGCCGCAAGGCCTTCATCCGAAAATGGAGGCTCAAGCATCGGGCGGTTGCCGACAGCCTGGAGGAAGCCGGAGAGCGCCTCTTCACCTTCGCCCGCCTGCCGCCGAGCCAATGGCGCAGCCTGCGCACCACCAATGCGATCGAGCGATTGCACGAGGAGTTCAAGCGGCGGATCAAAACCCAAACCGTGCTACCGTCAGCCGACACTGCCGCGATGATGTTCTGGGCGTTGCTTGCCTCTGGACAGATCAACATGCGCAAGGTCGATGGCTGGCAGACCCTCGCCACAAAACCCATCGATCAGCCAATTGACCTTGCCGCCTGAAACGATACCTTCATGTTGACCGGAGAACGCGCCAAACCGAATTCCAACCGCATTCCGGACGGCACCACGGTCGAATTTTGAGAACCGTACCGAATTGGGGGAGTCCAGAGCCAGAATTGAAAATGGCTACGGTTACTGGGCTTAATTGCCAACGAGTTCGCGCAGAGACTACAAAGCTTTGGGTAAATTGGCGAAGCGAATGAGATTCGAACGCGCGGCATAGTAATGATGCAGATCGATTGACAGCCTTATCGACTAATGTCCCAGTCTTGGGTTACCACACGATCTTTGAATCTACGCTCTATGCGGGCCCTAACAACCCGAACAACTTCAACCACGCGCCATGAAACCTGTCGCTGTATCTGGCGCACGCTCTCGACCAATCGCCATGCTGGAAGAACTGTGGACCGATCCGCCGACATCTCTCGTGCGGCCTCGCATATCCTCCGCGCAGCGCGCGCAACCCGATTGAGACTGAGTGACGTTACATCCGGTCGTATTTCGATTTTCCCGGTACGCATGAATTCAATTCGGTCCGCGGCATAGTCTGAGACATTGGCCTTTTCGGCGTACGAGCTTGCTTCCGTGAACAGCCACTCCCGAACTACAGTTGGCGAGGCGACGGTATGTACGTCGATTTGGCGCCGTTGGACGGCGGCTTCCAGGCGGTTACGTTCGGCGACGATATAAGCATCTATTTTATGTCTGGTGAGTCCGACATAGACCTCTCGTGCATCGGTCGGCCTTGCAATGTAGAGCACAGCCGCAGCTGACGTGCGCGCCTGAACCGAATACGCCGTTCCTGCGTACGCAGACGAAATGCGGGGCGGACTGGCCAAGCGTCCGGGCTGCTCGCGGACCAACGATGCCCAGGGCTCATCGATCAAACGGCCGTCCTCGAGCCGGATCGTGACTTTCGCTTGATCGCGGTCTAATTCAATGCGCTCGATCGATCCGCGCGTCCCGTTTCGTATGTGCAGTTGTGGGAGGTTTTCGCCAAACCGGATACGATCGCCTTGGGCGAGTTCGATCGGACCGATCTTTTTGTCCCGCCCCACTGCCGCGAGAGATAGATTTGGCCCTGTCAGTTGGCCTTCAGCTCGCAACACCAAACGAGCAGCCTTGTTGAGGGCTGCCGCGTCAGCATTTCGGCGGGTGACGATCAGAACATCGTCACCATGGGCCGCACGATATTCGTTCCAAACCTGAATGACGCGGGCTTGCGCTGCCGCCTCGCCCGCAACCAGTTCAAGTCTTTCATTTCTGGCATACGCCCTCAGACCGGCCTCAGGATCGCCCCTCGCCATTACCATCGAAGCGGCACGTTGCCACGGGACTTCCTGCCGGCGTACTTGCGACAGCACCGCGCCACGCGCCACGACGTCAACTACCGCGCGTAGCGCACTGCCCCCCGCGACCGATAAAAGTTGCCGACGATCCCCGAAACACACTACCTTGGCATGCGCTTCGTGCGCGGCCTTTAGGACGGATTCGAGCTCACGCACACCAGCGACGCCTACCTCATCAATAACGATCAGGGTCTTGGCGTCTAGCGCAGAGCCGAGCCCGCGCGACTGGTCGTACCGCCATTTCGCAATGGCCTGCGCGTCGATGCCGCATGATTTTGAAAGTTCGTCAGCGGCGATCCAGGTTGGTGTCAATCCTAGCACCGTCAGACCCGAGCGCTGTGCAGATTCGACCAAGGATCTGGTTAGAACCGTCTTTCCGGTCCCGGCAGGCGCTTCGCAGACCGCAACGCCATCGCGATTTGCCGAGAACCGTATTGCCTGAGCCTGCTCCTCAGACAGGTGCGGTGCATTGGCAAGCGCTGTTTCCAGCGCGTCCGGCCGAAACCAATCATGCTCGTTGGGGCGATCTGCCGACCGTAGGAGGCTCGCTTCAGTGGCCGCGATGGACGGGGTCGTCCAGCACTCTGCCCTCTCCTCACCTGCGATCCGGTGAAGAGTTCCGCGCTCTTCGTATGACTGTAGCTCTGCCCAGACCTGATCTATACCGACCGCGAGGAAGGTTGCCTCGACCAACGCTGCATGCAGGAGCTCTTTGCGGGCGACCACACTTTGGTGCCGAAAGAGTTTTGAGGCGGCAACCGCGACCGGACCGGTGCCTTCGATCTCAGGAGGATCAAAGTCACGTTCCACGATTAAGTCCATCTCGTGACTAGGTACGAATTCGCGCGCCGACTTCCACGGGTCAATGCCGGTCTCGTCGAGTTCATCTCGCCATCGCTGCTCCAGGACGTTGCCTGTGGGAATTTCCTCCTTTGAACCACGCGTAGCAAGCGCGGCAAGTTCCTTCTGGGCGCCGCTTGCGTCCCGTCCGACGAGATCCTCGATCTGGTGCGATCTCTTTGAAAATGCCTCGATCACGTTCTCCGGGATGCCGGCAATCTCGAATTGGTTGCGGCCCGCCGGACGCAACGAGAAGCCCTGTTCTCCCAAAAGGCGGGCCAAAGAAACCCTGAACGCCAAGCCGACCAAGAGCTGGGAATTGAACAATTCTTCGGGTTCAAGGGTGCGAAACTTTTTTTGGTCTTGGCAACCAGCTACGTTCAAAATTACGGAATGCGTATGAACGTTCGGGTCACCCTCGCGCGAGGTGTAGTGATCGAAGCAGCCGACGATGACGTCTGCCGGCGCCTCGCGGATATATCCACCTTGACCCAAGCGAACTTCAACGAGGCGCTCCTTCACCAGGAAGCCGAGGGCATCCTGCACCGCGGCGCGATGCAGTTGGTGCAGCATGGCACGCTGTTTCTCGTCTCCGGCCATCCACAGTACGGATAAAGTTTTTGGGGCAGAAAATGTTACATCCCAACCGGCGCGATGTTTGGGTCCAAAACCGCGAACGAGCGGTTTTCCGGTACTGGGATCAATCCCGCCACACAAATCTCGAAATGTTCCCTTGTCGATCTTGGCACCGTGGCGAACGATCGTCCCGCCGGTTGACCACCAGGTGCCGCCCCCGTCACGCACGTAATATTCATCGCGACTTCTTGGACGGGCCTCCC
>Ga0302320_10004463_pt1 | contig 31805 bp, 23 predicted proteins | sample Bog_T0_3_FD_202130 | JGI IMG/M metagenome (GOLD analysis project Ga0302320, IMG submission 202130) | Peat permafrost microbial communities from Stordalen Mire near Abisko, Sweden - Bog_T0_3 | ecosystem: Environmental > Terrestrial > Soil > Wetlands > Peat | place: Sweden: Abisko, Stordalen Mire... | reverse complement strand
CATGAAAGACTGACAGCCGATTGGGATGCCTCGGCATTCGCGCGAACCGTCTGGATGAGTCGCATCGGCAATCACGTTGTAGGTGTCGTGGTCGAAGTTGGAACCCTTGAGCACACCGCATTTTGCCACTGGAGCCTCTTGCAAAATTGTCTTCGGTTAGCTAATAAGCGTCAGGGCACGACTTTAGAGGCTGCGGAAAAACTCGGGATTTCAAGTGAAACAAGCGGAAATCGTCCCTCCGGGGCTGAAGCCCTCGCTGATTCTATTGGCCTTACACGGGGGTTAAAACCCCCCGTCTCCCTCCGCGGCGAGTTTTTCCGCAGCCTGTTTAGTCGTGCCGCAAAAGGCCCATTCCGATTCCGGTTTTAGCCGCTGCGGAATTGCAAACAACTGAAAACAAAAAAGACGCGGGGGCTAAAGCCCTATTGATTCTATGGGCTTTATCGGCACGACTAAAGTCGTGCCCTTTCAAAACAGAGGCTTCGATTGAGTTTTTCCGCAGCCTCTGAAGTCGTGCCCTGACGCTTCTTGCACTCTCCATGGAATTTTGCAAGCGGCTCACGGGCTGGCGATGACTCTGGAGTGCAACTTTGAACAGACCTGTGACACCTCTTCGGACAGAAGATGGCTGCAGATGGACTGGAAATCCCAGGGGTGAACAGAATGGCGAAGCTGACGCACGCAGAACGGGAAGACCTGCCGAAAGGCGATTTTGTATATCCGAAAACCCGGCGCTACCCGATAGAAGACGCCGCGCACGCCCGGGATGCGCTGGCCCGTTCCAGCGGAAAGCCCGAGCACGCCGCCGTGGTGGGGGCGGTCAAACGCAAATTCCCGGAGATCGAGATTGAGAAGTAGCGGAGTGGGGGTTGGGGGAATTTTCTCCGATCTATCTCGCAAGCTATTGATATTTTAGAGGATATTTCTTAGCCGGAGATATGAGCGCAAGGCGCGCATATTTTATGAAACTTTCATGCTATATTTCTAGCAGCTAGGAGCTGAAAGAATGGCTATTCGTTGGGAGAAACTTACGGTCAAGTCGCAGCAGGCGATGGAGCAGGCTGGGGCACGGGCTACCGAACTGGGAAATCCCGAGTTGCAGCCGGTGCATTTGTTGCTGGCGCTGATCGAGGATCGCGAGGGAGTGATCCCTTCTGTGCTGGACAAGATCGGCGTTCCCACCGAACGGCTGGAGCACGAGCTGCACGCCATCGAGGAGAAACTGCCTCGGGTGGCCGGCTCCGCGAGCCAGCCGGGCGTGAGTCAGGCGCTCAACAAGGTCCTCGATCAGGCCTTCCGCGAGGCGGCAAACTTCAAGGACGAGTACGTTTCCACGGAACATCTTCTCCTGGGAGCGGCGCATCTGAAGGGCGACGCGGCGCGTGAGGCGCTGGTCGGACTGGGCGCGACGCATGAGGCGATCCTGAAGGCGCTGACGGCGGTGCGCGGCTCGCAGCGCGTGACGGATCAGAATCCCGAGGGCAAGTTTCAGGCGCTGGAGAAATATGCCAAGGATCTGACGGAGCTGGCCCGGCGCGGCAAGCTGGACCCGGTGATCGGGCGCGACGAGGAGATTCGCCGCGTGATTCAGGTGTTGAGCCGGCGGACCAAGAACAATCCAGTCTTGATCGGCGAACCGGGCGTGGGAAAGACGGCGATCGTCGAAGGGTTGGCGCGGCGCATCATCTCGGGCGACGTGCCGGAGAGCCTGAAGGACAAGCGAGTGATCGCCATCGACCTGGGCTCGATGCTGGCCGGGGCCAAGTATCGCGGCGAATTTGAGGACCGGCTCAAGGCGGTCTTGAAAGAAATCGAAGAATCAAACGGCGAGATCGTGCTCTTTATCGACGAGCTCCACACGCTGGTCGGGGCGGGCGCGGCCGAGGGGGCCATCGACGCCAGCAATATGCTGAAGCCGGCGCTGGCGAGAGGCGAATTGCGGGCCATCGGCGCAACCACGCTGAATGAATACCGGAAATACATTGAGAAGGACGCGGCGCTGGAGCGGCGCTTTCAGATTGTCTACGTCGGCGAGCCGAACGTCGAGGATACGATTGCGATTCTGCGCGGCTTGAAGGAGCGCTACGAGGGGCATCACAAAGTGAGCATCAAGGATGCGGCAATTGTGGCGGCGGCAACGCTGTCGCACCGCTACATCAGCGACCGTTTTCTGCCGGACAAGGCCATCGATCTGGTTGATGAAGCGGCGGCTTCGCTGGCGATTCAAAAAGGTTCCGTGCCGACCGAGATCGACCAACTGGAGCGCGAGCGAACCTCGCTCGAAATTGAGAGCGCCGCGCTGAAGCGCGAGACGGATGCGAATAGCGTCGAACGCCGCAATGTAGTCGATCGCGAAATTGCGCAATTGACCGAGACGATTACAGCCCTGCGCGCGCGCTGGACGAAGGAGCGGGAGGCTGGCAGCCGCATCAGCGAGATCAAGGAGAAGATCGAGGCGCTGCGCTTCGAGGCCGACGAAAAAACGCGCAAAGGGGATTACGATCGCGTCGGCAAGATTCAGTATGGCGAGCTGCCGAAGCTCGAAGCCGAGCTGAAACAGTTGAGCGTCGCGCAGGAGGGCAATGCGGGCGTGGCGCGGATGCTCAAGGACGAGGTCGATGAGGAGGACATTGCCGCCATCGTGAGCAAGTGGACGGGGATTCCCGTCTCGCGGATGCTGGAGGGCGAGGTTAAGAAGCTCGTTCAAATGGAAGACCGGCTGCGCGAGCGGGTCGTCGGGCAGGATGCGGCGCTGACGATTGTGGCCAACGCGATTCGGCGTTCGCGCGCGGGATTGAGCGATCCGCGGCGGCCGATTGGCAGCTTTATTTTTCTTGGACCGACGGGGGTGGGCAAGACGGAGACGGCGCGGGCGCTGGCCGAGTTTCTCTTTGACGATGAGCAGGCGATGGTGCGCATCGACATGAGCGAGTACATGGAGAAGCACGCGGTGGCCAGGCTGATCGGCGCGCCGCCGGGTTACGTGGGCTACGACGAGGGCGGACAACTCACAGAATCGATCCGGCGCAGGCCGTATGCGGTGATTCTCTTTGACGAGATCGAGAAGGCGCATCCGGATGTCTTCAACATACTGTTGCAGGTGATGGACGATGGGCGGCTGACCGACGCCAAGGGGCGCACGGTGGACTTCAAGAACACGGTGCTGATTATGACTTCAAATCTTGGCGCGCAGATGCTGCAAGGCGACGCACTGAAGAGCGAGCATGATTTCGACATGGCTCGCGAATCGGTGATGAAGGTGCTGCGCGAGCACTTCCGGCCGGAGTTTTTGAATCGCGTGGACGACATGGTGATCTTCCGCCCGCTGGGGGCGGCGCAGATGGCGAAGATTCTCGACCTGCGGCTGAACGAAGTGAGCAAGCTGCTGGAAGACCGGCAGATTTCGCTGGAGCTGACCGAGCCGGCGCGGCAACTGATTCTGGCCGCGGGGTCGGATGCGGCGTATGGAGCGCGTCCGCTGAAGCGGGCCTTGCAGCGGATGATTCAGGATCCGCTGGCGATCAAGATCCTGAACGGCGAGGTGCTGCACGGCGCGCATGTGCGCATCGGCGTGGATCGCAAGACGAACCAGTTGACCTTCGAGCCGATGGGGCGGGAGGCGATGGCGTAAGCATTTGCGGTGCGGCCAATCGCTCGCTCTTCGCTCGCAGTAGGTTCGTGGTGCTGCGGGCGCGAAGTTTAAGCCGCTACTTCTTTCCGGCCTATTTCAGCACTGATCAGCGCCTCATGAATGATCATTTTGAGGTAAGTCTGATAGCGCAGGCCGCGCTTTTCTGCCTGGACACGGGCCTTGGCAATGTCTTCAGGGTCGAGGCGGATGGTGGTGGTGGGAGTAGGGGTTGTCTTCTCTCCCGGAAACTGAATGCCTCGTTCGGCAAACAGACGGCGCGCGCCACCACGGCCCAGAGTGCCCGCCTTTGCTGCCTTCTTGAATTCTTCGAACACAAGGTCTTCGTTATCAAACCACCACTTTGCTTCTTCCGCTTCGGTGGCGAATTTGGGAACCTTCACATCGCTCTTAAAAACCTTTGTCTCGATCATCGCAATCCCGCCCTTTGTTCGAAGTAGAAGATCTTCCATTGCTTGTCTGGTTCGAACGCTGTAACCACCCTCATGCGCTCGCCCCGAAAGGTAATGACCATCCAGAGAATCCGTCCTTCGTTCGTTTCGCCGACATGGGAGCTTCGCTCCTCACCATCCACCACTTCAAGCCCGATGTCGAGCGGATCCCCGAGGATAACCTCCTCAGCCTCCTCTGGCACCACATCGTGCTCGGCGATGTGGCCGATATTGGCACTGTCCCAATCAAAAAGTGAATTATCCACGGCCTCTCCAACCTTTCAAGCTATCGCCCTGTTCGAGCAATCTTCGGTTTTGAAGCCGTGCCATCTCCTCAAGCAAGGTTGGCATGGAACCTTCACTCTCACTTCAGATTGTAGCTACATCGTGATTATTTTGCAACTACCGCCGCCGCCCCACCGAAGTTGCCCCCTGGCCACCTTCGAATCGCGGGGCTTCGGCTAGGGCGGTTACGTGGGGATGGCCTCTGACGAACTCGCGGACACTGCCAGTCTTCCTTGAGCTACGATTCGGTTTGCTCTGGCGCAGTTTCATCCGCAGCCGGAGGCGGGGCGGTTCCCGGCTCATCGAGCCAGAGCCAGGCGATCCACCAGACGAGCGCGGCCAGGTAGACCACATTGTTGGCGTTCAGCAGCCTGCCGACCAGGCCGCCGGAGAGGCCGAAGATGCGGTCGTACTCCTGCTGAGTGCGCGGGTGCGCAGTCCGGGCAAGAATCAACAACGTTTCCTGAGTGGCCACCCAGGCGATGGCCACGGTTGAAAGTCCGATGGCGATCATCTGCGTGTGGCTGCGCCAGGCGGCCTTGAAATGGCGGCCAAAGAGCACCACCATCAGCCCCAGTTGCACTGTGAGAAGACTGACGAGCGCGTCGCCCTTCTGCGCCGCCAGTTGCATCATCCGCAGCCTGCCGAGCAAGGTATCCCAGGCCAGATCCTTAGCCGCTGGCCACGGTCCCCAAACCAGGAGCACGCCGAGGGCGACGACCAGCACCCCCGCGCCATTCACAACCCAGAGTGATCGCTGCGTGCCGGCAAAGGCCCGCCGCGCCACTTCCACCACCACGAGCAGGTTCACAATCACGCCCAGGTCGGCGAGCGGGAGCAGTATCTCCTGCAAGGGCAGCGTCGCCATCCGGCCGGTGAGCAACATCTCGACCATCAAGCGCAGCGCAAAGAGCGCGATGCCGGCGGTAAACCACGGATAGCGCGGGGCGCGTTCGCGGCCGAGCAGGACCACCAGCAAGACAAGTTGAGCGGCAAAGGTCAGCGTCCAGATGATCTGCGGCGCGGAAAAATCGAAATGGAAATGCATTGGAACCTTGTCCGGGCCGCGTATGGAAAGCTTTACCGGCCCCATTCCAGTCTAATCGCGCGCGGCCGGGCCGGCAGGCATGGGGACTGGAAAGCGGATTGAGCGGAGAGGGGATGGAGCAGGTTGAATGGTGCGCCCGGAGAGATTCGAACTCCCGACCTAACGCTCCGGAGGCGTTCGCTCTATCCAGCTGAGCTACGGGCGCGCATTACCAGCATACCGCACTTTAGGTTTTCCGGGCGCAGTCAGGCCGGCAGGGCGGTTTCGCCGCGCGCGGCCTCGCGCTGGCGGCGAAGCTCCTCCATCACCGACTGGATGAGCGCCTTGGCGCCCTCCATGCCGCTCAGAACCGCCTGCAAATCGAGGGCCGGGGCGGCCGGGTTGCGGCTGGAGGCGCAGTAGACCCCGTGCTGGCCGACCAGAATCAGCGAGTCGGTGAGCAGATCCAGCGCCACCGCCAGCCTGCCCCGCTCGACGCCCATCATGAACTCGTGCTGTTCCAGCTCTGTCCGCTTTTCGTCAAAAATGCTCATGCAACCAGCCTAACGGAAAAGGGGCCGGAAGGCGGAAGCGGCAACGGGCGGCTATTCGTCGCGCGGCTCGTCGTCGAGGTTGTCGAGAGCGGCCAAGGCCTCGGCGGGCACGTCCCACTGGCGGAGAATCTTGTAGATTACGCCCGTTGAAAAGCCGGCCGCGACCAGGCGGCGCATGATCCGGGCGGTCTCCTTTTCATTCTCCGGCTTGCGGAGGCGCTTGCGTTCCAGGTGCTCGCGGGCCAGAGTCTCCTCGTTGGTTGCGCCATAGCGGGCTTCGAGGGTTTCGGCGATGAGGGCGGAGGCGACGCCTTTTTGTTGCAGGTTCTGGCGAACGCGGCGGAGGCCCAGTTTCTCGTTCTCCTGGCGCAGGCGGGCGTAAGTCTCGGCAAAGGCGGCATCGTCCAGGTAGCCGTGCTCGCGAAGACGGGTGAGGGCAGCCGCAATGGCCGCCGCGCCTGGTTCACCCGGCTCGGCACGGCTCTGCATCAACCGCCGCAACTCAGCCTCGGAGCGCATGGCGCGCCCCAGCGTTTTTACGGCGAAGTCGTAAAGGCCGGCCTCGCTGAGGAAGGGCCTGGGCTTTGCGGATTTGCGGGCGAAGGGCATAGGCGCAGAAGACCTGAAGCGGAATCGATTCGCAACTGCCTATTGATTGTACGCAGCTTGGTGAGCGATGAACACCGCGGGGCTGGAGCATCTCTCCAATCGGTCGAGAGTGAGCGTGGGCCGGGAGGCCGGCGCTACAGGTTCCTCCGGGGAAGGTTACTCGGCAGGCTGGCTGCCATGCGACTGGACGCTGCGGGCGATCAATCCGAGTCCTCCCACCAGCAGAACCAGCATCACGATGGTGTTGAAGAGACTGGTTGGCCGGAAGAAGATGTGCAGGTTGGCGAGGATGCCCGCAAAGATGAACAGCGCGCCGCCAATCGTCAGAATCCATCCGACGATGCTCCGGCCACGCCAGAAGAGCAGGCCGATGCCGAAGAGGATGGGCAGCAGAGTGATGCCGAAGGCATTCTCGCCATAGAAATTCCAGTAGGAGCCCATCACCGTCACCTGGTTGACCAGCAGGTAGCCGCCAATGCAGGCCATGGCAAAGCCCATTACAAAATGGCCGAGGCCGCCGGGCGTGCCGCCAACGTCGCTGAAAGACCGATTCTCCATGGCGGGAAGTATAGCAGAGGCCGGAAGCAGTCTGGTTCGCCCGCCCTTGACTGACGGGAGTCAGATCGCAAGGCGCGGCGCAACGGGAGTCTTTCCGCCTCCGCATCCCGCAAGTATGAGAGTCCGGCACCCGGAATCTCAAGATTCCATGAATCTTAACGGGAGAGGAGCGGCACAGCCCTGAGGAACCGCGAGCTGCGAAAGCGCGTATTCATATTGGCCATGGGGAGCAGGAGCTTCGAGGGGTGCGACTTCAGAAGCCGCAAGCTGCTTTGCCGCCGCATGCAGAAAGCCTCGCTGTGTTCCGGGGCCGGGGTGGCATCGGGTTAGATCGAAGGCACCCATTCCGTCGCAGTGGCAGGCGATTGCGCGTATTTTCTTGCCGCGCCGGGAGGGGCAGGTGTATCCTTGGCCCATCATTTACAGGAATGCGAGCAATTCTCTCTGATTGAAACTGTGTGAGGAGGCTTATGACCGGAAAACATGGATTCCTTGACACCCTCAAATCCGTAGCCTTTGAAGAGGACCCGGCAAAGCCGGAAACGCCTGCCCAGGCGCCCGCCGCGCCCGCGTTTTCCAGCTTCGCGGCCCCATCGCCGGCTATGAGCGCGACTTCGCCGGTTCCTTATGCACTTCCGATTGACGCGGGAGTGGTGCCGGACAGCGACGCGGTTTACCAGGCGCTGCTGGCCAAGACCGATTTTGAAAGCACCCCGACAGCGGCAACAATTCACAAGTTTCTCGATCCCCTCAAGGCCATACCGGATACGGTCATGCCTTCGAACGTAAAGTTCAAGACGGCCGTGATCCAGGCCACGGCGCAGGCCGGACTGACGCAAGACGGGATTCTGGCAACCTTCGACACGCTGACGGCGAAGCTGCAGCAGGAAAGCGACGCCTTCGCCGGAAAGTCGCAGCAGTTCGCGGCCCGCGAGGTTGCCGGCCGGCAGGACCAGATTCAGAAGATCACCGAACAGATCACGGAGCTTCAGCAGCAGTTGGCTCAGTTGTCAAACGAATTGGTGGATGCGCAGGGAAAAGCCAGTCATGCTCAGAGCCAGTTTGAGGCGGCCGTGCAACGCCGCGGCAGTGAACTCGAACAGCAGAAGGCGCTCTACGCCTCGCTGCTGAAAGGATAAGAGGATTCTTATGGGCATCTCGCCGGTAACTCCCAGCTTCACCCAAAACCTGCAAGGGTATACGCCAAAATCGTTCTGGAAGCGGCCCGAGGGCCCGTTCGGCATGGTCATTCTCGCGGCCTTGATCGGCGTCGGCGTCTATGGCTTTTCCCTCATTCTTCCATTTCTGATCAACATGCTGACGGATACGCTTCACATGGCCGCCCTGGCCGCGATCCTGATCGCGATTCTGTGGCTGGTCTTCAATCCAACCTTCCGTACGGCTGTCTCGAATCTCTTCCAGAATGGCGTGCGTTTCTTCGCTTCGTGGGTGGTGGAGACCGATCCGATCGGCATCCTGCGCAACAACCTCGACGACATGAAGAAGGCCAAGTACAACCTTGACCAGACGCTACAGCGCTTTGCCGGCAGCGATGAGAGGCTTCAGCGCAGCATTGCCGCCAAGTCCGATGAGATCAACAATCTCGGCCACAAGGCCCAGAAGGCCCAGCAGATGGCCGCCGCCGCCACCGATCCGATGGAGAAGGAACGGCTCGGGCTGGAAGGCCAAACCTTCCTGGAACAGGCCGGGATGCTGATGCAGGGCGTCAAGCAGCTCCAGGCTCTTGAAGATCAGACCTCGAAGATGCTGAAGACCTTCCAGCACTGGTCGCAGATCGCCGACAGCAAGATCCAGCGGACTGAAAACAAGGTCAACTTCCTCGCCGAACAGCGCAAGATGATTCTGGACGCCAAGGCCACCCTGGGCATGGGCCAGCAGTTGCTGCGCGGCAATCCCGAGCAGTTGAAGATGGTCGATATGGCGCTCGACTATCTCGAGGATGACACCTCCCGCACGCTGGGCGAGATCCGCGAGTTTTCGCGCTATACCGACAAGCTGCTGACCGACGACCAGATCGAATCGGGCGCGGCCGCGGACGAAGCGGCGGCCAAGTTTGCCGAGTTCAATCAGAAATTGCTCACCTCCGGCAACCAGTCAACCGGCGCGGACCAGATTCACATTTCGGGGGTGGATACGCCGGCCCCTCTCAAGATGCCCACAACCCTGGCCAGCGTAGCCGCGTCCAGCGAAAAGTCCGAGAACGATTACGACAACATGTTCAAGTAGGCAGCGTTCTCGGAGAAATCCATTGAAGGGAAAAATCAAATGCCGCGTTTGAAGCCGCAAGCGAAGTTATTCCTGATCGTAGTCGTCGCAGCGGGCGCGATCTTCGGGCTGCGTTCCGCCATGCAGCATGGCCTGATTCCAACCCCCGGGATCATGAAGTCGATCGTCGCATCCCGCGTTACCCTTCCGCCTCAGGAGGAGGCGCAGGTGGCCAACGTGCAGGCGTTGCCCTATCCGTCCACCACTCCAGCCAACGTTGCCGCGACGCATATCACATTCGATGTCTGGGAGTGGAATGCAATGGACTCGCTGATCTACGCCAACGGCGGCCCGGATACCACCAAGGGCTCGCTGATGGAGAAGTACGGCGTGAACCTGACGCTGCATCGCGAGGACTCGAATACGCAGATGGGGAACGACCTTGCCGACTGCGCCAAGCAACTCCACGACGGGGAAAAGATCTGCTCGAAGGGAGCCGAGGCGATCGTCGTGATGGGCGACAGCGGCGGCCAGTGGCTCTCCAATCTGAATCCGATTCTGAAGAAGCTGGGGCCGGAGTACGAGGCGGTGATCATCGGCGCCGTGGGCCGCTCGAATGGCGAGGATGCGCTGCTCGGCCCGGCCGAGTGGAAGTCGAATCCGCAGAGCATGAAGGGCAAGACCGTGGTCGGCGTCATCCGCGATGGCGATTGGAATATCGCGTTGAACTTCATGGGATCGAACGGACTGAAGAACAATCCCGACCTGAAGACCTACGACCCGGATGCGGTCAACTGGATCGCCGCGCCGGACGAGGATTACATCAAGGCCGTCACCGATGTCTTCATCCCCAATCGCTGCGAGGACCGCAAGGTGGTGAAGGATGGGCGGCCGACTGGCGAGACCAAGAATGTCTGTCCGGATGGCGTGGTGACCTGGACCCCCGGCGACGAACAGGCCGTGCATGGCCGCCCCGGAACCACGAAGATCGTCTCCTCGCACGAGTATTCGTCGCAGATGCCGGCGGTGATTCTGGGCATCAAGAAGTTCTTCAACGACAATCGCGACGAAATCACCGGGCTCTTGGCGGCGAGCTTCCAGGCCGCCGATCAGGTGAAGGCCTTCGACGCGGTTCGCCGCAAAGCCGGAGATATCTCGGCCAAGCTCTACAACGACCAGACCGGCGACTACTGGTACAAGTACTACGGCGGCTTCCGCGATCCGGCCTCGGGCCAGATGCTGGGCGGCTCGGCGGTCTTCGGTCTCGATGACGACGTGAACTACTTCGGCCTGGACGGCAAGCATAACAACAATATGCGCGCCACCTACGAGACCTTCGGCAAGATCGCCACCATGAACTATCCGCAACTGTTCAAGGACAGCCCGATTCCGCCGTATAAGGAAGCGGTCGATACCTCCTTCATCTTCGGCGCGCAGGCGCTCTTGAATACCGGCGGCGTGCAGACGGCCAGCGCCGAGACGGTGGATTATTCCAAGGAGGCTCAGAGCGGCACCGTGCTCGGCCACAAGGCGGTTTACATCAACTTTGCCAGCGGCTCCGACCAGCCCCTGCCCGACAGCATTTCCACCTTGAACGAACTGAAGGATTCGCTGGCCATCAACTCGCAGTTGGCGCTCCAGATCGACGGCTACACCGACAACGCCGGCAGCGACGCGGTCAATATTCCGCTGAGCGAAAAGCGGGCGCAGGCCGTGAAGAACTACTTCCAGCACACGGCTCCGTTGAGCTTCCCGGACTCGCGCTTCAAGCTCGTGGCCGGCCACGGTTCGCAGGATCCCATCGCCTCAAATGCATCGACCGGAGGCAAGGCGCTCAACCGCCGCGTCGAGATCACCCAGATCGGCCAGTAGTTTTCGTCAAGACCGGGGAGGCGCAAGCCTCCCCCAATCCTTTCACCGATGTGTAAGCCATGAATCATGCTCTCGCTGTCTTTTCACCGAATGCGGTTCTGAACAAGAACGCAGTGCGCGCTCTGATTGCCTTTCAGATCGTCATTGTGATTTTGTTATGGATCTTCAGTCCTTTTGTGCTGCTGCCCAAACCCGGCGAGGTTTTGAACGCCTTTGAAGACTTGTGGGAGCAGGGGCTCGGAGCGGAACTGATTACAAGCTTCTACCTCAACCTTCAGGCTATCGCCGTCTCCACCGTCGTCACGCTGCTGCTGGCCTACGCGACGGTGATGCCCTTCTTCCGCCCCATCGTCGCCTTGCTCAGCAAGCTGCGTTTTTTGTCGCTGGTGGGGTTGACATTCTTCTTCACGCTAATGGCCAGGAGCGGCCATGAACTGAAGCTGTCGCTGCTGGTCTTTTCGGTCTCGGTGTTTTTCGTTACCGGAATGGCCGACGTGATCAACGGAATTCCAAGCGAGATGTTCGACCTGGCGCGCACGCTGCGCATGGGCGAGTGGCGCGTGGTTTGGGAAGTGATTGTTCTTGGCCAGATCGACCAGGTCTTCGACGTTCTGCGGCAGAATGCGGCGATGGGCTGGATGATGCTCACCATGGTGGAGGGAATCGTTCGCTCCGAGGGCGGCGTTGGCACCATCCTCCTCGACCAGAACCACCACTTCCGCCTGGCCGCGGTCTTTGCCATTCAGTTGACCATCCTGCTGCTGGGCCTGCTTCAGGATTACGGCATCGGATTGGCCAAGAACATGATGTGCCCTTATGCGGCGCTGACGCTGGAGCGGAAATAATGGCAGCCCCCTCGTATAGCCTCGGCAAGACTCTGCTGAAGATCGACAACGTGTGCCTGGAATATGACGGCCGCCCCATCCTGAACGGAGTCACCGCCGAGGTGCGCGACATCATCGTGCCCGGCAAGGTGCAAGGCCAGGTGGTCGGCATTCTCGGCCCCTCCGGCTGCGGCAAGACTACGCTCTTCCGCATCATCGCAGGGTTGCACGCGCCCACGTCGGGCCGGGTTTCGGTCAACGGCTTCGATCGCCCGGTGATCGCCGGGGAAGTCGGCGTGGTTGCCCAGAGTTACCCCCTCTTTGAGCATCGCACCGTGCTGGGAAACCTGATGTTAGGCGCAAGGCAGAAGGAAAAGGATTCCAGGGTCGCCCATGACAAGGTGATCGAGTTTCTCAGAGACTTCGGCCTCGAAGACAAGCTCAATCTCTATCCCGCTCAGTTGTCGGGCGGGCAGCGGCAGAGATGCGCCATTATTCAGCAGATTCTGTGCAGCGAGCATTTTTTGCTCATGGACGAGCCGTTTTCCGGCCTCGACCTGATCATGCTGGAAAAGACCTGCGAGCTGATCGATAAGGTCGCCGACATGGACGATCTGAATACGATCATCGTGGTGACCCACGACGTGACCGCCGCAGCCTCGGTGGCCGACCATCTCTGGCTGATGGGCCACGCGCCCGGCGAGGATGGGAAGGTCCTTCCCGGCTCGCGAATCGTCAAGCAGTATAATTTGATTGACAGGGATCTGTGCTGGCAGCCTGGAATCATCACCACCGCCCGGTTCACGGATTTCGTGCGCGAAGTCAAAGAAGAATTCAGGAGGCTGTGAATGAGCGACAAGAAGGAAATCGAACTCTTGGTCTGCAAGTGCAAGGACTGCACCCATTGGGAGATCGGCAGGGAGACCCTGATCTGCAAGACCTGCGGCCTGACCCTGCCCGCCAAGATCACCGTAGACGACCATCATATGCTTCATTGGAAGAAGCACGAGCGCTAGGAGTGTGTCGGAGATAAGAAATTCAGATCCAGTAACAATTTTAGAATCAACAACTTACCAAAAGAGGTAGCTTTTGTAAGTTATTGATTCTAAAGATTTGAAAATCTATTCCCGACAGACTCCTAGGCGCAACAACAAAGACGCGGCGAGGGTGGGGCGCCCATGGCCTTACGTTCACTCTGAAAATGCTATAGCGGGCCGGCCCCCTGGTAGTTGCGGGGCGGGCCCAAGTGCCGGAAGGTCCGCCAATATTGGGTTTCTCGCCGAGTCTTGGACGCAAGACCATCTCCACAAAGCATCTACACCCGAAGAAGATTTTCCATTTTGACAACTCCGATTACCGGTTGACCACATGGTCTCTGATTTGGGGTGAGCCGCACCTTTCTTTACTCAAATGTGACCTCCAACCCTTTTCCGTTATCGGGAACGTTAACCTGCCAGGCAAGAGTGGCACTGTTTCTCGTAGCTTTGACCGCTTGACCAGCAACCTTGGCATGTACTTCGGGGCCCGGCCAGCCATACACTTCGATCGTTATCTCCGACCACCATGCTCCATAACTTCCCCGATGGGGACCTACCTGGACGCGAAGCGTATTGTGCTCCAGAGAGCAGCTACTATCCATTCGCAGGAACTTACCCTGCCTGAAATCGTAGGACTCGCCGTCATCCTGATAGAGCGTTCCCTTACAATCTTCTCCTACGTATACGCGAAGGGTCAGAGGCCCCTTGGGCTTCTCCATTGTGCTTTGCGTTAATGGCTCCACGGGTATGATCGAGCCGCCTCTTACGTACACGGGCAGGACAGCCAGGTTTGGCTGAACGATGAGAGGTTGGATTGCCGGGCCAACGGCCCGTGCCTGTGCGCCCTTCTTTTGCTCCGCATCCTGGCTTTGCGCCGCTCCCCCGTGATCGACCCGCTCGCCTGTCCAATAGTCGTACCAAATACCCGGTGGCAATTGAACTTCATATTTGTCTAACTCGTCTGGGTAAGGCGGGGGCGCGACCAGAATATCGGGACCGAAGAGGAATTCCGCGGGCGCATCAAGATCGATGGGATGAAGATTGCCGGCCGCATTTGGAAACTCAAGAAAGAGCGGCCGCACGAGGGGCAAGCCAGTGCGCGACATTTCTTCGGCAGTGGTGTAGAGATAGGGCAATAGCTTGTAGCGCTCTTCAATGTAGCGGCGCCGGATAGCCTCTTGCTCAGGCCCATTCACCCAAGGCTCCTGATCGTTGGTTCCCGTCGCGGTGTGATCCCGATCGATGGGCTGAAAAGCCGCAATCTCAAACCACCTGGTCAATAGATCGGGCTGTGGCGAACCGGCGAATCCGCCGACATCCGCCCCACTGAGCGCAAAACCGCTCAAGCCCAGATTCTCAAGCATCGGAGTAGTAAGCCGCAGGTGGTTCCAGGTCGAGCTATTATCGCCTGTCCACGTGGCTGCGTAGCGCTGGCCGCCTGCGTAGCTGGCTCGCGTGAGAACAAAAGGGCGCACATTGGGCTGAAGTTTAAGCAAGCCTTCATACGTCGCACGCGAGTTTTCCATACCGTAGATATTATGGATTTCAAGGTGGCTGGCGGTGCGGTTTTTAAAGCCGTGCTCATCGATGCGATGCTGGATGTCGTCCGGCATGGTCTTTGACGGCACATCGAAGACCGCGGGTTCATTCATGTCGTTCCAGAAGCCTGCAATGCCATCGGCGACAAAGTCCCTGTACAGCGAGCCCCACCAAGCTCGAGTCTGTTGCCGCGTGAAATCCGGGAAGACGGAATCGCCCGGCCAGACCTTCGCTACATAGAGGGAGCCGTCTGGGTTCTTGACAAATTGATCGCCCGCCACGCCGGTGTCGAAAGGAGCATAGCCGGCATCCGGCAGCCTGGCGATATGAAGATCCGTGATGGCGATAAGGTGAAAGTTCTGACTCGCCAAATCCGCGACCATCTGTTTGAAGGCTGGAAATCTCTGCGCGTTCACGGTAAAAGGCCGATTGTTTTGTTGATAGTCGATGTCGAGGTAGATGGTGTCGCAGGGAATCTTGTCGACGCGGAGGCGATTCGCGATCTCACGCACCCTGGATTCCGGATAATAACTGTAGCGGGATTGCTGATAGCCGAGCGACCAGAGCGGTGGAATCGGTGTAGGCCCGGTCAACCATGCGTAGCCTTCCACCACCTGCCTGGGGGCCGGGCCGTAAATGAGGTAGTAGTCGAGTGGGCCGTCGGGAGCGCCGAAGGAGTATGCATCGGCGAGTTCCTTGCCGAAGTCGAAGCTTGCCCTCCAGGTGTTGTCGAATAATACTCCGAGGACACGGCCCTCATTCCACGAAAGAAAGAATGGGACGCTTTTGTAGATTGGATCAGTAGACTCCTGCCAACCAAAGGCATCTGTATTCCAATCAGTGAATGCCTGGTTGCGCCTGTCGAGCGGGCCGACCTTGTCGCCGAGCCCGAAGAAGTGCTCCGCCGGAGCCATCGTCTTGTAAACCCGAAAGGACGGGCCGTAATACTGAATAGGGCAATCATCGTGCTGCAAAATGTTGCCGGAGAGGTCGCTCACGGTCAATCTCATGCTGCTGTCGAAGCTGACGCGCAATGCCTTGGTGGCGAAGCCGGTGTCCTCAGGCGTGACCATAACGCTGGCGGCGCGCGGCCCAGGCAGCACCGCCCAGGACGCATCTTCAGGGAAATCGCCGCCCTGAGTTGCGCGTACCCGGAGAATGTCGTCGCGCAACGCTGTCACTCGGAGTGTTACTCCCTTTAGAGAGACCTCGATGCCATTCGGCAAGGGATGCGCGTGAATGGCGGCGGGATGAGCCTCAGAGGTACTTTGCGGCGCGGGCGCGGCAGTAGACAACGCGGCGCCCATGAAGAGAAGAGCAAGCGCCGCGGCAATGCGATGAGGGATTGCTGCCATTTTGTATGCCTCCGGAGATCGATTCCTTCTTGGAAAGAGATTCATCCTCAGTTTTGCCGACTCACGGTTGCAGCACCTACACCCGTCCGCAGCACGGTGAAGCTATGCCCGCGCCGATGGGATTGGTGTGGTTAGCAACGAAATCCACGAAGACTTTGATTCCATCGGCGTGCGCTGCCGCCACCAGGCTGTCAAAGGCCGTCCAACTGTTCGCGTCGTCGCCGAAGTGCTCGTCGATCCGCATCATGTCGCGCGGCCAATACCCATGGTAGCCGGTTTCACCATTGCTTGAACCGGCGTTGACGCGGATGTTATCGACCGGCGGAGAGATCCAGATGCCGGCCGTGCCCATTGACTTCAGATAACCGAGCTTCTGCTGGATGCCCGCCAGATCGCCGCCCCAGTAGAGATTCCAATCGGCCTCAGCGGAGTTTGCAAATCCATTCGCGTCAAAGAGGCCTGGACTTCCCGGGGGATTGTCGTTACTTGTGTCACCGTCAAAGAAGCGATCAGTGACGATCTGGTAGATGAGCCCCTGGTGGATATCGGTGACCGCCGCAATGGGCGGAGCAGCAGGCAGATGGATGATGTAGGTGGCCGATGCTACGCTACTGTCCGTATAACCGCTGTCCGCGGCCAGCGCCCTGATCGTGGTGTTGGTTGCCACGAGAATCGGCGCTGTATACAGGATTGAAGAAGCCGTCGGGACGGAGCCGCCGGTCGTGTAATGGATGGTTGCGCCCGCGGTGGAGTCCGAGATTGCAACGCTCTGCAAAGTCGTGTAGGTCCCTGCGCCAACAGAGAACGACGGCATTGCAACCTGCGGCGCGGGCAGAGAGGAAGTGCTGCCGCCGCCGCCGCATGCAGTGAGCATAACCGTAACCAGGCAAAGCACGAAGGGGGTCTTGTCGCAATGCATACACCGTCCTCGATTCGGCCGGCTCTTCTCAGTTGCCCGGAATGGATTTCCGGAGACGATGCGGGTCGTCGAGGTCTTCAACCGTTTGGGTCAGCAACGCCGCCAGCAGGAAGAAGACTCCGCCCGCAACAACCGCGGCAATGCGATTGTTGTTCAGCAAATGGTCCATCACCCAGCCGAACCCAAGCGATGCGGCGATCTCCGGAATCACCACGAAAGAGTTGAAGATTCCCATGTAAACTCCGGTCTTTCCTGAAGGCAGTGATCCGGAGAGGATGGAGTAAGGCATGGAGAGAATGCTAGCCCAGGCTATCCCTACTCCGGTCATGGATAGCAACAGCGGATACCTGCTGTGAATCACTGCCACGGAGAGGAGTCCGAGGCTGCCGCAGACCAGGCAAAAAGCATGGGTTGCCTTGCGGCCAAACTTGAGCGCAATCGCGGGCAGAGCGAAGGAAAACACGAAACACACCAGCGAGTACATTCCAAAGCAGACGCCCGCCCATTCGGCTCCCGAGGAATAAAGGGGAGAGTTGGTGTCAGTGGCGCCGAAGACGTTGCGCGGCACGGCGACAGGAAAGTAGAGCCACATGCAGAACAAGCCCAGCCAGGTGGAGATCTGGACCCAGGCCAGTTGCCGCATCGTGCGCGGCATCTCGCGGACCGAAACCAGCATTTCGTAACTTGCAGCCGCAATGCCCGCTCGCTCGGCCTTTTGTCTGCGAAACTCCTCCATGTTTTCCGGCGGATATTCTTTGGTGGTGAAAACGGTCCACAGCACGGCGATGAGAAAAGCCGCGGCGCCGATGTAGAAAGAAAAGCGCACGGTGAAGGGAATTGTTCCCGCGACCCGAGCCTGGGCCAGGTGAAAGACATTGGTCAGCAGGTAAGGCAGCGCCGAGGCGATGACCGTACTGAGGCCGATGAGCAGGCTCTGCATGGCAAAGCCCTGTGTGCACTGGGATTCCGGTAGCAGGTCGGCGACGAACGCGCGAAAGGGCTGCATGCTGATGTTGATGCTGGCATCGAGAATCCAAAGCAGTCCCGCTGCCATCCACAAAGCGGAAGATCGCGGCATGAGGATCAGCGCCATCGAACTCAGAATGGCGCCGACCAGGAAGTAGGGCCTGCGCCGGCCCAGAGGTCCCCAGGTGCTGTCGCTGGCCTGGCCGACAATCGGCTGCACCAGCAATCCCGTCAGCGGCGCGGCCAGCCACAGAATCGGAATCTGATCGGCCCGCGCGCCCAGATATTCGTAGATGGCGCTCATGTTCGCCATCTGTAATCCCCAACCGAACTGGATACCGAAAAAGCCGAAGCTCAGGTTCCAGATCTGCCAGAACGTGCGTGGTGGTTTGTCCATGAATTCGGCTCTCCGGTTTCCCTTTTGAGGGTTTTGCCTAGCGATCGTAAAGTGCGGCCAGGGACCGCAGCCTGCCGCTCAATTCGGGGCTCAATGCGCCGGGGCGATAACGCCATTTCCAGTTTCCGCTCACCGTGCCGGGAAGATTCATGCGCGCCGAGCTGCCCAGTCCCAGCACATCCTGCAAGGGAACAATCACAACATCGGCGACGGAGGCCTCTACCGCGCGCATCATGATCCAGTTAATCTCGGCATCGTCGTGAAAGTTGAGATAGGCGCGCGCCAGTTCATGCTCTTTGCGCACATCCTCCGGCGTGCGGGTGCTGTCGGCCGCACCCGAACTCGACCACCATCCAACCGCGGTATCGTTGTCGTGGCCGCCGGTGTAGGCGACCAGATCGCTGGTGTAATTGTGGGGACGAAAAGACGGTCCCTGCGGATCCGCGCCAAACGCAAACTGCAAGATGCTCATCCCAGGGAGGCCGAACTTCTGTCGCAGTGCCTCCACCGGCGGGGTAATCACTCCCAGGTTCTCGGCCACAATCGGGAGTTCGCCAAACTCGTTCTGTAACGCCGACAGGAGTCGGTCTCCCGGTGTCTTGACCCAGCGGCCGTGGATAGCGGTCGGTTCTCCGCCCGGGACCTCCCAGTAAGATTCAAAGCCGCGGAAATGATCGAGCCGTACAAGATCGAAGAGGACGAGCGAGGCGCGGAAGCGCTCAATCCACCACCTGAATCCGTCGGCCTCCAGCACATCCCAGCGATAGATCGGATTGCCCCAAAGCTGCCCAGTAGCGCTGAAGTAGTCGGGGGGCACGCCAGAAACCACGGTCGGATTGCCGCGATCGTCGAGATAGAAGAGTTCCGGGCGGGCCCAGACATCCGCGCTGTCGTGCGCGACATAGATGGGGATGTCGCCCATGATGCGGATGTCGCGCTGCCGGCAATAGCCCTTGAGCTCTTCCCATTGGCGGAAAAACTCGAATTGCCAGTACTTGATGGCGTTCAACTGTGGCGCAAGCCGGAGGGTCCACTCGCTGACGGCGCGCGGGACGCGGCGGCGAATCTCCGCGTCCCATGTAGTCCAGGCGGCGCCGTTGTGCGCCTCCTTCAGGGCCATGAAGAGCGCGAAGTCGTCGAGCCAGGAACTTGCACTTTCACAGAAATGGTCGAAGGCGGCGCGATCCGCGCTCGACGCATCGGCAAAGAACGCCTGTGCCGCCCGGAGCAATACCGCTCTCTTGAATTGAATCGTTGCCCCGAAGTCGATAGGGTCTGCTGGAAAGGGCGGCGCTTGAGCCAGGTCCAACTCCTGGAGAAGTCCCTGATCGCGCAGGCACTCAAGGCTCAGCAACAGCGGGTTACCGGCAAAAGCGGAAAAGCATTGGTAGGGAGAATCGCCGTATCCAGTTGGATTGAGCGGCAGCACCTGCCACAACTTTTGTCCGGCGGCGAGCAGGAAGTCAGCGAATTCATAGGCACACGGCCCGAAATCGCCGATGCCGAAGCGGCCCGGCAGAGAGGTGCAATGCAACAAGATTCCGCTCATTCGCGGGAGTTTCACGCGGCTGATGTTCGCCGGCATCTTTTGCCCGGTCAAGCTCGGAGAGGAAAAGGCAGACATACGGCTCACCGCACCTCATACACCGTCAACGATTCGGCCGGCTCTTCGATTTGCAGTTTCCCTCCGCCGGCCTTGGCAGCGATTCCTACCGCCGGCTGCACAGAGACAAAAGCCACACATCCGGCCAATGCTGTCTCATCCACGGGCAACTGAATCTGCCTGCTCTTCTCAGCCTTGTTCACGACAATCAGGAATCTTTCTGTTGAGTGGTCTGGAGCGCATCCCAGGCCGTCCGCCGAGCGCACAAACGCAAAAACAGACTCATCCGCAAACAGGTTTTGTTCCAGACCAGTCTGCAGCGTGCTATGTGCCGCGCGCAATGCCAATAAGCTCGCGGTCCATGAGAAAACATCCTCTTCGGCAGGGGTGCGGCCAGCCTTGATGAAGGCAGTATGCGCGTCTCCCGCGAAGCCCCCGGGAAAGTCACGGCGATTATCGGGATCTTCGCCGCCAGTCATCCCAATCTCGTCTCCGGAATAAATCTGCGGCGTGCCACGCAGGGTGATCATGAGTCCAAGGGCGAGTTTGAGCGCGGGAACCGAGCCTTTGGCCTCGGTAAGAAACCGCACCGTATCATGGTTGCCGACAAACGAAACCAGCCGCTCGGGATGCGGATAAAGCGCATCTTGACTCAGGACGGCGGCCAGATCTGTCATGGGCTTGTCGTGGGCCAAAACATCGCGCAGCATGAAATAGAGGGGGAAATCGAAGGGCGTATAAAGCCCGGTATCGATGCCGTTGTGCGCGCGTCCACCGGCAAAGAATGAGGTGATCTGGGGATCGCGATTAAAGATTTCTCCGACTGTGGTCAGATTTGGATAGAGGGCGTGCAGTTGGGCATGGAAATCACGCCAGAAGGCACGGTTGACGTATGGAAACGTATCCAGGCGAATGCCGTCGAGGTTAGCTGTCTCAACCCACCAGATGGCGTTTTGAATGAGGTAGCGCGAGACTACCGGGTTCTCCTGATTCAGGTCAGGCATGGCGTCGGTAAACCAGCCAGTTGTGATGGCGCTCCACGCCTGTCTTGGGGCATGCGGGTCCACCAGTTCACGAAAATCATGCTGCGCCGCGCGGTGACTCTGGAGCGTGCCGTGAAAACAATCAGGCGCGGGGGGATCGAGCACCCACGGGTGCAGCACCCCGAGATGGTTGGGCACCAGATCGATGACCAGCTTCATGCCCCGCGCATGCAGCGCATCGGAAAGATGGCGGTAGTCCAGCAGCGTGCCGAAATGCGAATCCACCGCGTAGAGATCGGTGGCGGCGTAGCCGTGATAGGAATCGGGCATGGCGCCGTTGGACGCGACTGGGGTGGTCCAAAGCGTTGTAACGCCGAGTTGCTGCAAATAATCGAGATGCTGCTCGATTCCTGGAAGGTCGCCGCCATGCCACCCGCGCGGGGCGGCGCGATCTACGCCGGGCTGATTGTTGTGCGGGTCGCCATCGGCGAAGCGGTCGGTCATGATGAGGTAGAGCACATCGGCGGAGGAGAAACCGCGATGTGCGCCGGGATCGCGCGAGCGCTGGGCGAGCAGGAAAGGCCAGCGGGCCTGGCCCTGATCGTTGGCGGCTGCAATCCACAGAGTTTGCGCGGCGGCGGAAGCGGATTCAATCCAGAGAAAGGCCCAATGTCCGTTGGCGGAGGACTGGCTACGGAGCAGTCTGACACCCTCGCCTTGCACTGCGAATCGCACGTGCTGGAGCTTTTCGCCATGCACCAGGAGCATGGGATCAGGCAGGCCCGCCCACCAGCCGGGCGGATCGATCTTGTCGATGCAGGGAGCGCTGCCGCCCTGAGCGAGGGGGCAGGCTGGCGGTTCCTGTCCGAAAGAGGAAACCCCGCAGGCGAGCAGAAAGACAGCGAAACCGTACAGGCGCCTGGGCAGCGTCATTGCATGACCTTTCGTATCGGCAAAAGAAGCTTGGTCGCACGGTTCAGCGCGCGTGAACGATAAGCCGGATGAGATCCTCAGCGCCCCAGCGGCCTGCCGGCCGCCGGGACGCTGAGAAAGGAAAGAAAGATCAGAAGGTGAATCGAGCCGCCAACTGAATCTGCCGGTTGGTATAGAGCTGCGTTCCTTCAATCCGAGCGAAGGTTCCGTCCGTCACAGTGGAATCCGGGTTGGTGAATTCCGGCGTGTTGAAAAGGTTGAAGGCATCGCCGTGCAGTTCCATCGTGTACTTGTCGGTCAGATGGATGTTCTTCTGCAGGTTGAGATTGACTTCGCGGAATCCGGGTCCATGGATCTGATTGCGGTGCAGAGTTCCCAGACGGGAGTATACCGTGCAATTGCAGTCCACGCCGGTGGTCGTAGGTATCGATGTGGTCCACGAATTGGAACTTGTATTCAGCGTAGCAACCGAGGCGGGATTGAACCAATACGCGCCAGTGCTACCACTCGTGGCTTTGGTGTACGAGATGGGACCAAGCACGTCGGGGCGATTTCCCGGTGTTCCAGTTCCCGTGGAGAGATCTACCGGAGTTCCCGACTGTACGAGAGCGATCAGGTTGGACTGCCATCCGCCAATCAGCCAGTCCATCGGACGGGAGACATTGCCAGCAAAGTGCTGGCCGCGTCCGAAGGGCAGCTTGTAGAGGATCGAAGAGCTGAAGATCTGACGTTGATCCTCGCTGGAGTTGCCCCAGTCTAACATCGGGTTGCTGTAGATCGCCGCGGTCTGTCCCTGGAAGGCGCCGGTAGAATCGTCCAGCGCGTGTCCCCAGGCATAGGAGAAGGTGGCGACCAAGTCTTGGCCCTGGCGATGTTCCGCGCGCGCCTGCAAACCGTTGTAGTTGGACTTGCCGTCGTAGTTGTTGTAGTTGATGCTGCCCAAGTTGGGGAAGTTCAACTTTCCTGTCTCAAACTGGTTGCTGTTGTAGGGGTAGTAGGAGGAGAGGTGTCCTCCCTCGGTGCCCACGTAGGCGACGGTGACAACGTCTCTGCTGCCAAGCTGCCGTTCCACCTGCAGGTTCCACTCCATCACCTGGCTGTTCTCGTCGTGGGTGTTGACGGCGATCATGCTAAGGCCAGACGGCGGATTGTCGGGATCGAAGTTGGTCACGCCGCGGGCGGGCAGAGCCGTGGTCACCGTGGAGGGGTCGGCGTAGCTGGCGCAGTTGTAGCCGCCGTCAGCGGGGTTCGGCGTCGCACTGGCGAGCTGGCCGGTGAAGGTGACGCAGTAGCCATTCTTGGCATAGTAGTCGGAGTGGCCGCTGAAGGGCAGTTGCTCGCCAAGCTGGTTGCCGATGCCGCCGTAGTCGAGGAAGTAGAAGAGCCCAAAACCGCCACGGACTACTGTCTTTCCGTTCCCCAGCAGGTCGTAGGCAAAGCCCAGACGAGGGCCAAAGGCGTGGTAGTCCTGAGCGATGATGCTGCGCGAGATGCCGTTCTTATTCGCGATCATGACCGTTCCGGTGTTGACATTAAATGCGGACTGCTGGTTGTGCTGCTCGTAGGGATGGGTGAGAAGATCCCAGCGCAGACCCAGATTGAGAGTGAGCCGGTGGTTCAAGCGCCAGTCGTCCTGCGCAAAAAAGCCGTCTTCCGTGCCGATATTGGAGAAGTACCCAGCCTGGGAGCCGATCTCATAGTCATCCATGCCGCCGGCCAACAGTTCGGAGATCTCAAATCCTGTGAAATCGACGGTGCCGCTGTCGATCCAGAAGTAGCCCTTGCCCTCTTGCGGGTTGAAGTAGGAGACTTGCCGGCGCATCAGTGTGCCGCCGAATTTGAAGGTGTGCTTGCCCTTTTCCCAGCTCAGTGAATCCGTGAATTCATAGGTGTTCTGCGGAACCGAATAGAGACCGTAGTCACCGGTGTATTCCAGATCGCCCTTCCAACCGCCGATGAGCGCGCCGCCGGTGGTTTCCTGGTTGATGTTGGCATTCACGATGCCAAGGTCCTTGGAGACATACTGGCCGTACATGGGCGGCGAGTACCCGTAGTTGTCGCGGTTATAGGCCAGATGGGCCTCATTGACCATGGCGGGCGTGAAGACGCGTGTGTAGCCAAAGTCCCAGCCACGCGCGTGGGTCGGGTTGGTACCGGTGCCGCCGCCAGCGGGAAGGTTTTTGAACTCCGAGGTTTTGCCATTGATCGAGTTGTCGTAGCTGAAGCGGGCAAACGCCATGTCCTTGGAGCTGGCATTCCAGTCCAGGCGAACGTCGAAGGTGTTGTATTTGTTGGTTTCCGACTGATTGTCGAGGTAATTGTTGTGGTAGCGATCCACACGCGTGGGCGCGGGGAAAGCATTCAAGTAGTTCACCGCGGCCGAATTCAAACGGCCCGTGGGGATGACATTGCCCGAAAAGGGTTGGCAAGTCGTGGGATCGAAGATGTCGCCGGCATAGGCTCCGTCGGTGGAATTGCCGGCATAGGGGTTGCCCGTGACGGGGTCGGTGCCTGCAAAGCAACGCGGAAACTGGGATGTGGATCCGCTCAGGGACACCATGCCGCTATCCTGCAACTCGGAAAAGTCCCCCGTGCGCATCAGCGCGGTGGGAACCGTCAGGTAATGGGAAGGTACCGCAACGGTCTCGCGCAGCGCCTGGTAATCGCCGAAGGCAAAGAGCTTATTCTTCAGACGCGGCAGGACCGGTCCACCGATGGAGAAGCCGGGTTGGTTGCGCAGGAAGCCGCCCGGTGCGGATGGCGGAGCGCCGTTGAATTGGTAGTTGGGATTGGAATCAAAGTTCTTATCGCGATAGAACCAGAAGGCCGAACCGTGATACTGGTTGGTGCCTGACTTGAGGGAGCTGACGACGATGGCGCCGCCGGCGCGGCCATACTCGGCTGGGGCAACGCTGGTGCTGACCTTGAACTCCTGCGTGGCGTCGATGTTGGGGAAGAAGAGAATTCCGTTAATCAGGCCGTCGTTGTTGTCCACACCGTCGAGGATGTAGTTGTTGGCCTGGGGGCGGAGTCCATTGATAGAGAGGGCGGCATTGCCGCTCTCGTTGTTGCGCACCGTCTCGGCCATGTTCGAGCTGCCGCCGCCGCTGGCAATATCGCCATAGGCGCCACGGGTCACGCCGGGAGTGAGCAGGGCAAGCTGGGTGAAGTTGCGGCCGTCCAGGGGAAGGTCGGTAACCTGCGCGCCCTGGATCGTCGCTCCAATGGTTGCGTCCGAGGTATCCACGAGTGGCGCGGCCGCTGTGACCTCCACGGTGGTCGCTGAACCCGCGGGGCTCAGCTGGAAAACCACAGTCTGAGTTGCGGTAACGGTCACTGTCACCGATGCCGATTGCGACTTGAATCCCATGGCCGCAATGGTCACCTTGTAGTCGCCGCGAGGCACAGCCAGAATCTTGAATTCGCCGGAATTGTTAGTGACGGCGGTGAGTTTGAGACCATTGGCCGCATTGGCAGCGGTGACATTTGCGCCCTGAATGACGGCGCCGGTGGAATCGCTTGCCGTACCAGCGATACTTCCCGTATCCGTTTGCGCAAATAAGCCAGGCGCGACGAGGCAGATCGCCAGGATCGCAATAACCAGAAGCAGGGTGCGAACGGGGCGCTGCCTGTTGGGTAGCATTGTGGTTCGATTGAATATCACAGAGTCCTCCAAAGAAGCGTGGTGAAGCGTTGATTTCTCCGGTCCGGGAAGAGGCGGGTTTTGAGCCTCTTCTCGTATCCACGCATCAGGAAACGCCTCAAGGTCCGCAACAGTCAACCTACGCTGGGCCATTTCGCCTTCATTTGAAAGTCTCCAGATAGGTTTCATTTGTTCAACAACTTGCGGGACAATATCTCCTGCTGGTTCCCTGGTTTTGGAGTGGATCAACCGGCAAATCGAGGATTTGAGGACGCGTGTACATCGGGTTCAATTGGGTGTATCCTTCGGGTGGAATGGCAATGGGTCAACAGAGCGACGCCGCCATGCGGGTGCAGTTCGGTGTTTTTGAAGCCGACCTGAAAACAGGAGAACTGCGCCGCTCGGGTGTTCGGGTGCGGCTACAGAGCCAGCCCTTCAAGCTGCTTGCAGCGCTGCTGAGTCGGCCAGGGGAGATTGTCACCCGCGAGGAGCTGCAGCAACTGCTCTGGGGCACGGACACAACCGTCGACTTCGATCACAGCCTGGGAATTGCGGTGAACAAGCTGCGCGAGGCACTGGGCGACCATGCCGAAAACCCCCGTTTTGTGGAAACCCTGGCCAAGCGCGGTTACCGGTTCATTGCTCCGGTCAAGACATTTGATAATCAATCGCTTCCGCCGCAGGAGGGATCGCGGGCCCAGGAAGAGACAGCGACGCGAAAAACGGGCGCTTCGCCGGCATGGCTGTGGGTTGCGGGGGCGTTGGCGCTGCTCTCGGTGACGCTGGGGCTTGCTCTGCTGCTGCGCGCACCATCGCACACGCCTTTCCGCGTGGTGCAGGTGACCTATTCGGGACATCTGCTGCAGAACGACCCGGAGACAGAGAGCTTTTCCAGTTCGGTAGGGGACGGAACCCGGCTCTATTTTTCCGATATCGATAACGGCAGCCCGGAGCTGGCGGTGGCGCTGGCCGCGAATGGAGAGATCAGCCACTTTCAACTTTCATCGGAGATCGGCGCCCCTCTGATTGGCTCACTTGCGCCGGACGGTTCGAAGCTGATTGTGCATGGACATCTGCAGGCGGAGCCGGAACAGCCATTATGGATAGTGCCGACGCTCGGAGGGGATGCCCGGCGGGTGCCGAATGTTCAGGCGCACGATGCCACGTGGATGCCGGGCGGCGGAAAGCTTCTGATTGCAAGCGGAAACGACCTGATCATTGTAAGAACCGACGGCAGCGATCCGCACAAGCTGATCACCACCCCTGGTTTGGCATTTTGGCTTCGCATATCGCCAGACGGAAAGCGGGTGCGTTACACTCTTCGCGACCCAGAGAGTCAAACCACCGAGCTTTGGGAGGTGGCGGCCGACGGAACTAATCCCCATCCCCTGTTACCAGGCTGGAGCCAGCCCGCGTCAGAATGCTGCGGGAACTGGACCCCGGATGGAGAGGATTATGTTTTCCAGTCTTCGCACAATGGCCAAAGTGACATCTGGGCGGTCCGCAAGCAGCCATGGTACCTGTCCGGCCGCCAGCCTTTTCAGATCACCAACGGACCGCTCACTTTTCAGTCACCGAGCACCTCTCCGGGGCGCCACCTGGTCTATTTCATCGGGGTCGATCCGCAGATAGAGCTGTTGGAGGCCCTGCCCAAGTCCTCCGCATTCATTCCGATGGGCCAGAATCTGAGCGCGGCGGCCCTTGCCGAATACTCGCGGGATGGCAAATGGGTGGCATGGCTCAATGCCTCCGACGGTTCCTTGTGGCGCAGCCGTGCCGATGGCAGCGAACGCATCGAACTGACAACGCCGCCTCTTCGCATCTTTATCATGAGGTGGTCTCCCGATGATCGGCGGCTGGCCCTGATGGCAGAGGAGCCGGGAAAGCCATGGAAGCTGTACACAATCGACTCCGAAGGCGGGAAGCCCAGTCCGCTGCTCAGCGAGGACCGGAACGAAGCCGATCCAGACTGGTCTGCCGACGGCCGATCGATGGTTTTTGGCCGGCTGCCCGACCGCATGGACAACGGCCAGCCCAAAGCCATTTACCTTTTGAATCTGCAAACCCACAAAGCAACCGAGGTTCCCGAGTCGACCGGGTTCTTCAGCCCAAGGCTTTCTCCTGATGGCCGTTATATCGCCGCCATCCGCCTGGATCAGAAGGCGCTGCTGCTGTTTGATCGAGCGAATGAGCGGTGGACGACAGTGGCGATCCATGGAGTGGGGGATCCGACCTGGTCGCACGACAGCCGTTATCTCTATTTTCAGGATTTTCTTGAGCCGGGCAAGCCCATCTACCGCATCGCCATTCCAGCGGGCAAGCCGGAACAGGTGGCCACCATCGCCAATCTGCGCCCCCTTGCCGCGACCGACTACCGGCTGATCGGGCTGGCGCCCGGCGACCTACCGATGGTGAGCGCTCGCACCTCCACCGTCAACCTTTATAGCGTGGACCTGAACGAGCACTGAAGCGCGAATCTGATCCGCGGCTGGGCGGCCCCGAGCCTTACCGGAACGGCCGTCCTTTTACCTGGCCTGATCCCTCGCGCAGGGTGATGAGCTGGTTGGACGCGACAGACTTCATCGACTCGACCAGCCCGCGGGGCCAGTGAACTTCAATATCCGCCGTGGTTGCGGCACCCAGACCGAAGTGCAGCCGCGGGTCGTTGGCGGAGATGAAGCTGGAACTGCTCAGCAGCTCCTGCACCTGCACCTTGCCGCCATACCGCACCAGAACGCGCGCACCGATTGCGCTGCGATTGCTCTTCGTGCCTTCCAGGCGAATCTTGATCCAGCGATTTCCTGGCGGTGCGTCGTTGCGGAGCAGAGAAGGCGGCTCATTCACATTCATAATGAGCACGTCCATGTCGCCGTCGTTGTCGAAATCGCCAAACGCCGCGCCACGAGCGCAATGGAGCGCCTCGATGCCGGGGCCGGCCTCGGCGCCAAGTTGAACGAACTTTCCGTTGCCTTGATTGCGAAACAGGATCGACGGGCTCCGCGCCGGAAACCTAGAGTTCACGCGCGCAACCTCCGGATACACGGTGCCGGTCGAGAGCAGGATATCGGGATAGCCATCGTTATTGAAGTCGACAATGCCGGCGCCAAAACAGACAAAACGCGTCTCCTTGTTCAGACCCGCCTCGATCGTTACATCGTCGAAATTGCCTTTGCCGTCGTTGCGGTAAAGACCGGGAGCCTGGTTGTAGTAATGGGTCTTCACCAGGTCAGTATGACCGTCCAGGTTGTAGTCGCCGACGCCCACCCCCATCCCGCCCATCTGCCGGCCCTCACCGCTGAGAGCAACACCGCGAAACAATGCCTCCTCGCGGAATGTGCCGTCGTGGTTATTCATCAGCAGCATCGATGGCGTCGAATCGCAAGCCACGAAGATATCCGGCCAACCGTCCTCATCGGCATCGATGCAGACCACCGTCAGTCCGTAAGATCCGCGAAATCCTTCAACCCCAGACTCCTTCGATACATCGGTGAAGGTCCCGTCGCCGTTATTCCGGTAAAGAAAGTTCCGGGCTTTGGGAAGGCCTTCGGGGCCGCACATGGTGGCCACGCCCTCGTAGTTGCAATTGGGCACGGCCAATGAGGGCTTGGGAGCGTTTGCCAGATCGATTTCCAGGTAGTTGGAGACAAATAGATCGAGCAGGCCGTCGCGGTTGTAGTCAAAAAATGCGCAGCCGGTGCTGTAGCGCGTTGTGGGATAAAGCAGGCCGGCCTGTGCAGTCACATCTGTAAATGTCCCGTTTCCGTTGTTCCGATACAGCTTGTTCTGTCCGTAGTTAGTGAGGAATAGGTCCTCAAAGCCATCGTTGTTGTAATCACCCACGCAAACGCCCTGTGCCCAACCGGTGTCCACGAGGCCAGCCTTGGCGGTTACGTCGGAGAACGTGCCGTCGCGGTTGTTTCTGTACAAGCGGTTGGTGGCGTCAGGCGGAGTGTTTTCCAACCGCCGCCCGCCTGGAATGAAGATGTCGATCCATCCGTCGTTGTCATAGTCGATGAAGGCGCAGCCGGTGCCCATCGACTCCACGATGTACGTAAAACTGTCCAGTTCGCCGTATACCATCGTAGCGGTGAGTCCCGCGGCATGTGCGACATCGACAAAACGGGAGAACGGCGGCGTGGGCTTCTCCGCCGGGAGCGCATTCAGGAGTTTGCGGGGAATAAGAACCGGAGCCAGAGCCGCAGGGACGGCGCGCAGCAGTTTGCGGCGCGTCCATGGAGCGGTTTTCCTGTTGTTGCCCATCTTGTTATCCATGAAAGCCAGTAACCCTCACCGCTCCAAAAAATCGCTTAGTGCTGGCTTGCCCCAGCCGCCAGTTTCCTGCTCAGGTCGAGAGCGCCCGGGTTGTTCGGATCAAGCTGAAGAGCATTTGCCACAGCCTCCTCCGCCTCTGGGATTCGCGACTCTGCGCCCAGGGTGGCTGCCAGCGAGAGCCAGGCCTGGGCGTTCCTCGGGGCAGCCTTCAACGTCAGCCGGAATTGCCGTTCAGCCGCCGTATTGTCGCCCGCCTGGAATTCCAGGTAGCCCAGCGCGTATTGTGCAGGGAACAAATTCGGATCGACCGCGATCGCCTGTTCCAGCGCCGTTCGCTCGCCCGCCAGATCGCTCATCTCTCGCAGAACAAGAGCCAGCCTGTACTTGAGCGCGGCATCGTCGGGCTCTGCCGCGCACGCCTCGCGATACAGTTCGGCGGCCTTTCGGTTGTCTCCGGCTTTCGCGGCCTCGGCGCCCTCAGTCGCTTTCAGCACGGCCAGGGATTGATCCGATTCTTCCTTGAGCGTTTGCTGGTAAAGCTTCAGTTGCCGCTGCGCTTCCTCGGTCTCTCCCAGCGTGCGCAGAACCCTGGCTAGCTCAAAGTGGACCTGCGCCGAGTTTGCGCCGAGTTCGATTGCTTTTTCAAGTTGTGCGCGGGCCCCTTTTGCATCGTGAAGCTCCACCAGCACCAGTCCCAGGTTCACGCGGGGGTTGTAGTCGTTGGGGCTCTGGGCTACCGCTTCTTCAAGGTGTTTGCGCGCTGCCTCATAGTCGCCCGCCTTGCGCTCCAGAAAGCCGTTCAAATTGAGAAAATCGGTGTCATGCGGAGCCAACTCCAGCAAATGGCGCCCCAACGCCGCCGCCGCATCGTTGTCTCCGGTAACCACCAGTGTCCGCAGGTAGATGCGCTGCGCCTCGATGTCTTTGGGGTTTTTGCGGGCAAGATCTTCAGCCAACTCTCGCGCTGCCGCATTATGCGATTCGTGGGCGTAGAGCGACACCAGCGCCCCGGTAAGGCCAACAGAATCTGGGTAGCTCTTGAGTCCTTCGGTCAGCACCTGTGCCGCCTCATCGAACATCTGGGCCTTCCTGTAGGCCAAGGCCAGATCGAGTATAAGGTTCTGGTCGCGCGGGGCTGAGCGCAGACGACGGATGGCCGTTTCGTAATCCTTCAGCGAGATCAGTGCTTTGGCCAGCCCGTCGAGCGCCTTGATCGAGGTGGGATCGTTTTTAAGACCGGCTTCAAAAGCTTCGACAGCGCATGTGGTTCTGTGATTTTCACTAAACCATTCACCCAAAGCCGCATAGGCCTCTGCGTTTGGATGGGCGACGAGGCGTGCCTCCAACGCCGGCGGCCCAGAACACGTTTCCGCCCATGCCGGCCGGCCTGCCATCAGGCAGGGAACAAGCATGAGCACAAGCTTGACGCGCACCAGCGAGATGGAAACGCTACCGGTAGAACGATCTGAACCAGTAATTGACATGACTCCCAGCCCCGAGAATACTCGCGCCGCTGCAACGCTTGCAAGCGGAACTCAACGGCGGTTGCACCGCGAATGCAGCGCATAAACCGGGCCGCGAAGGGCAGTCTGATCTTATCCTCATCGCTTCGAAACTGGACGCGGAACACAGGTGCTCAACAGCTCTGAGCTGCGTGGGATATCTCTGAGGCCGGACGCAATTGCGACGCAGCAAGAGCCCTCTTTGGAGTTTGCCCGCCGCCTGCTGACGGATTATGGGCAAGCGGGAACCTTCCCTTCCGTCGATGGGAACATCTGCCCATAAGGCAAGCTAAGGATGGCACGGTACCGCTCTTGTCGCTCCCAAAACTGTGGCCTCGATGTCTGCCAGGTAAGCGCACGGCATGTGAAGAACGTGCCAGGACGCAAAACGGAACTTGGGATTCTTAATGCGGATTGCTCCTGATTCAATAGTTCGCTACAAGGACAGGCGGCCATTAAAACGAATGAACATTCTATTATAAATGACTTATAGAGTGCCGGGAGGGGGGGTCGAACCCCCATGACCGCAAGGGTCGGCGGATTTTGAGTCCGCTGCGTCTGCCAGTTCCGCCATCCCGGCTCAGGGTGGGAATCCGCTCTCAAAGTATCGCACAGGGCTTG
>Ga0302320_10004462_pt1 | contig 31807 bp, 33 predicted proteins | sample Bog_T0_3_FD_202130 | JGI IMG/M metagenome (GOLD analysis project Ga0302320, IMG submission 202130) | Peat permafrost microbial communities from Stordalen Mire near Abisko, Sweden - Bog_T0_3 | ecosystem: Environmental > Terrestrial > Soil > Wetlands > Peat | place: Sweden: Abisko, Stordalen Mire... | reverse complement strand
CCGCAGCTTGCCCCTGTCCGCCTCGGAGAGAAAGCGGCGAAAGGAGCCGCCCATCACCTCCTCCAGGGGGCACCTGACCATCTTGGCGAAGCACCGGTTGGCGTATAGAATCACCTTGCCGGCCGTCATTGTGAGGGCCCCCTCGTTCATGGACTCGATCAGCACGCGGTAGGCGTGCTCGGCGCCTGCCAGCGTAAACACCCGCTCGCCTTGCTTGCCGGCGACCACGACAGCATCCACTTCTCCGTTGCGGATGGCCCGGAGCGTCTCGTCCGCCTCGGCCAGCCGCTCGCGCAGTCCTTTGATTTCGCGCGACATCGCCGGCCGCCAGGAAAGTTGCCCCCGGACGGTTTTCAAGGAGCCGTCTCACCCTTTGTGTGCAAATCCAGCCCGACAAACAGGCCGGCTTTGCCCGACAGGTTGCCGATCAGCCGGCGAATCGGCCTCGGGAATTCCCGGACCAGCGTTGGTGTTGCAACGATCTGGCCATCCCGGGCCAGAATGGGCTGCTGGTAGACATCAATCACCTTGAGTTCAAAGTTGCCCTTCAGCTCGGCCTTGCAAAGCTCTCGCACGCGCAGGAGGGCCTGGCGCGATCGGGCCGTTGCCCCCGCCACGTACAATCGCAGGACGCATGTGCCCGGGTGCGCGGCCGCCAGCGTCTTTTCAAAGGCCCTGGTTGCGCGCCTGGTCTTCTCGTTGGCTTTCATGGGGGTTCATTCCGGTCAATTGGCCGGACGCAAATCCAGACCGACGAGCACGCGTTCGGTGTCGGACAGGTCGCCGATGATTTTCCGCACGGGCTGCGGCAGCTTGCGCACCAGCGTGGGAATGGCCAGGATCTGGTCGCCCCTGGAGAGTTCAGGCTGGTCGATTAGATCAACCACCTCGATGCTGTAGCAGCCGTTCAGGTGGGTTTCGCAGATCCTCTTCAGGTTCGAGAATGCAGCCAGCGATTTCGGCGTCTGTCCGGCCACGTAAAGCCGCAGTTGCCAGAGTTTCTCCCGACGGCGCTGGATGCCGGAGGCCCTTCGTTTCACCGTCTTGGTTCTCATCGTTGGTCTTTCGTTTGGGTTTTGCCCGGCTTTCCGGCCCATGCCCTGATCCCATCGGCGTGCCGAAGGCGCGACAATTCCGACCGCTCCGCCGTCAAAACCTGAGTTCGCGCGCCCGCCTGGTTGTCCAGGCGCCGCAATTCAAGTTCCTCGCATTCGTATTCGCTGCGCAGCCCGGCGATCTGCTGTTCGAGCGTCGAGCGCTTGCGCTCCAGTTCGCGCTTCCGACGGGAGGCGTCCTGCTGCCCGGCCAGCGCCTCGGCCTTTTCGCGCGCCGCCTGCGCGACGCGGGAGGCGCCGGTCAGGACGCCGCTGGGGCCGATGTAGGCGTCGACTAGGTCGATGCCCCGGTTCGAGATCAGAAATTCGCGAACCTGGTTCGAGTGCGCCATCCCGCGGGCCTTGAGCACGTAAAGCACGCGGTTGCGTTCGCCGTTGCCCTCGAAGTCCTGCAGCAGCAGCCACGAGTCCATGAGCGACGACATGGCGATCTCGCTTTGCTGCAGAGCGTGGCCGCCATGCGTCAGGCTGGTGAAGAACGACGTGACACGCTCTCCTTTCAGGAAGTCGATCAGGCGCGTCACCATGCCCTTGGTTTCGGAGTCGGTGCCCGCGACCAGCAGGCTCGTGATCGGGTCCACAATGACGACGGCGGGTTTGAATGTGGCGATCTCCCTGAACATTGTGGCCAGGTGCATCTCCAGCCCGCAGAGTGTCGGCCGGGCGGAGTGGAACCGAAGAAGGCCGCGCTCGACCGGCAGTTCCAGGCGCAGCCCGATGGAGCGCATGTTGCGGACGATCTGGTTTGGGGATTCCTCGAATGAGAAGAAGAGCACGCGATCGCCGCGCTGCGCGGCAGCCTGGGCAAAATGGGCGGCGACGCTGGTCTTGCCGGTGCCGGGCGTTCCCGTGAGCAAAACGCTGCTGCCCCGAAAGAAGCCACGCCCGCCCAGCATAGCGTCCAGGCGCGGAATTCCGGTCGACACGCGTTCACCCGAAACCTTGTGGTTCAGCCCCAGCGAAGTGATGGGGAGGACGCTGAGCCCATCCTCGCCGATGAGGAAGGGAAACTCGTTGGTGCCGTGCAGCGAACCGCGGTATTTTACCACCCTCAGGTGCCGCGTGGCTATCTGGTCGTGGACCCGGTGGTCTAGAAGGATGACGCAGTCGGACACATATTCCTCGAGCCCGTGGCGTGTGAGCTGTTCCCGACCGCGCTCGGCCGTGATGACGGCGGTCACGCCTTTTTCCTTGAGCCAGCGAAAGAGCCGGCGCAGCTCGGCGCGCAGGATGGCTTCATTGGGCAGGCCCGCAAACAGCGCCTCGAGCGTGTCCAGCACCACGCGCTTGGCACCGATGGAGTCGATCGCGTGGTTGAGACGGACGAAAAGTCCCTCCAGATCGTACTCGCCGGTTTCCTGTATCTCGCTGCGTTCGATATAGACGTAGTCGAGCACGATCTTCCTGCGCCGGACCAATCCCGCCAGATCGAACCCGAGCGAGGCGACGTTGCTCTTCAACTCACCGCCTGTCTCCTCGAATGACATGAAGACGCCGGGCTCGCCGAATTGGACGGCACCGCGCACGAGGAATTCCATGGCCATGAGCGTTTTGCCACAGCCCGCTCCGCCGCATACGAGCGTGGGCCGCCCACGCGGCAATCCGCCATTCGTGATTTCGTCGAGCCCATGAATGCCCGTGGGGCACTTGGGCAGGCACACGGCTGAGCGGGTCGGTCGCTGAAGATTGTTTTTCATTGAAAACGTCTCACCATCAATGTTCGCAAAAGTTACAGCCGATTGAGAGCCGTGGATATGGGGTTTTCCCCTCACGGCCGAGGCGGTTGTTGCGCTTGCCGCGGGATATTTGCCGGCCGGCGCGCCAAACGACGATCAGAGCCCTTTTGGCCCGCCCATCACCGAGATTCGCGCCGACGGCTACGGAGGCCGGACCGCCGAAAGGCAACCGCAGCCCTTTCTTTCGGAGATCATTTCAACCAGGATTGGAAGACCGTGGGCCGCCTTGATCGCGCACACAGCGGCGCCGCGAGCGTGCGGCCATGGCGATAACACCCCATATCGCCGGGAAGTTTATCCGGGTATCTTGAGGAGATGAAAACATTCATTCTTCCAACCCAGTCTCATTCGCCCTCGGCCCGCGCGGCACGGCGTTTCTCCCCCGTCTTCGCATGCCTGGGCGCCATCGGCCTCCTGGCCGGCTGCACCACCGAGCCGGAATCGCATCTCGTATCCGCCCCGCCCCCACCTCCGCCAAACCGGGCGGTGATGGTGACGACGACCACTACCACGCCCGTGGCGGTCGCAGTTGCTACTCCCGCCGTGTATGTCGGCAACACCGCCTATGCGACAAGCGCAGTGCCCGTCATGAGCACCACTGTAGTGACCCAGGCCCCGCCTGCCCTCCAGCAGGAAGTCGTGCTTGCCCAGCCGACGCCCCAGCATGTTTGGCTCGCCGGCTACTGGACGTGGCGCAACGAGCGGTATGAATGGATGGCCGGACATTGGGAACTGCCGCCGAATCCGGGTTCGGTGTGGACTGCGCCGCGCTGGGAACAGCAGGGCAATGCCTACCGGTTCTACGAGGGCAGTTGGAGCTGATTAGCCGCAGGTTCGGTTTCGGATCCGTCAGGGGTCTATCTGTGACCATACCGTCAACACCAGCCCAGGAGGCGGCAAGGCCGGAAACAACCCAGGCGATCGTTGCGAACGACCTGACGAAAACCTTCGGAGAAGGCGATGCCAGGATGACGGCCGTGGACCGCGTCGGGCTCGTCGCCCACTTTGGCGAAATGCTGTTCATCGTCGGTCCCTCCGGCAGCGGAAAGACCACGCTGCTCAGCATGATTTCCGGCATTCTGCGTCCGGATGGCGGCACGGTGACGGTGAAAGGGACCAATATCTGGACCCTGAGCAAAGACCAGCTGGCCGACTTCCGGTTGAATACCGTCGGCTTCGTCTTCCAGGATTACCACCTGTTTCCGAGGCTGACCACGGCCGAGAATGTCGCGATCCCGCTGATCTTGAAGCAGCGCAATTGGGACGAATCGATCGCCGAGGCGGAGAAATTTCTCGCGATCGTCGGCTTGAGGGCCAAGGGCGGGATTTTGCCGGTGAAGCTCTCGGGCGGCGAGCAACAGCGCGTTGCTATCGCCCGCGCCGTCGTCAGCAGTCCGGAGATCCTGATTCTCGACGAACCCACGGCCTCCCTGGACGGGGACACCGGCAGGATGATCATCTCCTTTGTAAAACAGAAGATTCTCAACCAAAGCCGCTGCATCCTGATCGTCACCCACGATGCGCGCATCAACGAGTACGCGGACCGGATTCTCCACATGGAAGACGGTCATCTCTCCGCGGCGGACAAGGGCACCGAATGAAAACAACCGAGACTGACTCCGGGGGCAAAACAGCCAAGCCGAAGTCCGCAGCCGACACAGCCGGGCCATTGCCCAAAGACAAGACGGCTGAGCCAAATGCAAAGCCGGCCGAGCCATTGCCTGAAAACAAGGCCCATAAGCCAACCGAGCCCGGGGCAAGGGCAGCCAGACCCAGGTTCAAAGCCAAGGCCGCAGAGCTGCGGTCCAAAGCCGGGACAGCCGAGACTGCGCCCGAAGACAAGGCCGCAGAGGGGCTGCCCGAAGACAAGCCCGACAAGGCGGCCGAGACTGCGGCAAGCGCGTCCGCGCCCGACACCAAGGCGGCAAAGCCCAGGGTTGAAGCCAGGAACAAGATTATCTTCTCAGTGGCGGCATTGGGCGTCATGGCCGCTCTGGTCGCCGCCTATTTCTTTGGGAGGGAGAGGAAGGCCCAGCCCCCTGTGTTCAAGCCGGTCAGCAGTCCATACGACTCGGCGATCTATGCCAACGGCATCATCGAGAGCGACCAGTCGAGCGGTTCGAACATCAATATCTATCCCGAAGTCTCGGGTACGATCACCCAGGTGTTTGTGCATGAGGGCCAGCAGGTGCCGGCCGGTGCTCCCCTGCTGACCATCGACGACTCGGTGCAGAGGGCGACCACCGAGCAGTTGCGCCTGCAGTCTGAGGCTGCCCTGGCATTGCTGAACGAACTCAAGGCGGAGCCAAGAATGGAGACGCTTGCGATTGCGGCGGCGCAGGTGGATCTGGCCGAATCCAACCTGAAGGTCGCACGCGACCAGTATGACAAGGACCGCGCATCCTACGACATCGACCCAAGATCGATCAGCAAGGACGCGCTGGATACGGCAGCCGACAACGCCAGGCAGGCGTCCTCCGCACTGGAGGTGGCCCGAAGGCAGTATGACCTGACAAAGGCCGGCGCATGGAGCTACGACGTCGACAGCCAGGAAAGGACGTGCAAGGCGCTCGATCAGGCCTACCGGGCGGCTGGCGCGCTGCTGCAAAAGTATTCAATCAAGGCGCCTATCGACGGAGTGGTGCTGTCCCTCTATGCGGCGGTCGGCAGCTATGTGTCGTCCCAGGGGGCCTACGACCCCTACACGCAGGCATACGACCAGCTCGCTATCATGGGACCTCCCCAGGACCACATGGCCGTGCGCTGCTATGTCGACGAGATATTGATCTCACGGCTGCCGTCCAAGTGGCACATTCGCGCGCAGATGTCGATGACGGGCTCCGACGTCAAGGTGCCGCTCGAGTTCGTCCGGGTGCAGCCCTATGTTTCGCCGAAGATCGAGCTGTCCAATGAGCGCCAGGAGAAGGTCGACCTGCGCGTGCTGCCGGTGATCTTCCGCTTTCAGAAGCAGGACATTCCGGTTTATCCAGGCCAGCTTGTGGACGTGTACATAGGCCAGCAGTGACGCCGCACCCCCGACAGCGAATGCGATGAACGCCTTTCGATCATCAGTTCCCCGGGCGGCTTTCCTCTGCGCCGTCATGGCGGCGCTCGGAGCCTGCTCGGTTGGTCCCGATTTTGTCCGGCCGGCCCTTCCCTATGCGGGCCGGTATACGCGCGAGCCGCTGGCTCCTGCCACGATCGCTGCGGACGGCCAAGCTCAGCATTTCACCCCCGACGCTTTGCTGATGGCCGATTGGTGGCGGCTCTTCAAGTCAGCCCAGCTGGATGCGCTCGTCCGCCAGGCAATCGCCAGCAATCCGACCCTTCAGGCGGCCGAAGCCAGCCTGCGGCAGAGCCAGGACAACCTGCGCGCCGGATACGGAGTATTCTTCCCGCACGCCGATGCCGGCCTCGGAGCCATCCGGGAGCGCACGACGACCTCACAGCAGGGGCTCCAGACGCCCGGCACAATCTTCAATCTTCTGACATTGAGCGGCACCGTCAGCTATGCCCTCGATGTTTTCGGCGGCGAGCGAAGGACGGTGGAGGGATTGCGGGCACAGGCGGACTCCCAGCGTTACGCAAGCATGGCGGCCTATCTCACGCTGTCGGCAAACGTCGTTGAAACCGTCATCGCGCGCTCAGCCTACGCAGCCCAGATCCGCGCAACCGAGCAGCTGATCGACTTGGAAAACCAGCAACTGACGCTCGCCGAAACACAGGTCCGTGCCGGCACAGCCCCGTATTCAACCGTGCTCGGCATACGCAGCCTGATCGCTGCCGACCAGGCCCTTCTGGCTCCGCTCAGGCAGAGGATCAGCCAGTCCGAGGACCTGCTGGCAACGCTGGAAGGGACAATGCCGTCCAAAGTAGTCCTGCCCGACATCGAACTGACGGGCCTCGAATTGCCGGCCGACCTGCCGCTGAGCCTGCCGTCCGACCTGGTTCGCCAGCGCCCCGACATCCTTTCCGCGGAAGCGCAACTGCATGTGGCCAGCGCCGGAATCGGCGTCGCGACCGCTGCGATGTTTCCCAGCTTCAGCCTGAATGGCACCTATGGCGCCGCCAGTGCCAGCCTCGGCCATCTGTCGGCGGCCAACGCCAGGTTCTGGAGCGTCGGCCCGTCGGCCACGATTCCTGTGTTTCAGGGTGGCGCCCTGTGGTATGGCAGGAAGGCGGCGATCGACGCCTTCCAGCAGTCGCAGGCGGACTACCGGCAGACCGTGTTGGCGGCATTTGCGCAGGTCGCCGATTGCCTGAATGCGCTCGGGCACGATGCCGAGGCGCTCCAGGCGCAGGTCGAGGCGCGGAACGCCGCCAGCGAGGCCCTCAGCCTGTTGCAGGCCAATTACCGCGCAGGCCTGGTCGCCTACCCGGAGGTTCTGCTCGCCGACGTGCAGCTGCACGAGGCGACCGTTGCATGGCTGCAGGCCGTGGCGCAGCGCCAGCAGGACACCGTCGCACTGTTCGAGGCGCTCGGCGGAGGCTGGTGGAACGGGAACAGCCCGGCAGGCGAAGGCGGCGTGCCATGAAATACAGCGGCATCCTGCGGATCGGCTTCAAGCTGCTGGTGAATGACAAAGGGAAGTTCTCCGCCCTCTTGATCGGAATCACTTTCGCCGTGTTCCTGATGATGCAGATGACTGCGATGTTCGCCGGAATTCTCGACCGCGGCTTCGCGACTGTCACCAATATAGGCGCGGCGATGTGGGTCATGGACCCGGCGGTCAATACGGCCTCCAGTGCGATCCCGATGCCCGATTACCTGCTTGACGCGGTGCGCAGCATCGATGGCGTCAGCTACGCGGTGCCCCTCTTCATGGGCGGAGCCCTGGTCAAGCTCGAGGATGGCGCTTATCAATCCGTCTATGTCGTCGGTTTGGACGATGAAAGCCTGTTCGGCCGCCCCGAGATCGAGCAGGGCAATATCCTGGACATTTACAACGACAACACCTTCTTCGCGGTCGACGACGCTGAATTCGCAAAGCTGGAAAACCCGAAGATCGGCACGTCATTCGAACTCAACGACCACCGCGGCACGATCGTAGGCATCGCCCGGGTCGCCTCGAACGGGCTGAACGGCATACCGACGCTGTACACGACCTACAACCGCGCGATTGAGTACATCCCGTCGACGCGTTTCACGATATCCTACATATTGGTGCAGCCCAAGGGAGCCACGGCCATCGCGGGAATCAAGCAGCAGGTCGGCAAACTGGGTTACGTGGCCTATACTGCGGATGAATTCAAGAAACGCATCTCTGATTACTACACCTATCAGACGGGCATAGGCACCAACATCCTGCTGATGACGGTGATCAGCTTCATCGTCGGTCTGTCGATCTCAGGGCAGACCTTTTACACATTCATCCTCGAGAACCTTGAGAAGTTTGGCGCACTGAAGGCCATAGGTGCCAAGGGACGCGAACTGATCTACATGATCCTGTTCATGGCAACCTTCACGGCGCTGACCGGCTACGGGCTGGGCGTCGGCCTGGTGACTCTCATGATCTGCATCGCCCGAGCCCGGCTGCCCAATTACGCCGCGATGATCACGTTCGGGAACCTGGGCCTCGCCTTTGGCATGGTCCTGCTGATCGCCGGCATCTCAAGTTATATAGGGATTCGCAAGGTCCTGAGAATCGAGCCATTCGACATCTTCCGCGGATGACGGCCCGTGGGCTAGCACGAAGATTTCATGAAGCACGTGGAATCGCAGCCAAAATGCCGGGCACAAAAACCCTCATGCTCCCTCGATGGCCTGCTAGGCCACCTTCGGTCGCCTTCGGCTTCTTTCGCTCCGGCTTTTTGGCTGATCTTTCCCCGTGTTCATTAGATCTTCGGGCTGATGGTAACACCCCATACCGTGCCTTGGCGCCGGATGCTACCCTGTCCGGCAACCGCTTCCGACGATGGGCACCAACGCTTGCCTTACCTGCCGCCTATGCGGCCAAGAACACCGGCGAGTCCATCTTGAGCCCGGAGAAAAGGCGCTGTGCGTCCGCTGCGGCGCCATGCTGGAAAGGGGCGCCCGGTCAGGACCCGACAAAGCCCTGGCCCTTTCAATCACCGGCCTGGCGCTCTCCGTGCCCGCAACGCTGCTGCCATTCGTCAGCGCAGGTGTGCTGGGTGGCCAGCGGACCAGCCTCCTTTTCACCGGCGTAGGGAGCCTTTGGAACGGCGGCATGCGTCCGATGGCAGTCCTCGTCTTCGTTTGCGGCTGGCTTTTGCCGCTCGCGCTTCTTGCCAGCTTTGCAATCCTGCGCGCGCCTTCGGGACCGGGCCTGGAGAAGCCCGCCCTCCTGCGCCTGTCCCGGGTTGCCGGAGCCCTGGAGCGGTGGGCGATCCCTGAGGTGCAGGTTCTGGCCGTCCTCGTCGCCCTGATGAAACTTGGGGACTCCGTCGACCTCACGATCGGTCCCGGATTCTGGTGCTACTGCGGAATGGCTCTCTCGCTCTTGGTTGCGCGGCACAGTTTCGAGTTCGATTCGACCGTCCCGCTTCAAAATGCCGGCCATCTCGAGGTTGGCGCCCGGCCATGAACGCCCTTCCCGCGCACGCCGCGCCCAGCGGCACCTCATCCTCAGCCGCACTGGCATTGGCCGCGGCGGCAATGCTTGTGCCGGCCAATCTCCTTCCGGTGCTCAGCACGGAATCGTCCGGCAGCAACCGCAGCGACACGATACTCTCCGGCGTCGTCCAGCTTTGGCGCCAGGGGCTTTGGGCGATCGCGGCAATCGTGTTCACGGCGAGCATTCTGATCCCGTTCCTCAAGCTTGCAGGCCTGGCGTGGCTCCTTTTCAACGCGCATCGCGGCCCAGCTGGGAACTCGCGGCGCCTTACGCGGATATACGCAACAATCGATTTCATAGGGCGCTGGTCGATGCTCGACGTCTTCCTGGCCGCATTCCTGACGGGCCTGGTGCAGTTCGGTGAGTTTTCGACCGTAGTGCCCCGCAGCGGACTCATTGCATTTGCCGCGGCGGTCGTGCTGACCGTGCTCGCGACCCAGGCGTTTGACCCGCGGCGTCTCTGGCCCGCGCCCGCTCCCTGCCCACCATGAGCTCCCCGCCACCGCCAAAAGTCTCCCGCGCCCCAGCGTTCCCGCTCATCTGGACAGTTCCAATGATAGCCGTCGCGATCGGGGGGTGGATGGGGTTTAGCGCGCTGTATCACCGCGGGCCCGGAATCGCGATCGATTTTGCCGATGGCTCGGGGGTCGAGACCGGAAAGACCGTGCTTGAGTACAAGGGGGTCCAGGCGGGAACCGTGGAGGCGGTTGAGCTCAAACCGGGGTTGGGTGGCGTCCGGGTTCGGCTGCGTCTGAAAAGGAGCGCCGCATCGCTCGCCAACGCCGGGGCGCGCTTCTGGATCGTCCATCCCGAAATCGGTTTCTCGGGCGTCCGGGGACTCGATACCCTTGTCACCGGCGTGCGCCTTAATGTGCTGCCCGGCGAGGGGCCGCCCGCAGAGCTATTCACCGGCCTCGAAAAGCCGCCTGCTCCGGATGTCACCGACCAAGGCCGGGCCTTTCTGCTGCAAAGCGACCGCCTGGGCTCGCTCACGACAGGCGCTCCGGTGTTCTACCGCGAATTCAAGGTCGGGCAGGTGGAAGCCAGCCGTCTCTCCCCCGACTCAACACTTGTGCTGATCCGCGTCCACATCGACGCCCCCTACGCCGATCTCGTGCGCACAAGCTCCAGATTCTGGAACACCGGCGGATTCTCATTCAAAGTCAGCCTCTTCGGCGGAGCCGAACTCAAGGATACGTCGCTTGAGTCCCTGGTAACGGGAGGAGTCGCCTTCGCGACCCCCGACGAAGGCGCTTTGGCGCCCGCGGCGCCGGGCGACGCGCTGTTCGTCCTGGCGGGGGAGCCTGACAAAGCCTGGCTGAAGTGGTCTCCCAGGATCCCGATCAAATCGGCGGAGGTCGCGGCGGAGCCTCCATCCGGCAAGGAAATCCTGACCAAGCTCATGAAGCCGTGACTGTTGCAAGCGATGCGAAGCGATGGTCTGGCGGGTTACACCCTATGGCATGCCCGCGATTTTCGGCTTAAACTGGGCGGCCGATGCAAAACAAGATGCGCCACGGTCGCCAACCGCCAACCTGAACGGCCCTGTGCGTCGTGAAAACCAGCAGCCTCGAACATGACGAGCTGATAATGCGGCTAAAGTGTCTGGCCGCCGCATTGTTCAGGCCCGATATCCCCAATCCGGGTGCGATTGCCGACGACCTGCCTCTCATTGGCGGAAGCCTCTGTCGCGACTCCATCGATGCGCTCGAGCTGGCCATCTGCATCGAAGAGGAGTTTGGAATCGCGATTCGCAGCGAATGCGATTCGCAAGGCGTTTTCAACAGCTTCGCCAGTCTGGCGAGTTTCCTTTGCGCCCATGCACCAGCAGCCAGGGCTGCCCGCCGCCCCGTCCCGGCAGGCGTTCAGGCGCCCGCCGTCCCGTCAGCAGGCAGGGCCCGATCCTCGCATTCCAGGGTTATACCATCATGCCAGAGCACGACTCCGTTGAAACTGGCCCGCTCGCTGCCGGCCTGACTGGCGATGAGGCCAGCCACCGGCTGGAGAGATTCGGCCCAAACACCGTTGCCGATACCGCCGTCCGACCGTTGCGCAGGGCGCTGGCTGAGTTCTGGGCTCCCGTACCATGGATGCTGGAGGCGGCAATTGTGCTCGAGCTCTATCTTGGAAAGTGGGTCGAGGCTGCGATCATCGCCGTTCTGCTGGTCTTCAACGCCGCCCTCGGTTTTTTCCAGGAAGGCCGCGCCCAGGCGACCGTTGCCGCGCTCAAGTCCCGGCTCGCCCTCAGTGCGTCGGTGCGCCGGGACAATGCATGGGCGACGGTGCCCGCCGCGGCCCTCGTGCCGGGAGATATCGTAAAACTCTCGGTCGGCGCCGTAGTCGCCGCCGACGTGCGACTGACGGAGGGCGCGGTACTATTGGACCAGTCCATGCTCACCGGCGAATCGATCCCCATCGAGGCCGGGCCCGGCCTGCAAACCTATGCCGGAGCGCTCGTGCGCCGCGGCGAGGCCGTCGCCGAGGTGACGGCAACCGGAGCCCACACCAAGTTTGGCCGCACTGCGGAATTGGTTCGCACAGCGCACGTCGAAAGCACACAGCAGAAGGCAGTGGTGCGCGTGGTGCGCAACCTGGCCCTTTTCAACGGCTGCGTCATCCTCGGGCTGGTCGGCTATGCCCGCGTCCTGCATTTGCCGGCGGGTGAGATCGTCCCCCTGGTGCTCACTGGGATTCTGGCATCGATCCCCGTTGCGTTGCCGGCGACCTTCACCCTCGCCGCCGCGTTGGGCGCCCGGGCCCTGGCCCGGCTGGACGTCCTTCCGACGCGGCTCTCCGCTGTCGATGAGGCCGCCAGCATCGATGTTCTGTGCGCGGACAAGACGGGCACATTGACGCGCAACGAGCTGAAGGTGACAGCCGTATGGGCCATGCCCGGATTCGACGAATCGCGCGTGCTGGGGATCGCCGCACTCGCCAGTTCGGATGGGGGACAGGATCCCGTGGACGCGGCCATTCGGCTGGCCGCTTCGCAGGCCCCGGCCTCCGGCCTGCCGAAACAGGGCAAGTTTACGCCCTTCGATTCCGCCACCAAGATCTCCGAGGCCGCCTGCGTCGATCCGGGCGGGACCGCCGTCCGGGCCGTAAAGGGAGCCTTCGCCGCTGTCGCGGGCCTGACGCCGCCATCGCCGCAGGCGGCCGCAAAGGAGAAAGAGCTGGAGGCACAGGGTTTCCGGGTATTGGCCGTCGCCTTGGGCCCTCCGCAGACCCTCAAACTCGGGGGCCTTATCGGCCTCAGCGATCCGCCCCGGGGCGATTCGGCGGCGTTCGTAGCGGAGCTTCGGGCACTGGGCGTCCGTTCCGTGATGGTGACGGGCGACGCACCCGTGACCGCCGGAATTGTGGCCCGCGCCGTGGGCCTTGACGGAGCGGTCTGTCCGCCCGGCCCCATCCCCGAAACAGTCCGGCCCGGGGACTTCGCCGTCTTTGCCGGCGTCCTTCCCGAGGGAAAATTCAACCTCGTCAAGGCCTTTCAAAAAGGCGGGCATACCGTTGGCATGTGCGGCGATGGCGCGAACGACGCGCCCGCCCTGCGCCAGGCCCAGATGGGAATCGCCGTGTCCACCGCGACCGACGTGGCCAAGTCGGCGGCCGGCATTGTCCTCATCAAGCCCGGCCTTGGCGGCATCGTCTCCGCCGTCAAGGAAGGCCGCCTGACCTTTCAGCGCATAATGACCTACACGCTGAATTCGGTGACCAAGAAGGTTGTGCAGGTGCTCTTCCTGGCGGCGGGCCTGATCATGACCGGGCACGCCATCCTGACTCCCATGCTGATGGTCATCATCATGCTCACCGGCGATCTTCTTGGGATGTCCCTGGCGACAGACAACGTCCGGCCGTCCCCCGCGCCCAACGCCTGGAAAATCGGCGCATTGACGCTCGCCGGTGTCTTCATGGGTGTTTCGGAACTTGTCTTTTGCATCGCCATCCTGGCCGTGGCCAGATTCAAACTGGGCCTTGGAATCGAGGCGCTGAGGACGGTGGCTTTCTTGGCGATCGTATTCGGAAATCAGGCGACCACGTACACGAATCGCGTGCGCCGGCGCATGACATCATCCCGCCCCAGCCCGTGGCTCATCGGTTCGACAGCCGCCGACATGCTCATCGCCTCCACGCTGGCGACATGCGGAATCGCCATGACTGCGCTGCCCGTGCCCCTCGTCGCAGGCACGCTCGTGTCGGCCGCGGCCTTTGCATTTATTCTGGACATACCCAAGGTCCCCGTGTTCAGGCGCCTCGGCATCGCCTAGCAGGCTGCATCGCACCGGACTGGGTCAGGAGTAGGGTTATAGCCCATCGATTGCGGGCCGGTCCCGGAGTATCTTGTGTCCACAAATCGCCGGCGATGATCGCCGCCGATGGAAATCAAGATCATGCACGCCCTATTCACACCGGAACTCGCCAATGTCTACTACATCGGCGGCGGTTCGCTCGGACTCATTCTCGTCATCGTGGTGATCGTCCTGCTGCTTCGCAGCTGACACCCGGCCTCTCCCGCACATCTCCCGGTCCACCCGATCATGAAAACATACCGACCCCTCCATCTGCTCGCCACCGTGGCGGGTTCCGCAGTCCTGTGCCTCTTCGGCTGCTCCAAGACCGACAACTCCTCCGCAGCCGTGGACACCGTCAAGGCCGACGCCAAGGCCGTCGCCGCCGACGTCAAGGCCACGGCATCCGACTCCTGGGACGCCGTCAAGGATTACACCTATGAAAGGCGCATTGACTTTTCCAGCGGCATCGACCGGATGACGAAGAAACTGGATGACAAGACCGCTGAACTGAAAGCCAAGATGTCCGACGCGACGGACAATGTCACCACGGACCGGCAAAACGCGATGAAGGACTACGACACGGCCCGCGCAGACCTGAACGCGAAACTCGCCGATCTCCGCAAGGCGACCGCCGACACATGGGCCGATGCCAAGGCCAGGGTCGCCGAGTCCTGGAATCGCGTGCAGGCCTCCTTCGACAAGGTGAAGGCCGACAACGCCTCCTGACAGGAGGGTTACACCCCATTTTGCACTCCCGACCGACAGGCTACCCTTCCGACCGCATGCACACCTCATCGTTTCACCGCGGCCTGGCCGGCGTTGCCATCCTTGCGACGGCAGTTCTGGGCCTCGGATTTCCGGCTCCCGTACACGCCGCGGCATTTCCACCGCTCAATCAACCCGCCACCAAGGAGTCTCACCCGGGCAAGTTCGTCTGGGTCGAGCTTTTCACGGCCGACCCTGCGGCCGCGACGAAATTCTACTCGGGCGTCTTCGGATGGACCGCCGTGACGCTGAACCAGCAGAGCGTCACCTACACCGTTTTCAGCAACGGAAGCCACCCGGTCGCCGGGTTGAGGCTGCGCTCCGCATCGGGCGCAAAACGGGCCGCCAGATGGGTCCCCTATGCCGCCGTGACGGACATCGCCTCGTCCCTTTCGAACGTAACGGCGGCGGGCGGAGAAGTGCGCGCTCCGGCGCGCGATTTTCCGCAGATTGGCTCGCAGGCGATCATCACCGACAACGAGGGTTCCCCAGTCGGACTGCTCCAGTCCAGTTCGGGCGACTCCGCCGATGTGGAACCGGTGCCCGGCGAATGGAACTGGTTTCACCTCCTTGTGAAAGACCCGCAGGCCGCGGCCGATTTCTACCGGAGGGTCTTCAGCTACGACGTGGCTCCGGATGCCCGCGTTCAAAAGACCAATGAACTTCTGCTTTCGAGCGGTTCGCTGAATCGCGGCGGCGTGTCCGTGCTCCCGGATCAGGAGGGCGCCAAGCCCGGCTGGCTGGGAATCGTACGCGTGGCCAATCTCGACGGGACGCTCGCACGGGTGCCGGCCCTCGGCGGCGCCGTTCTTGTGGCTCCGCACGAGGCCGCCTTTGGAAGCCGTTTTGCCCTCATTGCCGATCCAACCGGCGGCTCCGTCGGCGTAGTGGAATACGTAAACAACGCAAACCCTGTGAGCCGCCCATGAAGAATATCAAAAGCACACTCTTAGGCATTCTTGCCGCATCCGGCCTGTTGTCTTTGCTGGTCGGCTGTGTCGCAGACGTGGGTGGCGGCTATGACGACGGGGGCCGTTGGTATCACGATGGTCCCTGGTTTGACGGACCCGGCTGGGGCGCACCCCGCGGCGGCGTGCAAGTCGACATCCATCCACCGGGATTCCGGCGCTAGACGGGCATGCCGCCTGATGCGGCGTTCCAAAGGCAGATGGCCGGAACCTCCCCGGCATGGCGCTCAAAACCGAGGATGCTCACCGAGGCTGTATCCAGGGCGAGATGCTGGCAGTCCACCACGGGAAGCCCGATCCAGCGCATTGCCAGGGCCCTCAGGAACTGTCCGTGGGAGAAAAGTGCTGCCGTTCCGTCCATCGAGCGGAGTCCCGCAATGACACGGTCGGCGCGTTGAAGAATCTGTTCCACAGACTCGCCCTGCGGACATCCGTCCTTGAATACGTTCCACCCCGGATCTTGCGCGCATATGGCGGTCGTCGTCCGGCCCTCGTAGTCTCCGTAATCCCATTCCTGGAGGTCCGGATCCACCCTCGCCACGGCACCGAAGCCGGCCAGTTCGCAGGTCCGGCGGGCCCGCTGGAGGGGGCTGGTGAGGACGCGCGTGAACTTGATCCGCCCCAGCGCCTCGCGGAGGCCGCACGCGCGCCGCTCCCCGTTTTCGGTGAGGGGCAGGTCCGTCCTTCCGGTATGCTGCCCAGTGAGAGACCACTGGGTCTCCCCGTGGCGGATCAGGAAGATTCGTGCGGTCATGGGCCTGCAATAGGCATCATCCCTGCCGGGAAGCAAGAGCCCTAGAGCGAAGTCGTTTCCTTGGGAGTCGGTCCGGGAAATCGCTCGTCCAACTCTTCCATCACCTCGTTGCCGCCCCCGTTGAAGCCAAGACGCGGATCGGCGATCGTGCTCCTGTCCCTCTCGGCGCCTGCAGGATCGGGCAAACGGGACAACTGTCGCTCGGCTTCCAGCCATGTCTCCTCGTCGCGGCCCTGGGGAAAGCCATTCTGCCGCCAAAGCGACTCCGCCAGCGCGGCGATCTCCTCATGGGTTGGAACCGACCGGATGTCTACGGAGTAAGGCGGTGCTGTGCGCGGTTGCAGCTGGGTCTTTCGTTTCATTTTGTTCTTCCCTGTGATTGTGCGCGGGAAACAGATCTTGGATTTGACCGCGGTCAGATAAAGGTTCCCCAGGTTGAAGAATATGCGCCGGAGCGGCTCCGAAGAACATGGGGTGTTTCCCGCCTCGGTGCCGGAGCGCCAGGTCCCTGGGAATATCCAGTCGGGTTGACCCTAAGATTTCACGAAGCATGTAGAATCTTAGGGTTAAACCCCATACGGATTCGTCGGAATCCGGTCTATCATGGTGTTGAGCAAAGAAAAAGATGCCATGGCTCCCGTTGAAAATCTGTCGAATTGCGGCTTGGTCGAATCGATCCGGGGCAGCGTTGTCGACGCCCGGTTCGACCATGGCCTGCCCTCCGTTCTTTCCGTGCTCCATGCGGGCCCCGGGGGACGGATCATCATCGAGGTTATGGCGCAGCTCGACTCGCGCCGGGTGCGGGGGATCGCCCTGACGCCCACGCAGGGCCTGGCCCGGGGAATGCCCGTCGAAAACACCGGAGGCCCCCTGAAGGCGCCGGTCGGCAAGGCGATCATCTCGCGCATGTTCGACGTTTTCGGAAACGCGATCGACCAGCAGCCGGCGCCGGCGGGAGTGGATTGGCGAAGCGTCCACCACGCCCCTCCCCCGCTGTCCGAACGCTCCACGAAGTCCGAGGTGTTTGAGACCGGCATCAAGGCCATCGATGTGCTCGTGCCCCTGGAGCGCGGCGGCAAGGCGGGGCTGTTTGGCGGCGCGGGCGTCGGCAAGACGGTGCTGCTGACAGAGATGATTCACAACATGATCGCGCATCAGAAGGGGATCAGCATCTTCTGCGGGATCGGGGAGCGCTGCCGGGAAGGCGAGGAGCTCTACCGCGACATGAAGGAAGCCGGCGTTCTGAAGAACATGGTCATGGTCTTCGGCCAGATGAACGAGCCCCCGGGCAGCCGCTTCCGCGTGGGGCACGCGGCGCTGACAATGGCCGAGTATTTCCGCGACGACGAGCATCGCGATGTTCTCCTGCTGATCGACAATATCTTCCGCTTCATCCAGGCCGGCATGGAGGTGTCCGGCCTGATGGGCCAGATGCCCTCGCGGCTCGGTTATCAACCCACGATGAGCACGGAGTTGTCGGGCCTCGAGGAGCGCATCGCCAATACCCGGGCCGGAGCCATCACGTCCATCCAGGCCGTGTACGTGCCGGCCGACGATCTGACCGACCCCGCGGCCGTGCATGTGTTTTCGCATTTGTCCGCGTCGATCGTTCTCTCGCGCAAACGCGCGGGCGAGGGGCTCTACCCCGCCATCGACCTGCTCCAGTCCAGTTCGAAGATGGCCGCGCCCGGGATTGTCGGGGCCCGGCACTACAGTCTGGCCCAGGAAATCCGCCAGACCCTGGCGCAATATGACGACCTCAAGGACATCATCGCGATGCTCGGCCTGGAGCAGCTTTCTCCGGACGACCGAAAAGCCGTCGCCCGCGCGCGCCGGCTAGAACGGTTTCTGACGCAGCCGTTTTTCGCCACCGAGCAGTTCAGCGGAATAAAGGGAAAGCTCGTCAGCCTCGCAGACTCGCTGGATGGCTGCGAACGCATACTGCGCGACGAGTTCAAGGACTGGCCCGAAAGCGCGCTCTACATGATAGGATCGATAGGCGAGGCAAAGAAGCCGGCCCCGGCGGCGGCTCCGGCCAAGCCCGATCCAAAAGCCGCGGCGGGGCCCGGGTGGAAGCCCGCCGTCGAGCCCGAGCCGGTGCCGGCGGTGAAGCCACAGGCGGGGGCCGCAGGGGTTCCCAACGCCCATGAATCTTAAGATATTGCTTCCTAACAGGATATTCGCGGAAAAGGCCGACGTCCTGCGCATTGTCGCCGAGACCCGCGAGGGATCATTTGGCCTGCTGCCGCACCGCCTCGACTGCGCGGCGGCGATTGCGCCCGGAATCCTGTCTTATGAAACGCGGGACGACGGAACCGTCTACGTCGCCGTCGACGAGGGTGTCCTGGTCAAGGCCGGCGACGAGGTGCTCGTGTCCGTTCGCCACGCCATAGGCGGAACCGATCTGGGCCAACTCCATGATGCGGTCAAACGCCAGTTTCTGGCAATCGACGAGCAGGAGCGGGGTGTTCGCGCCGCCGTCGAGAAGATGGAAGGCAGCCTCGTCAGCCGTGTCGCGGAATTTCAAAATGGACGATGAACCCGCAAGCAAGCCCCCGAAGGGGGAGACGGCCTTCGCCCGGCAGGTCGACGCGAAGGCAGCCCGCAAGCTCAAGGCGCAGCGCGACGGCAGGCGGGGCGTGTGGTTTGGCCTGGGCATGTCCGGGCTCGTCGGCTGGTCCGTGGCGGTCCCGACGATCATGGGCGCGATGATCGGCCTGTGGCTGGACCGGCGCCATCCGGGACCGCTGTCCTGGACGCTCACGCTTCTTTTCGCCGGACTGGTCATCGGCTGCCTGAATGCGTGGCATTGGCTGGTCCGGCAGGACAGGGCGATGCACGACGAACCCGGGGACGACGATGAGTGAAGCGCCGGCTTTCATCGCGTCCACGCTCGCGGGCGTGCTGCTCGGGATCGTCTTCTTCGGCGGACTCTGGTGGACGATCCGCAGGGGCGTCCTGTCACGGCACCCGGCGGCATGGTTTTTCGGCAGCCTTCTGCTGCGAATGGCCGCCGTGCTGGCTTGTTTTTACTTCGTCTCCGGGCGCGACTGGCGGAGGCTGCTGGCCTGCCTGCTCGGCTTTCTGCTCGCGCGCATCCTCGTGACGCGGCTCACCCGCGCGCCGATTCGAAAGAGAAGCCCGGAAATCGCAGGGGGGACTCCGTGAATCTCACCTCCGACCAGCAAATTCTGTGGCAGCACGGCTTCGTCAAGCTCAATGGAACGATCGCAACAACGTGGGCGATGATGATCGCGATGGCGCTCGGCGCAAAGCTGGTCACCCGCAATCTCGCAACCGAAGGGGCGATCTCGCGCTGGCAGGGTTCGCTGGAAATCGTCGTGACCACCATAGAGGAGCAAATCAAGGAGGTGGGGCTCGACCGGCCTGAAAGATACATCGCCTTCCTCGGCACGCTCTTCCTCTTCGTCGCAACGGCAAGCCTCTGCACCGTGATCCCCGGCTACCGGCCGCCGACGGGTTCGCTTTCGACGACCGCGGCGCTGGCGCTATGCGTGTTTGTCGCCGTGCCGATTTTCGGCCTCAGGGAGCAGGGCTTGGCCGGCTACCTCAAGACCTACACAAAGCCGACGTTCATCATGCTGCCGTTCAATGTCATCAGCGAACTCTCGCGTACCCTGGCCCTGGCCGTCCGCCTGTTCGGAAACATGATGAGCGGAGTGATGATCATCGCAATCCTGCTCACGATCACGCCGCTCCTTTTTCCGATCGTCATGACGGCACTCGGCCTGCTCACCGGGATGGTTCAGGCCTACATCTTCAGCATCCTGGCCGCGGTGTACATCGCGGCCGCCACCCGTGTGCGCAAACCGAAGCCTGAATTGAAGGCCCTGCCCGCGGCCCATTCCTGAAATCGAAGAATTGGAAACAAAAGGACACCCATGGACAGCAGCACCCTCATCGCAGTAGCATCGATCGCAACCGCCGGCCTCACAACCGGGATCGGCTGCATGTGCCCGGCGCTCGGCGAAGGCCGGTCGGTCGCCACGGCCCTGACCTCGCTCGCACAGCAGCCCGATGCCTCGGCCACGATCACCCGCACCCTGTTCGTGGGCCTGGCGATGATCGAGTCGACGGCCATCTACTGCTTTGTCGTCTCGATGATCCTCATATTCGCCAATCCGTTCTGGAACCATGTCATAACCCAGACAGCGGGAAAGTGAGCCATGCTTATCGACTGGTTCACCGTCGGGGCCCAGGTGCTCAACTTCGTCATCCTGGTATGGCTGTTGAAGCACTTTCTCTACAAGCCCATCCTCAACGCAATCGACGCCCGGGAAAAGCGAATTGCCGCAGAGCTGGCTGATGCCGACGCAAAGTCAGCCGAGGCGAAAAAGGAGCGCGCCGAATTCCAGCAGAAGAACGAGGACTTCGACAAACAGCGCGCGGCGCTCCTCGCCAAGGCGGCCGACGACGCGAACGCCGAGCGCCAGCGCCTTCTTGAAGAGGCCCGGAAGGCGGCCGACGCGCTTCGGGCCAAGCGCCGGGACGCGCTCATCGACGACTCCCGCCGCCTCAATCTGGCCGTCCGAAGCCGGACCCAGCAGGAAGTCTTTTCCATCGCGAGAAAAGCCCTTGGCGACTTGGCCACGACAAGCCTGGAAGAGCGCATGGTCGAGGTCTTCACCCGCCGCTTGCGCCAATTGGGCGGCACCGCAAAGGAAACGCTGGGGTCGGCCCTCAAGTCCTCGAAGGAACCGGCTGTCGTGCGGAGCGCATTTGACTTGCCCGATTCGCAGAAGGCTGCCGTCCAGAACGCACTGAACGAGACCTTCTCCGCCGAAGTCCGCGTCCGCTTCGAGACCGCGCCGGATCTGGTAAGCGGGATGGAACTCGCCGCGAATGGGCAAAAGGTCGGGTGGAGCATCGCCGATTACCTGGCGTCGCTGGAAAAGGGCGTCGGCGAGCTATTGAAGGACGTGGACAAGCCCGAAGCACCGCCGGCGCCGAAGGCCGTCGAGCCCAAGCCCGAAGCATCGCCCGCACCGAAGGCCGTCGAGCCCAAGGCCAAATGAACGCCGCGCCGGAGAGCCTGCAGGGCGCATTTGATCTCGCATTCTCCGCAATGGATCGGGCGCGGGCGGCCTTCGAACCGCACCTGGCCCCGCGCGAAGTCGGCATCATCACGCATCTTGCAACCGGAATCGCCAAAGTTTCGGGGCTTCCGGGCGTGGGTTTCGAGGAATTGGTGAGCTTTCCGGGCGATTTGCTCGGGATCGCCTTCAATGTGGACGAGGACGAAGTCGGGGTCGTTTTGCTCGGCCAATACGAGGATCTGCATGCAGGCGACGAGGTCGAGCGCACCCACCGGGTCATGGACGTGGCGGTGGGCGAAGGACTGCTGGGGCGGGTGATAGACCCGCTCGGCAAGCCGCTCGACGGCATGGGCCCTGCGTCGGTCGAGAAGCGCCTGCCGATCGAACGCCCGGCACCGCCCATCATGGACCGCGCGCCCGTCGCTGTCCCACTGCAGACCGGCCTGAAGGTCGTCGATTCGCTCATCCCGATCGGGCGCGGCCAGCGCGAGTTGATCCTCGGCGATCGCCAGACGGGCAAGACGGCCATCGCAATCGACACCCTTCTGAACCAGCGCAGTGAGAACGTCGTCTGTGTCTATTGTGCGATTGGCCAGCGCGCGTCCGCGGTCGCCAAGGTCGTGGCCAACCTGCGTGAAAAAGGCGCGATGGACTACACCGTGGTCGTTGTCGCCGCCGACAGCGACGCCCCGGGCCTTCTGTACATCACCCCTTACGCGGCGACGAGCATAGCGGAGTACTTCATGGAGAAAGGCCGCGACGTGCTCATCATCTACGACGATCTCACCCATCACGCCCGCTCCTATCGCGAGCTTTCGCTGCTTCTGCGCCGGCCGCCCGGCCGGGAGGCGTTTCCAGGCGACATTTTCTACATACACTCCAGGCTGCTTGAACGGGCGACGCACCTGGCGAAGGAGCGCGGTGGCGGCTCCCTCACCGCACTGCCCATCATCGAGACCGAGGCCCAGGACATTTCCGCCTACATCCCGACCAATCTCATTTCGATCACCGACGGCCAGCTCTACTTGTCGCCCAACCTGTTCGAGTTGGGAGTCCTGCCCGCGGTCGACGTCGGCAAGTCCGTATCGCGGGTGGGCGGGGCTGCGCAGCGCGCCGCCTATCGCGCAGTCGCGGGCGACCTCAAGCTGGCCTACTCCCAGTTCGAGGAGCTGGAGACCTTTGCAAGGTTCGGTACGCGCCTCGACGAATCCACCCGCAGGACAATCGATCACGGGCAGCGGATCCGCGCGTGCCTCAAGCAGCCGGAATCCCAGCCGGTGTCCGTGCTCTTGCAGATCGCCATTCTCCTTGCGCTGGCGGCGGGCCTCTTCGACCGCATGCCCCTCGAAAAAGTGTCCGAGGCGGAACTTGCGCTTGGCAACGCGGCATCGGGCATCCCGGCTGACGTCGCCGGCAGGCTCGTGTCCGCCGACAAATTGAGCGACTCCGACCGCCGTGCGATTCTGGACGCTGCCACTCGTGCCCTTGCTCCGTTCCAGCCCAAACCGCCGGCCAAGCCTCCGGGAAACGCAGGGCCCGAGCCGAAGGCCGCCCCCAAACCCGAAGCCCAGGGGGAGGGCAATCCGGGCCCCAAGGCACCCGCGGTCAAGAAGCCATGAGTGGCAGCACGGAGAGTTTGCGCAGAAAAATCGACGGCGCAGGCGACCTAAAGGGTGTCGTCCGTTCGATCAAGGCCCTCGCAGTCTCCAGCATTGGCCAGTACGAAAAGGCGGTCCAGTCGCTGGGCGACTACTACCGCACGGTGGAACTCGGGCTGGTCGCGTGCCTCCGCGAGGCCGGGCCGGCGCCGCCCGCCGCAGGCGGGCATCCGCCGGCCGCTCCGGCAATCGGCGCGATCGTGTTCGGCTCGGACCAGGGCCTCGTCGGACGGTTTAACGAGGTGCTCGTGGAATTCACCCTGCGCACGCTGGGCGCGCTTCCGGGAAACCGGAGGATGGTCTGGTCGGTCGGCGAACGCATGCATGGGCTCATGGTGGACGCCGGAGTCTCCCAGGCCGGCCTCCTTCCGGTTCCAGGTTCGGTCGACTCGATCACGCCGCTAATCGATCAGATCCTCATCGAGGCCGAGGCTGCCCGCGAGCAGGGGCGCGTAGCGGAGGTCTACCTCTTCCATAACCAGCCCAGGTCCGGGGCCCTCTTCGAGCCGGTCGGCAGGCGGCTCCTGCCCCTGGACCGCAAATGGCAGGACAAGGTGGCCGCGCTTCCCTGGCCGACCCGGAAGCGGCCGGAGGTCATCGGCGGAGCCGCGCTGGCGCTGCCGGCCTTCGTCCGGGGATACCTGTTTGTCCTGCTCTTTCAGGCGTGCGCGGAGTCCCTGGCCAGCGAAAACGCCAGCAGGCTGGCGGCGATGCAGCGTGCGGAAAAGAACATCGGGGAGATCCTCGAGGAATTGAACCGCTCGTTTCACCGGATCCGGCAGGAATCGATCGACGAGGAGCTGTTTGACGTCATTTCCGGCTACGAAGCCCTGTCCCGGCAAGGGCTGCGCCAGTAGCCGGCAGGTCGGCGCCATCGGACATCTTGCGGGTTCAGGTGGCCGCGCCCCACTTCCAGTTCCGGATCTCCGGCAGGTCCTGCCCGTGCTTGTCGATGTAGAGCTTGTGCTCGATCAGCTTGTCCCGCATCGCCTGCTTGAGGTAGGCCCCCTTGGCGCCCAGATGCGGCAGCCGGTCGACAACGTCCTGCACCAGGTGAAAGCGGTCCAGATCGTTCTGCACCCGGATGTCGAAGGCGGTCGTTATGGTTCCCTCCTCCTTGTAGCCGCGGACGTGCAGATTGCGGTTGGTCCGGCTGTAGGTCAGCCGATGGATCAGCCAGGGATATCCGTGGAAGCCGAAGACGATGTGCTTGTCCCTGGTGAAGAGGGAGTCGTAATCCACATCGCTCAGCCCGTGCGGGTGCTCGGATTGCGGCTGCAGCTTCATCAGGTCGACAACGTTGATCACCCGGATCCTCAAGCCGGGAAGGTGCCGGCGCAGGATGGAAACGGCGGCGAGGATCTCCAGTGTCGGCGTGTCTCCGCAGCAGGCCATCACCACGTCCGGCTCGCCGTCCTGGTCGTTGCTGGCCCATTGCCAGATTCCAATCCCCTCGGTGCAATGCACGATTGCGGCGTCCATCGTCAGCCACTGCGGCAGGGCGTGCTTTCCCGCGACGACCACATTGACGTAATGGCGGCTGCGCAGGCAGTGGTCAAAGACCGACAGCAGGCAATTGGCATCGGGCGGCAGGTAGACGCGAACGATGTCGGCCTTCTTGTTGATCACATGGTCGAGGAATCCCGGATCCTGGTGCGTGAAACCGTTGTGATCCTGCTGCCAGACGTGGGAGGCGAGCAGATAGTTCAATGACGCGATCTTGCGGCGCCAGGGCAGCTCAAGGGTCACCTTGAGCCACTTGGCGTGCTGGCTGAACATCGAGTCGACGATGCGAATGAACGCCTCGTAGCTGTTGAACAGCCCGTGCCTGCCGGTCAGCAGATAACCCTCCAGCCAGCCCTCGCACTGGTGCTCGCTGAGCATCGAATCCAACACGCGCCCCTCGGGCGCCAGGAATTCATCGTTTTCCTTCCTGCGGGCCTCCCACTGGCGGTTGGTCACCTCAAAGACGGCGCCCAAAAGATTCGAAAGCGTCTCATCGGGGCCGAAGATTCGGAAATTGCGCTGGTCCTGATTGAGCGTGGCCACGTCGCGCAGGAACTTGCCCAGCACGAGAGTATCCTGGCCGTCCACGGCCCCGGGCGAAGGCACTTGGATAGCGTGGGCGTGGAAATCCGGCATTATCAGGTCGCGCAGCAGGGTTCCGCCGTTGGCATGCGGATTGGCACCCATCCGCCGGTCCCCCTCCGGCGCCAGGCCGGCCAGCTCCGGACGGAGGCGCCCATTTTCATCGAACAGCTCCTCGGCCTTGTAGCTTTTCATCCAGCTTTCGAGCAGCCCGACGTGATCGGGGTGTTCAGCATCCACGAGGATCGGCACCTGGTGCGCCCGGAACGTGCCCTCGATCTGCAGGCCGTCGACCACCTTTGGCCCCGTCCATCCCTTGGGCGACCTGAGGACGATCATCGGCCAGCGCGGACGGGTGGCGTCGCCCTTGTTCCGGGCGTTGCTTTGGATCTGGTGAATACCTTCGATGGCCTTCTCCACGGCGGCCGCCATGAGTTGATGCATCTTCTCCGGCTCATCGCCCTCCACAAAATACGGCTCCCATCCGCAGCCTATCAGGAATTGCTCCAATTCGCCGTGCTCGATGCGGGCCAGAACGGCCGGGTTGCTGATTTTATAGCCGTTGAGATGCAGGATCGGAAGCACGGCTCCGTCGGTCCGTGGGTTGAGGAACTTGTTGGACTGCCACGCTGTGGCCAAGGGCCCCGTCTCAGCCTCGCCGTCGCCCACCACGCAGGCGACGATCAGATCGGGATTGTCGAAGGCAGCCCCAAATGCATGGCTGAGCGAATAGCCCAGTTCGCCTCCTTCGTGAATCGATCCCGGCGTCGTGGGCGCGACATGGCTCGAAATCCCTCCCGGGAAGGAGAACTGCATGAACAGCTTCTTCAGCCCGGCCTCATCCTGCGTGATATTGGGATAAACCTCGCTGTAGGTGCCCTCGAGGTAGGTATTGCCCACGAGAGCCGGGCCCCCGTGGCCGGGACCGGCGATGTAGAACATGTCGAGGTCGTACTTCTTGATGACCCTGTTCAGATGGACATAGATGAAGTTCTGCCCCGGCGTCGTCCCCCAGTGTCCGACCACCAGCGGCTTGACGTGCGACAGCTGAAGCGGCCGCTTCAGAAGCGGATTGTCGTACAGATAGATCTGGCCGACCGACAGGTAGTTGGCCGCCCGCCAGTAGGCGTTCATCTTCTCGAGCAGGTCCGATGACAGCGGTCCGGCCGTTTGCTGCGTTGCTTCGATTACCAGGGCGGTGTTCTCCGCGGCCTCGTTTGTCGTCTTCGCAGCCAGGCGGCGTTCCGACAGTGTCTGAGTTTTCATGATCATTCTTTCAATTGGAGGCGGCGCGCGGCGTTTCCGTCAGCGCTGCCATAGGATTCGGTCGATCTCCAGGGGAACCGCCACGCCGGAGCGCCTGGGCGTCGCCCGCGCCGTGTAGTCCGCGGGCGAACGCGGGGTGGCGATAGTCGCACGGTAGAGGCAGCGGCCGGATGATTCCGGCAACGCCTCGGTGCGCTTCATCTCCTCCCGTGCCGGGGCTCCGCCGCCGATCCCGTCCGCGTAAAGCTCAATTCCGACCGAATTCGGGTCGAGGCCGTTCAGGAAGACCTCGACCTCGAACTTGTGGCTGTCCGCGCAGCTCTCGACCCGGAATGTGCCGAAGCGCAGGGAGCCCCACTGGCGGTTTATCTGCTCCTCCCATTCGACGACCTGCCCGCCCACCCTGCCCTTGTCCGCCGCGCGCTCCCGGTAACCGGCCGCAGCCGGAAGGTAGTGCTGTTCCGTGTATTCGCGCACCGAGCGGCTGGCAGAGAACCTCGGCGTCAACCCCGCCATGCTCTCCCGGATTCTAGCCACCCACGCAACCGGTATGCCCTTGTCGTTGCGCGCATAAAATTCCGGTACCACCTCCTGCTCGAGCCGCTCGTACAGCGCCTCGGCCTCGGCGGCGTCCCAGGCGGGATCCTCACCGTGCTCCCGGCCGTCGCCCAAGGCCCATCCGACTTCCGGCGCATAGGCTTCAGCCCACCAGCCATCCAGCTCGGAGAGATTTATTCCGCCGTTGACGAGCACCTTCATGCCGCTCGTTCCGCTGGCTTCCCACGGCCGCCGGGGCGTGTTTACCCAGACGTCCACTCCCTGCACCAGGCGCTCGGCCAGAAGCATGTCGTAATCAGCCAAAAAGACGACGGGCGGACTGGCGTCACTTCGCCGTATGAAGCGCGTCCACTCCCGAATCAGGGCCTGCCCCGCCTCGTCGGCCGGATGGGCCTTGCCGGCCAGGATGAGCTGTGCCGGGCGCTTGGAATTCTTGAGAATGCGGATCAGCCGGTCGGGATCGTGGAGCAGGAGGTTGGGTCTTTTGTAGGTCGCAAAGCGCCGCGCAAATCCGAGGGTGAGCACTGCGGGGTCCAATCGCGCCTGCGTCCGGGCGACCTCCTCCGCTCCCGCACCGGCAACGGCCATCTGCCGGCCGACGTGCTCGCGGGCGAATTCAACGAGGGACTTCCGGCTGGCGACACGCATCGCCCAGATTTTTTCATCGGGAACCCTGCGGAGGTCAGTCTCGAGGGTCGTCGATGTGCCCATCCACCGGGCCTTTCCGCAGGCCTCCGTCCAAAGGTCATCCGCCGCCGCCGAATCCCAGGTCGGCATGTGCACGCCGTTGGTCACGTACCCGATCGGCACTTCGCTCTCCGGCCACCGGGGAAAGAGCGGTGCAAAGATGCGCCGGCTCACACGCCCATGCAGGCGGCTGACTCCATTGACCGCCCCGCTGCCGCGGATGGCGAGGTAGCCCATGTTGAAGGGTTCCTGCGCGTCGTCGGGATTCCGGCGCCCCAGCGCGAGCAGCCCGCTCAACGACAGCCCAAGGTCGTCCTGCGCATACCGCCCGAAGTACTGTTCCACCAACGCGGGGGGAAAAAGGTCGAATCCCGCCGCGACAGCCGTGTGGGTCGTGAAGAGGTTTCCGGCGCGCGTGGCCGCCAAGGCGACGGCAAAGGACTGCCCGGTCTCCTTCATGAAACTGCGGGCGCGCTCCAGCAGGGCAAAGGCGGCGTGCCCTTCGTTGAGGTGGCAGACCTCCGGCTTGATTCCGAGTTCCGCTAGCAAACGCCATCCGCCCAGCCCCAGAACTATCTCCTGCTTCAGCCGCAACTCCGGGCCGCCGCCATACAGTTCGCTCGTGATCCCACGATGCACAGGAAGATTCGCCGCATCATTCGAATCCAGCAAATAGAGCTTCAGCCGGCCGACCTGCACCTGCCAGGTGCGCAGCCAGACCGAATATCCGGGCAGGCGAATTTCCAGCCGCAGCCACTCGCCATTCCCACGACGAACCGCCGTGACCGGCATTTGTCCGGGATCGTTGTAGGGATAGAGCGCTTGCTGCACTCCATCCCGGTCGATCACCTGCCTAAAATAGCCGTGCTGGTAGAGCAGCCCCACGCCGATCACCGGCACGCCGAGGTTGCTCGCGGCCTTGAGCTGATCGCCGGCCACGTTGCCAAGGCCGCCCGAATAAATCGGGAGCGCCTCGCTCAGCATGAATTCCATGCAGAAATAGGCTATGCAGCTCACTGGCGTTCCCGGGTGTTTCTGCTGAAACCAGCCCGGCTTCGCCTCCGCCTGCCGCTTGGCCTGCACAATGCGGTCAAGCAATTGGCAGAAGTCCGGATCGGCCAGGGCATGCGCAATCCTCTCCTTCGCCACGGTCTGAAGCACCACGCTGGGGTGACAGGTGAGCGCCCAAAGCGCGGGATCGAGCCGCCGCCACAACTCGTCCGAATAATGATTCCACGTCCAGCGCAGGTCCATGGCCAGTTCGGTCAGGGCGTCGATGCCTTGCGGCGGGGCAGGAGGAGGGCCGCTGCCGGGTGTTGGCAAGCTCATGATTTTAGGTTCATCCGCGAGAGATATTCCGTCAGGTCCTCATTGCGCCTTGCGGGCGCATCGACATAATAGGCGGTGATGGGCCGCGGCACGCCGACAAGGATGCCGACGGGCGCCGCCTTCCCTGCAAGGGGATCGCAGGTGTGCCATGTCACGGTTGGCGTCCGGGAATTTTGCGTTCAGCCTGAGCCGAGTACATTCCCTGAACCGCCTGCCCGTTGCAGCGGGCCCTGTGGAGGAGCGCCTCCTGCGCCACCTGCGCGTTGCCCGGTGACCCGCCCCATGCCTTCATCGCATCATCCTGGAGAGCGCGCCCGAATGAGAAACTCAGCTTCCAAGGAAGGCCGCCGGTTCCGCAGATGGCGTTCAACCGCTCGGTCGCCTCGACACCGCCCTGGCCTCCGGAAAGGAAAACAATCCCTGGAACCGCGGCCGGCACGGCCCGACGCAGGCAGCGGCGGGTGGCCCCGGCCACTTCCTCCGCGTCAGCCTGCCGCGGACAGTCCTTCCCCGGCAGCACCATCGCCGTTTTGAGCAGGATCTCCTCCAAGACGACCCGATGCTCGAAAAGAGCGGTGAACACCGATTTCAAAGTGGAACCGATGGCTTCCTCACAGCGTGCGAGCGTGTGGCTGCCGTCCATCAGCACCTCCGGCTCCACGATCGGCACGAGGCCGGCCTCCTGGCTTAGCGCGGCAAATAGCGCGAGCGAGCGAGCATTGGCCTCGATGCAGGTTGCCGTCGGCGCGCCTTCGCCGATGAGAATCACCGCGCGCCATTTCGTGAATCTCGCTCCGAGGTCCCGGTACACGGCCAGCCTTTCCCTCAAACCATCCAGTCCCTGGGTGACTTTCTCGCCGGCAAAGCCGGGAAGCGCCATCGTTCCGGCATCCACCTTGATTCCGGCCACCACACCCTGCCAGGCCAGGATTTCGGGCATGGACGGGCCCTGGCCGGTCATCTGCCGGATTGTTTCGTCAAACAGGATCGCCCCGCTTATGAACTCATTCAGGGCAGGAGCTGTAAAGAGCAGTTCGCGATAGGCCCGGCGATTCTCCCCGGTGGAGGGGATATTGAGGGCTGCGAATCTTTTCGCGATGGTCGGAAGACTCTCGTCCGCAGCCAGGATGCCCTTCCCCAAGGCCAAAAGCGCGGAGACCGTGGATTCCATTGTTGTTTCAGGTATCATGATCGTTTCCAAGGCGCAGCCCCGCCGCACCCCCAAATGTAGGCTGGAATGACCCCGAAACCTATGGGGTGTTACCCGATCCTTCCCGGGGGAACTCCTGTCGACTCCCCTCGCCTTCGGGTCAAAGGCCGCGCAAAAAGCGGAGCTCCTCCTGCAACCGTTCGACCTCACGCTGGAGGGCGCAGATCAGCCGCAGCGTCTTCCTGTCGACCCCGTGGTGCCGGCGGTACTGCTCGAAGCGGCGCAACTCATAGAGCGAATCATCGTCGAAAACCAAATCCGCCTCCGGCCGCGCGCGCTCCTCGCCAAAGAGTCCCAGCCGGCAGTAATAGCGGAGCATTTCCGGATGCACTCCCCCCAGCCGGGCGGCGTCGTCGATCGAATAGGTCGCGGGGCCGGACTCGGTCACGCGGAGGACCACCAGGGAATACTGTTCGGAGACGGCGGGTTCATTCATGGTTTGCTCCTTGGCCTGAAAGTGGAAACGCGGGAAAGCTGCTCCCACAGGGCGCGCTCCCCGGCCGACACGGAATCCGGCGTCTGAATCCGCACGGTGGCGTACAGATCGCCGCGCGTGCGATCTCCCCGCGGCAGTCCCAGTCCGCGCAGGCGCAGCTGGCTTCCGGCCGAGGTGCCGGGCGGCACGCGCAGCGAGGTCGTTCCGTCGAGGGTCGGGATCCTGGCCTGCACGCCGAGCACCGCCTCCCACGGCGCGAGGTCGAGGTCGCAATGAAGGTCGGCCGCCTCCACGGTGAAATCGGGGTGTCGCGCGAGGCGCACCCGCAGATAAAGATCGCCCGAGGAGCCGCCGCCCTGCCCTGCCCCACCCTGGCCGGCGAGACGTATCCGCTGGCCTTCGCGCACGCCGGGCGGAATTCGCACCTGGTAGGTATCGGAGCGCTCGGCCTCGCCGTCGTCGCCCGGCCGCCGCAGGGTGATCTTGCGGCGCGACCCGCGCAGGGCCTCCTCCAGGGTGACGAGAAGATCGGCTTCGACGTCCGAGCCCTGGCGGGCGAACATTTCCTCGCCGCCTGCCGGGCGCCCCGTCGAGCGGGGGTCGTAACCGAATCCTTCGCGCCCGCGGCCGAAGAATGATTCGAAGAAATCGCTGAAGCCCGTGCCGTCGAATTCAAATTCGGATTCATCCCCCGCAGGCCGTGCCCGCCCGCGCCCGCCTGCCCGGGGCGGCGAAGCAGCCCCGGCGCCGCCCTGCCAATTCGCGCCAAGTTCGTCGTAACGCCGCCGCTTCTCCGGGTCGCCCAGCACTTCGTAGGCTTCGTTGATCTGCTTGAATTTGGCCTCCCCGGTGACCTTGTTCTTTGCCACGTCGGGATGGTACAGGCGCGCAAGCTTGCGGAAGGCCTGCTTGATCTCCTCAGCCGAAGCACCGCGTGCCACCCCCAGGGTTTCGTAGTAATCCTGGAACTTCATAGCCATGAAATGCAGGCCGCCTTCATGGTTTTCAAGATCAGGATGCCGCGGCGTTGGCGTAGAACTCGCGCGCTTTTGCGAGAAGCTGCTCCTCGGTCAGGTGGTTCTCGTCGACGACAAGCGAGCCGATGATCCGCTTGGCCAACTCGGGGCGGTTGGCCCTCAGCCATTCGATGAACTGGTCCATTTCGCTGCTCGTGCCCGTGCCGGTGCCAAAGATCAGGATTCCCCCGGCCCCGTTGAGCACTCCCGCCACCGGCTCGAAGAAGCTGTTCGGATCCGGCTTCTCCTGGCCGCGGGAAAAATCCTTCGAATTATGCGCGTGGCGGAAGAAATCCT
>Ga0302320_10004460_pt1 | contig 31811 bp, 29 predicted proteins | sample Bog_T0_3_FD_202130 | JGI IMG/M metagenome (GOLD analysis project Ga0302320, IMG submission 202130) | Peat permafrost microbial communities from Stordalen Mire near Abisko, Sweden - Bog_T0_3 | ecosystem: Environmental > Terrestrial > Soil > Wetlands > Peat | place: Sweden: Abisko, Stordalen Mire... | reverse complement strand
GGTCGTTGCGCAAGGAAACGATGGATGATGAGTTAAAAGAAATCCTCGGCCTCCGGTTCTTTGTCGGCAGCATTCAGGGGCTTTTGGCCCGCACGTTGCGGGGCGGATTGATCGTTGTCCCCTCGGCACCCGTCCTCGTCGATCTGATGGATGACGCGGCGCATCGCGAAGCCCTGGTGGGAAGCGATTTTGCGATCACCGACAGCGGGTTCTTTGTCCTCCTCTGGCTCTTCTTGAAGCGGGAGCGGCTGCCGAGGATCTCCGGGCTAAGATACCTCCGGGCGTTGCTTTCGTTTCCGGAGTTTCGTAAGATCGGCGCAACCTACTGGGTCATGCCCTCGGCGGAGGATGCCAAAGCGAACTGTGGGTGGCTGAAGAGCCAGGGCATGGAGGTCGGGGCGGATGACTGCTATCTGGCGCCCATGTACCCGGCCGGGAGGCTGCAGGACGCGGAGCTTCTCGCCAGGATCGAGCGCAAGCGCCCGGCGTTTGTCGTTTTGAACATCCGCGGAGGCGTGCAGGAGCGGCTCGGATTCTTCCTGATCTCGCACCTCTCATACCGGCCTGCGATCATCTGCACCGGTGGCGCGATCGCCTTCCTCTCGAGCCGGCAGGTCGGGATTCCCGTCTGGGCGGATCGCCTGATGCTGGGCTGGATCTTTCGCATCCTGCATTCGCCCGTTGGATTCTCCCCACGGATCTGGAAAGGGCTCAGGCTCGTGCCCATGGTCATGCGGGCACGGAAGTCGTGAGCCTGTTTCACCCGAAGGTTTTCAGCGGACAAGGACGATGCAGGTCGCCCCGGCTATGGCGAGGATGGCGCCCGCGTAGTAGCTGAGGCGCGGCTTGGGGGCGTTTTCGATCCAGATTGCGAAGGGGATCGTGAGGAGGGGAGCCACGGCGACGATCGGCTGGACGAGTCCAGCGGGGTTGGAGCGAAGCGCCCATTGGTAGCAGGTGACGCCGAGGATGGGCCCGGTGAGGGCATTGCCGAGCACCCAGGGCCAGGACCGCCAATCGCCGAGGAGCTTGGCGCGGCCCGACAGGGCGAGCAGGGCCAGGACGACACCGCCGAAGGCCAGCCCGCCGAGGGCCCGGTGGTACGCGGCCGTGCCCGGATCGACGTGCTCATGGAGGGATGCGGCGACGGCGAAGGCCTTGCGGCTGAAGACAGCACCCGCGCCCTGGGCGGCGGCGGAGAGGAGGGCCCACCCCACCCCGGCTTTGAATCTCTCCGGCGAGACGCGGACCAGGCTTTGCGGCAAAAGGCCGATGACGACTCCTGAGAGGGTGAGCGCGGCCCAGAACATCTGCCTGCCGGTCAGGGCCGTGCCGAGCCAGGCGAATTCAACGGCGGCGGCGACAAGGGCCGTCACGCATTGGACTATCAGGGTCGAGAGGCTCGAGCCGAGCCGGGGGAGCGAAAGGAACATCGAGACCCCGCCGACGCCGAAACCCACAAGGCCGCCCAGGAAGAACCAGTTGAACGCCCCTGTATTGAGGCCGGCCCCGAAGAGATGCGCCCAGATCCCGAGGACTATCGCCGCGACGATGAGCCGCCAGAAATTGGCCGAGATGCTCCCGAGCCGGTGCGCCGCGCGGTTCGCGAAAATGGGCGTCAGGGCAAAGCAGAGGGTGGTGCCGATGGCGCCGAACATGGCGTGACGATGTCAATGCTTCCACTCGACTCCAAGGACAACCGAACGCCCGGGGGCCGGAAGGAAGATCGAGGTCGCGGAGGGGCTGCGGGCGAGATCGAGGACGCCTGCGGTGCTCGCGATCGTGGTCCGGTTGAAGAGGTTCTCCACCTCGACAAAGAATGTCCAATACGGCGCATAGCGCCAGCCGGCGCGCACATGGGTGCGCGCCTGGCCGCCGTAGGTGAGCCTGTTGGCATGGTCGACGGGGGTGGCGCCGGCCGTCCAGTCCACGCCGGTGGCGAAAAATGCGCCGTCGGGCGCCTCAAGGAGGAGTTCCGCCGTGCCGAGTTGGGGCGGGTTTCCTGCGAGGCGGTTTGTGCCGTAGACGGGATCGTTGTCGAAGACGAAGTGGGTCCAGGCCGCGGTGCCATTGACGGAAACGCGGATGGGGTGATCGCAGATGAGCCACCGGGCGGATGTCTCGATTCCGTCGTGGGTCGTCGGGCTCGCGTTCACGGAGCCGCGGGGGTTGCCGCTGGCATCGGCGAGGCTGAGGATCTCGTTCTGCCACAGGCCATGGTAGACCGCGGCGTCCCAGGAGAGGGAGCCGGTGCGCCCGCGGGCGCCGATCTCGTAGGTGACGGTGCGCTGGGAGGAAAGAGCCTGGCTCCGGCTTGCGAGCGATGGGTAGGCGCCCGAGGTCAGGAGCAAGTCGTCGAAGGTCGGGGCCTCCGCGGTCGTGGAGACGCTGGCGAAGGCCATATCGTCCTTGGATATGCGCCAGCGAAGGCTGGCGGCTGGGAGGGTGAAGCCCGAGGAGAGGTCGCGGCTGGCGGATGGGTTCGCGCCGGAGCGGTCCTCGATGTCGCGGGTCGTCTCGGTGCGGGCCAGCCCAAGGGTGCCGACGAGGTGCGGGGCGAGGGCAAAGGTGTCCTCGAATTCGAGGGCCGCGGTCGTCGGAAAGAGCCCGTAGTGGGCGAACTCGGCGCCGGACTGGCCGAAACTGTTGAGGAAACGCCCCATGTCGCGCCAGCCGCGCTCGAGGGTGGCTGTGACGCGAAGCTCATTGGGCTCAGAGGCGGCGCTGAACCGGCGGGCGAGGGAGGCGGACAGGTCTGCGTCGTCGCTTTGGGAGTTCGTGATGCCGTTGGGCTGGAGCTGGCGAAAGTCATCGGTTGTGCGGGCGAAGGAGGCCCCGGCATCGAAGTCCCAGGCGGGGCTCGAACGGTCAAAGGAGCCGGCGACGCGGGTGAACTGGGAAGTGCGGCCGGGAAGATCGCGCAGGACCGCGGAGGAGACGCTTGCAGGCGCGGTCATTGCGGCCGCGAGGGTCAGGGGTCCAGGGACGTCGTAGCGGGAGTCGACGTGGTAGACTTCGAAATCGGCATGGGAGTCGGCCGAGAAGGCGTGGTCGAGGGACGCAAAGGCCGCCGTTCGCGCTTGTCCGCTGTGCGCGCGGTAGCCGTCCTCTTCCGAGCGGGAGAGAGCGGCCGTTTCGCCGTTGTCGCCCTGGACGAGGGATCCGGAAGCCGAGGCCCGCAGGGCGCCGAACGAGCCGGTTTCGAGGCGAAGGTCCTGTGCATCGGCGGTCGGGGGGGTGCAGCGGAAGTCGAGGGCGCCGCCGGCGACCCAGGGCGAAGTCCGCCAGCCGTCGATTCCGCGCTGGACCTCGATTCGCTGGCTTAAGCGGGGGTCGAGGAGGGCGCTATTGAAGGAGCCGTCGGCGAGGCCGAGGGGGAACCGGTCGAAGAGGAGCGCGACCCCGCGGCTGGACGGGGCGCTTTGGATGCCGGAGCCGCGGATCGAAATGCGGGGCGGCTCGAATCCGCCCCAGCTCTCCTGGAGAATGGCGCCGGGGATCTGGTTCAGGGCATCGGCCAGGGTCCCCACCGCCCTGCCCGACCAGGCCTCCTCGGGAAGGAGGGAGGTGGCGCGGATCGGCTGGGAATCGGGCAGCACCGCCTCCGCCGAGACGACCCACGGCGGAAGCAATTCAGGCGCATCCTCCGCCCCGCCCGCGGAGGTGATTATCAGCGCGGCGAGGAGGAGGCCGGGTTTCATTCGCTACCGCTTGTAGAGGGGCCTCGCCGTATAGCGCGTGTGCAGCAGCTCGTGGGCGCGGGCGCCAAGGGGCTTGCCGAGGAATTCCGAGTAGACGCGGATGACCTCGGGATTCTCGTGGGAACACCGGATCGTGGAATCGCGGTCATCCTGGTAGAGACCGGCCGTGCGGAGCTTCCGGCGCTCATTGTCGACACCGTACGGCTGGCCGCCTCCGCCGATGCATCCGCCGGGGCACGCCATGACCTCGATGAAGTGATACGGCAGCTCCTCGCCGGCCTTCCAGGATTCGCGCACCCGGTTGAGAACGGCCTCGACGTTGGCAAGGCCGTGGGCGACGGCGACCCGGACGGGCGAGCCGGCGACCATGACCGTCGCCTCCTTGACGCCCTGCAGGCCGCGGACGGCGTCGAGTTCGAGCGATTCGAGCTTCTTGCCGGTGGCGTAGAAGTACGCGGTCCTGAGGGCGGCCTCCATGACGCCGCCGGTCGCGCCGAAGATCGTGCCGGCGCCGGTGTACTCGCCGAGGATCGAGTCGGGCTGGCCGTCCTCGAGGGAGAGGAACTCGATGCCGGACTGCTTGAGCATGCGGGCGAGTTCGCGGGTGGTGAGGGCCACGTCCACGTCCTTGAAGCCCGAGGCGTACATCTCGTCGGTGCGGGACAATTCGTATTTCTTCGCCGTGCAGGGCATGATCGACACGACGAACATCTTCGAGGGGTCTATGCCGAGCTTCTGCGCGTAATAGGTCTTCGCAAGCACGCCGAGCATCTGCTGGGGCGACTTCGCCGTGGAGAAGTTGTCGATGAAGTCGTAGTGGTTCTTCTCCATGAAGTCCGTCCAGGACGGGCAGCAGGAGGTGATGAGGGGCAGCGGGCCGCGCTTGTGGACGAACCGCTCGATGAATTCGCTGGCCTCCTCGACAATCGTCAGGTCGGCGGAAAAGTTGGTGTCGAAGACGGCCGTGAAGCCGAGGCGGCGCAGGGCTGCGTAGAGCTTCTTGGTCAGGTTGGTTCCGGGCGGGAGCCCGAAGGCCTCGCCGACGGTCACGCGGACCGACGGGGCGATCTGCACGACGCAGACCTTGTTCGGATCGTGCAGCGCCTCCCAGACGATCGGCGTCTCGTCGTTTTCGACGATGGCGCCGGTCGGGCAGTGCGCGGAGCACTGGCCGCACTTGACGCAGGGCGATTCGGCCAGGGTGATGTCGCCGGCGGGCGCCATGCGGGTGTTGATTCCGCGGTCGAGGAATGACAGGGCCCAGACGTTCTGGACCTCCTGGCAGACCTGGATGCAGCGGCCGCACTTGATGCACTTCTGGAACTCGAGGATGATGGAGCCGGTCGAGCGGTCGGGCGGCGTGTCCTTCACGTAGCGCTTGATCGTCTCCACCGGGATGTTGAAGTCGGCGGCGAGCGACTGGAGCTCGCACTCGCCGTTGCGGCCGCAGGTCAGGCAGGCCTGCGGGTGGTTCGAGAGGATGAGTTCGAGGGTCGCGCGGCGCACGTCGACGATCTCGTGGTCGTGGGTCGTGATCTCCATCCCGTTTTCAAGGGGCGTGCAGCAGGCGCGAATGAGCTTGTTGCCGCCCTTGTTGCGGACGATGCAGATGCCGCATGCGGCCGTCGGGAGGAGATCCTTGTGCTTGCACAGCGTCGGAATCTTCACCTGCACGCGCCGGGCTCCGTCGAGGATGCTCGTGCCTTCCGGCACCTGCACTTCAATCTGGTTGATGCGTGCGGTGATCATAATTCGGCCCCCCCGCTGATTGCCGGCACGGCGGGCGCGGCGGCCCGGGGCGCGGCCGAGGCCGATCCGCCGCCGGCGGCGCCCTTCATCTTGCGCGCGTAGGAGGGTCCGCCCTCGATGAAGGCCCGGTATTCCTCGCCAAAATAGCGAAGGGTGGACAGGACGGGGTTGGAGGCGGTCTGGCCCAGGCCGCAGAGCGAGGCGCGCTGCATCGCAAGGCAGATTCGCTTGATCTGCACGAGGTCCTCGTCGCCGCCGCGGCCGCGGGAGATCCGGTCGAGGATCTGGAGCAGCTGATAGCCGCCGATCCGGCACGGCGCGCACTTGCCGCAGGACTCATCGACGCAGAACTTCAGGTAGAATTTCGCCACCTCGACCATCGAATCGGTCTTGTCCATGACGAGCATCCCGCCCGAGCCCATGATCGAGCCCAGCTGCTGCAGGGTCTCGTAGCTGACGGGCGTGTCGAGGTGCTGCACCGGGATTACGCCGCCCGAGGGGCCCCCGGTCTGGACGGCCTTGATGTCCTTCTCGTCGAGGACGCCCCCGCAGATGTCGTAGATGATGTCGTGGAGGGTCGTCCCCATGGGGACCTCGACCAATTGGGCGTTGCGGACCTTGCCGGTGACGGCAAAGACCTTGGTGCCCTTCGATGTCGCCGTTCCGAAGCTCGAGAACCACTCGCCGCCCTTGGTCAGGATGGCCGGCACGCAGGCGAGCGTCTCGACGTTGTTGATCGCGGTCGGCATGTTCCAGAGGCCGCGCACCGACGGATAGGGCGGCCGGGGGCTCGGGCTGCCGCGCCTGCCCTCGATCGAGGCGATGAGGGCCGTTTCCTCGCCGCAGACGAATGCGCCGGCGCCGAGCCGGATCTTCGCGTCGAATGAGAACTCGCTGCCGAGGATGTTTTCACCGAGGAGTCCCTGTTCGCGGGCCTCCTGGATCGCGTGCTCGATGCGCTCGACCGCTTTCGGATACTCGGCGCGGATGTAAAAGTAGCCCTTGGAGGCACCCATCGCATAGCCGGCGATGATCATGCCCTCGAGGACGGCGTGCGGGTCGCTCTCAAGGACGCTGCGATCCATGAATGCACCCGGATCGCCCTCGTCTCCATTGCATATAACATAGTGCTGAGGAGAAGATTGCGCGCGCGTGATCTGCCACTTGAGCCAGGTCGGGAATCCGGCGCCGCCGCGGCCGCGCAGGGCGCTCACCTTCATCTCGGCGATCACGGCCTCCGGAGTCATCTCGAAGATCGCCCGGCGAAGGGCCTGGTAGCCGCCAACACGGCGGACATAGTCGTCGAGCCGGCCCGGATCGACGTTGCCGCAGTGGCGAAGGGCGATGCGGACCTGCTTGTCCGGCGCCTTCCAGAGCAGGTCGTCCAGGACGCGGCCGTTCTCGATCGACTCGGCGACGATGCGGGCGACGTCGGGCGCCAGGACGTTGGCATACGTGACGGCGGAGGGCAGCAACTGCACGACGGCGCCTTCGTCGTAGATGCCGATGTCCAGGGCGCGGGCGACCTGCACTCGGTCCGAGAGCCCGCGGCGCTTAAGCTCCTCATTGAATGAAAATTGGAAAAACTCGGTCTTGCTTGCGGTGCCTGGCCCCGTGTCGCACACAAGGACGTGGGTCACGGGCGCCAGAAGCTCCAGCGAGCGGGAGCGGGTGGCGATAACATGGTCATCGAGGAGGCGCTTGCCCATTACGTGCTGCTCGAGGATCGCCTCGGCGACCTCGGGGGAGACCTGCCCATAGTGAATCCGCGGCATGCCTTCCGACTGCACCTCGACCACGGGATCGGCGAAGGAATAGCCTATCGATCCGGCCCGAAGGAGGGAAAAGGTGAGTTGGCGTTCGTTGCGCGCGTGGGCCAGTGCGGAGAATGCGGTCTCGGCTCCGGCGGCTATGCCACCCGTGTCGAGCTGCACGCGGATCCACTCCAGAGGATCCGCATCAGGCTGCGCGGCAAAATGTTCCAGATCCTGACGAGTCAATTTAGTCATTTCGTCGCTCCCTTTTGCGCCTTGATCGCGGCGATGTAGCCGGCGATATCCGAAGATTTCACGTGGCCGCAGGTCTTGCCGTCCACGACCATGGCGGGCGCCATGCCGCAGCAGCCGATGCAGCGAACGACCTCAAAATGGAACTGGCGGTCCGTGGTGGTCTGGCCCTCGGCAATGTTGAGCTGCGTGCGGGTCTCGTTGAGCAGTTCGCTCGAGCCCTTCAGGTAGCAGGCCGTGCCGTTGCAGACCGTGATGTTGTGGGCGCCCGGCGGCTGCAGCTTGAAGTAATGGTAGAAGGTGATGACCTCGTAAATCCGCGCGAGCTTCACCCCGAGTTCCCGCGACAACTCCATCGCGACCTCGCGCGGCACGTAGCCGTACTGGTTCTGGATGGCATGGAGGACCATGATGAGGTTCCCCTCCTCGTTGCGCCAGCGCTCGGCGTGCTGTTGCACGTCGCGGCGGGTGGTCGATTCGAGCTTGCTCTGGATCCGGCGGATCCGCTCGAGCTTCACCTCGACAACGCGCGAGATCTCCTCGGAGACGTCGCGCGGCACAAACCCATGCCGTTGCTCGAGATCCTGCAGCAGGTCGAGCAGTGAGCCTTCATCCTGCCGTATGATCTCGGTAGGGCGATGACCCGTGCTTGGAACGCCTTCGGGGGCAGCGCTTTTCATCACGATAACATGTTATCCCGAGGCGCACGCAATGACTCCGCACGAATTGGTAAATGGTGCGCACGGATTGGTGTTGCCGCGGGGCGTGGCAGCCTATGGACGAGGGCGCTTTCAAAAGTGCTAATATGGTGGCGATGAGAACCAAGAGTTTGGAGATTCTCGAAAAAGCGCAGTTGCCGTCGGCCCAGGCGCGGGCCATTCTTCAGGTCATGGAAACCGAGTTGGCGACCGACACGCTGGCGACCAAAGCCGACCTGCAGGCGTTGGCGACAAAGGCTGACTTGGAGGCGTTTGCCACAAAGATTGAGCTTCTGACATTCAAGAGTGATCTTGAGGTCAAGATTGCCTTGATGCGCGCTGAAATTAGCGCGTCGGAAAGCCGTGTGATCCGGTGGGTCGTGACGAGCTTCCTTGGACAGGCTGCCGTGATCCTCGGGGCCCTGTACTTTGCCGTAACGCATCTGCGGCAGTGAACGCCTCCAACGCCTCCCATTTCTGGGAATTGATCCTGGGGACAGTCGTCGGGCTGCTGCCCGTCATCAATCCCCTGGCGGCGACGCCCACGTTTCTTGCCATCACCGAGGGCGATTCGCAGGCGCGGAGGCTCGAACAGCTGCGCCGGGCGTGCTTTTACATGGTGACGATCCTGGTCGGCTCGCTCGTATTCGGGACATTCATCATGAACGCCTTTGGAATCTCGATTCCCGGGCTTCGGATCGCCGGGGGGATGCTGGTTGTCGGGATCGGCTGGCGGATGCTGCTCGGAGGCGACGGAGGCGACCAGCACAGCGAGCATGCGATCCCGGCCGCCCGGGCAAAGCCGGATGTTTCATTCACGCCTTTGGCCATGCCGATGCTGAGCGGGCCGGGGTCGATCGCAGTCACGGTGGGTTTCGCCTCGCTTGCAAGGGCCTGGCTGGACTACGCAGCGATCATACTGGGGATCGTCGCCGTGGCGGCGATCAGCTACGCGACCCTTCGGCTGTCCACGCGGGTCGTGACCGTCATCGGGGCGAACGGCATGAATGCCCTGACCAAGCTAATGGGATTCCTGCTCGTTTGCGTCGGAATCCAGTTCGTTGTGAACGGGGTCATCGGGGTTGCGACCGAGCCAGAGCTCGTCCGGGCGATACGGGATGCGCTGCAGGCGAGGCCCTGAGCGGGCGGCTTCGCCCCGGGAAAAAAGAGGGCATCGGGAAAAAGTTTCACTCGCCGATGGACCTTGTTGCCGCCACGATTGTCATCCTCACCCGCAGATTTCATGAAATTCGACCAAATCTCATCCAAACCGCTCTCGGAAAAGGGCCTCAAACTCCGTGCGATGTGCTTGCAAGCACACCTCGGTCGTCTTTGGCCCTTTTCCCTGGGCGGTTTGGCGATCTTTGGTCGTTTTCATGAAATCTTCGGGTTAACGCCAATATGAAGCGCCCTCTCATCGTTTTAGCCGCTGCCCTCGCCGTCGGGCTTGGCGCCGGCTGCTCGCTCGTGCAGCATATCCCATTCATTGGGCACAATACCAAGACCGGGAGCACCGCGCCCAAGCCGCCGAGGGAGGACTCCCACGTTGCGACGCAGTCCGAGACGGATTTCAAGCAGCGCTGGGTGGACAAGCGCACGTCCGAACTCGTCGCACAAGGGCTGGCGCCGGACACCGCGCGCTCCCAGGCGGTGTCGGAATTCAACCAGAAATTCGCGGCGACCCACGTCGCGCACTGACAGGTTCTTGGGATGGCCTTACTGTTCGCGGTCGATGCTCAGGAGCTCGATCGTGAAGATGAGCGAGGCGTCCCTGGGCACCTTGGGCGGGTCGCCCATGGAGCCGTAGGCAAGCTCCGGGGGGATGATGACGATCCGCTTCTCGCCGGGCTTCATGAGCTGGATGACCTGATCCCAGCCGACGATCACGATTCCGCGGCCGAGCCGGAATGAAAAGGGCTTGTTCCGGTCGAGGTTCTTGTCGAACGGCGTTCCGTTGAGAAGGGTCCCCACGTACAGCACATGGACCATGTCGCCCGGCTTGGGAGGCTGTCCCTCGCCAGGTTGCAGAATGACGTAGCGGATGCCCGTGTTTGTCTTTTGCGCGTTGGGCCAGGTCTTTTCCACATAGACGAGATCGTCGTAGTTGAACTTCTCGCGCTGCGCGAAAAGGGCCGGCTTGAGGGACAGGGCTGCGGCGAACAGGAGGGCTACGGGGAGCAGGCGCATGGGGTGTTGGTGGGAAAAGGCAAATCGGGTTGGACCGCCGTGGAAAGCGAAATTTTGGACTATCGGACGCTTGCCAAGGCCGGGTGGGCGGCTATCAGGCGGAGGGCCTGCCGGAGCAGCGTCTTGCCCGGCTCCATGCGGTGCCAGGGGGAGGCCCCCGACGGGTGCGGGAGCGGGATGCAGTCGGCCGGGTGGCCGCGGTAGGTGATGGGGAAGCGCTTTCCGATCACCTGGTCCAGGGGCGAAGGGGCGATGAACTGGTTCAGCGCCAGCTTTCCGACGGGGATCACGAGGGAGGGGCGCAGGATTTGGAACTCGCGTTCAAGCCAGTGTGAGCAGGCGGCGATTTCATCGGGGGCTGGAACCCGATCGCCGCCCTCGGGCCGCTTCCCCGGAAAGCACCGGCAAACGGCGGCAAAGTAGACACGGCTGCGCGTTTCCTCCTCGGTCCAGCCCAGGGCCTCGCCAAACCACTTGAAGAGAGTGCGCCCGGCCGTCCAGGCGAAGGGACGGCCAAGCGTGGGTTCCTTGTCGCCGGGAGCCTGCCCGACAAGGAGCACCCGGCTGGGGACCGGCCGTCCGACGACGACAGGCTTGTGCATCCGCTGGCAGCGGGCGCACGCCTGCAGTTCGCCGAGATGTTCAAGCAGGACCTTTTTCGACAAGGGACAGGCTCCGCCCTTCCGAGTCGGAAGGGCGGAGCGCCGTAGCCCATCGGGCGAAGGCGGCCTTTTCAACATCCAACGGCGGGTTGCTTTCCGACTCGGACCCGCCTTCGCCCGTTGGGCGGAGCTTGCCACGCCGTAGCCTCCGCCGTCGCCAAAGCTCTGGCGGACAAGTTGGCGAAGGCGGGGCGTGGTTGCTTTCCAACTTGGAAAGCAAAAAAAAGACGGGGCCTTTTGGGGCTCCGTCTCTTGCAAATTGAATGCCGGCCTTGGAAGCCGGGTGCGCTTAGTAACGGCGCTCGCCGCGGTCGCGATGACCGCCGCCGCCGCCGCCGCCGCCGAAGCCACGGCCGCCGCCACCGCCGCCGCCGAAGCCACGGCCGCCGCCACCGCCGCCGCCGCCGAAGCCGCCGCCCGTGCGCTCTTCCTTCGGACGAGCCTCATTGACCGTGAGCTGACGGCCGCCGAGTTCAGACCCGTTGACCTTCTCAGCCGCGATCTTGGCCTCATCATCGGTTCCCATGGTCACGAAAGCAAAGCCGCGCGGGCGGCCCGTCATCTTGTCCATGGCAACATATACGTCGGTAACGGTACCGAATTGACCGAAGTGCGCGCGTAGCTCGTCTTCAGTGGTCTTAAAGGACAGGTTTCCAACATAAAGTTTGGAATTAGCCATTTGTTGATTTCGTAGAGCCACCGTCCGCTGCCAGTCCGTTCCCACCATTGGGTTTCGAAATCATCACTTAAGCTACCTGCTCAGCCAACGACTCACCAGAAGCTGTCATCAAAACGCTATCTCTAACGAGGGCGCAAAAAACGCACAGAAAAGAACTTGATGCAAGTCTAATTTGGGCGGCTGCCGCCGGTGCTCCCGGGACGGTTCAATTCAAGGCCACCAGGCGCTTAAGGTCGCCCAGGCTGCCTGACATCCAATCCTTGAGTATGTCCTTCTCGAACCTGAGCGGGTCGTCGAGGTTTGACGTGAGCCTCAAATCAAAAGCGGTATCGGTGATGTCCTCCTTGCCCTGTTTGATGACCTTGCCCGCGGCATTGGTGACGCTCCAGGCGAACTTGAAATTGGGGGGGTAGATGGGCTTGACGATGCGGACCTGGTCCCAGTTGGCGCCGCGCCAGGGCTCAAAAGTCCCTGCCAAATTGATGTTTGTGAAAGTGATGGTCAGCTTGCATCCCTCCGGGACAAAGCGCTGCGACTCCGATACCAGAAAGTCGTTGAACTTGTCCAGGATCGCCTGCTGACCCTTGTCGGTCGGCGACATCTGGTCCTTGATGTCCGTGAACTTCTCGGGGTGGTCGAATACGACTTCGGCCCAGGAGGCCTTTGGCGCATCCGTGCCGTAAACTGCGCCCGCAGCCACCCATGCGACCGCCGCGGAGAACAAGGCGATTTTTTTCATGGTTCGCTCCTTTTCGGGTACTTCTCTTCTGCCTTGGAGCAAAACTAGCACGAATATGTTCCAAAATCCAGCCTGCCGCCCAACAAGTGCCTGTCCCCACAAAGGTGCCTGTCCCCACAAAGGTGCCTGTCCCTTGCGACCGGCAAAAGAAAACATTAAAGTGATTGGCCTGTTCAAAACGGCGAATGGGCGCCTAACTCCTCCTCGAAATGCAAACACCGTTGTTCAACTGGCTGGAAACGCGCGGGGCGGGGGTCCTTCTGCATCCAACGTGCCTTCCGGGGCACCAGGGCGTCGGCACTTTCGATGTGCAGGTGGACCGGTTTCTCGACTTTCTGCAGGCGGCGGGAATGAGCACCTGGCAGATCTGTCCCCTGGGGCCCACCGGCTACGGAGACTCGCCGTACCAGTGCTTTTCCGCCTTTGCCGGAAACCCCTACCTGATCGACCTGGGGGAACTGGCGTCGCGGGGATTCTTCAAGGCGGCCGACTTGGTTCCCATCACCGAACGATCGTCCGGCCGGGTCGATTACGGGGCGCTCTACCGGATCAAGTGGGCGCTTCTGAAGGGCGCCTTCGAGCGCTACCAGGAAAGCGGGAGCCCGGCCCTGGGAGACGGGAGCTTCGAGGAATTCAAGGAGGCCCAGGCGGACTGGCTGGATCCGTACGCCCTGTTCCGGGCCCTCAAGGATCTCCACGGAGGCCGGGCGTGGACCGAGTGGCCCGACGAATCGCGCGTCTTTGCGAAGGCCATGCGCTCGCCGCTCCGGAAGAAGCTCGCCTCCGCGTGCGAGGCGCAGCGGTTCTACCAGTATGTCTTCTTTGCGCAGTGGCGGAGGGTCAGGAGGGAAGCCGCGAGGCGGAAGATCGCAATCGTCGGAGATCTGCCGATCTTCGTCGCGGCCGATTCGGCCGACGTGTGGGCCCGTCCCGAGCTGTTCGAGCTGGACCAGGCGAGCGGCCGGCCCGTGGCCGTGGCCGGCGTCCCGCCTGACTATTTTTCGGCGGATGGCCAGCTGTGGGGCAATCCCCTGTACGCCTGGGATCGCCATGCGGCCGACGGCTACGCCTGGTGGATCTCGAGGCTGCGGGCCGCCTTCGAATTGTACGACATTGCGAGGATCGACCATTTCCGCGGATTCGACGCGTACTGGCGGGTCCCGCTGCCGGCCGCCAACGCGCGCACGGGGGCGTGGGTCGCGGGCCCGGGGATAGACCTGTTCAAGGCGATCTGCCGGGCGCAGCCCAAGGCGAGGATAATCGCCGAGGACCTGGGGCTTCTGACCCCGGGGGTCGTGAAGCTCCGCGAGGAGACGGGCCTTCCGGGAATGGCCGTCTTGCAGTTCGCCTTCGGGGGCGACGAATCCAACCTTTATCTCCCCCGCAACCTGATCCAGAACCAGGTCGTGTATCCTGGCACCCATGACAACGACACCTCGATCGGCTGGTACGCCTCGGCCGGAGAGGCCGAGCGGGACCACGTCCGGCGCACGCTGAGCGTCAACGGCTCCGAGATCGGCTGGGACCTCATCCGCGCCGCCTACGCCGCCCCGAGCCGGCTCGCCGTCATCACCGTCCAGGACATACTCTCGCTGGGATCGGAGGCCAGGCTCAACTGCCCGGGAAAGCCCGAGGGCAACTGGCAGTGGCGGCTGTCCGAGCCGCAGATGGACCGCCTCGCCGGGGGCGCCGCCCGCTACCTGAGGGAACTCGGCGGGCGCACCGGCCGCTGCTAGCCTATGTTCGCCAATTTCATGGGCCCGCGGGGGCGGGCGCTCGACTATGAGCGGCGCTTCGTGGCATCGGTCCGCGTTCCCGGGGCCGCGGCGCGCAACCGCAGGACGGAGAGGCTGCTCATCGCCTGCTGGGTCGTGATCGCCCTCAAATGCGCGCTCGTTGCCTGGGCGATCCCCCATTACCACCTGCCCTTCAGCCCGCTTTGGGTGATCCTGCCCACCCTCCTCTTCGCGGGAACGGTCACCGCGCTTTATTTACTGCGGGACTGAGTTTCTTGCGGGGGCCGGGAACAATTTTCGTTGAGCCGCGCGCTCTCCGCGGAATACTGAATCCCGGGTACGCCCGCCGGCAGATGAAAAAACCGCGTCAACTCAAAGTTTATTTTTCGGGTGAGATGTATTGCCTGAACCATCTGATCGGAAACGCGTACCTCGGCGAGGCGATCTACGAGAAATCCCACGGCCGGTACCTGTGCGCCCTGCCGCAGAACCTCGAGCCGAACGGTCAGCGCCCGCGGGCGATCCGGGACCGGGCGGTCAAGACCCTCATCGCCTGCGATCTCGCGCTCTTTGTCTTTGAGGGGCCCGCGGTCGACTCGGCGACGGCGATCGAATTCATGTTCGCCAAGTTCGCCGACATCCCCGCGGTCATCCTCCGCAGCGACTTGCGCAAGAGCGGCGACGGAAAGGATCCGTGGACCCTCATGGCGAGCTTCTTCCCGCGCACGGTCAACGTCATCCTGGACAGCCTCGAATCCTACAAGGCGATCCTCAAGCGCAGGCACCGCAAGCTCGACGAGGTGCTCCGGCTTGCCGGCCAGCACAGTTCGGCCGATGCGCAGCGCATGTGTGACGCGGTCGCGGCGGCGTGCGTGCGGGCGTTCGACCGGGTGAGGGTGGTCGAGCCGGTGATGCCGAAGCATCTGCGCGAGGAGGCGTACAACTGGCTGAGCCTCATGCCGGGACTTCGGGGAAAGCAGAAGGAGCTCCGCCGGGAGTTCGAGCACTTCCTCGAGATCAAGGTGGAAAGGGAGCTGCTGTGAACGGGGGACTGCGGCTGATCGAACACCCGCTCGCCCATCATATTGTCACGCACCTGCGGGACAGGACGACCCATCCGGCCACCTACCGCACACTGACCTACCAGTTGAGCCTGCTCCTGGCGATCGAGGCGACGCGGGACCTGGCGACCGAGGAGAAGGAGATCCAGACGCCCCTCGAGGCGGCCTGGGGCCGGGTCCTCGTCCACACCCCGCTGGTCGTCGTGCCGATCCTGAGGGCGGGCTCCGGGATGCTGCAGCCTTTTCTGGACGTGTTTCCCGATGTGAGCGTCGGCTACATCGGCCTTGAGCGGGATCATGAGACCGCGAAGGCCCGCAGCTACTACTGCAAGCTCCCTCCGCTCGAGGGGCGCCCGGTCTTTGTCATCGACCCCATGCTCGCAACGGGAGGCTCCGCCGCCATGGCCCTGAAGCTCGTCAAGGAAAGGGGGGCCTCCGATCCGAAGCTTGTGTGCATCGTCGTTGCGCCCGAGGGGCTGGAGGAGGTCGGCCGCACCCACCCGGAGGTGCCCATCTTTGCGGCGGCTTTGGACCGGGCCCTCAATGCGAGAAAATACATTCTGCCCGGGCTCGGCGATTTCGGGGACAGGCTCTACGGGACCTGAGTTTCGTCCGAGACCTTTCCGGTTGCGGCGCGTCTCTTCCTGGCGGAGATTCATGCCCATGAAGAACCCCACCCCGCTTTCCCTGCTCGCCCTCACTCTTGCCCTGGCCGGAGGCATCGCCCTAAGGGCCGACCCGGCCGTCAAGCTCACCCAGGCTGACGGCCGGATCCGCGTCGAGATCGGCGGCCAGCTGTTCACCGAATACATCTACGCCGGGGCGGACCGGCCGTACTGCTACCCCATCATGGCGCCGGACGGAACGCCGCTCACCCGCGACTTTCCAATGAAGAACACGCCGGGAGAGGACCGCGACCATCCGCATCACCGCTCGCTTTGGTTCGCTCACAGCGACGTGAACGGGATCGATTTCTGGAACGAGGGCACCGCCGGCAACAGCCGCAAGAAGGGCAAGATCGTGCACGACTCCATCGTCGAGGCGACGAGCGGCGACGTCGGCACGATCCGGGCGACCGACCGCTGGGTCGCCCCCACCGGGCAGGTGTTTTGCACGGATGAGACGACCCTCCGCTTCCAGGGCCTGGCCGACGCGCGGATCATCGACTACGCCGTGACGATCAAGGCGCCGCAGGACGCCGCGGTCCACCTGGGCGATGACAAGGACGGCACTATGGCCATGCGGCTCGCGCAGTGGATGACCCTGCCACACAAGAATGGAAAGCAGGATGTGCCGGGGGCGGGCCACATCGTGACGGCGACGGGCGATCTCGATGGAAAAGCATGGGGAAAGCGCGCCGACTGGTGCGACTATTATGCCCCGCACGAGGGCAAGATCTATGGGGTCGCGATCTTCGACAGCCCGCAGAACCTGCGGCATCCGACTTGGTGGATGGCGCGCGAGTATGGGCTTTTCGGGGCCAACCCCTTCGGCCAGCACTTCTACGAGAACAAGATGGATCAGCCCCATCTCGGCGATTACGACATTCCCGCCGGCGGAAGCCTGACCTTGCGCTACCGCTTTTACTTCCATTACGGCGACCAAAAGGACGGTCGCGTCGCCGAACAGTACGCTCAATACGCCAAGACCCAATGAACCCCCGCATCGCCTCCTGCTCCCGCCGCACCTTCATCAAGGCATCAGCCCTGGCGGCGGCCGGAGCATCGCTCACGGCCCGTTCCTGGGCCCAGGTCTCCGGCGCCAACAGCGACATCCGCGTGGCCGTCGTCGGGTTGAACGGCCGCGGCAAGAGCCATATCGCGAGCCTGCGCTCGCTCCCGGGAGCCCGGCTGGTCGCCCTCTGCGACGCGGACTCGGCCGTCCTGGACAAGGCGGCGCAGTCCGTCGGAGGCGGGGTGAAGACCTATCGCGACATCCGGCAGCTTCTCGCCTCGCCCGAGATCGATGCGATCACGATCGCCATGCCGAATCACTGGCACTCGCTCGCCGCGATCTGGGCCTGCCAGGCGGGAAAGGATGTCTACGTTGAAAAGCCCGTGTCCCACACGGTCTGGGAGGGACGCCAGCTCGTGGCGGCCGCCGCGAAATACAACCGGATCGTGCAGGCCGGGACGCAGATCCGCTCGGGCGAGGGCCTGCGCGAGGCGGTCGAGTGGGTGCGAGCGGGCAACCTGGGGAAGATCACCGTGTCACGGGGATTCTGTTACAAGTTCAGGGGAAGCATCGGCCTGACGAGCGGGCCGCAGCCGGTACCGCGGACAGTCGACTATGACTTGTGGTGCGGTCCCGCGCCGATGACGCCCCTGCGCCGCAAGAACCTCCACTACGACTGGCACTGGGTGTGGCCGACCGGCGACGGCGACGTCGGCAACCAGGGCATCCACCAGATGGACGTCGCCCGCTGGTTCCTGGGTGAACCGGGCCTGCCCCGGCACACGATGAGCGTCGGCGGACGGCTCGGCTACCTCGACGATGCCGAGACGCCCAATTCGCAGGTCGTGGTCCACGACTACCCGACGGCGCCGCTTATTTTCGAAGTGAGGGGCCTGCCTTCGAAACCGGCCCCGGACTCAGCCGGGGGCTCCGGAAGCGCCGAGGCGGCGGGCGCCCGCGCCTCGCTCATGGACAAGTACCGGGGCGTTTCGATCGGGAACATCGTCGATTGCGAAGGGGGAAGCGTCGTGACGGCCTCCTATTTTTCGGCGACGGCCTACGATCGCGACGGCAAGGTCGTGAAGGAATTCCGGGGCAAGGACCGCCACATGGCGAATTTCATCGATGCGGTGCGAAGCCGGAAGGCGGCCGATCTCTACGGTCCGATCCAGGAGGGGCATGTTTCAAGCGCCCTATGCCATCTGGGAAGCATCTCTCACCGCGCGGGCAGCACGGCCGCGCCGGGGCAGATCCGGGAGCGGGTCCAGGGGGACAAGATCCTGGCGGAAGCCTATGGGCGCCTCGCCGAGCACCTGGCGACAAACGGGGTCGACTTGGAAAAGACGCCGGCGACCCTCGGGCTGCCCCTCGCGGTGGACGTGCCGAACGAGGGCCTGATCGGAAATGCGGAGGCGTCCCGCCTGCTCACGCGCGAATACCGGGAGCCGTACAGGGTGCCGGGCCTGGTGGCGTAAGCCGTTCAGGGCTGCCAGCGCCCGTAGATCCCGCAGGGAAGAACCTTCCCGTCGCGCTGAACCGGCAGGCCGACCTCGCCCGCCGAGATCGTGCCGCCACGCGGGCCGAGCAGTTCGCAGAGGAGGTTGGCGACCACGGTCGGCGACAGCCGGGCCGTGTAGGCGTTCACCAGGAGGAAAAGCGGTTCATCGGAGAGGAGCGCCCTGCATTCCTCGAGGAGCGGCCACAGGTCATCCTCGAGCTTCCACATCTCCCCGGTGGAGCCGCGGCCGAAGGTCGGCGGGTCCATGATGATCGCCTCGTAGCGCCTGCCGCGCTTGTTCTCACGGCGGACGAATTTGAGGCAGTCATCCACGATGAAGCGTATCGCGGCCGACCCGAGGCCGCTGAGTCCCGCATTCTCGCGGCACCACTTGACCATGCCCTCGGCCGCATCGACGTGGCAGACGCTGGCGCCCGCCGATGCGGCGGCGCAGGTCGCCGCCCCCGTGTAACCGAACAAATTGAGCACATTGACCGAGCGGCCCTTCTCCTTCGCGGAGCGGATGAGCCCGCAGAACCAGTCCCAATTGACCGCCTGCTCGGGAAACAGCCCCGTGTGCTTGAACGAGGTCGGGCGGATCTTGAGCTTCAGGGACAGCGGGTCGTAGTGGATCTCCCACTGCTCGGGCAACGGGCGGCGGAACTCCCACTGGCCCCCGCCGGAGGCGCTGCGATGATAGAAGCCGTCCCAGTGCGGCCACGGGGCGTCCGGGGCCGCGTCGTGCCGGGGCCAGAGGATCTGCGGGTCGGGCCGGATGAGGGTATAGGGCCCCCACCGCTCCTGCTTCATCCCCGAACCGCAATCGACCAGCTGATAGTCGCGCCATCGGTCGGCGACGATCAGGGGGTTGCGCTGGACAGTAGGGGGCATCGAAAATCTTCGGGATTCAGCGAACTCCGGCCGCTCGAAGGTGTCGAGCCGCAAGGCGCGCCGCGAAGGACAAGCCTCGATGGGTATTATTACCATTTGCCTGCTTTTCCTTCGCCAATCAAATACCTTAAAAGTCGAATTTTCATATGTTAAAAACCCACTCCCTCCAGCTTCTCCTCATCTGCGCCGGTCTGGCCGCAACCCTCCTCGGAGGCACCAAACTCTCCGCGGACGTCGTTGAAACAAAGAATGGCGCGCGAATCGTCGGAAAAGTGACAAAAATCGACGCCGGATCGGTCTTTGTGACGACAGATTTCGCCGGCGACCTGACGATCAAGCAAAGCGAGGTGACCGCGATCACAACCGACGGGCCCCTTTCGGTGCGACTGGCCGACGGCACCCGGATCAAAGGTCAGATCGGCACGCAAAACGGCAGCCTTCAGGTGGTCGGAACGGACGGCACGATCTCGACGAGCATTCCCAAGGTCGCAGCCGTGTGGGAACCGGATGCCAAGGACCCGGAAAACGCAGCGCTCGAGCGCCACTGGACCTACGAGGCGACGGTCGACGTCGAGGGCACGTCCGGCAACAAGGATCAACTGGGGACGGCGGCCGGATTCCGGGCAAAGCTGGTGACCCCCCAGGACACGCTTCAGTATTACACGGCGTACAACCGCCAGGTGACCTCCGGGGTCAAATCGGCTGACCAGTTCAAGGCGGGCGTCGACTACGCCGCCAATTTCTCGCCGGACTCATCCTGGTACGTCCGCGACGAGGGGGGGTTCGACCGGATCATGGATATTCGGTTCTATGACACGGCGGCGGCAGGCGCGGGATACAACATCCTGAACAGCAAGACAGACTTGCTCACGGGCCGCGTGGGTCTGGCCTATCGCTACGAAGGGTATGACAGCCCCAAGACAGCGACCGTGAATTCGGCTGCGGCCGACTTCGAGATCGCGAACGACCTCAAGCTCAAGTTCTCCGAGCTGGTCACGCACCTGACGGCCATCCCCGCCTTTTCGGATCTGTCCAACATCATCGTGGCGCAGGACACCTACTACCAGATACCGCTGGTCAATCCGGCGTGGAAGCTCCGGATGGGCGTGTCGAACGACTACAACAGCAAGCCGACCAGCGGCTTCAGGAAGCTCGATACGACCTATTACACGCGGCTGATCCTCGACTGGCAGTAGGCTTCGGACCAGCCTCCGGGCCGTCTAGGATCGCGCCTCGTTCGTCCTAAGCCCGGGGCCCGTGAAGTTGCTACTATCCGCCCAAGGTGAAGACTTCCAGCCTCGAGCTTCTCGAGAGATCCCAGTTGCCGCCGGCCCAGGCCCGGGCCATACTTCGCGTGATGGAATCGGAACTCGCGCTCCATGATGCTTCGCTCCCGACGAAGTCCGACCTTCTTGCGGTAAAATCTGATGTCCTTGCGGTAAAATCTGATGTCCTTGCGGCAAAGCTGGACCTACTTGCGGCAAAAGCAGAACTGCGGGAGGAAATCCACAGGTTGGATGTCAAACTCGAATCGTTCCGAGCAGATCTGATCGGCGAGATAAGGGGCACCGTCCGCTGGAACTTTGCCTTTTGGATAGCTCAGCTCGCCGCCATCGCAGGAATTCTGAAACTCCTCAAATAGTAGGGGGGATGTCTAGCCGAGCCGTGCAAGCAGGCGCCGCACGCCCTCGATAGGGGCTGCGCCGACCGGCTTGAGGATCAGGAGCGATCCCTCCTGAAGCGCACGGGCCACGACCGGGCGGGTCAGGATCGGCCCGCTGAGCCCTGCGCAAATCTCGTTCACGGGCATCTCCGGGAACAGTTTTGCGGCGACCCTCTGTGCGAGTGCCAGGAGTTCGCCCGTGGATTCGATCACGATATCCAGGGCGGCCGCGTTCCCCTCCTCCGCTAGGCGGAGCACCTCAGGCGCGAGCCCGGCCGTTTTTGCGGTCGCCGTCTTCCCGTGGCTGAAGTCCCGGCCGATCTCATTCGCATCGGTTAACCCCGTGCAAGCCTGCAATATCCGCCCGATCCCCGCATCCGGCATCCAACCCTGCAGTTCGAGCAGCCCGCGCGCGATCGCCCTTCGACCGATGTCGTACCCGCTGCCCTGATCCCCAAATCGCCAGCCGAGTCCGCCCGCATAATAGGTATGGCCAAAGGGGACAGCCTCCCCTGAGGGGACAGGCACCCCAGGGGGGACAGCCTCGCGCGAAGCGCGGGCGGCGACGAAGGAGCCTGTCCCCGCATGAAGGACGAGGCCGGGGCCGCCGTTGGTGGCGAGCTCGAGGACCGGCAGGGAGTCGTCTGCGGCGATCACGCGGCCGAGGCCCGTGAGGCCGGCGGCGGTCTCGCGCCAGAAGGGGCGGCTGCCTGCCATGCACAGAAGCGTCGTCGAAATCGAACGGGAGGGGCTTGCCGCAGCGGGCTGCGTGAGCAGCGCAAGGATCGCGTCGATCACCACGCGCCTTGCCTCATCGGGGCCGGCGATGCTCGGGTTGCTGCCCGCGGCCCGATGGCTTGCCACTATCGCACCAGTGTCATCGACCAATATGCACTCGGTCTTCGTTCCCCCGCCATCGACACCCAGTTTAAAACTCATGCGAACACGGCTCAGGCCAGCTGGCGCGAGAGCCGTCCCTGGTATTTGCGGGCGAGCGCGCGGTTGTGCTCGATCGCCCCCGGCAGGTTCTGGCTCTGGAGAACCGGCAGCGGATGGCCGTTCGCCTTCAGCCAGTCCATGACCGAGAGCATGAGCCAATTGAGAACCGAACAACCGATCAGCGTGCTGGTCGGTCCGGCGTTCACCGGAGCCGCCGGGCTTCCCCCCACCTGCACGATGGCGTCTCCGGGCACACCGCCGTTGTCGAGCACATAGTCCGCGCATTCGAAAAGCCGCCTCCCGCCCGGGTGCTGCGAGGGCGTGACGCGCGACATCGCAAGGCAGGTCAAGGCGACCACAGTGAGTCCCCTCCCCTTGGCGTAGATGGCAACGTCGATCGGCGAGCCGTTCTTCCCGGAATTCGAGATCACGATGAGGGTCTCGCCCGCCCTCAATTCGTACTGCCTGTCATAACGCTCCGCGAGCCGCGTCCCGTAACCGGGCAGGTTTTCAACAAAGCCCCCCGTCGGGTCGATTATTCCGGTCACGCACACGAGACCTCCCGCACGCCCGATGATTTCCCGGGAGACGAGCTCGCTGTGCCCGCTTCCGAAGGTATGGACCACGCCGCCCTCCGCGATGCTCCTGCCGATGATCGGCGCCACCTGCGCGATGACGGCGCCGTTCTCATTCCAGGCGCGGGCCAGGAGTTCGTTTGCGCGGGCAAAATACGACGCGGCGAGCGGGTTGGTCATGGGTCGTTGCCACCGATCATGGTCCGGCGCCACCGGCACTGCAAGCTGGCTTGGGATCCCGGCGATTCCCAAAACCAGAATACGACAGGGTAAGGCGTCACCCTACAGGCCTATTTGCCAAAGCCCTGTAGACACTCCCGATACTCAAGCGTATGGTGGCTGAAATAACCTGGCAGCACACAACACCTCAGGCTATGGGCCAAAAGCCCGAATAGAACCCGCCAGGTCCAGCTGAAACAGTCACGGTCCTTGCCCGCAACCCCGCCACCCCGAAGGGGCGCGGGCAAGGTACTGGGATCCGGCCGCGCGGCAGAGGCACTGGTCAGACGAATGTTTACATGACGGTCCTGTGAAGGCATTGTTTTGCGAGGCGCCGCGAAGAGCTACCCTCAACCTCATGTACAGCCTCGGTCTGGATTTCGGCACAAACTCCGTCCGTTGCCTGATTGTGCGCTGCCGCGACGGCGCTGAAGTGGGAACGGCCGTGGCCGCCTACGCGAGCGGCAGGCAGGGCATTCTTCTCGATCCAAGGGACCACCACCTTGCCCGGCAGAACCCGGGCGACTATGTCGATGGGCTCCGGCGCTGCATCAAGGCCGCCATCGCGCAGGCGCGCCGCAGGCCCGGATTCGATGCCTCGAAGATCATAGGCCTTGGGGTGGATTCGACCGGTTCCAGCCCGATCCCGGTCGATCGCAACAACAGACCGCTGGCCCTCGACAGAAAATGGGCTCGAAACCTGTCCGCGCAATGCTGGCTGTGGAAGGACCACACCTCCTGGCGCGAGGCTGCGCGCATCACGGCCGTGGCCGCAAAACGCCGTCCTCACTATATCGCAAAATGCGGCAACACCTATTCCTCGGAATGGTTCTGGTCCAAGATACTTCACTGCCTGGCCGTCGACCCGAAGGTGTTCAAGGCCGCCTATTCGTGGGTGGAACTCGCCGACTGGGTGCCCTCGCTTCTGGCCGGCGTCACGGACCCCAGGGAAGTGAAGCGCGGCGTGTGCGCCGCGGGCCACAAGGCGCTTTATTGCGAGGAATGGGGAGGCCTCCCCGACAAGAAATTCCTTGCGCTCCTTGATCCCAGGCTGGCACCGCTGCGGGACCGGCTCTACGAGAAGGCGTACGATGCGACAAAGCCCGCCGGAACGCTCTCCGCCGGCTGGGCGAAGCGGCTCGGGCTGCCGGCCGGCATCCCGATCGCGATCGGGGAATTCGACGTCCATTACGGCGCGATCGGGTGCGGCGTCACCGAGGGGACGCTCGTCAAGGTGATCGGGACCTCGACCTGCGACTGCGGTGTCGTGTCGGCCCGCAAATCCGTGCCCGACATTCCCGGCATCTGCGGAATCGTCAAGGGCGCCATCCTGCCCGGTTACTACGGGATTGAGGCCGGCCAGTCCGCGGTTGGAGACATCTTCAAGTGGTGGGTGGAGGTGGTCTGCAACGGGAAGGACGCGCTCCACGAGGCGCTCTCCCGGGAGGCGGCACAGGCAAGGGCCGGCCAGTCGGGCCTCCTGGCCCTGGATTGGAACAACGGCAACCGGACGATCCTCGTCGATCCCATGCTGACCGGACTCCTCCTCGGATCCACGCTGCACACCACGCGGGCCGAGATCTACCGGGCCCTCATCGAGGCGACGGCCTTCGGTGCGCGCGCGATTGTGGAGCGCATCCGCGAGTACGGCGTGCCGGTTGACCGCGTTGTCTGCGCCGGGGGAATCGCCGAGAAGAACCCCCTGTTGATGCAGATCTACGCCGATGTCCTCGGCTGCGAAATGAGGGTGGCCGGCTCCAGCCAGGCCTGCGCCCTCGGCGCCGCTGTTTCGGCCGCGGTCCTTGCCGGAGCCCATTCCGATTTTCCAGCCGCCCAGCGCGCGATGACCTCGCTGAAGAAGGTGAAATACCGCCCGAGCGCCGCCGGCCGCAGGGTGTACGACAGGCTCTACCGCCTGTACCGCAGGGTCCACGACGCATTTGGCGGCCTCGACCGCTCCGCCGACCTGTCGCATGTCATGAAAGAGCTCCTCGCGATCAAGGAAGAGCAGACCCGCTAGACATGACGCCTTTGGCAACGCATGGAGGATCAAACCGACGCACTCGCGTGCGCGGCTTATCTCCCGCCTTGAATTTGATAGCGCTCTGAATCCCCCTCTCAAAACATCATGCTTGATTCATTCAACTCCCTGGAAATCTGGTTCATCACCGGAAGCCAGCACCTTTATGGACCGGAGACGCTCAAGCAGGTCGCCGACCACTCGCAAAAGATAGCCGCGGGCCTGGACGCCTCGGGGCGCATCCCTCTCAAGGTCGTCTTCAAGCCCGTCGTCAAGACGCCCGAGGAGGTCCGGGCGCTGTGCCGCGACGCAGACGCTTCGCCGAACTGCGCCGGGCTCATCCTGTGGATGCACACCTTTTCGCCCGCGAAGATGTGGATCGGGGGCCTGGGCTCGCTGCGGCGTCCCTTCCTCCACCTGCACACGCAGTTCAACCGCGACCTGCCGTGGGGCAGTATCGACATGGATTTCATGAATCTGAACCAGTCGGCGCACGGGGACCGCGAGGCGGGCTTCCTGCACACCCGGCTGCGGCTCAGCCGGAAAGTGGTCGTCGGCCACTGGGAGGATCCCCAGGTCCAGGAGCGCATCGCAGCGTGGATGAGGGCCGCCCGCGGCTGGTTCGGATTGCAGGGGGCCAAGTTGGCGCGCTTCGGCGACAACATGCGCGCGGTGGCCGTGACCGAGGGGGACAAGGTGGCGGCGGAGGCCAAGTTTGGCTTTTCGGTGAATGGTTACGGTGTCGGCGACCTGGCGAAGCATGTGGCCGATGCGGCGATCGACGATGCCGCCATCAGGCGGCTGTGCGCCGAGTACGAGGATAAGTACACGGTGGCAAAGGAGCTGCGCAAGGGAGGCGCCCGGCACGACTCGCTTCGTTACGGCGCCAGGCTCGAACTGGGCCTGCGCTCGTTTCTTACGGAGGGAGGCTTTGCGGGATTCACGACGACCTTCGAGGATCTCCACGGGCTCCGCCAGCTCCCCGGTCTCGCCGTCCAGCGCCTCATGGCCGAGGGCTACGGCTTCGGGGCGGAGGGCGACTGGAAGACGTGCGCCCTACTCCGCGCGATGAAACTGATCGCCGCGGACCTGCCGGGCGGCACTTCGTTCATGGAGGACTACACCTATCACTTGGGCGCCGGCGGACCCCTGGTTCTCGGGGCACACATGCTCGAGATCTGCGAGTCGATCGCCTCGCGCAAGCCGCGGATCGAAATCCATCCGTTGGGGATCGGCGGCAAGGAGGACCCCGTGCGGCTCGTCTTCGACGCGCCGGCCGGTCCGGCCCTGAACGCCTCGCTCATCGATCTCGGCAACCGCTTCCGTCTCATCGTCAACGAAGTGGATGCCGTCACCCCGCCAAAGCTGCCGCGGCTGCCCGTCGCCCGCGCGGTCTGGAAATGCCGGCCCGACTTCGCCACCGCCTGCGGAGCGTGGATCCTGGCGGGCGGCGCCCACCACACGGGCTACAGCTACGCCGTCACGTCCGAGCATCTGGAGGATTTCGCGGCGATGGCGGGGATCGAGATTGTAGTCATCGGAAATGAAACGCGCCTTTCCTCGTTCAAGCAGGAGTTGCGCTGGAACGAGGCGTACTATCACCTCGCCGCCGGAATCGGCCGCTGATGCCCATGCTCGCAGAACTCAAACGGGAGGCCCTTGAGGCCAATCTCCAGCTCAAGCGCGACGGTTTGATCCACCTCACCTTCGGCAATGCGAGCGCCTTCGATCGTGCCCGTGGCATCTTTGCGATCAAGCCGAGCGGGGTTCCCTATGAGGCCCTGAAGGTCCCGGATATGGTTCTTGTCGATCTCGACGGAAAGCGGGTTGAAGGAAAGCTCAACCCCTCCTCGGACACGCCGACCCACCGCAGGCTGTACATCGATTTCCCAAGGATTGGCGGAATCGTCCACACGCACTCCCTGTACGCGACCGCCTTTGCCCAGGCGGGCAGGCCGATTCCGGCCCTGGGAACGACGCACGCCGATACCTTCTTTGGCGAAATCCCCGTCACCCGCAAGATGACGGCGCGGGAGATAGGGAAAGACTACGAGTGGAACACCGGAGGGGTGATCGTCGAGCGTTTCAAGGGGCTGGACCCGCAGGAGCGGCCCGGCGTCCTGGTGAACCGCCATGCACCGTTCACCTGGGGCCCGTCGGTCGCCGATGCGGTGGAGGCGGCGCTCGTCGTCGAACTGTGCGCCCGGATGGCCTTGATGAGCCTGCTGCTTGCTCCCCGTATCAAGAGCATCGAGCCCGAGCTGCTCGATCGGCATTTTCACAGGAAGCACGGTCCGGGGTCGACCTACGGTCAGAAGCCCGGTTCGTAACCTTCGGAAAAGGTGCGCAGCGGGTGAACTGAGCGATCACTCCTCAGCCTGAATCAGGACATCGACGACCACCCGATTGCCGCCGCTGTCGAAAACGTAAATGTACCTTTCGGCCGTGCTCGTCGGCACGACCGAGAAATCGCAGCCGATCAGGATCGACGGTATGGTGAGTTTGCAGGGAAAGCCGGAGTCGCACAGCCCGTTCTTGAAGCTGCCGACGATCATGTTGGTCAATTCCCCGATCGCGTCCTTGATGTCCGGTTCGCTCAGTGCGACGGCCTCCGCCGCGGAAATGCCGAGCATGCTCCCCACGCACTGCTTCGCAAACGGTTCCTCCCAGTAAATATAGGCAAAGCCGCCAGCGTCGCCGATGAAGCCCACCATGCCGACGATCAGGGGGATCTCGGGCCTGAGGCGCGCCGCCAGCGGTGGCCATGGCGTCGCCTCGTGTCCACGCTCGCTTTCCCCAAAGGTGATGCCACGGCCGAGCATGGTCTTGAACACGTCCTGGACGGCGCGGTTGATATTGGAGGCAATCAGCCTCTCGGGGATTCTTTCGGTTGTTGGCATGATCGAAGCGCTTCTTAATCGACACTTTGAGGCCTCGAGTTGACTGGGTTTTTCGCTCCGCTGCGGCGAAAGGCCGCGTTCGGGCGACCAGTCATAGCACATTAACGATTGTTGTTAAATGAATTGAGAAATGCCGCCGCCCGCGGCCCGAGTTCATAGCAGCCGGGAGTATGCAGTTCGCGAGTTGAGATTGCCCGAGATGCTGAGATGGACCGGGCTGAGGCGCACCGAGGCATACCCAAAGGTATGTCGAGCGTGCGACGCAAGCCCGAGAGGTCCAATAGATTGGGCAAGATCGACTCAATGAGCTGCATAGTTCCGGCTCAGTTCCCGGCCAGAAATCCGAGGATCAACCCCGCCCCAAATCCCGCTGCATGCGCCGGGACATCCGTATCGACCCCTCCGGTCCCGAACCATCCGAGGAGCGCGGCGCCGGATGCCAGAGGGACGAGGATCGGGCGCCAACGCCGCGGTGCCTGTCCCCCGGTGATCCTGCGGATCGCCCGGCCCGTCAGGAGCCCGAGGCCGGCAAAGATCGCGGTCGAGGCGCCGAGCGAACGATAGGGGCCTGGATAATGAACGCCTGCGACAGCGAGGTTGCCGGCCGCAGACGCAAGCAGGACCAGCAGCCAGCCCCGGGCGACCCCCATGACGGAAACGACGGAGGTGAAGACAAAAAGCCCGGGTACGAGATTCGAAATCAGATGCTCCAGGTCCCAATGGAGGAAAAGGGCCGTCAAGGCCCTCCACGCCTCCCCGTCGCGGAAGACAGCCTGGGCGTCCATGGCGCCTTTGGCTTCCCAGCGGCCCGGCGATGCGTTCTGTGCATAGAATACGGCCAGCACGGCCAAAGCCCACAAAAGCGGGGTCAGCATCGCCCGGCCCCATTTCGAGCTGGGCGGGACAACAGGCTGCGGGGGCCAGCCGATCTTCTCGTGTTCGAAGGAGGCGATTTCCTCGCGCACCGGCTCGGCAAAACAGGACTCCACGAGCAGGCGGTAACCGCCCTCGGCCGGAACAAGCCAGTAGGGAAGCCCCATGGACAGGACAACAAGGCCGCGCTCGAAGCCCTCCGCCGTTGTCACGTACAGCCCCGCCTCAGCAAGCGCCACGGGAGCCGCCAGCTCCCCGTCCGTCTCGATCGAACGATTCCCCGGAGGCACCGGATCCGGATTCGAAGCAGGCGCGTCCATCGCCCCCACTATCCTCAAGGGCGACAAGCGGTCAACATCCCGGGCCCTCCGATTTCTGCCGTTATCTGTCGCCTTTGCGCTCGGGCGTGATTATTACTCGAGGTTCAGCCCAAAAGCCTATGAACAAGAAAGACGCATTTATGCTCCGAGCTCTGCTCTGGGAGGACAAACGACCGCCGCATGAAATTGCGCCGCTCTTCAATCCCGCTCACCGAATGCGGTGAGACCCAGCGGCTTGAGGTAACATTATCCTCAAGGCACAAGACCCGCCCATGCGCTTTGCGCCTTGGCGGGTCTTTTTTTTGACACCGCGCATGCGTGGCGTCCCAGCGGCAGGTGGGAAGGCCGCGCGGTTCATTTTTTTTGGATTCGGACCCGCCTTCGCCCGTTGGGCGGAGCTTGCCACGCCGTAGCCTCCGCCGTCGCCAAGGCTTTGGCGGACAAGTTGGCGAAGGCGGGGCGGGTTGCCCTTCCGATCCGGAAGGGCAAAAAAAAGCGAGGAGCTCTTGGCGCCTCGCTTGAGATAAACCCCGTCTTCGCCCGTTGGGCTACGCCGGGGTTACTTTCCAACTTGGAAAGTAAGAATTAGTAACGGCGGCTATTGAAAGCGCCGGCCTGCCGGTTCGGGCTGCTGAAGCCGCGGCCACCGCCGCCGCCACCCGTGGATTCCTTCGGCTTGGCTTCGTTGACGGTCAGCGCGCGTCCGTCGAGCTCGACGCCGTTCATCTTTTCGATGGCGGCCTGGCTCTCCTCGGGCGTGCCGAAGGTCACGAAGGCAAAGCCGCGCGGGCGGCCGGTTTCGCGGTCATTGGCGATATAGACATCGGTGATCGTGCCGAACTGGCCAAAGGCAGTGCGAAGCGCGTCTTCGTTCGTGTTGAACGACAAGTTCCCGACATAGAGTTTCGTATTCATTTGTGATAATTTCGAAGCTTCGTCCGCTGCCAGAGTGTTCCCGGTAATCGGGTTTCGAATCATCACCTGAACCGAAGCTCACTGAAGACCCACCAACCACTGTCATCTAACGCTACTACGAGGCTGCAATATCCACCACCGCATTGAGGAACGCAAGGGATATCGCGTTCCAGAATGCAGACCAGCCCGCGCAAAAAAGCGATTCAGTCGTTCAAAACGGGCCCCAGGCCGGGCTGGATCGCCTTGGCCCGCCAACGGATTAACCCTACTTCTTTGCGCGCTTCGCCGCCCTCTTTTCCTTGAGGGTTTTTTGCGGTGCTTTCTTTGTCTGTTTCTTCGTATCCCGTGTCTTCGACATGTTTTTCCTTTGTTGATTTTACCTGACAGAAATGAGTGGGAGGGGACGGATCCTTGGTTGCGTTTGAGTTTGATTTGGTACGCGCTGGGTTGCGCACCTGCGCATTCGCCTCGGAGATCGAGTGAGAATGCGACGGCCATCCGACAGCGTCGAACTATATCCCGGGCGTGCGGCTGATGCAGCATACTCCATTTCGACCGAACAGCCAGCGCCGCATCCACTTGGCGGCAAATAGGCGATTGCCCAGTATGGCAGTCGACTTTGGGGCGGGATCGGAGAAAATCGGCGGGTAATCGCGCGCTCAGCACCGGGTCCCGCGTCGGAGCATCCGACACGCAACACCGCCGGACCAGCCGCGGATGTCAGCGCCAGGCGCGATTAAGCGCGCTCGCGTCAGGACGGACCGAGAAAAACCATGAATACACAAAGCGAAAACATTTCCCGCGCCAATTCCATGCGGGGCGAAATCCTCGCGGCGCCGGATGTCTGGATTCCGCGCCGCGACACCCTCCTCGACTGGCTCAACGCATTCTTGCTGCGGGCCGCGGCGCCAAGCTACGAACTCGGGGAGACGGAGGAGGACGATTTGAAGGCGCTCGAGCGTTTTCTTCGCCACAGGAAAGTTCCGGCCGCGCTGGCGTAGGAATGCCCGGCCAGGGAGGTCGCGCTTCGCGCCGGCCGCGAGGGCTGTGACGATCGCATGCCGCCCGCCGAATCCGTTCGACGCCGCCGCACCGGCGTGCGAGAGTCGCCGTTCAGCAATCATAACGGACCAGGGGATCTGTCATGGAAATTGATATGAGAAAACAGGAGCCATCCCGGGTTCTTGCGATCAACGGCGGCTCTTCGAGCATCAAATTTGCGCTCTATCCGATCGGCGCACCCCACACGCGGGAGCTTTACGGGAGCGTCGACCGAATCGGCCTGGGCGGCACGCGCATGACTTGCCAAGACTCGGCGGGAGTCCAGCGGGAAGCCCGCGGAATCACGGCCTCCGACCACCGATCGGCGGCAAACATCCTGATTGACTGGCTCGGGAAGCAGGAGGAATTCGCCTCGGTGCGCGCCGTGGGACACCGCGTCGTCCACGGGATGAACCACATCCAGCCGGAGATCGTGAACCAGGCCCTGCTGGATGAGCTGCACCGGATCAGGCCGTACGACCCGGATCATCTGCCCCGCGAAATCGAGCTGATCGAGGCTTTCCGCCAACGCCATCCAAAGCTGCCCCAAGTGGCCTGTTTCGACACGGCGTTCCACAGCGCGATGCCGCGCGTGGCCAAGCTGCTTGCGATTCCCCGGCGCTTCGATGCAAAGGGGGTGCGGCGCTACGGATTTCACGGGCTGTCCTACGCCTACCTGATGGAGGAGCTCGCGCGGGTTGCGGGCGCCGCGAAGGCCCGGGGCCGCGTGATCCTGGCGCACCTTGGCAATGGCGCCAGCCTCGCCGCAGTGAAGGAAGCGAAGAGCGTCGACACGAGCATGGGCTTCACGCCGACCGCGGGCATTCCCATGAGCACGCGCTCGGGCGACCTGGACCCCGGCCTCGCGCCGTATCTGGCGCGGACCGAACAGGTCTCATCGAAGCAGTTTTATGAAATGGTCAACCACGAGTCGGGCCTGCTGGGGGTTTCGGAGACAAGCTCCGACATGCGCGACCTGCTCGGGCGGGAGGCCGGTGACCCGCGGGCGGCGGAAGCGGTGGCGCTCTTCTGCTACCAGGTGAAGAAGTGGATCGGCGCCTACGC
>Ga0302320_10004459_pt1 | contig 31813 bp, 35 predicted proteins | sample Bog_T0_3_FD_202130 | JGI IMG/M metagenome (GOLD analysis project Ga0302320, IMG submission 202130) | Peat permafrost microbial communities from Stordalen Mire near Abisko, Sweden - Bog_T0_3 | ecosystem: Environmental > Terrestrial > Soil > Wetlands > Peat | place: Sweden: Abisko, Stordalen Mire... | reverse complement strand
TGCGGCGCTGGCCGAATTGGCGGGGTCGCTCGGACTAACTCAGTCCTGAGCAAGAGACACACGGGGGGACACAGATGACCGAGGCAGTTTCACTGAAACCCGACCTGGGCCGGTTCGGCGTGTGGCTACCCACCCGCTCGATCACACCCGAACTGGCACTAAAGATCGAAGCACTCGGATACGGCGCCGTCTGGATCGGTGGATCACCGGATGCCGACCTGGCCTGGGTCGAGCCGGCCCTGGCACAAACCAGCTCGCTGCAACTGGCCACCGGGATCGTCAACATCTGGTCGGCGCCGGCACCGGCCGTCGCCGAGTCTTTTCACCGCATTGAAAACGCTCATCCGGGCAGGTTTTTGCTGGGCATCGGGGTAGGTCATCGCGAGCACACCGAGGAATACATCAAGCCCTTCGACGCACTGGTCGGTTACCTCGACGAGCTCGACGCCGCCATGGTGCCGACCAGCCGGCGGGTTCTCGCCGCGCTCGGGCCGCGGGTGTTGAAGCTCTCGGCGGAGCGCAGCGCCGGCGCCCACCCCTACCTGACCACACCGGAGCACACGGCCAAGGCCCGCGACCTGGTCGGAAATTCGGTGTTCCTGGCACCGGAGCACAAAGTGGTGCTCACCACCGACGCAGCCGAAGCCCGCAGGGTCGGCCGCGAGACGGCCGACCACTACCTGGGCCTTAGCAATTATGTGAACAACTGGCTGCGGCTCGGGTTCTCCGAAGACGACGTGCGCAAGCCGGGCAGCGATCGGCTGATCGACTCGGTGGTGGCCCACGGCACCACCGATGCCGTTGTGCAACGCCTCAACGAGCACCTGGAAGCCGGTGCCGACCACGTGGCGATTCAGGTGCTGGGCGGCTGGAACGAAGACATTCTGCTGCCCGCTCTGAGCGAGCTGGCGGGGCCATTAGGGGTAACTCCCCCAAGCTGACCGTCCCACTCGGTTAAGGTTTAGGCCATGCGATTGCTGGTCACCGGTGGCGCCGGATTCATCGGCGCCAATTTCGTGCTTAGCACCGTGCGGGAGTATCCCGAGGATTCCATCACGGTGCTCGACGCCATGACCTACGCGAGCCGGCGAGAGTCGTTGGAGAGCGTCGAGGACGTCATCCACCTGGTAGAGGGCGATATCAGCGACGCCGAGTTGGTCTCCGAGCTGGTCGCCGAGTCCGACGCGGTCATCCATTTCGCCGCGGAAAGCCACGTCGACAACGCGCTGGACGATCCGGAGCTCTTCCTGCGAACCAACGTCATCGGGACGTTCGTCATCCTGGAGGCGGTCCGACGCCACGGTGTCCGGCTGCATCACGTCTCGACGGACGAGGTCTACGGCGACCTGGAGCTCGACGACCCGCAGCGGTTCACCGAGTCGACGCCCTACAACCCGTCGAGCCCGTACTCGGCGAGCAAAGCCGGCTCCGACATGCTGGTCCGCGCCTGGGCTCGGTCGTACGGGGTGTGCGCGACGATCTCCAACTGCTCGAACAACTACGGGCCGTATCAGCACATCGAGAAATTCATCCCCCGCCAGATCACCAACGTGCTCACCGGCCGGCGCCCCAAGTTGTACGGCAGCGGCGCCAACATCCGCGATTGGATTCACGTCGAGGACCACAACAGCGCGGTCAGACGCATCCTGGACAAAGGTCAGATCGGGCAGACCTACCTGATCAGCTCCGAAGGTGAGCGCGACAATCTGACCGTGCTGCGAACGCTGCTGCAGATGATGGGCCGCGACCCCGACGACTTCGACCATGTCCCCGACCGCGTCGGCCACGACTTGCGGTACGCCATCGACCCCTCATTGCTGTACAGCGAATTGGGCTGGAGGCCCAAACACACCGACTTCGAGGAGGGCCTGCGCGCCACCATCGAGTGGTATCGCGCCAACGAATCGTGGTGGCGTCCGTTAAAGGATGCCGCCGAAGCCCGCTACGAGGAACGTGGTCAGTGACATGAAAGTTCGCGAACTCAAGATCCCGGGCGCCTGGGAGATCACCCCCACCATCCACGGCGACTCCCGCGGAATGTTCTTCGAATGGATCACCGACCACGGGTTCAGCTCGTTCGCCGGTCATCGGTTAGACGTCCGGCAGGCCAACTGTTCGGTGTCGTCGGCCGGTGTGCTGCGTGGCGTGCATTTCGCCCAGGTACCGCCAAGCCAGGCCAAGTACGTGACCTGCGTGTCCGGCTCGGTGTTCGATGTGGTTGTCGACACCCGGCTGGGGTCACCGACATTCGGTCAGTGGGACTCAGTTCTACTCGACGACAAGGACCGCAGGACGATCTACATCTCCGAGGGCCTGGGACATGGCTTCCTTGCGCTGCAAGACAATTCGACGATCATGTACCTGTGCTCGTCGGTATACAATCCAAAGCGCGAGCACACCATCTGTGCCACCGATCCGACCCTGGCAATCGACTGGCCGTTGGTCGACGGGCTCGCGCCGACCTTGTCAGATCGGGATGCCGTGGCCCCTAGCTTCGAGGAAGTGCGCGCGGCCGGCCTCCTGCCCACCTGGGCGGAGACGCAAGAGTTCCTTGACGGCGCCCGCAGCAAATAGCCGCGCGGCGACCCCCATGCCGCGAAAGTGCAACTACCGACGCATTTCGCGAGTAGAGCCGTTGGTAGTTGCACTTTCGCGGCGTGAAATGCGGACCAACGGGACCGCCCACAACAGCACCGTTAGCACCTCGGCGCCCACGCTGATGGCCGCGTGCGGCGACGGCTCCCATCCGATCTCAGAGAAGCCGAATATCCCGACGGTCCGCGACAGCACGAACGCCACCAGCGAGCCGCCCGCCATCGCGGCGGCCGCCCAGCGCAACCACCAGGGACCGCCCGCGACGATCAGCAGAGCCAGGGCGAACAAGACGCTCGCCTGAACCAGGAAGGCGGTGCCGACCTTTGGAATGTGCTGGTAACCATGGATATACAGGTAAGCGTGGCTCGTGGCGCTGGCGGCAAGCGAGGCGGCGAAACCAATACGAAGCGCCACGCCGGTCAAGGTCTTTGCAGTCATTGCAGTTTCGTCTCTTTCAACGCGAGTGAACTCTGACCCTTGGTGTAGCTGACCTCGCGGATGCCTAGCGCATCGCGAAGCTTGCCGGCCGGCAGCGTGACGGGCTTAGGCGCCGTGCCGTCGCCGGGATGGGGCAGTGGATAGGCGGTCGTGGTACCGCTGTAGAAGGTCACATTGCCTTCCGTCTTGGAAAACAGTTGGTGGACATGGCCGTTGAGGCAGGTAACCGAAGAGAACCGGCGCAGGTAACCCAACGCCGTGACCGCATCGTCGGTGCCCCAGCCCCAGTCCGGGTACATCGCGAACAGCGGGATATGGCTGATCACGATGATGGGGGTATCGCTCGACAACCCCGCGACGTCCTTTTCGACAAATTCCAGCTGGTCGGCACCCAGATGTCCAAGCTTCTTCAGGTTCAAGGTGTTGACCAGCGCGATCACGTGCACGCCCGCGATGTCGAAGCTGTACCACCCACCGCCACGGCTGCCGGCGCCGAAGACGCTTCGGTACTTCTGCCCCGCGTCATCAACCGAGTCGTGTTCGCCGGGAACGGTGAAGACATGGGGCGTCTTCAGGCCGCTCAGCATCTGCTTCGCCTGGTCGAACTGGTCGGGGCTGGACAGGTGCGTGATGTCGCCGGTGTGGATGACGAAGTCGGGTGCGTAACCGAGGTTGTTGATGCGATCGATCGCGCTCCCGAAGGTGTCGGTGACATTGGGGTTGGGCGGTCCAGAGAAGCCGAGGTGGCTGTCGCTGACCTGCGCGAATCGCAACGTGGGCCTGCCTTGGGCGTGCTCGGCCACCGCTGTTCCCCCGACATGGGAGATAACCTCGCCGCCAACCACGGCGAACCCGACAGCCGCCCCGAACCACGCGGTGTGCCGGATCAGCTGGCGACGACTCATCGTGTTCGGATCTTGGCGTTTTGCGTCCTGCGTCATGCCGTCACCACCACGGTGCCGTGCATCATCGGGTGGATGGAGCACACGTAGTCGAAAGTTCCTGCGCTGGCGAAGGTATGCGAAAAGGTGGCACCGGTACCCATTCCCGGCGAATGAAACGAACCGTCGTTTGCGGCTACCGTGTGCGGTTCCTCGTCGCGGTTCGTCCAGGTGACGGTGCCGCCCACCTTGACTGTCAAGGTCGCGGGGGCGAAGGCGAAGTTGTCGATACTGACCTGATCGCCCGCCACCGGCACCGACGCTGTGCCCGTCGGCGCGGCCCCCGTCGACGGCATTCCGGTCATGCCCGGCATTCCGGGCGTGCTGCCGCCGCCCGATCCAAACGTTACCGACGGCTGCGAAACTGGTTTTGGAGCAGAACATCCGGCGAGCAACAGCAGACCAACGGCTAACACTCCTTTCGCTAAGACGACCCGACGTGTTCGAAACATGGCCAAAGACATGGCGACCCTCCAAGGCTGCGGAACTGTCGCCAAGAGATATGCCGGCGGGTTACACCGCTCAGGCTGGTCTCAAGCCGGCTGGTCGGGATGCGCCGGGGCGAACACCTCGATGGCCCCGTCGACTTCGCGAACCATCAATGTGGGTAATGGCTTTGGTGCGATCGGCAGTTGATGGGTAAGCACTTCGCCACCGGGTGCGAACGACGTCGAGTGACATGGGCAGCGCAGTCTGTCGTCGGGCGCATCGAACCACAGCCGGCAGCCTTGATGGGTGCACGTACCGGACACGGCTTGAGGTTTGCCGTCGACGCGGCGGACGAATCCGCTAACCGAGCCGAGGTCAAAGGCACGCATGCGCCAGTCCGGCACGTCCGAGCTGGCCGCGACGCGTTGCCAGGTTCCGTCGTTGGGCGTCAACTGCCCCGCGGCGGAGTCAGTGGGAGGGGCTTCGCCGGGATGGTCACCGATCACGGCTCGATCGACGGAAACCGCCGCGACCGCGGCGGCCGCGGCCGCCGACGTGCCAACGATTACCTGACGCCGCGTCGCGTTGTGCATCCGAGGTGCTGCCGGGGGTGCACCGGTCATCTGCTCCGCGAGACGACGGTGCAGATCGTCGAGGAATTCCTGGCGCGGGGCGTCATCGCCCTGCCCGGCCGCTTGCAGCTCGATCGCCGTTCGGATTTGTGCCGCCTCGAAGTCATCGGGCGCAAATGGCTTGGGCCGGCGTCCCCGCAGCAGATCGTCGACGTAGCGACGCAATCCACGCGCGTTCATGGCTGTTCTCCGTCATTGACTTGGGCCGCCAGCCGCAGAGCCCGGTGTTGAAGCACTTTGGCATTGGCAACGCTGATACCAAGTTCGGTGGCGGACTCCTTGATCGAATTACCGCGCAAGAACCGCGATTCCAGAATCCGGCGATAGCGATCCGGCAGCCGGTCGAGGACCCGGGCGACACGCTGGGGCGCGGTGCTGATTGCTTCCTCGCTATCGGGTGGCTGTTCGATGTCCTCGATCGAGGTTATCTCGCGGCCCAGCGTTTCGCGCCAGTGCGCGGCCAGCACCGTCCGGGCCGTGGCCCGCAGGTAGGCGCGCACCTCAGGGACGCTAGCGGTCAGCCGCAGCGGTCGCAGGGCGGCCAGGAAGACCTCGGCGGTGAGGTCCTCGGCGTCGGCCTGGTTGCCGACCCGCGCGAACATCGTGCGGTACACCCAGGTCGCGTTGTCCTGGTACACCGCTTGCCAGTCGGTATAGCCATCGCCAGGGTCCGGCACCGCACGCAGCGGTCGCGGACCGACAGGCTCGTTTCGTGACGTCACGTCCCTCCTTCACCGATCAATATCGGTTCGGGTTACACAACGACGGCAACAGTTGTCACCCCCGCTTGCGGGCGTCAGACCGCGGTTACTAGGATGTCCTAGTATCTAGCCGATTGTTATGCGTACTCAAGGACAATTTATGACCACGCAAATTCCGCACTTCATCGACGGGCAGCGCACGACCGGCCAGTCCACCCGTACCGCTGACGTCTTCAATCCCAGCACCGGCGAGGTCCAGGCGAAAGTGCCGCTGGCCTCGACAGCGGATGTGGACGCAGCCGTCGCGTCGGCAGTGCAGGCCCAAAAAGGGTGGGCCGCGTGGAATCCGCAGCGTCGTGCCCGCGTGATGATGCGATTCGTTGAGCTGGTCAACAAGAACTCCGACGAGCTCGCCGAGCTGCTGTCGCTCGAGCACGGCAAGACGGTGGCCGACTCCCTCGGCGACATCCAGCGCGGCATCGAGGTGATCGAGTTCTGCATGGGGATTCCCCACCTCCTCAAAGGCGAGTACAGCGAAGGCGCCGGCCCGGGGATCGATGTGTACTCGTTGCGCCAGCCCCTGGGCGTGGTCGCGGGCATCACCCCGTTCAACTTCCCGGCGATGATTCCACTATGGAAGGCCGGTCCCGCGCTCGCCTGTGGAAATGCGTTTGTGCTCAAGCCAAGTGAGCGTGACCCGTCGGTTCCGCTGCGCCTGGCCGAATTGTTCCTGGAGGCGGGTCTGCCCGCCGGCGTATTCCAGGTCGTGCACGGCGACAAGGAGGCTGTCGACGCCCTGCTGAACCATCCCGACATCAAGGCGGTCGGATTTGTCGGCAGCTCCGACATCGCCCAGTACATCTACGCGACGGCCGCGGCGAACGGCAAGCGATCGCAGTGCTTCGGCGGCGCCAAGAATCACATGATCGTGATGCCGGACGCGGACCTCGACCAAGCCGTCGATGCGCTGATCGGCGCCGGGTATGGTAGCGCCGGCGAACGGTGCATGGCGATCAGCGTCGCGGTGCCGGTCGGTGAACAAACCGCGGAACGCCTGCGCGCCAGGCTCGTTGAGCGGATCAACAACCTGCGGGTCGGTCACAGTTTGGACCCCAAGGCCGACTACGGCCCGTTGGTCACCGAGGCGGCGCTGATCCGGGTGCGCGACTACATCCACCAGGGCGTCTCGGCCGGCGCGGAAATCGTCGTCGACGGCCGCGGCCGGGCAAGTGACGACCTGGCATACGGAGACGCGAGCTTGGAGGGCGGCTTTTTCATTGGGCCGACCCTGTTCGACCACGTCACACCCGATATGTCGATCTACACCGACGAGATCTTCGGGCCGGTGCTGTGCATCGTGCGCGCTCATGACTACGCGGAAGCACTGCGGCTGCCTTCCGAACACGAGTACGGCAATGGCGTGGCGATCTTCACTCGCGACGGCGACACCGCCCGCGATTTCGTCTCCCGGGTGGAGGTGGGCATGGTCGGTGTCAACGTACCGATCCCGGTCCCGGTGGCGTATCACACCTTCGGCGGCTGGAAGCGGTCCGGCTTCGGCGACCTCAACCAGCACGGCCCGTCATCGATCCAGTTCTACACAAAGACCAAAACCGTCACGTCGCGGTGGCCGTCCGGCATCAAAGACGGTGCCGAATTCGTCATCCCGACAATGAATTAAAGAAGTATTAAGGCTATTTCATGCAGTTCCTCAGCCTGAACGACGACGAACGGGTCATCACCGAGACTGCCGCCGCGTTCGCCGCCAAACGCCTCGCCCCGTACGCCCTGGAATGGGATGCCGCGAAGCACTTTCCGACAGATGTGCTGCGCGAGGCAGCCAAGCTCGGCATGGCGGCGATCTACTGCCGGGAAGACGTCGGCGGCAGCGGGTTGCGCCGACTCGACGGGGTCCGCATTTTCGAGCAGTTGGCCATCGCCGATCCGACGACCGCGGCATTCCTGTCCATCCACAACATGTGTGCGTGGATGATCGACAGCTTCGGCACCGCCGAACAACGCGAGGAATGGATTCCGCGGCTAGCGCCCATGGACGTCATCGCGAGCTATTGCCTGACGGAGCCGGACGCGGGTTCTGATGCCGGCGCATTGAACACCCGTGCCGTCAGACAAGGTGGGGACTATGTGCTCGACGGCGTCAAGCAGTTCATTTCCGGCGCGGGAGCATCGGACGTCTACGTGGTGATGGCCCGTACCGGCGGTGCGGAAAAGCCCGGGCCACGCGGCATATCGGCCTTCATCGTTGAAAAGGGCACTCCGGGAGTCAGTTTCGGTGCACCGGAAGAGAAGATGGGCTGGCACGCCCAACCCACCGCGCAGGTGATCCTGGAGGGAGTGCGGGTGCCGGCCGACGCGATGTTGGGCGGCACGGACGGCGAGGGCGCCGGCTTCGGCATTGCGATGCAGGGGCTCAACGGCGGTCGGCTCAACATCGCGGCGTGCTCGCTGGGCGGCGCGCAGTCCGCCTTCGACAAAGCCGGCAGCTACGTTCGGGAACGGCAGGCGTTCGGCTCTGCCCTGCTCGACGAGCCGACGATCCGGTTCACCTTGGCCGATATGGCCACCGGGCTCGAAACGTCGCGAATGATGTTGTGGCGGGCGGCAAGTGCGCTGGACGGCAGTGATCCAGACAAGGTCGAGCTGTGCGCGATGGCCAAGCGCTACGTTACCGACACGTGCTTCGACGTCGCCGACAAGGCCCTGCAGTTGCACGGCGGCTACGGCTACCTGCGCGAGTACGGACTGGAAAAGATCGTCCGGGATCTGCGGGTGCACCGAATCCTGGAAGGAACCAACGAAATCATGCGGGTGGTCGTCGGCCGGGCCGAGGCCGCGCGATTTCGCGCAACCGTCTAGAAAGGGTTCAAAGATGACCCAAATTGCGTTCCTGGGATTGGGCAACATGGGCGGCCCGATGTCGGCGAACCTGGTCGCCGCCGGCCATAGCGTGCGCGGGTTTGATCCGGTGCCCGCGGCTGTGGCGGCCGCGGCCGCGGGCGGCGTCGCCGTATTCGACAGCGCGGCCGAGGCGGTGACCGGGACCGACGTGGTGATCACCATGCTGCCGAATGGCGACATCGTGCGGCGCTGCTACGCAGAGGTGCTGGCTGCCGCACCATCCGGCGCATTGTTCATCGACAGCTCGACGATCTCGGTGAACGACGCCCGCGAGGTGCACTCGCTGGCGCAGTCGCACGGGTTTCCTCAACTGGACGCACCGGTTTCGGGCGGCGTGAAAGGTGCCGTGGCCGGGACGCTGGCGTTCATGGTGGGCGGCGACGAGTCCGCGGTGCAGCGAGCGCGGCCGGTGCTGGAACCGATGGCGGGCAAGATCATTCACTGCGGTTCGGCTGGGGCTGGGCAGGCCGCCAAGGTGTGCAACAACATGGTGCTGGCGGTGCAGCAGATTGCGGTCGGCGAGGCGTTCGTGCTGGCCGACAAGCTCGGACTGTCGGCGCAGTCGTTGTTTGACGTCATCACCGGCGCGACCGGCAACTGCTGGGCGGTGCACACCAACTGCCCGGTGCCGGGACCGGTGCCGACATCGCCGGCCAACAACGACTTCAAGCCGGGCTTTGCGACCGCGTTGATGAACAAGGACCTGGGCCTGGCCATGGATGCAGTGGCCTCGACGGGCTCTACGGCGCCGCTGGGCACTCACGCCGCCGAAATCTATGCTGAGTTCATCTCGTCCGATGCCTCCCACGCCGGCAAGGACTTCAGCGCGGTCATCGAGATGTTCATCTGACTCCCAACGTCGACTTGTCGCGCTAGAACCGGCGTTTTTGGCACGACAACTCGACGCTGGGCCCGCTAGACGGTCATTACACCGTTCGGCCCAGGAATGCGGCCAGCTGATCGGCCGGCGCGTGCCCCGATGAGCACGGCTGCTCGTCACCGAAGGGCTTGCCCGGCCCGCGGAACTCGGGCGCCACAAATGCACGTGCGGCGGCCAACTGCTCGGCCGCCAACTCGGGATCTAGATCGGTGGACTGGCCGGTGGCGGCTGCGAGATCCCATGCGTGGGTCAGCACATCGCTGGTGCGCATCCCGATGAAGACTTGTCCGGGAATCTCCCCGAACGGCAACGTGAAAGTGGCGGCCATCCCGTCCGGCCTGGCGAATACCTCCTGGGCGGCGACGGCAGCAGCCCGGTGGGCTGCGACGATGCTGTCGGGCCGGGCCGGCGGCTCATCGGGGCCGCCCGCCCACGGCCCGACATGCTCATTGCCGCCGATGACGTGCTCGATCAGATCGTCAATCGTCCACTCCGAGCAGGGCGTCGGGGCGCCCAGCTGGTCTGCACTGACGTTGGCAAGGACGCCGGCGAACGCGTCCTGAGCGCGCTGGTGAGCAACTAGTGGGTCCACTGCCGTTCCTTTCTCGGTTCAATCTCTGCCGCATATCTGATCATCATGCGCGCGGATGCGATCGTTATCTACATACCGGTGTCCCGTCCCTGCGTCGCGGCCCTAACGCCAGGGCGAGAAATCGCGCGGGATTTCGCCGTGCCGTTACGCTGAGCGGATACGGAACTAAAAGTCACCCGCGTTGCGCCGCAACGTCTCGATGGACGACACCAGCGCCTGTGATTCGCCGGCGTCCATCCCGATGTCGGCGAACACCTGTTCGTTGAGCGTGACAGTGGCGTCCTCGACGGTGGAGCGACCAAGATCGGTGATCTGCACCAGGGTGGTCCGCCCGTCGGTGGGGTGCGGCGCCCGCTGAACGAGCCCGTCGGCCTCGAGCCGGCGGATCGCGTGGGTGACGCTGGTGACGTGGACCTGTAGCCGGTCGGATGCTTTGGTGATCGGCAACGCGCCGGTCCGGCTGAATGCCAGCAGCCGCAACAACTCGTAGCGGGAGAAACTCAGGTCGTAGGGGCGCAGCGCAGTCTCGACGCGGGCCAGCAGGATCTGGTGCGCACGCATCACCGATGTCACCGCGACCATGCCCGGCGACACATCGCCCCAACCGGCGCGCTCCCAGTTGGCCCGCGCGACGGAGATCGGGTCGCGTTTGCCGCGACCCGCATCCGATCCGCCCAGCGTTGAGGCAGCCACGCCCCTTCTTACCGCAGATCCGGGACCCAGCCTCCCCCACCCCCTCGAGTAGGAGAGACCGGGCCGGATTTGCCTTCTGATTTCAGGCTGCGGTCATTGGCATGGATTTTCCGATCGTGGACAGCACGGCCAGGCTGGATGCGTGGCTGCCCACGGTGATCCGCGCGCCGCCGTCCGGATAGCACCGCACATGCAGCCCGCTATCAGCGAAGACTTCGCGCCACAGCTGACCGTGCCCTCCCCTCGGGGGCAGGTACATGAAGTTCGCATGCGCGTCGGTGGTGTATATCCCCATCGCACTCAGCCGCATCCGCAGATACCGACGCTCGGCTGTGATCAACTGGATCCGTTGCAACAGTTGGTCTTCAGCATCGTAGGAAGCCGCGACCGCCGGCAAGCTGGTCAGCGCGATGCCGAACGGCAGCTGCTGGGACCACAGTGTCCGGGCCAGCTCCGGGGAGGCCAGCCCGTAACCGATCCGCAGTCCGGCCAGCCCGTAAGCCTTGGAGAAGGTCCGCACCACCAGCACGTTCGGAAAACGCCCGATCAAGGCCGACACGTCAATCTGGTGCTCGGGAGCGGCGAATTCGATGTACGCCTCGTCAAGCAGCACGACGGTATCGCGCGGCACCCGGTCCAGAAAGCATAAAAGCTCGGTTAAAGGCTCCAGCGTGCCGGTGGGGTTGTGCGGCCGGCACACCACGACTATGCGGGCATTCGCGGCGGCGTCGGCCAACCCGTCGAGGTCGTTATGGCCGTGCTCGTCGAGTGGGACGGTCAGCGAGTGCAGCTGCGCCATCCGCGCGACGATCGGATAGCCGTCGAACGTCGGCGCCGCCAGGGCTATCGCGTCGCCGGGAACGGTCAGCGCCTGCAGCGCCTGCAGCACTACACCCGTCGCACCGGCACCCAGCACCACTTGGTCCGCGGGCAGACCGACACGGGAGCCGATCAACCCGCGCAGCCGCTCGGGCAGGAACTCCGGATACCGGTTGGCGGCATCGATCGAGCGAATCAACGCAGATCGCACCGCCGGCAGCGGCGGAAATGGATTCTCGTTGAGTGACAGCGCATGCGGGTCGACCGCGCTGGGAAGCGTGTCGTCGATCTCGACGCCGACGGGGCTCTGCAGGGGATGCATCAGACTCGCCCGCCCCAACGCACTGCCGCCGCACCGGCGAAGTCGCCGGCGTGTGCGAAAGCTGCCATCATGACCACGTCACCGTCCTTGACCTGACCGTCCGATATTGCGTGGTCCAGGTTGATGGGGATGCCGGCGCCGAAAAGGTTCCCGCACTCGTCAAATGTGTCCCGATGGCGTTCCTTGGGCAACTCGAGGGCTTCACGCCAGTTGCGCAGGAAAGCCCGATTGGGCTGATTGGTGACCAGCAGATCGATGTCTTTGGCGCGCAAGCCAATTCGGTCACAAACCGCCAACGCAACCTCGGGGACCTGCCGGTTGCCCCGGGCCAGCACCTTGGTGATCTTGCTTTCACTGAACCCGATGCATCCCTCACCCGGCCCCGCTTGCCACCACTTGCGGGGCGGGTCCGCGGTCACTGTCATCTCACCGGCGAATTCGCCGTACGTGCGGCACTCGATATCGAGAATGGGCGACTGCTCGGATAGCGTGACCAGACCCACCGCGGCACCGTCGCCGGGCACCGCGGCCTGTGCCTTGCGGCGAATAGTCGGCTGATCGAAGACTTGGCCGGCAGCATTTTGCACCACGGCGATCAGCGCGGTCTCCCCTGAACCCGACGATAACAGTTTGCGAGCCACGTTGAGCGCCAACACGAATGCCGCGCACCCACCGTTATTCAGGTCGAGCACCCAGGACGGCCGCATGCCCAGGCGATGCGCGATCCCCCCGCCCGCGCCGTAGAAGGGCACGTCGGGCGCCTGGGTGTGCGTGATCAGTACGTCGGCGCCTGCGATGACGTCGTGGCCGTGCCGTTCGATCAAACCCTGTGCCGCACACTCGACCATGTCGATCGCGGTCTCGTCGGGCCCAACGTGATGGCGGAACTTGGGCGCGCGGAACATCAGGTTGTCACGCAGCTCGTCGGACTCGGCGAACTGCGTGTAGTACTCCGCGCCGATCGGCTCGCCGGGAAGGTAAGTGGAAACGTCGATCAGACTGACGGTTGGCTGGTTCATGACTTCCTCATCTCATCCATACCGGGGTCACCGGCAGGCCGTTGTGGTGGCGATATTCAGCGATTGCCTTGAGGTTCTTCATTTCCAGCAGGTGGCCCGCGCCGAACATGTCCCAGAAGTCGCCGACCCAGACCGGGCGTTCCGGCGGTGCAGCTTCCGGATACGGGTTGTTGTCGTAGAACGGATGATGGCAATTAGTCCACAGCACAACCGAACCCGGCTTGTCGAGGACCGCCTGGGCGTCGACGACGCGCATCAGATAAATCATCCACAGGTGCTTGCCCTGGTCCCACGCGCAGTGGTAGTCGACGGTGCGGGCCTGCTCGTTGGCGACGGTCCGGGTATAGATCTCGGTCTCGGAACCGAGCCGGTCGTAGGCCAGCCACAGGCCCGGCTCATCGGTGGGCTTGAAACCACGCAGACTGTACGTCCACTCCTCGAGACTGCGGGTGTCGGACAGGTACTCGTACAGCTCGTCGGGAGGACAATCGATGTATTCATTGACGGTGCAGTATTGGCCAAAGACTTCATCGTGCGGGTAAACCGACCGCATCATGTCCATGATGACCGGGGTGGCCTTCTCCCGGGGGCTTGTTTCAATGCGGGTCAGACCATCGATGGGCTCGTCGGTGCCGGTCTGCGCGGAATGGTGAGTGTGAATGTCGTCAAGCGCTGGCAGCGACATTGGTTCGCTCCTTCTTCACGGTTGGAATCTCTTCATTAGCAGTTGTTTTGGCTTGTTGAACGAGGAACGGAGCGAACGGCGGGATTTCGTCTGCCGCGCACTCCACACTGACCACGGCCGGGCCATCGACATCCAGCGCTGCGCGCATAGCCGGGGCAAACCCATCGAGATCTGCGACATCGATGGATGGCAGCCCCGGAAACATTGCGGCCAGACCGGCACCCAGTCGGCTGGGACGGAATCGGTTGTAGCTGTACAGGTCGTCATAGAAAAGCTGCTCACGCGTGACGCACATCCCGTGGGCGTTGTTGTTGAACAACACGAAGGTGACGGGAAGCCGGTAGTGCACTGCGGTGTGCACCTCCATCCCGTGCATAAAAAACGCTCCATCCCCGGCAATCACCGCGGTGCGCCCGCCCGGCCGCCCGCTGTTGGCACGCCCAAAGGCCATCCCGATGCCGGCGCCGAAGCTGTAGCCCATGCCACCCATACCGAGCGCAACCGCAAATCTGCCGCCCCGACGCACAGGGAGGTAATGGATCGCCGCCGCACCGGTGTTGCCGGCGTCGACAACGATGTCGGTCCCGTCGGGCAGAACACCGTCGAGCACCGCCATCGCGTCGCGGTAGCGCACTCCCTCCTCCGCACAGGGCGGAGGCGTCAGTTCGGTGCGCCGAACCACATCCGGCACCCGCACACCGGTGGGCCGCCCGGGCCCGGACAGCGCGTCGGTCAGCATCCGCAGCGAGCCACGCAAATCATCGGTGTGCACGTGGGTGCACGGAAAGTAGGGCGGCGCCGACCCGATTGAGACGGTTCGCACCGCTGATAGCACTTCATCGAGGCCGGTGCGCGCGGTGACCGACAATCGAGTGCCGACCACCAGGCACACGGCGCTGGCTGCCGCCGCTTCGACCACACCGGGATGGCCCATCACCCCGGTCACTCCGAGCGCCGACGACGAACCGAAACCCGGTATGCCGGCGACATCCTTGGCGTCGGGGACGGTGGCCACCCGGGCGCGCAGCACGGCCCGCAACTGTTCGAGCTCGGCCCGGGCATCGTCGCGGGCCACCTGCTCGCCCACGATGATGGTGACCGGCCCGTTCGCGTTGCGCAGTGTCTGCACGATGGGATGCGGGTTCCCAATGGGCCGCAGTTCTTGCGGCTGCCCAGTCGGGCCGCCCATGTGCGGCGTTACCGCGATGGCGCTCTGTTGGATGTCCTTGGGCAGCAACAACACCGCCGGGCCGCCGCTGCGTGCGGCGGCGATGGCCCGACACAGCGCCGCAACGATGTCAGCCGGCGCGAGCACCCGCTCGCACGACAGCGACACGGCGGAAAAAACCGCCTCGGCGTCCAACGATCCGTTGCGGCCGCTAGTGTCCTGAAAGCTGCCGCGGCCGTCCATCGTCGTCGCGGTTTGGCCGATCAAAGCCAACACCGGAACACGGCTTGCCAGCGACTCCCCCAAACCCGCAACGAGATTCAGCGCGCCGCCACCCGAGGTCGCCGCCACCACGCCCAGCCCGGCCCCGCTGCGGCTGTATCCGTCAGCCATCGCAGCGGCGGAGAACTCGTGCTTGGCCAGCACCGCGGTGATTCCCCGCTGGAAATGCGCCGCGTCGTAGAGGTCTTCGATGTTTGCGCCGTCCACTCCGAAGATGTGGCCGACTCCAAGTGTCGCTAGGCGTCCGACGATGTGGTCGACTACCCGGTGCTTCCGACCGTGCTTGCTGGGCATCTTTCTCACCTTTGATAGTGACGATGCCTATTACACGAGTTAGGTGAGCCTTCGGTTCACCAGGCCATCGCCTTCGGGCGGGCGATTAGGTTGGCATAGTAGCGGATTGCCCATTTCGGGCTTCTTCAAACAGTGTATGAAATCCTCGGCCTCGCCGCTTTTGCGGCAAGGCCGAGGATTTACCCCTCGAGGTTTTACAGCGCACGCTGCAGCAGCACCTGGCCGCTGTCTGCGGAAACGATCTGCACGGCGGCGATCTGGTCGACCGGAGTCGAGATGCTGCCCGCGGGCGTCGCTGTGTGGCCGGGCACGGCCACCCAGGTTGCCAGCCGGGTTTGGCTGCCGTCGCGACCCACCACCACCATCGCAAGCGTGTCATGGTGCGCGTTCAACGGAGCCAGGCAGACACACTTCAGATCGATGAACGTGCCCCAATGCTGACTGGTCAGCGCCACCGAGGAGGCCAGCATGTGCGTCCCGACCTGTGTCATCTGCTGCGCGGAAGCGGTCACCTGCGGCGGAGCCGTCGAGGAATGCCCTTGCACACCAACGAACACGCCGATCCCCAGAACCATCGCCGCGGCGCCCGAGGCCACCCAAGTCGTCACCCGGGTACGGCGGCGCCGAAAGCGCACCGTTCCCAGCAACGTCGGCAACAACTCCGGAGAGATCTCCGGTGTCGCCGATGCACTTCCCGACGCGGAGCCGGCAGCGTCGATCGCAGCTACCTCTGCACGGTCAAGCTGCGAAAGCAGGGCCGGCATACCACTGAGATCGGCGACGGCCTCCCGGCAATCCGTGCAGTGGGCTAGGTGCGACTCGAATTCGCGGCGCTCGGCAGCGGACAGCGACCCCAAAACGTATGCGGCATCCCACATCGCGTAGTGGCACTTGTCATCCATGGTCAGTCGCAATACTTCGTTGTCACCGGGCGGGCCGGTGCCTTGTAGCGGTGTCCTCATCTCATCCATCTCCTGTCACCTCCAAGTATTCGGAGCCGATGACCCCCCGGTGCTGGTGAATAAATCCCAGCGTTGTCATCGGGTAACTCCGAGTTCCTGCAAAGTGAGCCGCAGCGCCCGCAGCGCATAGTGTAGTCGCGACTTCACTGTTCCTTCGGCAATCTCTAGGTCTGCAGCAATCTGCGCGGTCGTCCAGCCACGGTAGTAAGACCGCTCGACGACGGCCCGATGCTCGACCGATAGCTGGGTCATCGCGTCGGCCATCAGCAACCGGTCCAGCGCCGCGTTCACCTCGTCCGGTGTGGACTGCTCAGGTGCGCCCTCCACGTCGGTCGAGGCGACCACATTCCGGTACCGTGCGCTGCGCCGATCGTCGATGATCATGTTGCGAGCGACGGTGAACAACCACGCGCGCGCCGACCGCTGTGTGTCGCCGATGACTTCCGGATGTTGCCACGCTCGTAACAGCGTTTCCTGGACGACATCCTCGGCGTGGCTGGCGTCGCCGGTCAGCCGAAGGGCATAGCGCCACAAAACGCCGGCATGCTCGTCATAGAGCGCTTGCATCAGAGCTGTTTCGGCAGCTGCTGTGCTGGCCAAACGCGCCACGTGATCACCTCCGCCTACTGACACGAGTCGAGCAGGTGTTTAGTTCACGGTCACCGCGCAAAACCCGATAAGAGTCGGTCTGCCCTGGGCCCAGAGCCACGCGATCAGGTTTGAGTTCAGGCCAGCGTCAGGATGCGGGGGCCGCTCTCCGTTACCGCGACGGTGTGCTCCCAGTGTGCCGCGCGTGACCCGTCGGTGGTGGTGACGGTCCATTCGTCGTCGAGCACCAGCGTCTTGCCGGTTCCGAGAGTCAGCATGGGTTCGATGGCCAGGACCGAACCGGGAGCCAGCACTGGGCCTCGCCCCGGAGCTCCCTCGTTGGGCAGGAACGGATCCATATGCATCTGTCGCCCGATGCCGTGGCCGCCGTAACCATCCACGATCCCGAAGGCGCGTCCGTACCGGGCCTGGGCCGCACGCGTGCCCTGCTCGATCGCATACGAGACGTCTGTCAACCGATTGCCGCTGATCATCGCGGCGATTCCGGCTTCCAGCGATTCCCTGGTCGCAGCGGAAAGCGCTTCGTCGGCCGGGTCCAGGGCCCCGACCCCGAAGGTGATCGCCGCATCGCCGTGCCAGCCCTGAAGCACGGCGCCGCAATCGATGGATACCAGGTCCCCGGGTGCCAGTATTTCCGCGGCGGACGGGATGCCATGAACAACCCGGTCGTTGATCGATGAGCAGATGGACGCCGGGTAACCGTGGTAGCCCAGAAATGACGGTGTGGCGCCGGCATCGCGGATCACCGATTCGGCGACCTGATCCAGGCTCAAGGTCGAAACCCCGGAGACGGCAGCCGCGTGAACCGCTTGCAGAGCGGCGGCGACCACCGCGCCGGCGGCGCCCATCGCGTCGAGTTCGCCGGCGCTACGCTGCGGAACAACCCTGCGACTCCGCAGCCGCGCCAGCGCGCTCATGGCTACTTGCCCAGGACCTTCAGCGCACGAGCGAAGACTTCATCCACGGTGCCGACGGCGTCCACGGTCTTCAATTCGTCGCTGTAGTAGTCCAGCAGCGGGGCGGTTTCGTCGCGGTAGACCTTCATCCGGTTGCGGATCACGTCATCGGTGTCATCGGCGCGACCACGTCCTTTGAGCCGGTCGAACAACAAGTCCTCCGACACCCGGAACTCGACCACCGCATCGAGTCCGAGACCCCGGCGATCGAGCATTTCGTGCAGTGCCTTGGCCTGTTCGACCGCACGCGGATATCCGTCCAGGATGAAGCCACCGGCCACGTCCGCATCGTCCAGACGGTCGTCGACGAGCTGGTTGGTGAGCTCCGAGGGCACCAAGTCACCGGCGTCCAGATAGCGCTTGGCTTCCAGGCCGAGTTTGGTGCCGTTGCCGATGTTGTGCCGGAACAGTTCACCGGTGGAGATCTGTGGGATCCCAAGCTTTTCGGAGAGCTTTTCGGCCTGTGTACCTTTGCCCGCCCCAGGCGGTCCAAGCAAAACAAGTCTCACTTGAGGAACCCTTCATAGTTGCGCTGCATGAGCTGGCTCTCGATTTGTTTGACCGTATCCAAACCGACGCCAATCATGATCAGAACCGCTGTGCCACCAAATGGCAAATTCTGGACCGTTCCACCGTTGCCCTGGAGGAACAGATTGGGCAGTACCGCGATCGCGCCCAGGTAAATCGAGCCCGGCAGCGTGATCCTGCTCAGCACGTAACGCAAATAGTCGGCGGTGGGCTTTCCCGGCCGAATACCGGGAATGAAGCCGCCGAACTTCTTCATCTCGTCGGCACGCTCATCGGGATTGAACGTGATCGACACATAGAAGTACGTGAAGAAGATGATCAGCCCGAAGTAGATGCTGATGTACACGGGGTCGCTTGGGTCGGACAGGTAAGTGCCGACGACCTTGTCCCACCAGCTGTTGCCCACGCCGCCGCTGCCACTTCGAATCAGCTGGGTGATCAGATGGGGAATGTAGATCAGCGACGAGGCGAAGATGACCGGGATGACGCCGGCCTGGTTGACCTTCAACGGCAGATAAGTCGAGGTTCCGCCGTACATCCGCCGGCCCACCATGCGCTTGGCGTATTGCACCGGGATTCGGCGCTGGCCCTGCTCGACGAACACCACGCCGACCACGATGGCCAGCGCGGCCACGCAGACGGCGGCGAAGATGACCCCGCCGCGGCTGTCCAGGATGGATCTTCCTTCAGCAGGAATGCGGGCAGCGATGCCGACGAAGATCAGCATCGACATGCCGTTGCCGATACCCCGTTCGGTGATCAGCTCGCCCATCCACATCACCAGCGCCGCGCCGGCTGTCATCACCAGCACGATGACGACCAGGGTGAAAATGCTTTGGTCGGCGATGATGTCTAGCGAGCAGCCCTGCAGCAGGCCTCCGTTTGCCGCCAGCGCCACGATGCTGGTGGCCTGCAGGACGGCCAGCGCGATCGCCAGATAGCGCGTGTACTGCGTCATCTTGGCCTGGCCCGCTTGACCCTCTTTGCGCAATTCTTCAAAGCGCGGGATGACGACGGTGAGAAGCTGCACGATGATGCTGGCGGTGATGTACGGCATCACCCCCACCGCGAACACCGTCAGCTTCAGCAGCGCGCCACCGGAGAACAAATTGATCAGCGAATAGATCTGTCCAGCTTCGCCGCTGCTGGCCTCTTTGATGCATTGCTGCACGTTCGGGAAGTTCACACCGGGAGACGGCAGAGCAGCACCCAGCCGGTAGAGAATGATGATGCCCAGCGTGAAGAGGATCTTCCGTCTCAGGTCGGCTGAACGCAGCGATGAGATGAAAGCCGAAAGCACTCTTCCTCCTGCGCAGCCGAACTCTGGTCGCGGTATTCCAACCGGGCTGTCTGGCCGACTGGATCATTCCTGGGTCATCCTGCGTCACGCACCCAAGCCCCGCAGGCAGGACGTACGGCGTCGCACCTCAAACCGTGTACGAGACTAACAGCTGGTCTGGGTAGGCCCTTAACGGCCGCCATCTAGGCGCGCCCAGAGCGCCTGGATCAGGGCCAAGATGTCGCATCCGGGAACAGCCAGTGAACCTGCAGGAAGCCGTCAGCCGTGAGGCGTATATTTTTGTTAGTTCATTGCATTTGCTAAGTATCGAAACCTCGGACCGAAGGCTGATTACATGACACGCACTGATCAAGACAGCTGGGACCTGGCCTCCAGTGTCGGTGCCACGGCCACGATGGTCGCCGCGGCCCGCGCGGTGGCCAGCCAACAGAGCAACGCGATTATCAACGACCCATTCGCCGCGCCATTGGTGCGAGCCGTCGGGCTTGACTTCTTCCGCCGCCTGGTCGATGGGGACATCGCCCCGTCCGAAATCTACGACGGCGGCGGGAAGGACTTGGCGCTCGAGACCGATTCGATGGCGGTGCGCACCCGCTTCTTCGATGATTTCTTCCTCAACGCGGCCCGTGACGGTATTCGCCAATCGGTGATCCTGGCCGCCGGCCTCGACGCGCGCGCATACCGGCTAGCTTGGCCTCTCGGGAGCGTGGTCTATGAAGTCGATCAGCCCAAGGTCGTGGAGTTCAAGAGCGCCACAATGTCGAACTTGGGCGCTGCCCCGACCGCCGACCGGCGAACCGTCAGCATCGATCTACGGGAAGATTGGCCCGCCGCTTTGCTCAGCAGCGGTTTTGATGTGACGCAACCAACTTCGTGGAGCGCTGAGGGTTTGCTGATGTACCTTCCGCCCGAAGCCCAGGACCGACTGTTCGACAACATCACCGAGCTCAGCGCGCCCGGAAGCAAACTGGCCACCGAATACCACCCCGACTCCGATTCCACTATGACGCAGCGCGCCCAGGAGTTCAACGACAGGTGGGCCAAGGTCGGCTGTGACGTCAACCTCTCGGGACTTTTCTACGATGGCGACCGCGCAAATGTCGCTGACTATCTGACCGAGCGGGGCTGGGAAGTCGCGGCCCGAATGCGGCGGGATCTGTTCGGCGATTACGGCCTCGAATTTCACGACGATGAAGAGATGGCGCAATTCCGCAACATCACTGCCGTTACCGCAACGCTCAAATAGGGGGACGCTTCATGACAGACAGCTCGAGTGCCGGCACCAAGCGGCATGACGGGGATAGCTGGGACTTGGCGTCCAGCGTGGGGGCCACCGCCACCGCAGTGGCCGCCAGGCGGGCAATGGCGTCCAAAGGCCCTAACCCGTTGATCGACGATCCCTTCGCCGAGCCGCTGGTGAATGCCGTCGGCGTCGATGCGTTCATCCGTATGATGAACGGCGAGGTCGAGGTCGCCGAGGACGATCCCGCCTTCACGCCTGAGCGACTGAGCGAAGGAATGGCGGTCCGCACCCGGTTCTTCGACTCGTTCTTCCTTGACTCGGCCGAAGCCGGTGTGCGCCAGGCCGTCATCCTCGCCTCCGGGCTGGACACCCGCGCCTACCGGCTGCAATGGCCCGCCGGGACGGTGGTCTACGAGATCGACCAGCCGCAGGTCATCGAGTTCAAGACCCGCACCCTGGCCGATCTGGGCGCCGAGCCCACCGCCGACCGCAAGGCCGTGGGCATCGACCTCCGCGACGACTGGCCGGCCGCGCTGCGCGACAGCGGATTCGACCGGCGCCAGCCGACGGCCTGGATCGCCGAAGGCCTGCTGGGCTACTTGCCGCCGGACGCGCAGGACCGCCTGTTCGACAACATCACCGCGCTCAGCGCGACCGGCAGCCAAGTGGCTACCGGGTACGTCCCGGACATCCGCGACCGCGTCGCACAGCAACAACGCCATGGTGAGATCAGCGATCGCTGGCGCCGGATGGGGTTGAATCTGAACTGGTCCGAGCTGGTCTACGAGGGTGAACGCAACGACGCTGCAACCTATCTATCCGATCGGGGTTGGCGGACGACGGTGCGCAGCACACCGGAGCTCTACGCGGAGAACGGCTTCGAGTTCCCCCAAGGGCCGACCGCGGTTGCCTTCGGCGACATCAAGTACCTATCCGCCACCCTGAACTCAGGGGATGTACGGGGAGACAGACCATGACGCGGACAGACCAAGACACCTGGGACCTCGCCTCGAGCGTGGGCGCGACCGCAACGTGGGTAGCAGCCTGTCGCGCGCTGGCCGGCAAGCAGCCGAATGCGCTCATCGACGATCCACTTGCCGACCCGCTGGTGCGCGCGGTGGGAAAGGAATTCTTCATCCGTGTGCTCGACGGCGAGATCACTGATGAGACCGGCGGTCTCGATGCCGACGCCGATCCCGACGCGGAATTCAACCTGCGGCGCATGGTCGACATGATGACCGTGCGTACCCGCTACTTCGACGACTTCTTCACGGGACCTGCCGGGGCCACCGGCGCCGGGATTCGCCAGGTCGTCATTTTGGCCGCCGGCCTGGACTCGCGTGCGTACCGGCTGCCGTGGCCCGCGGGCACCGTCGTCTACGAAGTCGATCAACCCGCGGTTATCGAGTTCAAGTCCACCACGTTGTCGCGGTTGGGTGCCCACCCCACCGCGGAGCGCAGGACGGTTTCGGTCGATTTGCGTGACGATTGGCAAAATGCATTGCGGCAGAATGGTTTCGACGAATCCAGTCCCAGCGCGTGGAGCGCTGAGGGCCTGCTGATGTACCTGCCACCGGAAGCTCAGGACCGGTTATTCGACGCCGTCACCACGCTCAGCGCCCCGGGCAGCCGGCTGGCCACCGAATACCATTCGGACGGCGCGCCCGTGCTGCTCGACAAACGCGCCAAGGCGATGGCCAACCGCTGGGGGCGATTCGGCTACGACATCGACGTATCCACCCTGGTCTACCGGGGCGAGCGCACGCCGGCGGCCGAGTATTTGAGCGCCCACGGCTGGCAGGTTGCGACGACCACCCGCGCGGACATGTTCGCCGAGGCCGGGCTGGCCATACCGAAAGGTGACAGCTTGCAGTCGCTACAGACCAGCGTCGCCGTCACCGCGATCCGGAGCTAAGTCGCAGCTAGGCGGGTTCAGCCCCGGGCGACCTGACGACCATCGGCACGGCCGGGAAGCACCACGCCATCTCCGATCGCGACTTGCGCAGCGCGGCGGTCCCGTAGCCCTTCTTTCGGTGATCGGGGTGAACCCAGATCCGCACGTCCACCTCGCCGTTGACGAGCTCGCCAAAAACCATTCCGACCTTCTCGCCTGAATCGACGGCCACGAACCAGGCGGCCTCTTCGTCGTCGACACGCCCCAGCGCCGAACCGATTTCGTCGTCGATGCTCCCTGCAGGTCCGCCGGATCCGTCACCGGCGGCACCCATATCCGAGGTGCGCGTGGCGAAGATGTCGCGGTCCTGGTCGGCGGAGAAGGGCAACAGCTCCAGGGTGTCGCCCGAGCTTGCCGGACGCTCGCCGAGGGTGAAGCTCAGCTGTTTGTTCAGGTCCTCAAGTTCGGCAAGGATCTGTTTACGCGAATCGATGGTGAGCCGGTCGAACGACATGCTCATCACGGCTTCGGCGGCCAGATTGGACGTGTCAAGCAACTGGACGATCGCCTCGACCGCGGCGACCTTGTTCTCGGATTCCACCACCACGTCGGCCACCTCGTGTCGGCGCTCCAGAGCTTTCAACAGGGCGTCGGCAATCTCGCGGCGGGCAGCTTTGCGGTCGTGGTCGGTCCCTTTTCGGTCCTGGTCGGTCATTGCATAAGCCTAGAACCTCTCACCACGAACTTCACATCCCGATGCGAAGGCGATCTCCCAACTCCAGGAACTGCCCGTAGCGATCAGCGACCGCGTCCGCCCACGCGGCTTGCGGTTCGACGACGCGCTCGGTCGAGACCCAGCGCGCGGCGTCGGCAATCGTCGACTCCAGACCGGCCGCCAACCGGCCCAGGAAAGCGGCACCTAGCGCCGCTCCTTCGGCCACCCCGGACACCTCGACCGGCCGGCCGGTGGCGTCGGCCATTGCCCGCATCCAGGGCTGGACCCGGGTGCCGCCGCCCGAGGCCACGATGCGCGCCACCGGCATTCCGCTCAGTTCGATGAGCTGGCGAACGACAAAGCCGGACGCCTCGTAGGCGGCGCGCCGCAGCGAGGCGGCGTCGTGGGTCAGATCCAGCGCAGCAAGAGCGGCGCGGCGGTCCGGGTCGTGGAACGGCGTGCGCTCGCCGCGAATGTAGGGCGACCACACCGGCACTCGGCCCGGATCGACCTGCTCGAGATCGGCGGGTGCGAGGATGCGATCCACCCAGCCGAGGAACAAACCGCCGGCGTTGCTGGCTCCGCCGATCTGGAACTTCCCGGCAGCGGTGTGCGGAATCGTCCACAGACCTGGCACCTGGCGGTAATCCGGGATGGTGATCCACACGATCAGGGTGGTGCCACACATCACCAGCACGTCGCCATCGCGGTCTGCGCCGGCCACGATCTGCTCGCACACGGCGTCGATGGCACCGACCGCCAACGTCGCCCCCGTCCCCCGCACCTGACCGGTAGCCGCCCCGATCGCCTCCACCCGCGGCATTCGCTCGACGGTCGCACCGCGATCGGCGCACTCCGCCGGGTTCCAGCCGTTCCCATCGAAGAGGGGAAAGGCCGTGATGGCGGTGGCGGAGTCGATCACCGCCTCGCCCGCCAGAGCGTGGTTGGCAACCGCGGGTGCCGGCCAGTAGCCGGCCGCGTCGGGCGCCTCGGCAGTCGTCCAGCGCAGAAACCCGGCGGCCTCGCCCACCGCCGGCAGGGGTTGAGCAGGTTCCGCCGGGGCGCCGGGAATCCGGCCTCTGGCGTCGCCGTAGAGCAGGCCCGGAGTGATGGGCCTGCCCGCGGAATCGACGGCGGTCAGCGAAGGCACCATCGCCGACACGGCCACCGCACGCGCGTCGGGACGGTCCAGTTGGTCCAGGGCTGCCAGTGGACCCCGCCGCCATGCCTCGTCGGCGTCGTGCTCGAGCCGGTCCGGGGCCGGCACCCGCAATCGGTGCGGAATCCGCACCCGCGCCGTCACGTGGCCGTCCTCGTCGGCGGCCACCGCTTTGACGGCGGTGGTGCCGATATCGATCCCGATTGTGACGCCGCTACGTGACACTGGCGTCACCGTACGCCAGCATTGGCACTCGTGACCTCACGACCGCGCGCCCTGGTGACCGCCCCACTCAGAGGGCCGGGGTTCACCAAACTCCGGCGGCTTGCCGACGTGATCTATGACCCCTGGATAGAAGCGACCCCGCTGCGGATCTACAGCCCCGAGCAGTTGGCCGACCGGATCAGCGCCGAATCCGCCGATGTGATCGTGGTGGAGAGCGACTCGGTGCGGGGCCCGGTGTTCGACCAAGGGCCACGGGCCCTGATCGCCGTAGCGTCCACCCGCGGCGACCCCAACAACGTCGACGTCCCCGGGGCCACCGCGGCCGGCATCCCGGTGCTGTACACCCCGGCCCGCAACGCCGACGCGGTCGCCGAGATGGCGGTGGCCTTGTTGTTGGCGGCAACCCGGCACCTGGTGACCGCAGACGCCGATGTCCGCGGCGGCCACATGTTTCGCGACGGCAGCATTCCCTACCAGCGGTTCCGGGGCGCCGAAATAGCCGGGCTCACCGCCGGGCTGGTGGGCCTGGGGGCCGTCGGCCGGGCCCTGCGATGGCGGTTGTCCGGGCTAGGCCTGCGGGTCATCGCGCACGATCCGTACAACGACGAAGCGCGCCACGACCTTGACGAGCTGCTGGCCGAGGCCGACGTGATCTCCATGCACGCGCCGGTCACAGCCGACACGGCCGGGATGATCGGCGCCCACCAGTTCGCCGCCATGCGCGACGGCGTGGTCTACCTCAACACCGCGCGGGCCCAGCTGCATGACACCGACGCACTCGTCGACGCCCTGCGCGCCGGCAAGGTGGGCGCCGCGGGCCTAGATCATTTCGCCGGCGAATGGCTGGCCACCGATCATCCCTTGACGGGCATGCCCAATGTCGTGCTGACCCCGCACATCGGCGGGGCGACGTGGAACACTGAGGCCCGGCAGGCGCAGATGGTGGCCGACGACCTGGAAGCGCTGCTGAACGGGAACATGCCCGCCCACATCGTCAACCCGGAGGTGCTCGCCCCATGACATCCGTGAAATCGGTCGACAACCCCGAATCCGCGGTACTGGCAGCGGCCAAGGACATGTTGCGCCGCGGCCTGGTCGAGGGAACGGCCGGCAACATCTCGGCGCGGCGGTCCGACGGCAACATCGTCATCACACCGTCGTCGGTCGACTACGCCGAGATGGTGCTCGACGACCTTGTGCTGGTCGACCCCGAAGGCACGGTGCAGCACGCCAGGGACGGACGGCACCCGTCCTCGGAGATGCACCTGCATCTGGCTTGTTACCAGGCGTTCGACGACATCGGCAGCGTGATCCACAGTCATCCCGTGTGGGCGACCATGTTCGCCATCGCGCATCAGCCGATTCCGGCTTGCATCGACGAGTTCGCCGTCTACTGCGGCGGCGAGATCCGGTGCGCCGACTACGCCGCGTCCGGCACACCTGACCTCGGGGCCAACGCGGTCAAGGCGCTGCAAGACCGCGGCGCCGCCCTGATCGCCAACCATGGCCTGGTCGCCGTCGGACCCCGCCCGGACAAGGCGCTGCACATCACCGCGCTGGTCGAACGCACCGCCCAAATCGTTTGGGGCGCAAGCGCTCTCGGTGGCCCGATGCCGATTCCCGAGGAAGTGAACCGGAATTTCGCCGGCGTCTACAGCTACCTGCGCTCCAATCCCATGTGATGGACCGGGTCCGGCTTGGTCGCGCGAGCGTGGCCCGTGTCGTGGAGTTCCAGTTCAGCCTGGGAACCAAATTCTTCCCCAAGACCCCGCCGTCCGGGTGGCGGGACAACACCGACCTGCTGGTGCCGGATTTCTACAACCCCGAGACCGACGAATGGCACATCGCTGTCCAGAGCTGGGTCATCGAGGTCGACGGGCTGACGGTCGTCGTCGACACCGGCGTGGGAAATGACCGCTGTCGTCCGCACATGCCGGCCCTGGATCACCTGAACACCGGGTACCTCGACGCCGTGCGGTCCGCGGGGGTCGAGCGCGCCGACGTGGACGTGGTGGTCAACACCCACGTCCACTCCGACCACGTCGGATGGAACACCATGTTGCACAACGGCGCCTGGGTGCCGACGTTTCCCGACGCGCGGTATCTGGTGCCCGTCGCCGATTACCGCCACTTTGAGCCCGAAGGGCCCGCGGCAAGTCGATCGCCGCGCAACGAGGAAGAGGCGGCACAGCAGCGCGGTGACCAGTTGGTGTTCGCCGACAGCGTGGCGCCGATCGAGGCGGCCGGACAGCTCGTCGGATGGTCGGATGGTTACCAGATCAGCGAGTCACTGTGGCTACGGCCCGCCGCCGGCCACACCCCGGGGTCCTCGGTGTTGTGGCTGGATGCGGGTCAACCGGCCGTCTTCGTCGGCGATCTCACCCATAGCCCGCTGCAGCTGCGCCGGCCCGACGAACCCTGCGCGTTCGACATCGATGCCGACGCCGCCACGGCCACCCGTCGCCGGATCTTCACCGAGGCCGCACAAGGCGGGGCGGCGGTCATACCCGCGCACTATCCCGGCCACGGCGGGGCGACGCTGCGCGCCGTCGCGGACGAATTCGACGTTGACGCCTGGCTGGACATCGCACCGCTCAGCGCTGGTCGATAGCAACCTTGACAGCGCCGCTCTCGCCCTGGTTGGCGATCGCCAGGAACGCGTCCCGCCAACGATCCAGCCCGAAAGTGTGGGTCAACATCGGACGCAGGTCGACCCGGCCGGCCTCTACCAGGTCGAGGTAGTGGGCCATGGCGTGCTTGCGCTGTCCGTCGATCTCCTCGATCCCGAAGGCGTTCGAGCCGACCCAGCTGATCTCTTTGAAGTAGAGCGGGCTCCACTCCCACCGGCCGGGCGCGTGGACACCGGCCTTCACCAGCGTCCCCCGGGCGGCCAGCACCCGCACCCCGACTTCGAATGTCTCGGGCTTGCCGACGGTGTCGTAGACCACGTCGACCGCCCCGGGGTGGGCCATCGGCAGCCCTTGCAGGGGCTGGTGCAGGCGGCCGCCGCCCCAGGCGACCAGCTCTTCGATGACGGCCAGTCGCGGCTCGTGCGACAGCACTTTTTCGGCCCCAAACCGGCGGGCCAGCTCGGCCTGGGCCTCGAAGCGCGCCACCACGGCCACCGCGACGTCCGGGTAGAGCGCCCGCAGGATTGCCACCGCGCACAGCCCCAGCGAGCCGGCGCCGTACACCAGAACCCGGCCGGAGCTGGGCGGCGGGTGGCGGGTGATGGCGTGCAGGGACACCGAGAAGGGGTCGGCGAAGACGGCCAGCTCGTCGGGAATCGACTCTGACACGCCGAACAACATGCTGTCGTGGGCCGGCATCAACTCGGCGTATCCGCCCGTCACGTCGGCCGACACCCCGGTGTGGATGCCCGGCCTGATATCGCCGTCGGTGAAACTCCAGCACAGGCTGTAGTCGCCGTCTTCGCAGGCGGGGCAACGTGGTTCGATGCCGCGCGGCCCGCAGGACAGCCACGGGTTGAGCACCACCCGTTGGCCCACGTCGAGCCCCCTGGCCTTGGGCCCCAACGCCACCACGTCGGCGACCACCTCGTGGCCCATGACCTGGGGGAACGAACAGAACCCCGCCATGGCGTTGTCGGTGTCACCCTCGCCGAAATCCATCAAAATCTGTTTGGAATCCGACCCGCAGATACCGGTCAGCCGGGGCCGGGTGATCACCCAATCCTGATGCGGCAGTTGGGGGTCCGGCACCTGCCGAAGCGCCGTCGGAGTCCGCGACATGTTCTGGGTCAACAGGTTGGCATTATCGGGAACGTCGAACCTCTCCGGTCGTACGCCGAAGACCAGCGCCTTCACTTCTCTCCAAGCGGAGCCATACCGGCCACCCCGGCAATGAATGTGTCGATGTCGGCGTTTTTGGCGTCGATGACGGCCTTCATGTCGGGCACAGAACATCCCATGCCTGCAGCGCCAGCACATCGACCGTCGAAGTGTCGGCCAAATCGGCTGCCCACATCACGGTGTCCGGCGAGGTCTGCCGGCAATCGGTCAGCACCTCGGCCAGCCGATCCCGCCGGCGCGCGATCAGCCCCACCAGGGCGCCCTGCGCGGCAAGCTGTCGGGCCATGGCAGCCCCCAGTCCCGGCGAAGCTCCCGTGATGAGCACCCGCTTGCCGGCCGCCGCGTACGCCATTCGTCAAGGTTGCCGCATGCCCGGACCCGCGTACAGTGGCGGAAGGTTGTTTATATTGACTAAGTAATGTGCTAAGCTTGGCTAAGTACATTCGATAGGGGCAGAGAAATGACTTCCACCACCAGGTATGACGGCGACACGTGGGACCTGGCGTCCAGCGTCGGAGCGACCGCGACCATGGTCGCCGCGGCCCGCGCTATGGCCACCCGCGAAGAACGTCCACTGATCGACGACCCGTTCGCGGAGCCGCTGGTCCGCGCCGTGGGCGTGGACCTGCTCACCCGGCTGGCCAGCGGGGAGCTGGACCCGGCAGAGCTGAACGATGTGTTCGACGCCGGCGACGTCACCGACGGCAGCGCCGGATCCGGCGGTGCCATGTCCCGGATGGCCGACAACATGGCCGTGCGCACCAAGTTCTTTGACGAGTTCTTCCTGGACGCGACGAAGGCCGGCATCAGGCAGGTGGTGATCCTGGCCTCGGGGCTGGATTCCCGCGCCTACCGCCTGGCTTGGCCATCTGAGCCCTCCCAGACGGTGGTCTACGAGATCGACCAGCCCCAGGTCATCGAATTCAAGACCCGCACCCTCGCCGAGCTGGGCGCCGAGCCCACCGCCGATCGGCGCGTGGTCGCCATCGACCTGCGCGACGACTGGCCCACCGCGCTGCGGACGGCCGGATTCGACCCGAACCAGCCGACCGCGTGGAGCGCGGAAGGACTGCTCGGCTATCTGCCACCTGAGGCTCAGGACCGCCTGCTCGACACCATCACCGAGCTGAGCGCGCCGGGCAGCCGGATCGCGACCGAAAGCTCGAGCAACTTAGAGCCCGGCGACCTGGAAAAGATGAAAGAGCGCATGCAACACATCTCCGAACGCTGGGGTGCGCACGGTTTCGAACTCGACATGACCGGCCTCGTCTACTTAGGCGACCGCAACGAGGCGGCACCCTATCTGTCCGACCACGGCTGGCAGATCAGTACCGCCAGTGTGCGGGATCTCTTCGCCGCCAATGGACTTGCACCCTTCCAGGGCAACGACGTCCGGATGGGCGACTTAGTCTACGTCAGCGGCATCCTCGACAAGAACGTGAAATAGGAGCTCCGAATGACAACCAACTCGGCACGAACCGACGGCGACAGCTGGGGACCGGGATCCAGCGTGGGAGCGACTGCCACCATGGTCGCGGCAGGGCGCGCGCTGGCCTCCAAAGGGCCCGACGCATTGCTGCAAGACCCGCTCGCCGATCCCCTGGTGCGCGCGGTGGGCCTGGACCCGTTCATCCGGATGATCGACGGAGAGCTCACCTTCGAGAATGACGCCCTGCTGCGCCGGGAGGCGCTGAACGGGCCACCGAAGCTGGAATCCGCCAAGCGGTGATCCTGGCCTCGGGCCTGGACACCAGGGCCTATCGGCTGGGCTGGCCGGAGGGCATGGTGGTCTACGAAATCGACCAGCCGCAGGTCATCGACTTCAAGACGCGCACGCTGGCCGACCTCGGCGTAGCCCCGACCGCCGACCGGCGGCCCATCGGCATCGATCTGCGTAACGACTGGCCGAACGCGCTGCGGCAGCAGGGTTTCGACGTCAACCAACCCACGGCGTGGATTGCCGAAGGCCTGCTGGTTTACCTGCCACCCGACGCTCAGGACCGGCTGTTCGACAACATCACCACGCTCAGTGCCCCGGGCAGTCGCGTCGCGACCGAGCACTTCCCGGACCCAGCCGCCTTCTCGGGCGAACGTGCGCAACAGCTCTCCGAGCGCTGGAGCCGCCTCGGGTTCGACCTCAATATGTCTGACCTTATCTTTCACGGGGAGCGCAGCACCGTGATCCAGTACCTCACCGACCACGGCTGGGATGTAACCGCGCAGTCGGCCAGGGAACTGTACGCACACAACGAGTTCGACTTTCCTGAGGACGAGCTCATGGCGTCAATGGGCGAGATCAGCTACGTGGCTGCCGCCCTGAAATAGGGTATGGCTAGGCTCGTCTCAGTGTCAGGGTGAGTGTGCCGCGTGTGTTGCGGTGGTTGGATCCTGATCATCTGGTGTCTGGCTCGTAGGCTCGGTGCCGCCCTCGGGTTGGCGTCCATCCGTTTTGTCGGCATCAGGTGTGAAGGACCGGCCGGCGTGACTTGATAGGAGCGTGGCACCGCCCCCACTGAGATGTGTCCGCCGACCGGCCCAACCGTCACCTCTTAGTGAAGGAGGCAACCACCATGGTTGTTGTTGGAGCCGATGTACACAAGCGCACGCACACTTTTGTCGCCGTCGATGCGGTGGGCAAAAAAGTCGGCGAGAAGGTCGTCGCGGCAACCAGTGCAGGGCACGGCCAAGCGTTGCGTTGGGCCCGGGAGCGGTTCGGGACGGAGTTGATCTGGGGAATCGAGGATTGCCGGCATCTATCGGCTCGCCTCGAGCGCGATCTGCTCAGCGCCGGTCAGCACGTCGTTCGCGTGCCGCCCAAGCTGATGGCCCACACTCGGGCTTCCGCACGCACCCGGGGCAAGTCTGATCCGATCGATGCTCTGGCGGTGGCGCGGGCGGTGCTGCGTGAACCGGAGTTGCCGGTGGCCTCTCATGATGACGTGTCGCGGGAGTTGCGATTGTTGGTGGATCGCCGTGAAGACCTTGTCGGGCAACGGACCTC
>Ga0302320_10004458_pt1 | contig 31813 bp, 22 predicted proteins | sample Bog_T0_3_FD_202130 | JGI IMG/M metagenome (GOLD analysis project Ga0302320, IMG submission 202130) | Peat permafrost microbial communities from Stordalen Mire near Abisko, Sweden - Bog_T0_3 | ecosystem: Environmental > Terrestrial > Soil > Wetlands > Peat | place: Sweden: Abisko, Stordalen Mire... | reverse complement strand
TTCGACCCCACCAAGGGCGGCGATCCGCTGCTCTTCCAGCATCTCTTCTGGTTCTACTCGCACCCCGCCGTCTACATCATGATTCTGCCCGGCATGGGCGTGATCTCAGAGACCATCTCCACCTTCAGCCGCAAGCGAGTCTTCGGTTATACGGCGGTGGCGTTCTCTTCGGTGGCCATCGCCATCTTCGGCTTCTTTGTCTGGGCACACCACATGTTCATCATGGGCATCTCGAACTATGCGGTGCTGGTCTTCAGCTTGCTGACCATGCTGGTTGCGGTGCCCTCGGCCATCAAGATTTTCAACTGGACCTTCACGCTCTACAAGGGTTCCATTACGTTTGAAACGCCGATGCTTTACACCTTCGGATTCATGGGGCTGTTCACCATCGGCGGGCTGACCGGCGTATTCCTCGGAACTTCGGGGACCGACATCCATCTGACGGAGACGTACTTCATCGTGGCGCACTTTCATTTCGTCATGGTGGGCGGCATGTTGATGGCGTTCCTGGCCGGCATTCACTTCTGGTGGCCCAAAATGACAGGCCGCATGTATCCGGAAAAAATCTCGCAGTTGGCGGCCGTGATTACGTTCATCGGATTCAACTTTACCTTCTTCCCGCAGTTCATTCTGGGCACGCTGGGCATGCCACGGCGCTATGCGTCATATCCGCCGGAGTTCCAGATCCTGAATGTTTTTTCGACGGCGGGCGCTACGATTCTCGGCGTCGGATATTTGCTGCCGGTTCTCTACCTGACTTGGTCGCTGAAATATGGCGCGATCGCCGGCAACAATCCCTGGCAGGCAACGGGCCTCGAGTGGCAGACCCAGTCGCCGCCGCTCACTGAGAACTTTGTCGTCATGCCCATCATGGACCATGAAGCATACGACTACGAGTGGCTCGAACGACAGAAGGAAATCGAGGTGACCCATGCCGGATAGCACCCAGATTGCTCATGGCGCCTCGGCGGACGCGCATAGCGAACACCCGCCCTATCTGCGCCACCACTTCGAAAGCACCGAGCAGCAAGCGGATGCCGCAGGTTTTGCAATGTGGCTGTTTCTGCTCACCGAGGTCATGTTTTTCGGCGGGCTGTTCACTGCGTATCTGATCTATCGCAACTGGTACTACCCAGCGTTTGTGGCCGCGTCGCACCAGTTGAACGTCTTTTGGGGCACCCTGAACACGGTGGTGTTGATCTCCTCCAGCTTTACCATGGCGATGGGCGTGTGGTGCGCGGAGACGCGGCGCAAGAGCGGCCTGGTGCTGTGCCTGATTCTCACCTTCATTATGGGCCTGGGCTTCCTGGGCATCAAGAGCATCGAGTACAGAGAGAAGATCGAGAAGCATCATGTTCCAGGTTTCCACTACAGCATGCAATCGTTTCTTGATCCAGCATCCGATCCGGAGGTTTTCAAGGAATACCACGACAAGCCTCTGGCGCCGGATATGGCGGTTCACACCGAGCTCTACTTCTCGCTCTACTTCCTCATGACTGGCATGCATGCGCTGCACATGATCATCGGTATTGGCATTTTGGGATTCATGATCTACCGCGCTCAGGTGGGTGCATACACCTCGGGACACACCACGTTTGTCATGAACTTCGGTCTCTACTGGCACTTTGTTGACATTATCTGGATCTATCTCTTCGCGCTGCTCTATTTGATCAGCAGACACCAATGAAGGAAGCATCGGCATGAGCGAACAAGTACAACACGGCGAACACGAGCATCATATTGTCTCTCCCAAAGTCTACGTGATTGTCTTTTTCGCGTTGCTGGTGGGAACTGCGGCTACAGTTTGGGCGTCGTATGTGGACCTGGGCCTCTGGAATCCCATCATTGCGCTAGCCATCGCCTGCACCAAGGCGACGTTGGTTGTGCTCTTTTTCATGCACGTAAAGTACAGCACCAAACTGACCAAACTGACAGTGGCAGCGGGCATCTTCATGTTTCTCACGCTGGTCAGCATGACGCTGGCAGATTACATCAGCCGCGCCTGGGGAAACTGGTAGAAGCCGGCTCCCATCCAATCAAACACTTACCACGCGTGAATCATGTGAACGCGAAGCACGCCTTGACCGGGAGAAAACAGAAAGCCCTTGCCCATCACGTTATAGCCCAGTGACTTCAACAGTTCGTACATGGCCGCGAAGTCGCCATCGTTGTGATAAGTAGTAATTGCGAGCCTTGGATGAAACTGCCGCAGGAAATGTTCGCCTCCTGAAAAGATATCGATCTCAGCGCCCTCGGCGTCGCATTTAATAAAGGTTGGCTTGTCGTCCATTGTTTCCACAACCTCGTCGATGGTCCTGACAGGAACTTCATAGGCTCCCGGTACCGGCTCCGAAGTAATTCTGCTTGCTCCAGGGTTAGAAGCATTTTCCAAAAAGTATGCTTTGCCGGGTTCTGCTCCCAAGAGGCATTTGAGAATCTGGGGGCTGGGCTCATCCCGCATCTTGAATAGCTCTGCAATGAGCCGGCACATCGAGGTGGATGGCTCAACGGCGAAAACGCGCTTGCAGCGAGCGGTTACGAGCGCGGAAAACGATCCCTCGCATGCGCCGATATCCAGAACAACATCGTCGGGGCCAACCACGGTAGGACCATACTGATACTGATGTGGGTGACCGGGAGTCAGTATCTCCGAGAGAAGTTGCAGGATCATGGCCTTGGGCGCGCTGCGAGGCCACAAAAACTTCTGGTCCTTCACGGTCACTTCCCAGAACTCGCCGCGTTCGCTGTAAGAGTATGAGGCGGAACTCCGAAACTTGCGATCCAGACGGCCTGGCGTGCGCAGCAGCCAGCGTTTGGGAACGTCCTTCTCCGGACCCTGTGAACGCAATAGCTGAAGAACCGACAAGGCTTTTTCGATCATAAAGGTCATTGTATACCGCTCCTAATTGCCGGAATCTGGAACCCGTCGGACAGAATCGCATCAAAAAAAGCAGACGGAAAGCATCGATTCCTCGCACTCGACATGATCCCAACCGAACCGCAAATGCCGGAAGCGCTTGGCGCCTTATCCCGTGGGCCCCGTGTTTTGGTGCGCCGTGCAGGTGCGCCACGCAAGGACGCCCGCTGCGTCGTCTACTCGATGCAGCGGGCCATGCGCATTGTCGACAATCCGGCGCTCGATGTGACCATAGCGGCTGGGAATCTGCTGGACCTCCCAGTGGTGGTTTACTTTCGGGTGATTTCCAACTACCCGAACGCCAATCTACGGCACTATCACTTCCTCCAGCAGGGACTGCGGGATGTGGCCGAAGATGCCGCCGAGCGCGGAGTGGGGTTTGTTGTTCGGCGACATCCGGATAACTCCCTGGAAGCATTTCTCGAAGAGGTCGATGCTGCGCTCGTGATTGGCGACGAGAACCCTTGCCGTGAGCCGGAACGGTGGCGCAGGGTGTTGGCTCGCAGACTGCGGATTCCCTTCTGGACCGTGGATGCCGATGTGGTGGTGCCATCCAGGGTTTTCGACCGGAGCTTTGTGCTGCTGCACCACTTCAGGCCGCATCTGAAGGCGGCGCTGCCGAAGTATCTGGTTGCACCTCGGAAGATCTCACCGCTTCGTCCTTGGAAGCCGTCGAAACCGCTTCAGAGCTTCGACCTGTCAGAAGACATTACCAGCGGATTTGCAAAGCTGGACCGTAAGGTCAAGCCGGTGGACAGTTTCACCGGTGGAACCCACGCCGCCCTCAAGCGGTTAAGCGAATTCGTCAGGCTGGAACTCAAAAACTACCCTGAAGCGCGCAACCACCCCGAGCTGAACGGCACCAGCCGCCTTTCGCCGTGGCTGCATTTTGGGAACATCGGTCCGCTGACGATTGCGCTGGCGGTGAATAAAGCTTCACGGGAGGATTCCTCCGGGGCTGAAGCCCCCGCCGATTGTGAAGGTATGAAACGGGGGTTGAAACCCCCGCCTCCTTCCGCAACGTGCAATTCCAAAGCAAACGCAGCAGAGAAGTTTCTCGATGAGCTGATCGGCTGGCGAGAGCTGGCGGTGCTGTTTGTGCGCCACGAGCCGAACTACGATAACTGGGAGTGCGCCGCGCCGTGGGCACGGAAGTCCCTGATTGAGCACGCTGGCGATCCGCGGCCTTATCGCTACACCCTAGCCCAGCTAGAGCGCGGCGAAACTCACGACCATCTCTGGAACGCGGCCCAGCGGCAGATGGTGGATACCGGCTGGATGCACGGCTACATGCGCATGTATTGGGCGAAAAAGATTCTAGAGTGGGCGCCCGACCCGGCCGCGGCTTTCGATTGGGCGCTAACGCTGAACGACCGTTATGAACTGGACGGCCGCGATCCTAGCGGCTATGCGGGCATTGCCTGGGCCATTGTGGGCAGGCACGACCGGCCCTGGTTCAACCGGCCGATATTTGGGCTGGTGCGGACCATGACAGCAAACTCGACCGCGAAGAAGTTCGATTCGAAACTTTACATTCGCCAACACGGATGCTGACGGTACAGCTCGAACCTTTCGCCTGACACGCCAGGGGGAGGCGTTGCCGGAACCCAGATGAGCCCCGGCACATTCACCTGGACCGTTTTCGTACTATAATCGCAACCAAATTCCAAACCCGGAAATTGCGTGTTTCGCACTGCGTAATCCATTGGGTTCTGACCAGATCTCCCTCGGAGGATGAAGAGAGGGGAGGCCGGAATCGGATTCCGGACGTGTGTTCATGGGTGATTCTCGGCCGATTTCCAGCAATCCTGCCCCAGGCAGCGGAACCAGGGCGCGCGGCGGGCGCCTTTGGATTGGCTCCGGGCGCGCCGGCTGGGCCGGCGTGGTATTGCAGGCGCTGCCCACGGCAATGTTCGCCATCCTCGCATTGGCCGCCGCCGCCGATGCCTTTGCGCAAGGCGCTTGCCCGCCCGTGAGTGCTCTCCCCCCGCGGGTAATCCAGGCAAAGAAATTCCTGGCTGAGCGGGGCTGGCAACCGGGGCGCAAGCGCACGCTTACCGTCCTAGCCCACAGAAGCTTGACCGCCGGCGCACCCGACATTGCTGCTGCGCCCCAGGCCAAGACAGCGGCCACGGCAACCTGGCAGGCAATGGGCCCAACAGCGGTGCTCACGCCGAACTTTGGCCTGGTGACCGGCAGAGTCTCAGCGCTGGCGCTGGACCCCTCGGACTCCACTGGCAATCGCCTTTACCTGGGGACGACCGGGGGCGGCGTTTGGGTGGCCCAGAATGCAGGCGTCTCCGATCCAACCACAACACAGGTTGTCTTTACCCCGCTTACCGACACAGTGGCGGCCTTGAGCGGGGCAGTGGATGCTTCCATCAGCATTGGGGCCTTGACGGTGCAGCCGGGTGGAACGGGCGTGATTCTGGCCGGTACGGGAGACCCGAACGATGCGCTCGACTCCTACTATGGGGCGGGCATCCTGCGGTCGGAAGATAACGGCAATAGCTGGGAATTGATCTCGCTGACTGCGGATCAGAGATTTGGCTTTTCGGGCGAGGGCTTTGCGGGCTTCGCATGGAGCACGGTGAATCCTCAACTGGTAGTAGCAGCGGTTTCAGAGGCCTACGAGGGGACATTAGTCAATTCAGAGCAGCCGAATCGCAGCTACAAAGGGATCTATTACTCCTTGGACGGCGGCGCTAGCTGGAACCTTGCGACCATCACGGACGGCGCCGGCGCCGACGTGCAGGGGCCGAACGACGCATTTTTGGGATCAGGCAGCAACGCCGCCACGTCGGTGGTATGGAATCCGGTGCGGAAGTTGTTCGTGGCGGCGGTGCGCTATCACGGGTACTACCAGTCGACGGACGGCATCACCTTTACGCGGATGACGGCGCAGCCAGGCGCGGCGCTGACCGCTCAGTTCTGTCCCACGAACTCCGGCGGCACGGGTTCGACTGCCTGCCCCATCTTTCGCGGCTCCCTGGCAGTCAACCCGCAGAGCGGGGACACGTTTGCCTGGACAGTGGATGCAGACAACCAGGACCAGGGACTCTGGCAGGATCAGTGCGCGTTGAGCGGCGGCGCATGCGCCAACCAGACCATCGCGTTTGCCAAGCAGTGGAACACAGTTGCGCTTGAGACCAGCACCAATCAGGGCGCGGCAACCATCGACAACGGCGACTACACCCTCGCTCTGGCGGCCGTGCCGTCGCAGCAGGACACGCTGCTGCTGGCCGGGGCCGGCGACCTGTGGAAGTGTAGCCTGGCGATGGGTTGCGTGTGGCGCAACACCACGAATGCAACCACATGCATGAGCGCCAAAGTGCCCCGATTCCAGCATTCGCTGGCGTGGAATGCGGCCAATCCCCTTGAGGTCTTTGTGGGCAACGACAGCGGGCTGTGGCGCTCGCAAGACGCCATAGGCGAAATGGGGCAGGTGTGCGCCGCGGCGGATGCCAGCCACTTTCAGAACTTGAACGGGAGCTTGGGGTCGCTGGGGGAAGTGGTGAGCATGGCCGTGTCTCCAAACACTCCTTACACAATGATGGCCGGGCTGGGCGTCAACGGCACTGCGGGGGTGAAAGCCTCGGCCGGGCCGGTGTTGGATTGGCCTCAGATTCTGGGCGGTTACGGCGGGCCGGTTGCGATCGACCCAACCTATGGCGCGAACTGGTATGTGAACAGCGAGTCGGGAGTATTCATCTCGCTCTGTTCGCAGCAGGCCCCCTGTACGCCCACCGGATTCGGCGCGAGCCCGGTAATCGACATGAACGAGCCAAACGGGGGGCTGGCGGAGACCGACGGGCTGGCCATGCCCAACCCCGCGCCGTTTATGGTGGACCCGGTAAACGCGACGCAACTGCTGATCGGCACGTGCCGGGTTTGGCGGGGGCCAGCCAATGGCATCGGGTGGAGCGCGGGCAACGCGATCAGTCCGATTCTGGACGAGAACGCCTCCGCTGGCCCGTGCATCGGCAACTCACTGATTCGATCCATGGCCGCGACGCCGCTCGCCGGTAGCGGCGAAGTCGTTTATATCGGGATGTACGGCCCTCTGGACGGAGGAGCAGTGCTGGCCGGTCATATCTTGAGGGCGACCCTTGACGCTGCCTCTGGCAACTGGTCCGCCTGGCAGGACCTGACTCTCAACCCGGTGACCAACGACACCGTTGCGATGAATGCGTACAACCTCGACATATCGAGCCTTTTCATCGATCCCCACGACCTCACCGGAAATACGGTCTACGCGACCGTGGAGGGCATTGCGAACCGATTGGACAACGTGAGGCCGGTATACCGCTCGACTGACGGAGGCGCGCATTGGGTGAGTCTGGCGGCAAACCTGCCCTCGACTCCTGTGAGCAGCCTGGCAGTGGACCCGCAAGACGCCAATACGGTCTATGTTGCTACCGACGCAGGGGTCTATTTCACGACGCAGGTTGGAACCTGCGCGAACGCGGGTTCCACCTGCTGGTCGGTATTCGGCAGCGGGCTGCCCGCAGCGCCGGTCGTTCAACTGAGCGCATCTCCAGTGACCTCTTCCGCGCAGGTGCTAGTGGCGGCGACCTACGGACGCGGCATCTGGCAGACTCCGTTGTGGACCGCGAACACCGGTTTGACGACCGCGACGGCAAGCCCCGCTTCACTGACCTTTACCAGCCAGATGTTTGGCACTGCCAGCAGCGCGCAGGGGATAACTCTGACAAACACGGGCAGCATCGCATTGACGCCGCTTGCGATTACGATGAGCGGCGACTTCAGCGAGACGGATAACTGTGTGAATGCGACCGTGCCGCCTGGCGCGAAGTGCGCGATTCAGGTGACGTTTACGCCCACTGCGACTGGCAGCCGAACCGGCCGGATGACCATCGGCGCGAACGTCTCTGGCGGGCAAATGACGGTGGCGTTCAGCGGTACTGGCGCCGCGGCGGGAATCGTGAGCCTGACCCCCGCCAGTATCGATTTCGGCCTCGTATTGGCGGGAACAACATCCGCTCCGCTCCAGGTGCAAGCCGGCAATAGCGGCGGGACGGCGATTCCCATAACGAGCGTCACCGTCACCTCGCCGTTCGTCATTGCCAGCAATGCCTGCGGGACCAGCACGCTGGCGGCGCAGACCGATTGCCAGGTGACGTTGGAATTCACGCCCACGCAGCCGGGAGCAGTGGCGGGAACGCTCACGTTTACCGATGGGGCTGGGACGCAGACGGTTGCCTTGTCCGGGACCGGGGCAGCCGCTGCGACCGATATTCTCAACCCGCTCTCCCTGACCTTTCCCGGAACAGTGGTTGGACAGCTTTCTGCTACTCAGGCCACCACGCTGACCAATACCGGCGGCGAGCCGCTCACTTCGATCTCGACTTCGGTGAGTGGGCCGTTTCAAACCTCAAGCAACTGCAGCACACAACTGACCGGACCCGCGAGCTGCTCGATCAACGTGGTCTACGCTCCCAGTCAACTTGGCAGCCAGACGGGCATCCTTACTGTCAGCGACGCTCTGCGCACGCAGACGGTGGCTCTGAATGGCACCGGCGTGCAACCGCCCGCGATCGGCGTCAGCCCGTCGAGCCTGAGCTTTGCGGCGCAGCAGGTGGGTGTGGCCAGTTCACCGCTGACGCTGACGGTGGCCAATACCGGCGGCGCGCCGATGGCCAACGTAGGCTTTCAGGTGACAGGCCAGTCTGCCGCCAGCTTTTCAACCGGCGTCACCACCTGCGGAGTTACGCTTGCGAATGGCAGCAGTTGCATGGTGCAAGTCATCTTTACGCCAGCCACCGCCGGCGGCAGCGCGGCAACGTTGACGATTTCGTCTTCGTCCCTTGGCGTGACGCCGGTTACCGTGCCGCTCACCGGCGCCGGGCAGGTCTGGTCGGGGCTGAATGTCGATCAATCGCAATTGACCTTTGCGGTTACCATCGTTGGGCAATCCAGTGCCGCGCAGACGTTAAAAATCTCGAACACGAGCAGCAGTGTGGCCAGCTCGCTTGCGTTTGCGGTCCCCGCTCAGTTCAGCCTGACACAGAATGCATGCACGGGCAGCCTTGCGGCCGGGGGAAGCTGCACAGTGGGCTTAGTCTTCCAGCCCACCGCTGTCGGAACGGCGACTGGTGTGTTGACCATTACCTCGGCATCCATTGCCACTCCGGCAACGGTGCTCTTGAGCGGCACTGGCGCAGTCGGAGCCGCCATCCAGGTGACCCCGGGGGCGATCGTCTTTGCAACCACCGCCCCCAATGCTATTAGCAGCCCAACCACCGTCACCGTCACCAACTCGGGACTCTCCGCCAGTCTGACCGGCCTCTCGTTGGCCGTCACCGCGGGCTTTCAGCTTGTCAACAACACCTGCCCCAGCGCTTTGGCGCCGGGCCTCAGTTGCACGGCGGGCGTCGAATTTGCCCCCACAAACGCTGGCCCGCAGACGGGAGCCCTTACCGTGACCAGCAGTGCAGTGCCGGCAGCAGCTTCGGTGCCGCTTTCGGGCATGGCTCTCGATTTCACTTTAACCGTCTCCGGCTCGGCCAGCCAGACCGTGGCCAGCGGCCAAACCGCCGATTACACGCTGTCGATCGATCCGCTGAACGGCTCCAGTGGAACCTTCACATTCGCTTGCGGCACGCTGCCCGCCAACGCCCTATGCCTCTTCAACCCGGCGACGGAAACGCTCAATGGCATAACCGGAACCGTGACGGTGCAGATATCCACCGGAAAGGCAACCGCTGAATCGACGGACCCGGCGATGGGACGCATTCTTCCGCTGGTCTGCGGATTGGTTTTGCTGCCATTCGGATGGCGGCGGCGGCGAAATGCCCTGTTGCTGGTGGCGCTGCTGTCGATCTTGGCCGGGGGCGTCTCCAGTTGCGCGAGCTCAGGAGGAGGATCGGGCGGCGGGTCGGGGGGGCAAGGCGGCTCCGGCGGAACCCCTCCGGGAACATATTCGATTCTTGTGACCGCAACTTCAAGCGGGATCCAGCATAGCGTGACGCTGACTCTCACAGTGGACTGATAAGGCCTGAGGAACCCGCGAGTGGGAGAAACCGGGACGGGCTATACTCTATCTTCGGGCAATTGCCAGGAACATCCAGACTTGAATCCTTGCCAGGCCGCAGATCCGCAACCGAAGAAATGGAAAAGAATAAGGAATGACCGCCAAAGTTACCGTCGAAGAAGTGCAACGCGTAGCCGAGCTGGCCCATTTGGAGCTGACGCCGGACGAAACACCGGGCATGATGCATGACCTGAACGCCATTCTCGACTACGTTGCGGAATTGAACGAGCTGGATACGGCCGGAGTGATTCCGCTGGCGCAGGTGAGTGAACTGCTGGACGCGGCCGGCGCGGGCGTGCTGCGCGGTGATCAGTTGCTGGCCTCGCTGGATCGAGCCACCGTGCTGGCGCAAGCGCCTGAGACCGATCAGGCCTTTTTCAAGGTGCCCAAGGTGATTGAGCGGTAACGGCATGTGGTGGAACTCTGGTTTTGAAAGGGCACGGCTTTAGCCGTGCCGTAAACGATCGATAAGTAACGATTGGCTTTAGCCACTAAGGGATATTTTCCTGCGGTTTTGACTTTCACTGCGGGCTGTTGGGTCTATGGATGGGATGGGTCAGGGCATTTTTTAGAGAGTGGGATGCGGAAGAATGGGGCACCCACATTTCAGTAGCAGGGAAGGTTCGATTGTCTAGCGAAGCCAAAGCATCTGAGAACTACGTAGAAATACCCAAGACTCTGGCCGAGTTGCGTGCTGAGCTTGCCTCAGGTCGCGTCAAGGCCGCCGATCTTGCCGCCCGCTACTATGACCGCATCGCGCATTTGAATCCGCGGCTGAATATTTACTTGAGCCTGACCAAAGAACGCGCGTTAGCGCAGGCGGAGCGCGTAGATGCTCTGGCCGCCAAGGGCGATCCGCTGCCCGCGCTGGCCGGCGTCCCGGTAGGCATCAAGGACGTTCTAGTCATGCGTGGCGCTCCTGCCACGGCGGGGTCGAAGATCCTCCAGGGGTATTGCCCGCCCTACGACGCCACGGCGGTGTCCAGGCTTGAAGCGGCGGGCGCGGTGCTGCTGGGCAAGTTGAACTGCGACGAGTTTGCCATGGGTTCTTCGAACGAGAACTCGGCCTATGGGCCGGTGCGCAATCCCGTTGACCCGGAGCGGGTTCCGGGAGGATCGAGCGGCGGCTCGGCGGCGGCTGTTGCCGCCAACCTGGCTGTAGCCACGCTCGGGTCCGACACAGGCGGATCGATCCGCCAGCCGGCCAGTTTTTGCGGGGTGGTGGGCGTGCTGCCAACCTATGGCCGCGTCTCGCGATACGGGTTGATCGCCTACGCCTCGTCGCTGGACCGCGTGGGTCCGCTTGCCGCCAATGTGCGCGACGCAGCCACAATGCTGGGTGTGATTGCCGGGCACGATCCCAAAGACGCGACAAGCTCCCCGGCGCCCGTGCCGGATTATGCGGCGGAGAGCGACAAGCCCGTCGAGGGATTGCGGATCGGCGTGCCGGCGGAGTATTTTGCCGAGGGGCTTGACCCCGAGGTGCGCTCAAATATCGAATCCGGCATCGCCGCGCTGGAGGCGGCCGGCTGCGTGATCAAGCCCGTCTCGCTGCCAAACACGCGCTACGCCATCCCAACCTACTACCTGGTGGCCACGGCCGAGGCCAGCGCCAACCTGGCACGCTTTGACGGCGTGCGCTACGGCTATCGCTCGCCGGCATCGGAAAATCTCTCGGGCATGTACCGGCATTCGCGCGATGAGGGCTTTGGCGCCGAAGTCAAGAGGCGAATCCTGCTGGGAACCTACGCGCTGAGCGCGGGCTACTACGACGCGTACTACTTGAAAGCCCAGCAGGTGCGGCGTCTTTTGGCCGAGGAGTACTTGCGCGCCTTCGCTGAAGTCGATGCGATTGTGACGCCGACCTCGCCCATGCCGGCCTTTAAGCTGGGCGAAAAAACAGGCGATCCGCTGGCCATGTACCTGGCCGACATTTATACGGTTACGGCCAGTCTGGCGGGCATATGCGGCGTTTCGGTGCCTTGCGGCGCAACCAAGTCTGGCCTGCCGGTTGGCATGCAAGTACTGGCCGCGCATTTGAATGAGGGGACAGCCTTCCGCGTCGCGCGGGCGGTGGAAGCGGCGGGGATCTCGGTTTAAGCGGAGTGTGTGCGGCTAGCATTGTTAGCCGATCTCGACTTTGCCAAGGGTTTGGGCCTTCATTGTGCCCTTTGCGTCAGGGGTGTTATTGCAGCACTCTTCGGCAAAACGATTCGTACTGTTCATCGCGCGTACAGGTTGTCCATCGCGCAGGAAGCATCATCTGTTTTTGAGCAGACCATTCGATGATATTTGCGTAAACGAGTTTTTTGGCCGCAGCACGCAGAGGTGCAATACAATTGCCCTGGAGATCAACCCTTGAACAAACCTGGACAGCAAGCGCACCCTCCTTTGAATACCAAGGCAAGACTTGTCTTCCATCTAGAAATGGCTCTTGTATACTTGGCTGTCTCTGTGTTTTCAATTGTCGGATGCAGTGTCACCTCAATTCGTGTTCCAAATCTCTTTGCAATGGTGTTGGTTTGCGTAGTGTTGATAATCATCGTGATGCCATTGGCGCTTTGGTACAACGAAAAAGGCAAGTTTGATCTGTGCGACGCAGCTTTGACAATTCCCTGGGCGATCGCACTTCTTATGCTGCTTCCATTTCCGTTAGCGGTTGTCGCCCGGTTGAGCATGCATCGGGAATTGCAGGATGCTCAACTGACGCGCATCGATCAATATCTAAACGCTGGCGTTCCTTCTATCATCGCCTGGGCCTCATCCCATCGGGTTCTAAGTTTTGCAAGCGAGTGCTATCGGCTGTCTCTTCTCCCCTTTCTGGTTGCATACCTTTTGCCTGCTCTCATGGGAAGGGCAAAATCCGCCCAGCGGTTTGTCCGCGTCAACGTAGTGGCGTTTGTTGTCGGTATTGCGCTGTTCGCGTGGTTTCCCGCGATTGGGCCATGGTACGGATATCACTTTGCGCCGACTGCCATGCAGGCCGATTGCCAGGCAGGAGTTTTCGCCGTTCGACTCCCCGGAATCTATATTCTTCACCTTTTCGGCATTGTTTGCTTCCCGTCCTTTCACGTTATCTGGGCAGTTCTAGGTGCTAACTCTCTGTGGGAGTTTCGATTCCTGCGCGTACCGGCAATTATTGCTTCTGGATTAGTCCTTTATTCCACGATGACTACTGGATGGCATTATTTCAGTGACGTGATCGGCGGTGTGGCAGTAGCCGCAGTCGCCATCCTTGTTGTTAAAGCCCTCAATCGATTTCACTGTAGATTCGAGTTAGGTCAGGTTTGCAGCGAATCGGGAAAAGACTCCGAGGTGTGAACCAGATGAGCAAGAGTGCCTGGTCTTCAATCGTCATTTCAGCAACGCTGGTATTCGTCGCTGGACGTCCATGTCCAGGTTTGCGGATCTGGGGGCCTCGAATTTCAATCGGTATTGTTCATTGGGAGCAATCGATATGAAGAACGGTGGGTGGATTGCGTTTGCAATTCTGGGGGCAATATTTGCTGCGAGTGCGGCGGTTCAGGCAGCCCCGCGCAAAATGCACACGGTGGTCCTGGGAGCGGCGCGGAACGTGCCCTATTCGAAGGCCGGCGACCCGGCGGGCGCGGCGATGGGCGAAAACGAGCTAAGGATTCGCGCGCTGCTTGTCGATGGCGCGCTGAAAGAGTGGACCACGGGCGACGCCCACGACGTAACCGACCGGAGCTTTGTGGTCAGGCGGGCGATCCGGCTCAACGACGCCTTGCCCACCGACAAGCCCGGACCCGGCGACAAGCAGGGGCACTGGGTGTGGCAGCGGGGTCCGTGGCTGCTGGTGGATCGCGCAACCGGTCACGTAGTGACCCTGAAGCTGCCGGATTACGACCCCGGCGTGAGCCAGGCGAACTGGTTTCGCGACTATGCAGCCTATTGTGGCGTGACGGCCAGCGGCAAGAGCTTGTATGCCGTGGTGGCGCAGGTTGCGGCGCGCAAGCCGGTTCTGGCCAAGAAGCTGGCTGCGTTCGACTCGGAAAACCATCCTGAGCCGATTTGCGGTGCCGCGCAGTGGCAGCGCGAGCCGCTTCGGATTACCTTCCACGCGGCGGGCAAGGACGAGGTGAGCTTCGATCTCGTTCCCGGCTCGGCGGTGTTGGTGGAGGATTCGGGCGACGAGCCGGAGACGTCCGCGGCGGCGCCAAAGTAGAAAATGGGCCAGTCGGCAAAGGAACTATGGAACCCCGGAATGCTGGGTTGCCGGGGTATCGGGGCACCCGATTCACTTGCCCGCGTCGCGGGAATCGCGTACATATTGGCCGCTTTGCCGAAGTCGAGGGTGAGCGCCTGGGCCTGCCGTGAGCTGTGCGATTGCGAGCCCAAAGCGAGTTGTCGGCGATCAACTTCTGGGCAAAGCCGACTGCGAGGGCAACACAATCCCGAAAGTCGGCCGATTGGAACTGACAACCGGCTTCCGGCGGCGAACAGCTAAGAACGATGCGATCCGGCTATCTTGCATCAAAAGATTCCAGAGCACCCAAAGCATGAAGGTCACGGCCAGACTTGCTGGAATGAGCAAGAGCGCGTCTGTGCTGATTCTTAACATCGGGTTCACCCCTGTTCCCGCATTCCGCCGTGCGGGGCGGGTCTTTGCCGGGCGCGTGGAGCGGAATACGTTACTTCTCTAGCAGAAATCAGAAGAAGTAAGGATGGGGTAGGCAACCTGTAAATGCTTTATAAGGGGTGGAAAGGGCGGCGGAAATTTCAAGGACGGGTCGGGAATCCGGGGGTTTCTGTTGCCGGCGCTCCTTGACACGCAACAGGCCGCGCGTTTCTTATCATCACAGGCATTCTTTTGGAATCCGTGGGGAGGGAACACTGGGTCAACAGTGCGACTTCTAAAATTGGACATTCTCAACGGGGTTCTGTGAGAGGGCCGTGTCGAACAGGAAGCAGACGGCAGTTGGGTCTCAGGCGGGTATGTGGGCGCGGGATGGGACTTCGATCCCCAAAGGCCTGCGGCAGCCGGACCTTTCTTTCCGAGCCAGAGCCTGGGCCGGGCGAAATCATCGGCCAGGGTCTGGCTGAGGCCATTCCCGGAGACAAATTTTTCTGCAGGCTGCTGGCTTTTGCCGGTTTTGCTTGCGCCCTGAACGGCAGCGGCGGATTTGTGGCCGGGGGCAGGTAAAGGATGAGTGTGGCGACGAGTTTCGCATTTTTGGCGGGAGGACCCATCGGAGGCAGTGGCAGCAGTCTGCCGATGCTGTTGCCCCTGCTGTTAATTCCCGTGCTGTACTTCGTGATGATCAAGCCGCAGCAGAAGCGCCAGAAGCAGTGGCAGGAGATGCTGGGCTCCATCAAAGCGGGCGACCGGATAACAACGGCAGGGGGAATCCGGGGCATCATCCTTTCCATCAAGGACGATGTGATTGTGATCCGCGTGGCGCCAGACAACATCAAGCTGGAAGTGGCCAAGAGTGCAATTGCGTCTGTGACAACGCAGGACGGCCCTTCGGGCTCTTAAGCTTTGGATAGGTTTTTTACCCTTTTGAGTAGAGAAACGGGACGATGAAGACGAATCTCAAGAACAAGGTTGCCCTGATCGTTGCGGTCCTGGCATTTTGCATTTTCGGCATCATAGGGGTGCCCTCGGGGTTCAGCGGCAAGGCCCTCATGGACTCGATCGGAAACCGGATTCACCTTGGATTGGACCTGCGCGGCGGCGCTCACTTGATCTTGCAGGTGGTGGTTTCCGAGGCGGTCAGCGCCGAAACGGACAACACCGTGGGGCGCATCCAGCAGGATCTCAAGGCGGCCAACCTGAGCTTTACGCAGGTGTACAAGCCCGATCCAGCCAAGCCGACGGTCATCCGCCTGGAGGGAACGGCGCAGGCCAGTTCAAGCGCGGTGCGCTCCACGCTGGAATCCAGCAAGTACTCCAATGAATACGACTTGACCGGCGGTGGCGCTGACAACACATGGGCCCTGACCATGAAGCCCTCGATCGAGAAGGCTCTGGAAGAGAAGACAGTCCAGCAGGCGATCGAGACGATTCGCGACCGCGTGGATACCCTGGGCGTCAGCGAGCCCATCATCCAGTCGTACGGCCTGGGCGCCAACCAGATTCTCGTGGAACTGCCCGGCATCGACGATCTTGACCGTGTGAAGATCATCATCAATTCCACGGCGCGATTGGAGATCCACGCCGTGGTGGGCGGCCCTTATCCGGACGACGCGGCGGCGATGGCCAGCGTAGGCGGTGCGGTTCCTCCCGACGAAGAGCTGGTGCATGGTTCCGGCGCGCTGGCAACCGGTTCCGATGCCGATAGCGTCTATGTACTGCGTAGGGTCTCGGTGGTGGCAGGAAGCGATTTTCGTTCAGCCGATCCGGGCACTGACTCGAACACGGGCCAAAGGAACGTCCGCTTCACCCTGACCAACGAAGCCGGCGACCGGTTCTACGACTACACCAGCAAGAACGTGAACACAAGCATGGCAGTGGTGATGGGTGGCCGTGTCAAGGAAGTGGCCAACATCGAAAGCGCCATTCGCGACTCCGGCGAGATCAGGGGCAGCTTCAGCCCGGAAGAAGTCACCATCCTGTCAAAGATGCTGCGGACAGGCGCGCTGCCGGCTTCGCTGAACTATCTTGAGGAACGCACCGTAGGCGCATCGCTGGGCGCGGACTCGATCCGCCATGGCGTTTGGGCCGCGGTTGTGGGCGTTCTGGTGGTGATGGCCTTCATGCTCTTTTACTACCGGGGATCGGGAATCAACGCCGACCTGGCTCTGATTCTCAACTTGGTGATCCTGTTGGGATTCATGGGTGTCTCCAGCGCCGCGCTAACCCTGCCGGGCATCGCAGGTGTGATTCTGACCATCGGCATGGGCGTGGACTCGAACGTGCTGATCTTTGAGCGCATTCGCGAAGAGGTGCGAGCCGGCAAGGCGGCGGCGGCGGCTGTGGATCAGGGCTTTGCCCATGCATGGACTGCCATCTTCGATACCCACGTGACTACGATCGTTTCGGCGGCCATCCTGTTCATGTTCGGCACGGGCCCAGTGAAGGGATTTGCAACCACCTTGACCATTGGCTTGCTGGCCAACCTGTTCACGGCGGTCTTTGTTTCGCGTGTCATCTTCGATTGGCACTTGAACAAGCTCAAGCCGGGAGAAGCGGTATCCATCTAGGGACTAGGGATTAGTTGGTCGCGGGCGGAACGCTCACGGCGGAAGAACACAAGAGCGCTGGTAGCCGTGGCGGCTTCAGCGTTTCCAGGAAGCGGAGAGAACCAGTGGAATTGTTTCGCGGCGTAAATGTGGACTGGCTGAGGTTGAAGTGGTATTTCCTGGCCTTTTCTATGATCTTCAGCGTGGCCGGCGTCACCCAGATGGTGTGGAATCGGGTGCATATCGGCAGCCCGGTCCCTCTCGGAGTGGACTTTCGCGGAGGCACAGAGGTTCAGGTGCAGTTTGTCCAGACTCCCGACCTCGATGCGATCCGGCGCGCCATTGCGGCGGCGGGCATCCAGGAGGCGAACGTTCAGACCTACGACGAGGCCAAGAGCAACGAGGTGCTGATCAGCCTGCCCGAGCAGCACGACGAGACCTCCCTCGATGCCGGCCGTCAACTGATTGAAAATGCGCTTCATGCGCAATATGCCAACCCCATCGTTCCGACGGGAACCAAGGGGGATGTGGTGGGGCCCACGGTGGGACGCCAATTGAAGAATAAGGCCATCATGGCTACGCTTTACTCGATGGCGGCCATGCTGATCTATCTATGGTTCCGCTTCCAGTTGATTTACGGAGTGGCGGCAGTAGTTGCCTGCTTTCACGACACGTTGATTACCGTAGGCGCCTTTGCGCTGACCGGCCAGGAGATCAGCCTGACGGTGATCGCGGCGATTCTGACGCTGGTGGGCTACTCGATGAACGACACAATTGTCGTCTTCGACCGCATTCGCGAGAATTTGCGCCTGAGCCGTCGCGAGTCGCTACCGGACGTGGTGAACCGAAGCATCAACCAGACGCTAAGCCGGACGATTCTGACCTCGGGCCTGACCTTCCTGACGGTGCTTTCGCTGTACATCTTTGGCGGGCAGGTTCTGAGGGGCTTCTCATTTGCCCTGGTGGTGGGTATTCTCATCGGTACTTACTCGTCCATCGCCGTTGCCGCGCCGATGCTGGTGGCCTGGCAGCAGTGGCGGACAAAGCAAGGCAAAGCTACGGCTCTGCCGGCGGCGAAACGCGCCAGAGTATAGTGTACTTTTGACCAGACAAGGCGCTGGTTTTGCGGCACCCTTTGCAAGGGAGACCCGGCTCTGATAAAGTTATCCCGGTTTCCACTGCGACTTTTTTTGATTGGGAACATTTCAGGTTCTCGCGGTGTCTAATTAGAAGTAACCAACACCCGATTCGAGGCTGGCCATGTTTGAAGATTCCACGTTTGAATCCGGAGGCAGGATCAAGACCAAGAGCGGTCGTTGGATGGTGTTCACAGGCATCATCAACGGTTCGATTCTGGTTCTGCTCATCCTCATTCCGCTGATCTATCCCGAGGCGCTGCCCAAGGCCGCCATGCTGACGGTTTTGACTGCCCCGCCACCTCCGCCGCCACCTCCGCCGCCACCTCCGCCGCCAGAGGCGGTCCATGTGGTTCGTGTGCAGCCGGAGATGATGAATAACCAGCTAACGGCTCCCACCCGTATTCCGCACGACATCAAGATGGTCGCCGAGAAGGAAGCGCCGCCGTCGTCCGGCTTTGGCGTGGCTGGCATGGAAGGCCTGGGCGGCAGCAGCAGTGGCGTGACCGACAGCCTCTTTGGGCAAGGCGGCCCGAAGGTGAAGGCCGAGGCTCCGAAGAAGGTGAACATCTCAGCAGGCGTGGCGGTTGGCATGCTGCTTCAGAAGACGCCCCCCCTTTATCCGCCGATCGCAAAGGCGGCTCGCGTATCAGGCACGGTTGTACTGCAAGCCAAGATTTCCAAAACCGGAGCGATCGAGGATCTGCACGTCGTCAGCGGACCGGCGATGTTGCAGCAGGCCGCTTTGGATGCAGTGAGGACATGGCGCTACCGGCCCTACCTGCTGAACAACGACCCGGTTGAAGTGGAAACCACGGTGAACGTGATCTTCACTCTTGGCGGATGATTTCCCTCTGGCCCCTTCCGCACGATTGCGAAGGGGCCTCACTTTTGACCCGAATGCGGATATGGAAAGTGCCGCATTCCTAGCAACCGCAATGCAATCGCAGTTCACAAAAAACTCCTTAGGAGGAACGATTCAGTGATTCTCGCTCAGCTCACACATTTCGCTTCGCACACGGTCAGCAGCCTTGCACTCTTCCAGGAAGATCAGGCGGTCGGCTTCAGCCCCATGCAGCTATGGGATCACATGGGATGGGCGGTACGCGGCATCGCCATCGTCCTCTTCATCGAGTCGATCTGGTCCCTGGCAGTCATGATCGACCGTTACCTGTACTTCTCGGCAGCCCGCAAGCAGTCGCGCGAATTTGCGCCCAAGGTTGCCGGCGCGCTGAAGGATAGCAAGCTGGAAGAAGCGATCAAAATCGCCGACCGCAACAAGAAGTCTCACCTGGCCGAGGTTGTCACCGCCGGCCTCCAGGAGTTCCGCGCATCCGCTGGCTTGCCGACCGAAGAAACCATCGCGAGCTCGGGCCGCGCATTGGAGCGGGCTGAGGCCATCGTTCACGCCAAGCTGAAGAGGGGCTTGTCCGTTCTGGCCACCATCGGCGCCACGGCTCCGTTCGTTGGATTGCTGGGCACCGTCATCGGCATCCTGCACGCCTTCCAGCAGATTGCCACACAGAAGACTTCGGGTATCGGCGCGGTAGCCGGCGGTATCTCCGAGGCCCTGGTTACAACGGCGTTCGGTTTGCTCGTGGCCATCCCGGCTGTTATGACGTTCAACTACTTCACCGGACGTGTCGAGAACTTCGACGTTGAGATGGACAACTCATCCAGCGAGCTGGTCGACTACTTCATCAAGCAGAGCCACAAGCTCTAAGCGAAGCGGCTGTCGGCATGAGCGGGAGTTTTTTGGGGGGCAGCGGAGTCAGGTTCTCTTCTGCCCGCCCCTTTGAACCTCGCGCCGGTCAGGCGATTGGCAGCAACGCCGGAAGCCACCCGGAATAAAAATTCTTCAGGCACGGAGCCCAACAATGGGAATTTCGGTTCGCAACGAAGGTAGTAAGGTCAACTCGAATATCAACGTCACCCCCATGGTAGACGTGATGCTGGTATTGCTGATCATCTTCATGGTCATCACCCCCATGCTTCAGAACAAGGTCCAGATCGACATGGCCAAGGTCGACAATACGACCAACATGCCAGACGCGGACAAGGAAGACGCCATTGTCGTGGCAATTACGCGCAGCGGAGATGTCTTTCTGGGGCAAAACAAGGTCGCCGTTGGTGAACTTGGCGGCTTGGTTCGCGACAGGCTCTCTGAAAAGGCCAGCAAGACGATCTTTGTGCGCGCGGATGCGCGGGCGCAGTTTCGGGCGGTTGAAGACGCCATCGACGCAGTGCGCACGGCCGGCGTAGACGACGTGGGCTTGTTGACGCAGAAGCGCGAAGCTCCAGGGCAATAATTTCGCCCACGGGCCGTAGGTTTAACGATTTGCAATAAACGAGGAGTTTTAAGCCATGTCAATGACAACTGGTGGGGGCGCGGGAGGCTACTCGTCCGACATCAACGTTACGCCGATGATCGACATTCTGCTGGTGCTTTTGATCATCTTCATGGTCATCGTGCCAACGGTGCCTAAGGGCCTGGATGCGCTGGTGCCACAACCGCCCAAGGAAAAGAACAATCTCCCACCGCCAGAACGCACCATCGTGGTGCAGGTTCTCTACCGCCCCGGCGCGGCCCCGGCTTACAAAATCAATGAGACCGATGTAGCCAAGAGGGACCTGCTGCCGCGGCTGACCGAGATCTATGCCAATCGCGCGGAGCGCGTCATGTTCGTCAAGGGCGACGACGATGTGAACTTCGCATACATTGCGGATGTCATTGACATTGGCCGCGCAGCCAACGTGGATCACATTGGAATGATGACACCGAAGATCATGGCTGGCCAGTAGCCGGCTTCGGGTCGCGCAGAGTTCACGCCGCTGAATTGGGGCTAGAGCGTAGGCAAGGCTCCAGCTTATCCAAGGGTTGGCGGCACCGCCTGGACGAAGTCCATCCCGGCGGAAAACAGGAGTACAATTTTTTCATCCTGGTTTCGGTACCTTCCGCCCGCGGCCAGCTTCATGAGATTCCAGGCGTGCGAACGATAGGCACCTGCCTGAAGGAGAAGGATACGAACATGAATGGACCCGCACGTATTACGGCACTTGCGGTTGCCTTGGCCGGCATGGTGGTTTTCATGAGCGGGTGCGACAAACTTGCAGCCCGCGACCAGTTGAACAAGGGAGTGGATGCTTACAAGGGCCAGCGGTACGAAGAGGCGATCGGACACTTCCAGAAGGCCACGGAGCTGGACCCGAAGCTGCCGATGGCAAAGAGCTATCTGGCGACAGCGCTGGCCCAGAACGTAGTTCCGGGATTGGATACGCCGGATAACATGAAGACCGCGCAGCAGGCGATCGGCATCTTTCAAGAGGTTCTGGACAAGGATCCCAGCGATGTGAACAGCCTGAAACAGATTGCCGGCATCTATTTCAGCATCAAGAAGCTGGATGATGCCAAGGCATGGCAGAAAAAGGTTCTGGCCGTGGATCCGAAGGATCCCGAGGCCGCCTACACTGTTGGCGTGATCGATTGGACCGAGGCCCACGAAAACATGCTGAAGGCGCTGTCGCCGGCTGGCGTGACGGATGATGGCGAGGGCAATGCCAAGGCACCCAAGCCGGTCATGGAGCCTCTCAAGGGTGAGAATGGCCCTCTTGTCGAAGAAGGGCTGCAGTATCTGAACCAGGCAGTGGCGAATCGGCCCAATTATGACGACGCCATGGCCTACCTGAACTTGATTTACCGGCGCAAGGCAGATGTGGACTTCGGCGACGAGACTGCCCGCAAAGCCGATGTGGCAGCGGCAGAGGACTGGCGCCAGAAGGCAATGGGAACCCGCAAGGCCAATGAAGAGAAGAAGAATAAGGGGCCGGGCGGCATTACCATGGATGCAAGCGGCAACCTCAAGTAAGTCCGAGGACTCTTTTGAAAACATGGACGGCCTCCGCGTTCGCGGAGGCCGTTCTTCGTGTGCCAACCATTGCGAGTCCGCCGTGAAGAGCGATCGCAAGCGATCTCGGACGATTCCTCAATTCCTGACAAGAAACTGCTTTTCGTCTAGGATGCAAGTCATTGATTCCACGAGAGCCTCTTGCAAAATTCCATTGAGACCGCAAGAAGTGTCAGGGCACGACTTCAGTCGTGCCGGAAGAGCAGCAAAATCATGTTGGGCTTTAGCCCCTGCGGCTTTGTTTTCAGTAATGTGCAATTCCGCAGCGGCTAAAGGCGGAATCTAAATGGGCCATTTGCGGCACCCTTCGACAGGCTCAGGGCGGGCTTTGAAGTCGTGCCCTGACACAATCTATAGCTTGAAGGCAATTTTGCAAGAGGCTCGCGAGAAAACCAATTTGAAGCGGATTTCGCTTCGTCCCTACAGGACGCATGGTTCCTTGTTCAACGCTTACCCAGGACGGCGCTGCGCTTGTCCTGGGCTATTCTCGCCTTCTCCTTGCGGGAGAAGGGACGCTGGCTGTTTCATTCCCCCGCAGGTCGGCGAAGACGGCGGAAGACTGTGGAGCATTTTTGCAAATTGTGCAGACCGGAATTCTGTTGGTCTCCCACCCATTCCGCAGAAAAACGCGGAATCGATGGGGCACGGAGGTCTATAGAAATAGCAAAAAATGCTCTAGTTTCCGCCTTCCTTGAGAATCTGGTCGGCCAGGTAGTTGTGTACCTTGGCCTCGTCGTGAAGCATCTCGTCGTAAGCGTTCTTGAGCAGTTGCGCATGACCTTCGTGCAGCAACTGGTGGATGGCTTGCTGCACCCGCGGGTCGTTCAACTCGCGCTGACCGGCAGGCTCTCTTGAGATGAGCTTGTAGATGGCGTAACCGACGGTGTGCCGCGACGGGCCGGCGCTATCGTAAACGGGCAAAGTCTCGGTGATTTGCCCCGGCTTGAGCTTGGCAATCGCGTTATAGACTTCGGGGTCGGGACGCAACTGCGAATCAAACACAAAGCCCATATCGCCGCCATTGGAGGCAGTATTTGAATCCTCAGAGAACTGCATGGCCACCGCGCCGAATTCCTCGCCGCTGTCAAGCCGCTGGCGAAGGGCCTGAATCTTCTTCTTGGCGTCGGCATCCCCGGAGGCTTTGTTGTTTTGCAGGTTGCTGGTCTGCGCCCCCGGAGCGTCGGTGACCATAATCCGCGCCAGGCCGTAACGCTGCTCGATCAGATTGAACTCCGCCTTGTGCGCGGCGTAATAGCCTGCGATCTCAGCGTCCGTGATGTTGATCTTGGACTCGATCTCTTTGTTTAACAGCTTGGTCTTGGTCAAAGAGCGGCGCATATCCCGCTTAAGGTCGGCCTCGGAGAGGTTGCGCTGTTTGAGCAGCTTGTCGAAATCCTCTTGCGTATAAGGTGCCTTCATCTCCGTGTACTTGGCGTTGACGTCCTCATCGCTGGCGGCAAGGTTGAGCTTGGCTGCGCGCTGCTGCAGGATTTCGTCGTCGATCATCTCCTTCAGGATATTGAGGCGCACAATCTGGGCCTGTTCAGCGGAAGGCTGCTGCGGGTTCTCCGCGAGGCTTGCCGTGTAGTACTTCTCCAGATCGGAGCGCAGGATATCCTTGCTATTTACGGTGGCCATCACGTCGGGCCCCGGCGGGCGCCGGCAACCGGTCACTGGAGCCAAAAGGGCACTGCCGCAAAGAATGAGGACGGCGAAACGGGCACTGGTCGGGAAAATCGATTCGACTTGCAACCTGATATCTCCTATGGGGCCCAAAGGCTCCGGCATTCAAGGATAAATCCACAGGCCGGTGCGGCGATAGCGGTGCGGCGGCCTATTTTCCGGCTCCAGGCGGCTGAGACGGATTTTCTGTCGAAACTGGAGCGGCCGGAAGTGCTACACCCGCATCGCCGAGGGCGCGGTCGATGACTAGCCAGAGCTGGTTTTCCGGGACATCGCCATCGATGCGCTCTCCATCGACAAACAGCGCGGGTGTTCCTTCGATTCTGAGCGATTCGGCTTCGCGTGCCGAGGCGCGAACCTGAGATTCGTCTTGCGCGGCCAGGCACGCATCCAGCTTTGCTAGCTTGGCTGAATCGAATCTGGCTATTGTTGCTTGCTGGCGTGCGATGCGATCGAGCGAGGCAAAACTCTTTGCCGGGTTGCGATCCTCGCCGGTGATTTCCTGGCCGTGCGCGTGAAGGTAATCGACGTAGGTCCAATAGACATCTCCGCTCTCCGCGGCCAGGCAGTTGGCGTCCACCGAAGCATGCATAGCCCAGGGGTGCAATTCAGTGAGCGGGTCGTCCTTGTAGATAAAGCGGACCCTGTCTCCGTAGTGTTCCAGCGTCGAGGGAAAGAGAGACTGGTGCATCTGGGCGCAGTAGGGACATTCCAAGTCGTCGAAGTTGATGACAGTGACCTTGGCAGCGGGATTCCCCCGGATAGGGCGGCCGGCGACATCGAAGTTGAAGATGGGATCCTTGACCAAATCAAAGGTTTCAAGCCGCGCCAGCGTCTTGCCGTCGGTGGAGATCAGGAAGTCGACCAGGGTCTTCTTCGCGCCGCGAGAAAGTGTGATGGGCAGCGATTCATATCCGGCAATCTGGCTCGGCTTGCGGGCGCCAAGGATCACAGCGTAGTCCTGAGGGATGTTGAACTGGGAACGGACCATAACCTCGATGTGGCGGTTAACCGCAGAGTCAAGTTGAGGTTGCGGGGCAGATTGGGCCTTACAACCCGTAACCATGCACAATATGAGCAGGCCAGCTAGCAAACGAATGCGGGACAAGTTGAATTCCTCTCAAGAAAGCATACTCCAGCGGGAGTGGGGCAAGCCGCACGAGGCGGTAATCGGGCGGCGATAACCAATGGACGCGGGACGCAGTGAAAAGCAAGCGCAAGCTTCGCGAACCCCCAGTGCTCCAAAAAGAAGAAGGAGCGATTGCCTGGACGGCTCAGCCGTGGGATGATTCTGCATACACGGAGGAGACCATGGAACGTCGTCAATTTCTCGCTGCGTCGATAGCGGCTTCGACTCTGGCCATTGCCGGCGACGCTGCTGCCCAAGCTGCTGCCCAAGCCACAGGGGAGCCAGCCTCTGCAATCCCGGCTCGCGAGTTCTACCAGATACGCCGCTATGGCCTCAAAAGCGGACCGCAGTTGAAGCTGACCGAGAGCTACTTCGGCGATGCGCTCATTCCGGCGCTCGCTCGCCAGGGGATGGGCCCGATTGGCGCTTTCAAGCTCGATATTGGACCAGAGACTCCGGCGTATTACCTGCTGATTCCTGGCTCCACGGTCCAAGCCCATGTCGAGCTCGATCTGCGCCTTGCGCAAGACGCCTCCTTCATGACCATTGCGGAGCCGTTCTGGAATGCAACCGGGGCCGCACCTGCGTTTGAGCGGATCGAGAGCTCTCTTCTGGCGGCATTTGAAGGCTGGCCGAAGTTGACGCCGCCAGCTGCCTCTGGCACAAAAGGCAAGCGAATCTTTCAGCTCCGGATCTATGAAAGCCCCAGCAACCTGGACCACGTTCGCAAGGTTGAGATGTTTCACTCGGGCGAGTTCGAGCTATTCAAGAATGCCGGATTTCATCCGGTGTTCTTTGGCGATACGCAGATTGGTCCCCGACTGCCAAACCTGCATTACATGCTGAGTTTTGCCAATATGGCCGAACTGGAAGCGCAGTGGGAAATCTTCCGCAACGATCCGGCATGGAAGAAACTCTCCTCCAACCCGAGGTTCAGTTTCGACAATATTGTGGATAACATCACCAACCTTATCCTGAGCCCGCTGGCCTGTTCCCAGATTTGAGGCGAGCGGCGCGACACCCAAGTCTGGTAAGCGCTCTGTCGAGTGCCGCAAGTTGTTCCTGAACCTCTCAGAGTATCTGGATGGCAAGGCGGAGTCCCGCGCCTGCGACCAGATGCGCGAGCATATCGAGGCCTTGCGGACTGCGCCGCATTCTCCGCGGCCTTCGCGCCGCCAACGACCAATGCCGCTCGCTCGAGGTTCCCTGCGGCCCAGCCGTTGCACTGGGGCTGCGTTTTGTCCCCACGCGAATCTATCTGCGCCTGCCGGGTTTGCCAGGCGCAGATAGACTTGCCGCGGTGTTGTAAAGAATCGCCGCAGTTGCGGCTGTCATCCAATGAAAGAGGAAGGCAATTATGGAAGTGAAGATTACCCATCTCGATCGCGTCAAGTTCGCAATTCAATCGCGGTCGCACACGATCGTCTGCGATCAGCCGGCAGACAATGGCGGCGAAGACTCCGGCATGACGCCACCCGAACTGCTGCTCGCTTCGTTGGGTTCCTGCGCGGCCTTTTATGCGGTCCAGTATTTGAAAACCCGCAATCTTGCGGAGAGCGGCGTAGAAGTTACAGTAACCGCGGAGAAATTGAAGCAGCCGGCCCGGCTGGGCAACTTCCGCGTTCATGTCGTGTGCCCGGTCTCTCTCACCGAGGCCCATACAGAGGGACTTATGCGCTCCGTGCATCACTGCCTGATTCACAACACGCTGTTGACGCCATCGGAGATCGAGGTCGAACTGGCCATTGCCGAGCCCGCCGCATCGGCCTGAACGGGTGGCCAATTGCGCTTCGATGAAAGCACCGTTACTGGAGGAGCTGGGCAGCGCATCTGGCGGAGTTGAGCCACAAGCGCTCAAACTCCTCCAACGGCAGCGGGCGGCTGAACAAGTAGCCCTGGAAGGAATGGCAGCCAAGACCGGAGAGAAACTCGCGCTGCTCCTCGGTTTCAACGCCTTCGGCAATGACTGGCAAACCCATGGCCTTGCTCAAGGATAAAATCGTTTGCGCAATGGCGCCGCTGCCGGCATCCACCAGAATGTCGTGGACGAAGGAACGGTCGATCTTCAACAGGTCCAAAGGCAGGCGCTTCAGATAAGCCAGCGAAGAGTAGCCGGTGCCAAAATCGTCCAGGGAAAACCTCAAGCCATGAGACTTGAGATAAGTCATCTTGGCGATAACATCCTCGATACTTTCCACCAACATGCTTTCGGTGAGTTCCAGTTCGAGCTTCTGCGGGTCGGCTCTGGTACGATCCAGCGCCGCCAGCACTAGTGGAACAAACTCCGGCTGGCGGAACTGCCGGGCGCTGATGTTGATCGCAATCCTGATATTGGTAGCCGCGATTCGCTCCGCCCATGCCGCAATCTGCGCGCAGGCGGTTTCAAGCACCCATTCTCCCAATGGCAGGATGAGCCCGGTTTCCTCGGCCAGGGGTATGAACTCGCCTGGGGCCAGAAGCCCGCGCTGGGGATGATTCCATCGAATCAACGCCTCGGCGCCAATCAAGCGGTCGCAATCCACTTGAGGCTGATAGTGGAGCACGAACTGATTGGTCTTGATTGCCTGACGAAGGTCGTTCTCAAGCGTGGCCCGGGCGTTCACCGCGGCCTGCAACGCGGGGGCAAAAAAGTGAATGGTGTCGCGGCCTGCCGTCTTGGCCTGATCCAGCGCAATATCGGCTTGTTGCAAAATCTCTTCGGCGGTTACCAGCAGATCCCCGAATACGGTGATCCCGATGCTGGCTGTGCTGCGACAGGCGCGGCCTGCCAGCGAGTAGGACAGGCCGATGGCAGCCAGGATGGACTTTCCCGCCGACTTTGCCTGGGCAGCGGCAACTTCGGCAGTTGCATTCAGGTCTTCGAGCATGACAACAAACTCATCTCCGCCCAATCGCGCCACCGTTCCGGCCTCTCCAAGGCAGGCAACAAGGCGCCGGGCGGCTTCCTGCAAGAGCAGGTCGCCGATCTGATGGCCGAGGGTCTCGTTCAGCGTCTTGAAGTTGTCCAGATCGACCAACAGCAGCGCCTGCTTGCGAAGGTTGTGGGGGGTGGCGGCCAGGGATTGCCGCAGCCGCTCCAAGAGCAGGCGGCGGTTGGGCAAGCCGGTCAATGAGTCATAGAAAGCAAGATTCTTGATCCGATCCTCGGCCTCCTTGGCATCCGAGATGTCTCGCGCCATCGAGAGGATGCAGGCAACGCCGTCAAGGTCAATCAGAGACGCAGACATCTGACCCCAGAACACATCCCCGTTCTTCTTCCTGAACTCGACCTCCAGATCCCGGCAGCTTGAGTTCTGGCGAAGTATTTCCACCAATCTGTGCCGGTTGCGAGGGTCTGCCCATATGTTCAGTTCCAGCGAAGTCCGGCCTATGACCTCCTCACGTTCGTATCCGGTGATATCGAGGAATGCCTTGTTGCACTCGATGCACATCCCATCGCTCATGCGGTTGATATTGATGGCATCCAGGCTGGTCTGGAATGCGACGCGGTAGCGCTCCTCGCTGGTCCGCAATGCTTCCTGCGTTGCGCACAGGCGCTCCTCGGCGGACTTGCGGGCGTTGATATCTTCAAGCAGCGCGATGGAATGAAGCGCGCGTCCCTCCGCGTCGCGCTGAATCGAGACCGTCACCTTTACCCAAACTAGGCTGCCATCCTTGCGGAGGTAGCGCTTCTCCCACGACGCATTATCGAGCAGTTCATGCGAAATCCTGTTCAGCGCATCGAGACTGGCGTCCAGATCCTCTGGGGCCGTGATCTGCTGGAAAGTCATGCCCGGGATCTCGTCTGGCGGGTAGCCGACGATTTCGGCAAAGCGACCGTTGCAGCGCAGAAAACGGCCTTCGAACGAAGTGTGAACGATGCCTACGGCAGCCTGCTCGAAGGTCGAACGATAGCGCTCCTCACTGTCGCGGAGTTTCATCTCGCCTAGCTTGCGTTCCGTGATGTCCTGAATCGTACCCCGCATCCGCACCGGCTGGCCTTGAACATTGAAATCCAGCCTTCCCATTCCATGTACCCAGCGCTCTGCACCGTCAATCTGCCGGACGATGCGATACTCCTTGTCGAATGCATTCCGACGCCCGACCACTTCGTCGGTAAGATAAGAGGCCATCATGGCGCGGTCATCCGTGTGGATAAGGGCCATCCATCCCGCTACATCGCGACCATGCACCTGGCCGATGCCGAAGATCCCATCCAGAACTTCGGTGCTGGTCCAAATGCCAGTGTCGATTTCGAGAACATAGCTGCCGATACCGGCGATTCTCTGCGACTCGCGAAGTGATTCTTCGCTTTCACGCAGCGCATTCTCCGTCCGTCTGCGCTCAGTGATTTCTTCGATGAAGCCTTCGTGGTGGAGCAACCGCCCGTCGGCTCCGCACACGCTTCTGCAGCTCAAGGAGACCTGGATGATCGTGGCGTCCTTGCGCTTTAGCCGGCACTCAAACCCCCGAACGGCTCCTTGTGCGCCAATCTGCTCAGCGAAGACCTCGTGCTCAGCCGGGTCGGCCCAAACGTCCTGAATCACATTCTTCACCGAAGAATTTACGTCGTCGGCAGAATCGTAGCCCAGCATCTGCGCAAGCGCGGGATTTACCGCTTGCACGCTGCCGTCGGGAAAGGTTTGAAACATTCCTTCCACTGCGCCTTCAAAGATGGACCGATACTTTGCTTCTGCCTTCTCGAGCCCTCGCTCCCCCGCCTTTCGCTCCGTGATGTCCTTGCCAAAGATCGAAATGCCGGTCGTTGCACCATCCATCACGATGGGGTTGAATGCCAATTCGAGGATGCGAGAAAGGATTAGCGAATACTCGACCCGGAATGGGCCTTCCTGCAAAGCACGCTCAAAGAACGGAGGCCATAGCGCCGCTCTTTCCGGCGGAAGCAACTCATGCAGCCGCATTCCCGTCTCAATGCGCAGGCCCAGGGTCTCTTCGATGTTCCGCCGCAACGCACTATTGAAGGCAATCAGGCGATAATCCAGGTCCACCGACCAGATCAGGTCCTCCGTGCTCTCGATCAGGGCCAAAAGATTGGCCTCAGGCTGGTGGTTCATCGCGGTCTTCCCTGCATCCGTCGTTCTCCCATTTCATCCGCCGGAAACGCGCAGTCTCAGTGTGGGCTTGAGCGAAAGAACCCGTTGAGGCTCTGGGCTTTTAGGCCTCAAGATACCCTTGCCCCCGTGACACTCCTACATTTCTCCCATCGGATGAAGGTGGGACGATCTTTAAAGGTCGTTTGACAGTTCTGGAGGATTGCCTTCGAGTGTACGCTGCGCGCGGGCGGTGTACACAAGTCTTTCTCGAGCGGCGCACCGCTATGTCTCTCAGCTCTTCTTGTCCCCCAGCCGCGCCACGCTGAACTGCGCGCCCGCAAACAGAATCAGCCCCGAGATATAGGCCCAGAACAGCAGCCCCACGGAGACAAAGAACGGCCCGTACAGTGCCCGCAAATCCAGGTGCGGCAGCACCAGCACAAAAACATAGCGCGCCGCCAGCCAAACCAACCCGGTATAAATCGAGGCCCGCAATACCGGCCGCCATGGGACTTTGCGGTTGGGAAGCAGCCAATAGATGGAAAAGAAAAACAGGATAGACGCCACGCCTGTGGTTGTGGTCAGCAGGACGAACTTGGTTCCCTCGAAGGTAAAGCTGAGCACAAAATCAATGACCTTGATGTTCGTGTTGTGGTCGAAAAAGAACTTGAGCACGGCACGCGCTGCCACGTTCAGCAGAATGCTGCTCATGCCCAGCACCACCATCACGATCGCCAGGCCGAAGGCAACCACCTGATTGGCCAGATAGTTGCGGCTCTTGGTCACGCCCCAGGCTTGATTCAGCGCCACTTCAAGGGGAAGAAAGATCCCCGTGCAGGCAATCAGAATCATCAGCATCGAGAAGAATTGCACGCCCTGCCCGGCCGCCGCGGCCTGCAGATGGGCCGCCACCCAGCCTTTTGTGTTTGTATCCGAAGGCAGAAAGTAGTTCACCATATCGGTAACTACCAACTGCATCGCATCCGAGTGAAAGACCGACCGGCAGAGCGTATAAAGAAGCACGACGAAGGGGATGAACGAGAGAATGGCGTTGGCCGCCACGCTGAAGGCAAACGTATGCACCTCGCTGTCGAGCAGGTAGGCGATCAGCGCCTTGCCGTCTTTGCGCCATCTGTACCACTTCGATCTTGTTGCCGGTTCCGGCGCATCGGCGGCACCGCGAACCTCGGCCGCCGCATCGCTCCGCGCATCGGAATCTGTGACTTCAGCCACGCATGACTTCCTTTCTGGAACCAAAAACTCTTCGCGGACAGAGTGCGTGCAACGCTCAACTGCCGGATGTCTGTTTATTCAAGGATAGTCGTTGGGGCTAATTCCCGCGCAGCTTGCCGAGCGCCCAGCGAGCTGCCGTGCGTATTCCTTCGTCGGCAGCCTCAGACCACTCCTCCAGATGGGGCGCAAACCGCAGAAGCCCACTATTTCCCATCGCGATGGCGGCATTCCGCCTCAGGCCCGCGAATCCCGCCCGCCGCACCGGCGAGCCGTTGAATCGCAACTCGAACTCCGATTCATCCATCGCCGCCAGCCACTCCAACGCAGGATTCACCAAATCAGCTCGTGCCTCCAAATCAGGATCAAAGCCGATCGGCGATTTGCGGTTCCACGGGCACACATCCTGGCAGATATCGCAGCCGAATACCTGCCGTCCCATCCCTTCCATCAGCGCCTCGTCAATCGGCCCCCGGTGCTCGATGGTCAGGTATGAGATGCATCGCCTCGCATCCATCTTGTAAGGTTCGGTCAGCGCGCCGGTGGGGCATGCGTCAAGGCACCGCCGGCAGCTTCCGCA
>Ga0302320_10004456_pt1 | contig 31815 bp, 23 predicted proteins | sample Bog_T0_3_FD_202130 | JGI IMG/M metagenome (GOLD analysis project Ga0302320, IMG submission 202130) | Peat permafrost microbial communities from Stordalen Mire near Abisko, Sweden - Bog_T0_3 | ecosystem: Environmental > Terrestrial > Soil > Wetlands > Peat | place: Sweden: Abisko, Stordalen Mire... | reverse complement strand
GGCTCCCACGCTTTCGCTCGATGAGGCTTTGCGCGACGCTCCTGGCTTTTCGCTTTACCGCCGGGCTCCGTCATGGACGGCCAATCCGACTACGCAGGGAGTTTCGCTGCAGGGCACCGGCTCTAGCGCCGCGAGCCGTGCCCTTGTGTTGCAGGACGGCATTCCACTGAATGATCCGTTCGGTGGATGGATTTATTGGCAGAGCGTTCCGGCAGACGCGCCTGAACGCGTGGAATTGCAGACCGGAGGCGGCAGCGGGCTGTATGGCAGCGACGCGATGGGCGGAGCCATCAACATTCTTTCGCCCCGGCCGTTTGCCTCATCTTCCAACGCGCAACACGCGGAGCTGGATTTTTCTTATGGCAATCTTCGCACGCCCAGCGGGTTTGCTTCCGTCTCTGCCACGCGAGGCCGATGGGCAGCTTCGGGCATGATGTTTGGGAGTTCCACCAACGGGTATATTCCTGTGCCCTACGCACTGCGCGGCACGGTGGATACCGACGCCAACTCCACAGACATGGGAGCGGTTCCTCGCGTCGATTATCGATTCAAAGCGAACGCCAACGCATTTCTCGCCGGGTCGCTGTACGGTGAGTCCCGCCAGAATGGGACGCAAATGCAGACGAATGGGGCAACCCTGCGCGACCTTCGCACCGGCTTCGATATGGAGAGCGCGCACCTCGGTTCGTTCGCCGCGAGAGTTTACGGAGGCACTGAAACCCTGCGCCAGACGTTTACGTCAATCAGCGCGGATCGCGACAGCGAAACGCTGACCCGCAACCAGGGTGTTCCGGCGGACCAGATCGGTGGAAGCGTTTTGTGGTCGCGCCCGTCGGCTGCGCGTCAGCTCCTGGTAGCGGGTTTTGACCTTCGCCATATCGAGGGAGAAAGCGATGAATACGCATACCAGAGCGGGGTTCCGGTAACTTACCTGCGCAATGGCGGAGTGCAGTTGCGCTACGGCGCATTTGTGGAGGACCGTTTACGCCTCTCGCAGAAATTCCTACTGAACGTCTCGGCGCGTCTCGATCATTGGTCGAACCAGGATGCGCGCTCCATCACCGAGCCGCTTGCGAACCCCTTGCAAACAACCCGGACGGCGCTTCCTTCGCTCTCGGCGCTGGCGTTTGATCCGCGGGCGGCACTTACGTTTGCACCCAACTCCCGCTGGACATTCTCGGGTTCGGCGGCGCGGGCCTTCAGGGCACCCACGCTGAACGAACTTTATAGGAGCTTCCGGGTCGGCAATATATTGACATTGGCGAATCCGTCGCTACGGGACGAGCGTTCGACCATTGTGCAGGCTTCCGCACTGTACACTCCGAACTCACGCACATCTCTGCGCGCCACAGGCTTCTGGAACGGAATGAACGATCCGGTATCGAACGTCACGCTTTCCACGACGTCTTCACTCATTACACGCGAGCGTGAAAATCTTGGCAGCCTGCGCGCAACGGGCGTGGAGGCGGCGGCGAGCATGCACTTCCGAGCGATTCAGTTCGAGGCCGCGTATCAGTACGCGCACTCGACGGTAACCAGCTTTGCCGCCAATCCGTTGCTCGTAGGGCTCTGGATTCCCGAAGTTCCGCGTCATTCGGCTACGGTGCGCGCCACCTACGTACGCCAGCTTTGGACTGTAGTGCTCGACGCCCGATACTTTGGCCGCCAGTTTGACGACGATCTGAATCAGTATCCACTGGCCGGAGCGTTCATAGCTAACGCCGCCGTCACTCGCACTCTTCCGAAGGGATTTGCCGTTTATCTTGCGGGAGATAACGTGCTTGATCGCAGGTACGATACTGCGCGTACGCCGACTCTCAACATCGCACCGCCGACGGTTGCGCGCGTTGGTCTGAGCTGGAACTCGCGCGATCATTGACAGTGGGATTACGGGTCATGATCCTGTGTACTCAGATCGAAACTGAGTACTTCCACTCATTGAGGAGTCGGGATAAACGGAGCATGATTGGGCATGGCTGACGTGATCCCCTTCCGCTCCAAGTCTGAGCCGCCCTCTTCCTCGAAGTGCAGCACTTCCTTCCGTTGCAACCAGAAGCTGACGTGTCCTGCGTGCGATTACGCGGCGTGTTCTACCATGGAACTTCACACGCATATTGCGAAGATGCATCCGCCAGCCGAGCGCTAGGACGAAGGACGCTCCCGCGAGCGCCGAAGGCGGGATGGTCTCGCCTAGTCTCTTCAATCCATTCCTTCAAAACACGATACGACCTGAGCCGCGATGACTCTAGTTATGGTTTGCGAGATGTTTGGCTTGATTACGGCGCGTCAGCCGATAGAGACGCGCCGTGGTTTGAGCTAGTTGAGGAAGTAGGTACGGTAGAGGGTGTCTCGCTGGACGGGACGGAAACCGGCGTCACGGATGATGCGGCGAAGCTCCTCTTCGGTGGTGCAGTTGCTGGTTCCGGCGGCTTTAACCACATTCTCCTCAAGCATCACGGAACCGACATCGTTGCCGCCGAATCGCAATCCCATCTGACAAACCTTTAACCCCTGGGTGACCCAGCTTGCCTGCACATTGGGGAAGTTGGAGAGGAAGATGCGCGAGATGGCGAGCGTCTTGAGATACTCAACGGCCGTGGACTCAGGCCAGCCGCGGCCGCCCAGCGCGGTGTGTTTGGGCTGGAAGGTCCACGGGATGAAGGCCGTGAAGCCGCCGGTTTCTTCCTGCAGATCGTAGATGCGCTGGAAGTGATTGACCCGGTGCTCCTCGGTTTCGCCGACGCCGAACATCATGGTCGCAGTGGTTTTCATGCCCAGGCCGTGAGCGATGCGGTGAACGTCGAGCCAGTCCTGAGTTGTGCACTTAAGACGCGCAACCTTGGCGCGAACTTCGTCGTCGAGAATTTCAGCGCCGCCGCCGGGAATCGATTGCAGACCAGCTTCCATAAGTCGCCGAATGGTTTCGTCAAGCGAGAGGTCACTATACTCGGCGATCCCGATGATTTCGCTGGCAGACAGGCAGTGGAGATGCACATGGGGAAAGCGCTGCTTAATTCCGCGAAATAGCGATTCGAACCAGTCGATCTTGAGATCGGGATTGATGCCGCCCTGCATGAGCACACCTGTCCCGCCCATCTCTACGGTTTCCGCGATCTTTTCGTAAACCTTTTCGAAATCGAGCAGGTATCCCTTCTCGCGGCCGGGGCCCTTGACGGGAGCATAGAAGGCGCAGAAGGAACAGTACTCGGTGCAGATGTTGGTGTAGTTGATGTTGCGGTCAATGATGTAGCTGACGATTCCATCGGGATGGAGGCGGCGGCGGATTGCGTCGGCTTCCATGCCGATGCCGATCAGATCATCGGAGCGGAACATTTCGAGAGCTTGGGATCGAGTAAGGCTCATACAACAATGATACCGGAAGGCAGGGGTGAGATTTCAAAGTTTAAACAGAGACGCGCGCAGATTGCGAGCAGAAACAACCTAGAACCTCCACGCGCACCATCCATTTGCCGGGGCGGGAAAAGTCATGAGATCTAAAAGCGGTATTCATGCCGGCCGGCGACGAGATGGGTCGGCTTGTTCGACGGAGCGGCGACGGCGTTCGCGGCACAAAGATCCAGAGCGTTTGCTTGAAAGTTGAGGCCAGAAGCAGGAGCGTCATACAGGGTTAGAGTCAAGACAGAGAGATTGGCATACAGGAGGTTGGTGAATATTAGTTACAATCGAAGTTTGGAGCAGCGTGCGAGATGCGGTGCGATGCGTCGGCTGACTTGGATGGTGGGGCCTTGCATCGCGCGCGAAGCTGCAACATCCAATTTAAAGGAAACCTAAGATTACCGTGAAAAAAGAGTGCGCCAGATGCCTGAGTTGTGTGCGGAGGACACGTTGAAAAGTGAATGTATGCCGTTTACGGCGATCCCGCACAACTCCCGGTTATTCCTTGATTTTCTATTTCAATTCGAAAAAGTGATGGAGTTTTACGGACATCGTCCGCATGGACAGGCGGTGCTGGATCATGCGCGTATGTTTGCCGGCGCGGACGGGAACGCCAGGTATCCCGCGGAGCGGCGGGCACGGATTGCGGATGTGCTGGAGAGGCAGAACCGGTGCTGGGGCGCGTCGCAGGCGACGCTGGATTCGGTTGAAAAATTTCGGCATGGTGCGGTTGCCTGCATCAGTGGACAGCAGGTTGGACTATTCGGCGGCCCGCTCTATTCGGTACTGAAGGCGGTATCGGCGTTGCAGATGGCAGAGGAACTCTCGGCGCAGGGAGTGCCGGCGATTCCGGTGTTCTGGCTTGCTACGGAAGACCACGACCTTGCGGAGATTGCCAGCGTGACGCTACGCAATGGATGCGAGCTGGAGAAGCTCACGGCGACGGAGCAGATCGGATCAGAGGCTCCGGTGGGAACACTGGCACTCGATTTGCGGATTGCAGAAATGGTGGAGCGCGCTACGTCCCTGCTAGGCGAGGGTTGGGTAAGCGACGCGTTGCGCGAGAGCTACAAAGTGGGCGAGAGCTACGGTTCGGCGTTTGCGCGGCTGTTCACGCGCATTCTGACCGGGACCGGGATGGTGCTGGTCGACCCACTGGACGACGAACTGCACGCGATTGCCGGTCCACTGTTTACGGCGGCGGCAGAACGCGCCGAGGAACTGGACGATGCGCTGCTGGAGCGTGGCGCGGCTCTGCACAAGGCGGGATATCACGAACAAGTGCGGGTGACTCCAGAGAGCACACTGCTGTTTTCCCTGGAGGGCAACCGCCGCACGGTACTGCATCTGGCAGGCGATGGTTTCATGCTGGGAGCGCAGAGGGTTGCTCGGAGCGAGGTACTGGCACGGATTGTGGAGCATCCAGAGCAGTTCAGCGCAAACGTCCTGATGAGGCCGGTGGTGCAGGACTACTTGTTTCCAACGGCGGTGTACTTTGGCGGACCGGCGGAAATTGCTTACTTTGCGCAGGCGGGAGTCGTGTACGAGAAGCTGCTGGGAAGGACGACTCCGGTGATGCCGCGGCTTTCTGCGACGATTATCAGTCCAGCAATGAGCGACCTGCTGGAGCGCTACCGGCTGAGCTTTCGGGATCTGTTCCATGGAAGCGACCAGGTATGCGAGCTGCTTGCCGGGCGAGTGTTGGCACCAGGTTTGCAGGAAGTGTTACGCGAGTCAAAGGAACAACTCACCGCGAACCTGGAAAGGTTGCGGACGGAGCTCGGAAAACTGGATCCGACGCTGGTGGACGCGGCGGCGCGAAGCGAGCGAAAGATGCTATATCAACTCGCAAAAATCGGCGGCAAGGCGGCCAGGGCGGAGCTGCGCAAGAATCAGGCAGTGAGCAGGGATGCGCACCGCGTGCTGACCGAACTTTTTCCGCACAAGGAACTGCAGGAACGAGTGCTGCCGGGGATTTACTTCCTGGCGCAGTACGGGCCGGAGCTGATTACGAAGCTGAAGCAGGCAGCCGCGCCGCAGTGTCCTGGGCACCAGATTATTCGGCTGTAGCATTCATGCAGCTTCTGGCAGCCGGAAACGCGCAAATGCTGCCACTTCGACTGCAGTCGTTCAGGTGGTGCTACCATGGAGGCGCTATGTCGAAGAAGCATAAGAATTCCGCGCCCGAAGTTGGATTTGAAGTGATGTGCCCGTGCTGCGAGGCGTCGCTGCGGGTAGACCCGGTGACCCGGGCTGTGATCTCACATACGCCGAAGCCCGCGGCAAGAACCTTTGCCGATATGGAAGCCGCCGCTCGTGCCATGCGGGAAGGCGACGTCCGCAAGGAATCGATCTTCCGGCAGTCGGTGGAAGCGGAGAAGAACAAGGCCGACCTGCTAGACAAGAAATTTGCAGAGGCAGTGAAAAAGGCCAAGGAAGCGCCGGATATGTCCAAGCCATTTCTGCGCGACTTCGACTTGGACTAGCGGCGTATGTTGCTGCTGGGGCACCGGGGATGTCGCGGCGAGCAGACGGAAAATACGTTTGCGGCCTTCGACCACGCACTGGAGAGCGGCTGCGATGGCTTCGAATTCGACGTTCGTCTGACTTCCGATGCGATTCCGGTGATCTGGCACGATGCGCGGCTGCGCGGGCATTTTCTGTCGCGGCTTCCGTGGAATACGTTGCGGGACCGGTGCCTGATTGCAGGAAGGCTGCCTCAGCGAAAGGCGGTCGAGCTCTGCAAATTGGAAGATGTGTTGGCGCGCTTTTCACATGTCGCGTGGATGGATATTGAGCTGAAAGTGCGCGGTCTGGAAGCTCAGATCGCTGAGTTGGTGAGGCGATATCGTCCCCAGTGCGGATTTGTGATCTCTTCCTTCCGGAAGCCGGTATTGCTGGACCTTCATCGCGTTGATCCTACACTGCCGCTGGGGTGGATCTTCGACCGGATGCCGCGATCGCAAAGTTGGCGCGACCTTCCTATCGAATACGTGAAGCCGAATGCCAAGCTGGTGACAGCGGCTCGGGTGCAGGAGTTCCACGAGGCAGGAAAAAAGGTATTGACGTGGACGGTAAATCATCCATCGGCAATGAGGAGACTCGCGGAGGCCGGAGTAGACGGAATGATTGGGGACGATCCAGTGTTGCTGGTGGCGGGAAGAGGCTAGGCTGCGACGTGGTTTGGTTCGAGATTTCTTGGTAGGCAGAGAAAGCGTCGGCGCTCATCCTCGAAGGCGTCTGTTTCTTCATTCATCCGGCGCTCGCTCCAGTCGAGGGCGTCGGCGATGCGGGCGGCGGCCTGTGCGGTGCTCTGTTCGTTCCAATCCTGACTGAAAGCCATCGGAACTCGGCGCAGGAGAATATCACCGAGAGTGACGGCGTGCTCGTAGCCTACTGCTTCCACCGCTTGGGCGACAAGCTGCGGGTGGCCATCCACTATGGGCAAACGTCTGCGCGAATCGTGTACGGCGCTCTGAATGATGCACATGGCATGGCGGCCATGCCAGCGGGCGATGGCCTCGGTACTCTGGCGGGAAATTCCGGTGGAGGACTCAACGGCGCGAGCCCACTGGCGGAATGTGTTCTCCATGCCACTGGCTCCGCCAAGCACTACTTGCGCAGCCGACGGCGGGATCGGGGGAAGCCCCATGATGTGGGCGGTTTTACGGGCGAGCGAGGCGGCGGTGGCAAGCGAGCCTCCAAAAGTGGAAAGCAGGCCGAGAGCGCCTTCATCGGCATGATTGTGAAGAACGTGTCGGCTGGCTAGCGTGCCGAACTCAGATTGCAGCAACTCCTCGCAGCGGCTTCGTCGAGCGATGGGACAGACGCCGGAGTAGCTGTAAACGATGTCCGAAGTGGTGAGTGCGGCGTGCGGAAACAGAGTGGAGACGGCATCTAGCAGGGTACCGACCTCGTCGGCGGTGGGCATGGCTCGCGAGGGATCTCCCGTGTAAGCAGCCAGAGTGCAGCTGACGAGCAACATGCCATTCCACGGAGCGATACTGATCGTTCGGTTCTTGGCGAAAAGTTTTCGCTTGGCGCCAAGGGCCTGTACACCCATCGTGGGTGCGCCGGGGAATGGACGCAGCGCGAGGTGCGTGGTGCGCACGGTGGTGGCGAGAGGAGCAGGCGCGGTAAGCGATGTGAGGTCGCGGACAAGGTCGACCGAGGGTCCGGTGGCGTTAACGATCCACTCGGCCTCAACATAGCTGTCCTGGGTGGTGAGCATGTCGCGCAAAAGAATGCCACGGATATGGCCCTCGTTTGCCCGAATGGCGAGGGGTTCAAGGTGGTTGCGCGCGATTGCCCCGGCGGAACAGGCTTCGACCAGCCAGTCGGCGACCAGCCGTTCAGGGAAGTCGCACAGGGCGTCCTGATAGGTAAATAGGCGCAGGCTGGGATCCAGGTTACGGCGGAGAGTTTCGATTTCGGAGTCGAGCTCGGCGGAACTTCCAAGCGAGGAACCGCCGAGTTTGCGATAGAGCCAGAGAGCAGCGCGAATTTCCGCGGCGGAGTAACGCGAGCCTGGAGGGGCGGCAAAGACGATGTCCAGCGGATGCACGAGGTGAGGCTGCTCGCGCAATAACATCTCGCGTCCCCGCAACGATTCGCGCAACATGCCGAGTTCGCCCCGCTCAAGGTAATGTAGACCACCGTGAACCATTCGGGAGGAGTGGCTGGAGGCTCCAGAAGCGAAGTCGTAACGCTCCACCAGGAGCACAGATTTTCGGGCGCGGGCGCACTGCCGGGCGAGCGCGACACCATTAATGCCGCCGCCGAGAACGACAATGTCCACCCGCTCCGGAAGAGGTTCGCGCCCAGTTAAGTTCCGCATCTGAGCAGATTGGATGCAGGTGTTGGTGCAGATGTCGGCTGAGCAGGAGAAACTCTGGACGGTGTCCGCTTGCCGCACGGGGCCGGAGCGTGGACACTGGTAAGCATGACAACTGGCCAACGCTTTGAACGTGCCGTGGAAATCATGCATTGTCTGCGCGCTCCTGGAGGCTGCCCGTGGGATCGCGAGCAGACTTTCGACAGCATCAAGAAATACACGGTTGAAGAGACCTATGAGGTGCTGGAGGCGATTGAGAATCGCGATTGGGCGGAGTTGCCGGGAGAACTGGGCGACCTGCTGTTGCAAGTGTTGTTCTACGCGGAAATGGCGGGCGAAGCAGGGCATTTTACGATTAACAATGTGCTGGATGCGCTGAGCGAGAAGCTGGTGCGGCGGCATCCACACGTGTTTGGCGATGTCGAGGCTGAGACGCCGAACGACGTGCTGCGCAACTGGGAAGCGATCAAGGTTCAGGAGCGGGCACAGAAGGCTGGTGCGGAGACCGACAAGGCCATGCCTATGCTGGACTCAGTGGGGACGGCAATGCCTGCCCTGCTGGAAGGAATGAAGCTCTCTAACAAGGCCGCGCACGTGGGCTTTGACTGGCCTTCGATTGATGGGCTATTTGAGAAGCTGGAAGAAGAGGCGGTGGAGTTGCGGCACGAGGTGAATCGCATCCCCGAGCCAGGGCCTCAGCCGGTCGGGCGCGGGGTGGCGGGAGCGCGCGGGGCGAAGCGAGATCCTGAGTTGCAAGAGCGCCTGCAGGACGAGGTTGGAGATCTGTTGTTTACGGTGGTAAACCTAGCGCGGTATTTGGATGTCGATCCGGAGTCTGCGCTGCGCCGGACGAACCGAAAGTTTCGCCGGCGCTTTGGATTCGTGGAGCAGATGCTCAGGGACGAAGACAAGGAACTGGGAGCGGCCACACTGGAAGAGATGGAGAAGCATTGGCAGGCAGCAAAGGGAACAGAATAGGTCTGACATGCAGTTCAGCGGCGGAGGGCGAGAGATTGAGAGAGCACGCTGAAAAGAGCTGGGGTGGGCTGGTGATCCGGAGTTGTCACACGGTTGGCGAGTTCCGGCAGGCGGTTGTCTTGCAAAAGGAAGTGTGGGGATTCAGCGACGTTGAACTGGTTCCAGCGCGAATTTTTGTAGTGGCGGAAAAAATTGGCGGGCACGTGCTGGGCGCATACAACGGCGCGTTGCTGGTAGCCTTTGCCTTCGGATTGCCGGGAGTGCGCGAGGGACATGCCTACATTCACTCGCACATGCTGGGGGTGAAAGAGGAGCTGCGCAACACGGGATTGGGACGCGAGATGAAGCTCTTTCAGCGCGAACTTGTGATGAAACAAGGTTTCGAACTGATCGAGTGGACATTTGATCCCTTGGAGATCAAGAACGCGTTCTTCAACCTTGAGAAACTGGGCGCGGTGGTGCGGCGCTATGTGGTGAATCAGTACGGAATCACCTCGTCTCCGCTGCAGGGCGGGCTGCCCAGCGACCGTTTAGTGGCCGAGTGGTGGCTCAGATCGCCGCGGGTGATGAAAACCCTGGAGCAAGGCGCGCGACCAGAGACCGTAGTGCTGGCGCGGGTTGAGGTTCCGGCGGAGATTTACCAGTGGAAGTCCGAGGCAGAGAGGCGCACGAGAGCGGCCGAGGTACAGAAAAGAGTTCGCGAACAGATGCAGAAGCATTTGGCTGCGGGGCTTGTAGTGGTGGGCTACAAGCGCGATACAGAAGGGAACGGGCGCTACCTGCTTGGCCACTGGAACGAAGCAGAGTGGTGAGTTAACGCGGATGACTAGCCGAAGATGCGCTTCGCTTCGTCCTCGGCGTTACGCCAGCGTTCCTGATAGTTCTTGAGTGACATGAAGGTGCGCGGCTTCATGCGGTCGATATAAAGAGTGCCATTGAGATGATCGATCTCATGCTGCAGGATGCGGGCGTACTAACCTTCGGCTTCGACGACTCGCTTTTCTCCGTGCTCATTCAGGTAACGTACACGCACACGATTGTGGCGCGGAACCTCGGCAGTGTATCCGGCGACACTGAGACAGCCTTCGAAGAATTCGACGCGCGAGTTGCTCGCAATCTCCAACTCAGGATTAATGAGAACGTGGAAATCCACGGGGACGCTTTGGCGTTCGCATAACTGCTGAGGCGTCCACGCGGCGTGGTACTGTGTTCGGTCCTCGATGATGGCGAGTTGCAGGCCGAGGCCGATCTGCGGCGCGGCAAGACCGACGCCCGGCGCAAGGCGAAGAGTCTCAAGCATGTCGGCAATGGTCTGCTGAAGTTCGGGAGCGCAGATTTCCTCTGGACCGAGGGCTCTTGCGAACTGCCTGAGAACCGGCTCTCCAGCCTGCACAATTTCGAGTTTCAAAGGGGCGATCCCTCCGCGAAATGTTGATTTTAGCCCTGCACCGGCACGAAAGGAAACGTACAGAATCGCAGCGGCATGAGCGGACATCTTAGGCGTTGTGGAAGGAGACACTGATGGCTGGCCGAGACCCCGAGGCTCGCATCGAAGATGAAGACTGCGGGTATGAACGGCCCGCAAGGGCCGAGGTAAAGAGCGCAGGCTTGGCTCCTGGAGCAGTAGTGGCGAATTGCGTGCGCGACCTGGAAGATTTCTCGACGGCGCGCAGGTGTATGAGGATCAGACCCTGATGGTTGTGCAGAGAAGCGTATGACTCCCGAGCGCCCCAGTAGGCCGCCCGAAGAGTGATCGGAGTGTCCCATGAATTCCCATCGAGATATCTCGCGCACTGCCCCAGCATCAATTGCTGAGGCTTGGCCTGCCCTGCCGCTGCAGGAGTGGCAGGAGACATACCACAACCTTCACATGTGGACGCAGATCGTTGGCAAAGTCCGCTTGGAACTCACACCGAATACGAATCACTGGTGGAACGTGCCGCTATACGTGAATGCGCGCGGCCTGACGACCTCGCCGATTCCCTACGGGAGTTTTGTATTCGAAATCGAATTTGATTTCATCGATCACAAATTACTGGTCGAGCGCTCAGACGGCGTGCGCAAAGTGATGGATCTTGTCCCATGCACCGTCGCAGTGTTCTATGCGGAGTTCATGGCTGCGCTGCGTTCGCTGGGGATAGAGGTCGCGATCTACGCAAAGCCAGTGGAGGTTGCAGATCCTATTCCGTTTGCAGAAGATCGCCTATATCACGCGTATGACAGAGATGCTGCGCATCGTTTCTGGCGCGTTCTGGTTACGTGCGATGCGGTGTTCAAGCGCTTTCGAGCGGGATTCCTGGGGAAGAACAGCCCAGTGCAGTTCTTCTGGGGAAGCTTCGATCTGGCCGTGACTCGATTCAGCGGGCGGCGCGCTCCGAAGCGCCCGGGCGCAGACTTAATTACTCGCGAAGCCTACTCGCATGAGGTGATCAGCGCTGGGTGGTGGCCGGGAGGAGCAGGTGTGGATGGTCCTGCGTTTTACTGCTATGCGGTGCCTGCCCCTTCGGGTCTCGCGACACAGAAGGTGCGCCCGGATGCCGCGTTCTATCACCCTGAGTTGCAGGAGTTCATTCTGAGGTACGACCGCGTGCGGGAAGCGGAATCACCGGATGCGATGCTGTTGGATTTTCTGCAGAGTACCTACGAAACTGCGGCGGAACTGGCGCACTGGAACCGGGAAGAGTTGGAGATAGATCCCGCGGCGGCGTAATCTCTCGAATATTGATGCGACCGGCATTCAATGTGAGTTGCATGGCGGCGATGGCTCTGATACGGTGCAACGCAGAATGAGAATCGAAGCCATTACGTTGCGCGAAATTCGCATGCCGCTGGTTCACTTCTTTGAGACCAGCTTTGGGCGCACCTCCGAGCGCCGGATTGTGCTTGTCACCGTACACTGCGAGGGCGTCGATGGATGGGGCGAATGCACCGCCGGCGAACATCCATTTTATTGCGAGGAATCAACGGACACCGCGTGGTATGTGCTGCGCGAGTATCTGGCTCCTGCGCTCGCCGGATTGAGTTTGGAGGGCGGCGGGCGCGAGGCGGCGTTCCGTATGCCCGCCGTGCGCGGACACCGCATGGCGAAGGCGGCGCTCGAGAACGCAGTGTGGGATGCAGAAGCGCAGGCAAAGCAGGTTCCACTATGGAAACTGGTGGGTGGCACGCGCAAGGAGTTGGCAGCGGGTGTTTCGATTGGCATACAGGATTCGCACGGGCAACTGCTGGAGAAGGTTGCAACCGGGGTTGCGGCAGGGTATCAACGGATCAAGGTGAAGGTAAAGCCGGGGTGGGATTTGGAAGTTCTGGCGAAGATCCGAGAGCAGTTTCCGGCGATTCTGCTGAGTTGCGATGCCAACAGCGCGTACACGTTGGACGACATGGACCATCTCAAGCAGTTCGACCAGTTCCGATTGTTGATGATTGAACAGCCACTATGGAGCGACGAGATCTACCTCCACGCGTTGTTGCAGCAGAAGCTGTCCACAAATCTTTGCCTCGATGAATCGATTACAAACGCACGCGCCGCGCTGGCAGCGATTGAGCTGAGGGCCTGCAGGATTGTGAACGTAAAGCTGGGAAGAGTTGGCGGATTCAGCGAGGCAATCCGGGTCCATGACGTGGCCTTGGCCGCGGAGATTCCAGTGTGGTGCGGAGGGATGCTGGAGAGCGGGATCGGACGCGCGCATAACCTCGCGCTCTCCACGCTGATCGGCTTCTCGCTGCCGGGCGATATATCGGCATCGGCGCGTTACTGGAAGGAAGATATCATTGAGCCGGAGGTTACAGTTTCAGCCGAAGGCACAATTGCGGTCAAGAATGAAGCGGGGCGTGGGTATTCAATACGGCAGGAACTCATCGAACGGCTGACGGTGCGCAAAGAGATGATCCGTCCTTAGTGGTCAGGGCGCTCGCAGCGCGCTCTGCTGTGACTGGCTGCTGCGAGCCAGAAAATCCATTGCCTGGGCGACGGACATGGGCGGCACAGACTGATAGTCCCAGGAAGACTCGTTCTCGTCAATATGGATTGGCTTGAACATCAGAGCCTTTCCCTCCATTTTGACAAATGTGTGTGTGGTCTCCCAATGAGAGGGCGAAATTTCGCTCTGCTCGACAAGGAAGTGGCCGCCTTTGTAAAGCTTGCCAAGAATTCCCCATCCGAAGGTTACGTCCTTGAAGAGCGTGCCCTCGATGCTTACAAGGCGGCTTGCAGTTTCGTCTACCACCATTTCTCCCTGCAATCCGGTGAAGACCGCAGACTCGCGGGTGGGCGGCTCGAAGCTGGGGCGAGCAGCAAAACGGAGGCGGATAAACTTGTGGCCGTTTTGCGCTTGGCTGCTGCCGATGTAGGTGAAATCAAATGCATCAGGTATTACAGCCAGTAGGGGGCGAGTGCGTTCGTCGTCCTCCTGCCGGCTCTTAAGTCTGTGGCTCATCTGTTCTGGATCGCACATGCGGCGTACGCGTTCATCTTCTTCAGCGCGCTGTTGCGGATTAAGAGGCTTGTTGTCAATGAGCGTGACACGGCTGAGGGGACCATTGGGAGTGTCCACAATGGTTTGTATCTGGCTACGTTGTCCTCGATTCTTCCGTTCTTTCCAGGCAAAAAGGCGGGGCTGCTGGTCATCCTTAATCTGATTCTCAATGGCCGCGCGCACCAATTCCACAAGGGGATGAGCGGCAGGCGAGGCTTCCCCTCCGGCGGCGTACGATGACTGGGCGGCCACGCAGACAAGCAGGCAATATAGGGCGAAGCCACGCAGATGCGGGGCTGAGTCACGTGAACGGGTCATAGCGCCTTCGGAAAGAACACAGCGTGACTTCCTTAGAGGCACGAGGCATGCGGGGTGTTGCTGCATGAGCGACTTTCCGCAATATGGCATAGGAGCCCGGCAGCTCAGCTACTCGCACCGGCAAACAGATGAGGATATCCATTGAGAGGCCGATATCTGAGATTGCCGGAGTGGGAGCGCTGCGGACTAGCGAGATGCGGGCACTGGCGTAGAATTGAAAGTGCGAAGAGATGTTTTCGGGCGTTGCTGCTAGCGCTGCGGTTCGTTATAGTCAGACTAGCCGCCCGTCATTGTGTGAATCGAGAGAAAACGGCTCGCCCGGAGTCTATGGCGGCTGCGGAAGAAAGTTAAGCGGGAGAATTCCATGTGGAAAACGCGCAGAGAAGACGAGAAGCCGTCTACATTGCCAAACCCGAAGCCGCCGGTGCCTGTCGCTCCGGCTCCGACCTCAAATCAACCTCGCACTGTGGAGACGCCAAAAATGGATAATTACCGGGCTGATGTTGCCCACATCGGCAAGTCCGTCATCATCAAAGGCGAATTGTCTGGCAGTGAAGACCTGTTCCTCGACGGCGAAGTCGAGGGCAATATCGACCTGCACAACCATAACCTGGTGATCGGACCGAATGGCCGGGTTAAGGCCAACGTTCATGCCAAGGACATTGTGGTACATGGCAAGGTAGACGGAAATCTGACGGGTGTGGAGAAGGTCGAGTTGAAGAAATCAGCGGTGCTCAACGGCGACATCAACACCCAGCGTATCGTGATCGAAGACGGGGCGTTCTTTAAGGGATCGATCGATATTCGCAAGACGGAAGCGAAAGCGGAGCCTGTACGCGCGGCAGCGCAGGCCGAGCCAATGTTCAGCGCACCGGCTATGGGCGCGCCGGTCGCCAGCCCGTCTGGGATGATTGAAAAGAAGTAAAATAAACGAATTGGGTTCGGAGCGTGAGAGCGCTCCGAAACAAACCTCCCAAACTGGCTAGGTCACGATTGGGTTTCTTTCGCAACATCTTCGGCGGTGCTACTGAGCTACCGTCTTCTCCCGCCGAGACTCCGCGAATTCCCCGGCGCTCGACGGGCTTCAACCAGTTCACGCGCGCAATTCTGCGTCCTGACGGGCAAAAGGTACTCGACCTCGGTTCGACCTCTTTCAACAACATCAACTTCATCACGGGGCTTGGACACAAGGCCTATAACGAAGACGTCCTTGCGGCCGCCAATGCGAGCCGGTTGGCTATTCCGGGCCCGGAAGAGGGCAGCACGATGGTGGATGTCGAACGCTTCCTCGCTGAAGATCTGCAGTATGAGCAGGAGTCGTTTGACGCGGTGCTGATGTGGGATGTTTGCGACTACCTGCCGGAGCCACTGGTAAAGCCGATTGTGGAGCGCATTTACCGGATTACGAAGCCGCGCGGTGCGCTGCTGGCGTTCTTTCATGCGCGTGAAGCGGGCCCCGAAGCACCATACTACCGCTATCACATTAAAGACGAAAATTCGTTGGAGTTGCAACGGGGACCGCACTTCAAACTGCAGCGCGCCTTCCAAAATCGACACGTGGAAAACCTCTTCCGCGATTACAACTCGATCAAGTTTTTTCTCGGAAAAGAAAACATACGCGAAGTTCTGCTGCTGCGATAAAGTTGAGCGATACGGCCAGACGTGCAGGCTCATGCGGTCTCGAGTTCTTCTTCTAACAATTGCTTGTCATTCAGGTCGGTGTAGTAACCGTTGAGCGCGAGCAGTTCGTCGTGGGTGCCGAACTCTACGATCTGTCCGTGGTGCAGTACGGCGATACGGTCTGCGTTGCGCACAGTGGACACGCGGTGCGAGATGAAGATCGTAGTGCGTCCTTTCATTACCTCGCGCAGACCGTTGAGGATGTGATCTTCGGTATGCGTGTCGACGCTGGCGAGAGCATCGTCGAGGACGAGGATGCGGGGCTCGCGGATGACGGCTCTGGCAATGGCGACGCGCTGCTTCTGTCCTCCGGAGAGGGTCAGTCCGCGCTCGCCGACCATGGTTTCATACTTTTCGGGAAAGCCTTCGACATCTTCCGCGATGCGTGATATCGCGGCAGCGCGCTGAATCTGCTCCTCGCTTGCATCCTCGACTCCAAAGGCAATGTTGTCACGGACGCTGGCGCTGAACAGAAAGGTTTCTTGTGGGACAAAGCCGATCTGGCGGCGAAGCGTTTCAAGCGAGTACTCGCGGATGGGATGGCCATCGATCAGTATCGATCCGGGCGCAGCGTCCGCAATGCGCGGGATGAGCGAGACGAGGGTGGATTTTCCGGAGCCGGTGGGGCCGACGATGGCAAGGCTAGAGCCGACGGGAATTCTCAGGTTCACGTTGTGCAGCACTGTTGAGCCGGCCTCGACGGCAGAGGAGAGCGCGGTCACGCCCTTGCTGGATTCGGCGAGAACGGATTGATGATCGTAGGCAAAACTGAGATTGCGGAATTCAATCTCACCGCGAATCGGGGTTTCGGCGGGCACGGTGACGAGCGCAGGATCGTCAGCGATAGTAGGCTCCTGGCGCAAAATTTCGTCAATGCGCCCCATCGACGCGGTGCCACGCTGAAAGATGTTGATGACCCAACCGAGAGCGATGATAGGCCAGGTAAGCATCAGCATGTACATGTTGAACTCGACAAATTTGCCCGGAGTGATGCGTCCGTGGAGCACCTCACGCCCACCGACCCAGAGGACGATCACCAGGGCGAAGCCGAGCATCAATTCAAGGGTGGGCCACAGCATACCCATCAGGCGGGCAAGCGGCAGAGAGCGGTTGATGTAGTCGAGGTTCTCGCGCTCGAAGAGAGCGATTTCGGAGTCTTCCTGGGCATAAGCGCGGATGAGTCGCGCGCCGGAAAAATTTTCCTGAGCGCGCGCGCTGATGTCACTGAACTTCGCCTGGATGCGCTCGAAGCGTTCGTGGATTCGCGCGCCAAAGTACTGCACGATGATGCTGGCAATGGGCAGCGGCAGGAAAGCCCATACAGTGAGTTTCGGACTGACGCGCATCATGAAGAAGAGCGCGGCGAGGGTGAAGACCACGGTATTCGCGGAGTACATGATGGCCGGACCAAGCAACATGCGGACGGCGTTGAGGTCGTTGGTGGCGCGGGCCATGATATCGCCGGTGCGTGTGCGCTGGTAGAAGCCGAAGTCGAGGGCTTCCAGGTGTCGAAAGAGATCGTTGCGGAGGTCGAACTCGATTTCGCGCGAGATGCCAATGACGATCCAACGAGTGAGGAACTGGAAGATACCCTTACCGGCGGCCACGGCGACGAGGAGCCAGCACCAAGTGAGCAATTTCTCGTGCGTAACGCCACGGTGCAGAAGATCGTCTACGATGCGCTGGACGAGGCGCGGTCCCTGCACCATGATTCCGTTGGTGCAAAGCACCGCGATGGTTCCGGCCAGAAAACCCTTCCAGTAGCGCTTCATATAGGGGAGCAGTGGCCGGAACTTGGAGGATTGCAAGGGCAGTCACCTACGAGAATGACGAATGCGATATAGATGCGATTGTAGCAGCGCGGGTCGCAGGCAAATGGCAGTCACCTCAACCTCTCGACAGATCGGGTCGACGGGCGGCCTTCGGAAGCTGATACTTGGCTATGTCGGAACCTTCAGCAGTAAATATCCGCCCAGAAGCCCGAAGATGAGGTCGGGGGCCCAGGCAGCCATGAAGGCGGGCAACTGGCTTGCATTGCCCATGGCTTCGAAGAGTCCGGCAGCGACGAAGTAGACGATCGCGACGCTGAGCGCGACCGCGATTCCGGTGAGCGCCCCCTTGCTTCCCGAGGATAGCGAGAACGGAACCGCAAGGATTGCCATGATGAGAGTGATCATGGGATAGGCAAATTTCTTCTGGAGTTGGACGCGGAGCCGCACTACGTCAAAGCCGCTCTGCTGAAGATCGGCGATGTAGGCGCGCAGCTCATGGTAGTTCATCTCAGAACTCTGGCGGACTTCCTTCTTGAAGTAGCCGGGCGGTTCCACGAGTCCGGGGAAGGTGCTGGCGTCAAACTCATGGAAGCTCTGGATGGCCGAGCCGCGGAAAGTGCGCTCCCATCCCTGTTCGAAAATCCACTTACCGAGTTCGGGTGACCAGTGGGCGCGTGCAGCGTGGACACGTCCGGTCAGTTCGAAGGTCGAGGGATCGAATTCAAATGCTGTGACATTGGCAAAGGTGTTCTGATCGGGATCGAAGAATTCGTAATAGTAGATGGTGTTGTGCTCGCCGAAAATCCATTTGCGGTCCGGACGTAAGTACGTTTGCGCGGGCTTGCCCTTGATCTGGTTGCGCAACGTCTCCTGGCGTTGATTCGCGGCGGGAATATAGAACTGGTCGAAGAAAAACAGTCCCGTGCTGATGACGGCGGCGATGATGAAGACAGGGAAGATCACGCGGTAGATGCTGGTTCCGGTCGCCTTCATGGCGGTGATCTCATTGGACTTCTGCAGCAGGCCGATGGTAGTGAGGACGGCGAGCAACACGCTGAGCGGCGTCATGATGTAGATCATGGACGGGGTCACGTTCACCAGGTACTGGCCCACCATGAGCAGCGGGATATGGTTGCGCACAATGTCGCTGAGGAGTTCAAAGAAGGTGAAGACCAGCGTCAGCAGAATGAACGAGACGAGGATCATGCCGAGGTACATAGCGAAATCGCACAGGATCATCTCATCGAGCAGCAGTGGATAGCGGAAGCTGAAGCGCCTCTCCGCGGACTCGGCTTTAGCGGCTGTCGGGGGCTGTGACGGCGAGGTGCTCTGCGCGAGAGTTAACACGCGGCGGACTGCGGCGTTGATCGTCCCACTGGTCGCATTCCAGGCTTCGCGCAGCGAGCCAAAGTCAATGGAGGAGTGTTCGAGCCGGCGCAGCAGAACCATTCCGGCAATGAAGAAAAGGGCGTTGGCGGCCCATACCCCCGACCAAGGCGGAATTCTGCCTCCGCGGCCAAGCGAGATGCCGGTCAGCGAAACGAAGTAGTAGAAAAATACGAGGACGATGGTGAGGACGAAGCCCATGCTCTTGCCGCCCTTTTTTGAGGACAGGCCGAGTGGGATTCCGACAAGGGCGAGGACCAGGCAGGAGGTTGGCAGGGCAAGACGACGGTGAAACTCGACGAGATACCAGCGCGCCCTGACAATGGGTGTATCTTGCGCGTTGCGTGGCTTGCTCGTGTCGGCCTCTGGGTGGTGGCCCCGGAACCAGAGCTCGCGGGTACTCATCTCGCCGACCGGGACGAGCTCCTGTTTACCTTCATCCGGCACGGGAAGCGCCATTGGCAGGTCGGTTTCCGCGAACGTGGAAATCTGGTACTGGGAGGGGTTTTGCGGCTGTACCTCCTGCTGTGAGCCGTGGCTGAGGTGCATGTGCAGCGAAGTGGGATCGTCTGAGACGATGATTCCGCTGCGGGCGAGGGTGATCTTTGGAGCCGATGGTTCGGTGACGTCAGCGAGGAAGACGCCGCGCCACTGTGAAGCATTCGAACCTGAGCGGACGTCTTCGACGTACAGCACAGTGTTCTTGAATTCCTCATAGAACACACGCGGCTGAATTTCAAATGAGGCCTGCGAACTCAGAAGCTTATTCTGGAGTCTGCCCAGCGCCGCCGAAGACATGGGTGCGATCCATATGCTGTTGGCTAGAGCGAGCAGCCAAGTGGCAACGGCAAAGAAGGCGATGATGCGGACGAACATCCAGGCACCCAAGCCGCTGGCGCGCATGGCGGTAACTTCACTATCAGCAGCAAGGCGGCTCAGGCCCAGCAGGATCCCGACGAGCAATCCCATGGGGATGGTGATGGTACACGCGACGGGCAGAGTGAGAAAGAAGAGCTCGGCGACACTCGGAAGGGGAGCGCTATCGCGCACCACGAGTTCAAGCAGCCGCCCCATGTCCCTCATGAATATGACGAACGTGAAGAGGGAGACGCCGATGGCAGCGTGCTGTACAACCTCGTTAAGAATGTAGCGCGAGAAGATCTTCACGGCGCGACCGGAATTGACACCTTTGCCTGGACTCAGTTCTTTCCCGAGTCTAGCATGCGCGCAAGCGCTATCGGGCTGCTATCCTATTGCCTGCTGTTCTGTTCACGATTCTTAACAGGTGTGTTCCGGAATCATATTCGATGGCTCAAGGCAAGCTGAGACTCATTACTCTGTGGCATATGCACCAGCCCTTTTACAAGGACTTGGTGAGTGGCGAATACCGCCTGCCATGGGTGCGTCTGCACGCATTGAAGGACTACTACGGAATGGTGAAACTCTTAGAGGAGTTTCCTCCGGTTCACCAGAATTTTAATATTGTGCCCTCACTTTTGGCGCAACTCGAAGATTACAGTTCCGGAATTTTCAAGGACCCATTCTGGGACGTGGCGGCAAAACCTGCAGCCGAACTCTCACTGGATGAGCGGCACTTTGCCCTGACCTACCTCTTTCAGGCCCATGGCGAACGGATGATTGGACGCTACCCGCGTTATCGTCGGCTATGGGAGCAGGTGCGTTCCGCTGGACCGGACCCGGCCAACGCCGCCATCACATTTTCCGAACGCGAATACCGCGACCTACAGGTGCTCTCGCAGATCGCCTGGTTTGACGAGTTCTACCTTGAAGATCCGGTCGTGAAGGCGCTGATAGAAAAAGGGCAGAACTACAGCGAAGAAGATCAGCGCTTTGTGATGAGCAAGCAGCACGAAATTATAAAAGGTGTGCTGCCGGCCTATCGCGCGGCTGCCGCGCGCGGCTCGGTGGAACTTTCGGCAACGCCTTACTATCACCCTATTCTTCCGCTGATATGCGACACGAACGCCGGTCGGGAATCGACGGCTGGGCTGCCATTGCCATCCGAGCGCTTCCGCCGTCCGAGTGACGCAGAGGAGCAGATTCGCCGAGCCTTGGATTCCCATGAACGCACCTTTGGGGCGCGTCCAGTGGGAATGTGGCCGAGCGAAGGTTCGGTTTCGGACGAGGTGCTGGGAATTGCCGCTCAACTGGGCGTGCAGTGGATGGCGACCGATGAAGGCGTGCTGGCACGCAGCCTTGGTCACCAGATGGGTCACGAAGCGGATGGGTTTCTTGACCGCAGTTCTTCCGAAAGGCTTTACAACTTGTACCGATGGGAGCGAGAAGGCCAGTCGATGAACTTGGTCTTTCGCGATCATCGGATCAGCGATCTGGTGGGCTTTGTCTACGCAGGAGTGCAGGCCAGGGATGCGGCCGCACATCTGTTGCAGAACATCAAACGCGCAGCGGCTCCAGTGTTGGATTCCGGGCGCGATGCCGTGCTCTCGATCATTTTGGACGGCGAAAACGCGTGGGAAAGTTACGAAGGCAACGGCCGGGAGTTCTTGCGCCGCTTCTATGACGGTCTGCAGAATGAACCGCAAATTGAGCCGATCACCATCTCTGAGGCAATTGAACGGCAGAAGCCGGAGAGCTTCGGAAAGCTTCGCGGGCTGGTTCCGGGGTCATGGATCAACGCCAATTTCAATGTGTGGATTGGAGCACCCGAAGATAACAAGGCATGGGACTACCTGAGTCAGGCGCGCGACTTCTATGACGAGAATGCGAGCCGGGCGAGGGAAGCTCAGCGCGCGCTTGCCTATGAAGAACTGCTGATCGCGGAGGGCAGCGACTGGAACTGGTGGTATGGGCCGGAGCATCACTCCGCAAATGACCGCGATTTCGATGAGTTATATCGCAAACATCTCTCCAATGTGTATACGGCGCTGGGCGGAGTTCCGCCCGATCACCTGTCGCGGCCAATCTCAGGGGCGCTGACGAACTCGAAGTTGCATCCGCAGACGGCCTACGTGCACCCAATCATCGATGGTCAGGTGAGCAGCTACTTCGACTGGATGGGTGCGGCGATGTTCTCCAGTGACCGCAGAGGCGGTAGCATGCACGGCAAATTATTTGTATTGGAAGCCATTCACGCCGGCATTGACGATGCGAATCTGTACGCACGGCTGGATTTTGCGGCCAAGCTTCCAGATGGCGAGACTACTGCAACAATGCACCTGGCGCTGCGCGACGGGGAAGAAACACTGGCGAGTCTTCGTTTGGAAATGGACATTGAGGTGGAGCAACTCACCGGTTGGAAACTGCAGGGTGACAAGAGCGCCATAGCCTCTCGGAGCAAGCCCGCCGGAGTGGAGGTTGCGCTGGGCAAGGTGCTGGAAATTAAACTACCTATGAAACTTGTGAGCGCAAAAGAAGGGCACACCTTCAACCTGCGATTCGTGTTGTACCGCGATCACGTTCCGATCGACGCATTGCCACAAGAAGGCTCGTTGGAAATCCAGGTTGCGCCGGAAGACGTTCTTATCGAAATGGCTTACGAATCGCAATAAGAACGGAAAGGCGGATGCACTCCGCCCTGCCGGATAAGTGGCTAGCGTGTGGTGGGCAACGGCTCGAAAATCGCAAAGACCGCACCTTGCGGATCAACCAGAATTGCGAACCTGCCAACCTTCTGAATTACGGTGGGCTCCATACAGAATGTCGCTCCCAGTTGCTTCGCCAGGGCAGCCGAGGCGTCAAGGTCGGAGACCAGGAAATATACCATCCAGTGGGGCGGGATTTGTGCACTCCGCGGCAGTCGAGGAATTCCGCCGATAAACTGACCACCATTCTTGACTTGCACGTAGCCGGAGGGCGGGGCGCTCAGTTTGTCAGCTTCGAATGTCCAGCCAAATACATCCGCGTAGAACTCTTGCGCGCGCTCAGGGTCATGCGTGTTCAGATCTGCCCAGCAGAGCGAACCCGGTTCGCCAGCCACTTGAATGCCCTTACTTTTGTTCGGTTGCCAGATGCAGAAAACCGCACCGGTGGGATCCTGAATGACGCTCATGCGGCCCGCATCCAGTATGTCAAACGCCGGAGCCAGGATTTTGCCTCCAGCAGCAGCGGCCCTGGCGGCGGCAGCGTCCGCATTGTCAACCTGAACGTAGATTGCCCAGTGCGGCGGAACTCCGGCCGCGAGCAGTTCGGCTCGCAGCGTGATTCCTCCGCCAATGTCGCGCCCTCCGAGCCGGAACATGGTGTAAATGCTGTTCGGACCCGCGGGATTGTCTTTTGTAGTCCAGCCAAAGAGTGACTCATAGAATCCCTTAGCACCTTCCTGATCGGTGGTGGAGAGTTCAATCCAACAGAAGGTTCCGAGTTTGTGCTGGTCGATAGTCGGCATAGGGCAGAAAGTATACAACGCCAGTGCGACCGGCAAATTTTCAACTCCATAGAAAAGCAAGAAAAACTCTGGGTTGCGGTGACAGGGAGTTCAACATCGTATCTACGGAGCAGGCCCAACCATTTAGAATTGGGGAGCTGGCAGCATATACGATGACAACCCAAAAGGAATTCGAGAATGGCCGAACTGGTTAGGACTGGTGTTTCGATTGAGGCGGAGTTGCTGGAAAAGTTCGACAAGGTGATTGCCAAGCGTGGCTACAGTAACCGCTCGGAGGCCCTACGCGACTTGATTCGCGAGATGCTGGTTTCAGAAGAAGTGAATGCCAATAAGCCGGTCGTGGCCACGCTTTCCATGGTCTACGACCACCATCGCCCTGAACTTTCCAACAAGTTGAACGCGGCTCAGCATCATCACCATGGCAACGTACTCGCAGCTACGCACGTGCATCTGGATGAGAACAACTGCCTGGAAGTTGTGATCATGAAAGGTCCGGCGGGCGAGGTGAAACATCTGGCCGACCACATGCTCAGCATGAGGGGTGTGAAACACGGCAAACTGGTAATGACTTCAACTGGAAAAGGCTTCTGAAAATATCAACTCTGAGGTAGTACGATTTTAGGAGTCGTATTACTATATAAGGAAGTAACACGAATATTATAATCGTGTTACAAGCGAAATGATTTTTCGTCAGGGGCCTGAAAGTGAAGCGAGGGTGTTGGACAAAGGCGTCCATGTACTTGATTACTGTACTGCTGTCTGTTCTACTGCCGCTCCCGCTGCTTTCGCAAACCGCTGTCTTGAAGGGCCGTGTTACTGATCCCAAGGGGAACGCACTGCCGAATGCGTCGGTCAAACTCCTTGCTCGTGATCGCGTCCTCGAAGAAGCGGTGACTGGCCTAGATGGAAAGTTTCAGTTGAAGGTGGTCACTGCCTCCAAGTTGTTCATCAGGGTTGAGGCATTCGGATTCCGCCCGGTCACCCACGAGGTCGCTGCTAGGTCAACTTCTGACATTGAAATCCGCATGAGTGCACTCTCGATGCCGGGCGAGTCCGTGACGGTCACGGCGGACTTGAATCAAGGCGATGTCCAATCACCCGATCCGGCGATGAAGGTCTTTGCCTCAGAGGACTTACTGGATGCCAACCCTGGGCGTCCGGGCGCGCCGATTTCAATTCCCGGCTATCCGGTTGAAACGGCGTCGAGCGGTATCAAAGCTCCGCAGTATTTTGCTCCTGGTGTGGCGGGCGACCACGGCGAGCCGATTGCGCAGTATGTTCAAGTGGGAAGCTATCTGGTGCCGAACAATCTTTCGGCAAATGCGCACGGCAATGGCTACGCCGATCCCAATATATACATTGCCAACGTGATCGAGAGCGTGCAGGTGGATGGCGGAGCGTACAATGTGCGCGAGGGCAATCATGCGTTGAACCTGGCGGCCATCTACGGGCTACGCTCACATCTCGATCCGTTCCTTACCCTGATTGGAGACGATAGGGATATTACGGCGACGGCAGGAATGAGTCCTTCGGCGAATTCATGGGGCGCGATGGAGGGCTCGTGGGGTAACGGATTTCTGGACCGTCTGGAGCACCGTAAGCAGTTCAAGTTCAACGGCGGGCGGGTATTTCATGCGGTAGGTCATACGTTGACGCTGTTCGGAATCGCATACCTCGGCTACGGCTATGTGGCAGGGCTTAGGCCGATTTACGGATTCAATTCCGTCGATGCCGCCGCCGGTTGGAAGGTGAACAACCCGGATACGATCGACCCGCGGCAGAAGGATCAGACGCATACGGCACTAGTGGCTTTGAACGATGTGTGGAAGTTGGGCGATCACCAGGAACTACAGCTCTCTGGCTTCTTCCGCACCTACAACCTCTCGCTCTACTCCGATTTTGGGCTGGGGCTGATCCGGCAGAGCGAGTTCCGCACCGTGGCCGGTGGCAGCGTAGCGTACGTAAACAAAATCAACGAGCAGTTTACTCTCTTCGCCGGGACGGACTACGAGCGCGAGGCGCCGCGACGCGACGATCTGGATCACTACAACTTCTACAATCCCGCCGCGCCGTATTCCTATGGACCGTTCGTCAAGGTCATCGGCAATAATGTGACGATCACTCCGGTGACGCCATATGTTGCCGGACAAGGCGAAGTGAGCCAATATCTGCGCTATTACCTGGGCTGGCGGCGCGATGAAATCGACATCAAAAATCAGGACCTGATCACGTCCGCGAACTCCTGGAGCAAGTGGGTGGGAGTGAATTCGCCGAAAGCGACAATCACGTTTCTTCCCGAGCAGTACTGGTACATTCCCCTGGTCTCGCTGAGTTTTGGCAAGTCGTTCTTCACCGAGGATCCGAGGGCGGGAGCCGCCTTCAACGGCCCGACATCCTCTACTCCCGTGGAGACGGCGCGCTCGTATCAGTTGGTGGCGAGCAAAACCTTCCGTCGGACGGACGTCAAACTGACGCTGGGCCATGAGACGCAAAGCGCAGAGTACGGCAAGATCGATTCGGATCAGGGATTGCAATACCCATTGGGACCGGGACGAATCCGCTTCCTGGCAGTGACCGTGCGCCGAAACCTCCCATACGGATCGCTGCAGGCGACCTTCGAACAGGCCGATGCGCGCCTGGTGAACACATCTTTCTCCATCATCCCGGAGGCTCCACGGGTGATCGGCGATATCTCCGGAACCTATCGGAAACTGCCCTTCCATCTGCAGGCGAAGGCCGAATTCGAGTACGTAGGACAAAAGGCAGTCGGTAACGGATGCAGCGAGAGCAGCTACCTGAGCGGCGACCCGAACGCGCTCAGTTACTACTGTCTTGGTGTTGCCAACAAGGAGTTCCGTCTGGCTTTGGCGCGGCCATTCCTCAACGGAAGGATCGATGTCGGCTTGAACATGATGATTGCCAGCGGCTGGACGGGGCAGACCACGGAGAACTTCGGCGCCGCCGGCGTGTACGCGCCCGGAGGGGTGGGACTTGGCAGCAATGGATTGGTTCCCGCAAACCCGGTCAATGAGGTAGTGGGTGTGCGAATCCCGTCTTACGCCAGTGTGAACATCACATACAGATTCGGAAGGACTCTTGCGCCCTAACGATTGACCATCCGCGCGCCAAAGTTGCTGCACACTTGGAACGAAGGTTCTACGACGCAAGATTGTCCGACTCAGCGCGAGAATCTGAAAAAATCATTTTTCATTCGCAACTATGCCATTCTGGTTGTGTTCTCATGCTGGAATCGGGAACTCTGATTCCAGTTCCGGACATTCCCTGGGCTGCTCAGCGCCTTGCTATTCCTGAACGATGTGCAAAAAAATGAAACTGCTGATTTCAGAAGTCGGGCGTGCCTCGCCGCGATTTCCTGAGGAGTGAACTATGAACATCAAGCCTCTTCGTATTCTTGCTGGGACAGCGACCTTCGCGCTTCTGTTCGCGATGGGTTGTGGCGGAGGATCCTCTTCCTCAAGCCAGAGTCAGCCGGCCAGCACGGGAAACGTTCACGTCATTGCAAGCGACGATGCAACCGAGGACTGGGCGACCATTGGCGTCAAGGTTCTCAGTGTTTCGCTTGTACCACAGAGCGGTGGAAGCCCGGTAGTTGTATACACCGCGCCATCTCCTGTACCGGTCATCAACCTGCTGCAACTCGATCAACTGGGTGAGATCATCGGCAATGCCACCACGGTGCCGGTGGGAACCTACACGGCGGCGAAACTCACACTGAGCGCGAACCCTGGCGACGTTATGCTGGTGACCTCTGCAGATCCGGAGCCCGGCTTTGATCTTGGCGCAAGCTACACGGTGCCTGCCGCCAACATTCGAATCCAAGGCACAACTGGAACTAGCGGCAGCCTTACGGTTCCGCTTTCGCTGAACCTGTTGCAACCTCTGGTTGTAACGGCGAACAGCACCAACGCTCTCGATCTCGAGTTCGATCTGAAACACCCGGCTTTCATCGTGGAGCACTATCCGGCTTCGGCCTCTGCTCCGCTGTGGGCGATAAACTTCAAGGGGCCCGTCCGCCACCATCTAGTGAAGGACTTGACTCGTCTGCTGCTGCGCCACACCCTCGGACAGGTGACTGCCATCTCGACGGATGACACCACGATGACAATCACGAAGGATTTCGCAACCTATCCTGTGCCTGCTCCGGGAGGGACCGAAGCTCCGATCGCCAGCAACATCAGCTTGAACATTTTGGCAGATAGCGAGAGCGCGAATCCCACCATTTTCTATGACCTTGATGCCGGGACAAAGACCCCGATTACAAGTTTCTCGTCAGTGGCAACCACGCTGCCGGGCAAGTATGTGCGGGTTGCGGCACGCTACCAGGCCGGCGGTACTCTGGTCGCAGTGCGCATCTGGGCGAGCACCAGTTTCCAGAAAGTATGGGTAGGTCCTGAAGGCCATGTGGTCCACGTGAACACAGCCACCGATGTGATGAGCGTGAATGATGAAAATGGCAATCCCATCCCGATCTCCATCGGATCCAACACCCAGTTTTACTTCCGTACGCCACAAACCGCGCTCGCCGACGCCACTCCGATCGGAACGGGAGCGTCTTTCTTTGACGGGACAACTCCGGGCGGACTGCCCAACCTGGCACGCGGCTTTAAAGTCCACGTCAGCGTGATAGACCCGCTTGCTGTCCCAATGGTGGCAGACACCGTCGACATCGAGATCGCGCGCTATGACGGCGCAATCACGGCCGCCAACCCCACCAACTTCGACTACACGCGTACGTTTACAACCGCGCTGGACGGCTACTCGGGGACGTTGCCCTACATCGCAAGCACGGCTGCAAATGGAACTGACGCCAGCGGGAATGCGATCACCGGCTTTGACTGGTGGTACTTCACCCTCCCGGCGCTGGCAGATACCAGCCTCAACACTGTGAATGGCCCGGTTCAGGATTTTGTGGCCGCGACCAGCTATGGAAACTCGGTGCTGAAGGTCTGGGGTGTGAGCTACTCCAATTGGGGCGATGGCGCAACGAACCCCTCGAACTGGTATGCCAGGTTCGCGGTCCTTGAGCCGACCCAGCTTCCTAAAGGAGTGGTTAACACTCCGTGGGCATCGATCAACAACGGCGGAAGCATTGTTATCACGCCGAAAGCCGAGTCGTCCGTGACGGTGGATCTGAGCACGGTTTCCGGCAGTGCAACGGTTGTCTACGAAGTGACGAACAATAGCGGGATCGTGACGGTCACGCAACATGACCTGACGAATCCGACAGACCTGGCCACCGTTGAAGGGGCGCTTGTGGCTGGCACACCGGTAAAAGTCTTCGGGGTGCCAGTCGCCAGCGGCGCGGTGGGAGCCTATGTCGTGTTTTATTACGACGGCAATGTCCTGCCGCAGTAATGAAGTGCGGTAACAAGCGGTCGCCGCTCTTAGGAGCGGCGGCTTCTTGTTGGTGCTCTTCCGTTGCGGGGGTGCTTGCATCTACACTCAGAGTCGCGTCATCTCACGCTTATCGGAGCGCGTCATGAAAATAACATTTGGCACATTTGTGCGTGTGCTGATTATCATCCTTTTGCTGACCGGCCTTGCCGGGGCGCAGGCACCACCTGCTGCGCAAGCGCCAGCGGTGTCGCCACGCGTACTGATCGTGGTGGCGCATCCAGATGATGAAACCTGCTTTGCCGTCACCGTCTACGAAATCACCCACAATCTCGGCGGCACGGTAGATCAACTCGTGATCACCAATGGCGAGGGCGGGTATCGCTACTCGTTGCTGGCCGAGTCCTATTACGGCCTCGCGTTGACCGATGAAGCTGTTGGCCGCGCAGCGCTACCGGAGATTCGCAAACGCGAGCTGCTGGAATCCGGACGCATTCTTGGGGTCAGGAACCACTTCTTCCTCGACGAGCGCGACGTGCGTTACACACAGGATATTGAAGAGGTGCTGTCGCAGCACTGGCGTAAGGGAGTAGTTTTGCCCGAGGTGCAGCGGCGCATTGTCGAAGGTAACTACGATTTTGTCTTCACGCTTTTTCCGTCTCCGCAAACGCACGGAGGTCACAAAGCCGCAACGCTTACGGCGCTCACCGCAGTGCAGCAGATTGCGGAGCGCAAGCCGGTGGTGCTCGGTTGCCAGGGCGCACGAAGCGGAGCCGAGACGCAGCCCTCGTGGGCGGGCTTCCAGAGCGTGGAGCATCCATTCACCGTGTTGCCCCAGGTGTTCGTAACGGACCGCACGGTGAAGTTCGGCTTCAAGGACGCGCTGGATTATCAGGCCATCGTGAACTGGGAGATTGCTGCGCATAAGTCACAGGGCGCAATGCAACAGGGTGTGGGCCGCTCAGACCGCGAAGAGTTCGTGGTGATTGAGAGTGGCGCAGAGGCCGAAACCACCCGCACAGACGCGCTGTTCCATGCTCTCGCCGCGCAGGCTGCGCGTCCGAAGAGCATGGTGAGCGTAGCACACTGATCGAATCTGAAACCGCTCGGTCCCGCGATGATCGCTTGAGCTGAAATCATGGCGAACGCTGGATGTCGGCGACTATCGTGGACCGCCCTCGCCGGGCGCGAGAAATAGATTCTCTTCCAGGCCGTGCTGGCGGGTGTAGAGGTCGTAGTAGCGGCCCGCTCGCGCCAGAAGCTTCGCGTGGGTGCCGCGCTCCACAATACTTCCCCCTTCAACCACCAGAATCTGATTCGCGCGGCGGATGGTGGAGAGCCTGTGGGCGATGACGAAGGTGGTGCGTCCGCGCATAAGATAGGCGAGACCGCTCTGGATGATGGCCTCCGACTCGGAGTCGAGGCTTGAGGTGGCTTCGTCAAGAATGAGAATGCGGGGATCGGCGAGGATGGCCCGGGCAATCGAGAGGCGCTGGCGCTGGCCGCCGCTGAGTTTGACTCCGCGCTCGCCAATAATCGTGTCATAGCCCTGTTCAAAGGACTCGGCAAACTCGTCCACGCGGGCGATGCGGCAGGCATCAATAACCTGCTGCTCCGTGGAGTGCGGGCGCGAGAAGGCGACGTTCTCACGGATGCTGCCGTCGAACAGGAACGAATCCTGCAGCACTACTCCCAGTTGACTGCGATAGCTCTCTATCCGAACGGTGGAAAGATCGGCCCCATCCACCAGAACCTGGCCGCTCTGAGGAGTGTGAAACGCCGCCAGCAGAGAGATGATGGTGGATTTCCCCGAGCCCGAGGAGCCCACCAGCGCGGTAAGCGAGCCCGGTAGAGCCTGAAAGCTGACTGAGTGCAGAACCGTTTTCTCCGGCGTGTAGCCGAAGGTGACGTCGCGAAATTCCACGCGCCCTTCAATTCTGCCAAGGCTGACGGTGCGTTTGGGGTCTTCGTTCTCAGGACTCTCATCCAGTATCTCGCGGGTGCGTTCCAGACCGGCAAGAGCTTCTGTGATCTGGGTTCCGATGCCGACAACTTGGAAGAGAGGCGCAGCCAGATATCCGAGGAATAAGATGTAGCTGAAGTAGCCACCGGTGCTTAGCTTGCCTGCCAGATGCTGACTCGCGCCCATGTACATTACGATCGCTCCCACCACGCCCATCAGCACGGAGGAGGAAAGCCCGAGCAGAGAAGAAGCGGTCAGTGTGCGAAAGACATTTTGCAGAAGGCGATCCAGTCCGGCGGCAAACACCTCATGCTCGCGCGCTTCGGCGTGGTATCCCTTCACCACGCGCACCCCGCCTAAGGACTCGGTGAGGCGTCCGGTGACCTCGGCACTGATCTTGCCGCGCTCGCGGAAGATCGGCCGGATGGTCTGAAAAGCTCTCCGTAATGCCACACCGAAGACAAGCAGGAATCCGAAGGCGATGGCGGTCATGATGGGGCTGATATGGACCAGGAATCCAAAGGCGATGACCGCCGTCATCAGGCCGCCGACAAAATCAATCAGTCCGGTTCCGATTAAATTCCGTACGCCTTCCACGTCGCTCATAATGCGCGAGACCAGTGCGCCTACTTTGTTCGAATCGAAATACTGCAGTGGCAAGCGTCCCACGTGCTCCTGTACGCGGCTACGCAGCTCCGCTATCAGGCGCTGGGCGGCCTTGGAGAGCGTCTGGGTGAGCGCGAAGGAGGTTATGCCCTGAATCAGCGTGGAGAGCAGCACGATGCCCACCAACGGCAACAGCAGGTCGGCGCGATGCTTGTTCATTACATCGTCAACCAGGTACTTGGTCGACGCCGGAAGCACCAGGCCCGTGAGGCGGTTGATGATCATCAGAACCATGCCGAGGGCGAGCAGTCCGCGACGCGGACGCAGCAGTGCCCAGACTTCTGGCAGCGCCTTGAAAACCGAAACGGACGAGCTATTAAGGTCGGAGCTGGACTTCATGTGACGAGCGTGAGGTTCGGCGCTGGATCGGTAATGCACGTCTCTATTGTCTCATTCCAAGCCGAAAGAGAACGCCTGATGGGCAGCAGGTAGCTTCGATATCCATCACGGTGTCCATGGTCGCGTTCTGCAATAGCAAAGGCCCGGCTTAGGCCGGGCCCAGAGTGCTGACAAAGTCCTCGATTTTTCGAGGGCTTTGTTGTATTCAGAGTTCATGCTGAAAAAAGCAGAGGTGCCGCAGGAAGAGATGGAGTTTGTGACGATCGGGTCTCTGGTTCCCGACGACC